>JAEEGL016346182.1_pt1 | contig 10040 bp, 8 predicted proteins | sample 9134231 | NCBI WGS metagenome assembly JAEEGL01 (sample SAMN16246548, study PRJNA631951) | gut metagenome | biome: gut microbiome; feature: rumen; material: fiber-attached | host: Bos | place: Iran: Karaj | collected 2018-10 | reverse complement strand
TTTTATTTTATCAAGTAATACGAAAGGTTCTTTGGCGGGTTATGTGGCTGCTATTAATTCCAGAACAGTTCCACTTATGCTTGATGCTAATATGGATCATGAGCTCTTTTCTAATCTTATGGGTATTTACAAGCCTCAATATATATGGGCTCCTGATGATTATGACTATTCATATGAAAGTGAAGAAAAAGTAGTATGCCATTTATGGGAGTACAAACTGATTGAGACCAAATATCACGACAAAGTAGCATTGAGTGATGAGCTTGCACTTCTTATCACAACTTCAGGCTCCACAGGTAGCCCTAAGCTTGTAAAACAAAGCTATAAAAACCTGCTTTCCAACACCGAATCTATTATTGAATATCTGAATATTACCAGTTCAGAAAGAGCTATTACGACTCTTCCAATGAATTATGTCTATGGTTTATCCATTATTAATACACATTTATATGCAGGAGCTTCTATCATTCTTACGGAGCATGGAATGCTTCAAAGGGACTTTTGGCGTCTCTTTAAGGAAAAAGGTGCTACTTCTTTTGGGGGAGTACCATATACATATGAAATGCTGGACAAGATGAGGATTTATAATATGGCTCTTCCATCATTGAAAACAGTGACACAGGCAGGAGGAAAGCTGTCGATAACACTTCACCATAAGCTTGCAAAATGGGCAGCAGAGAAAGGCATTAATTTTGTTGTTATGTATGGTGCATCTGAGGCAACAGCAAGGATGGGATATCTTCCTGCTGATAAGGCAGTAGAAAAAGAAGGAAGTATGGGAATTGCTATTCCAGGAGGCAGATTTGAATTAAGAACTTTGGATGGGGAAATTATTGATCAGCCTGGAGTAGAAGGTGAATTGGTCTATTATGGCAACAATGTGACACTTGGATACGCACAGAAAGCGGAAGATCTTGCTCTTGGAGATGAAAGAAATGGTGTTCTTCATACTGGGGACATGGCGAGATTTGATGAAGATGGATATTTTTATATAGTGGGTAGACTAAAGCGATTTGTAAAGATTGTAGGTAAGCGTATAAATCTGGATGAAGCGGAACAGCTTCTAAAAAATAAGTTTCCTGATACAGATATTGTGTGTGCAGGAAATGATGTGAGAATAATGATTTTCACAACAGACGATAAATACGGAAAAGAAGCGGAAAGCTTTTTGGCAGAAAAGCTTGGCATAAACAAACTATCGGTTTCATCTAGGGTGCTATCTGACATTCCTAAAAATGGCGCAGGAAAGGTTCAATATAAGGAATTAGAAAAGTATTATGCAGAATAAAACGCAGCTTTTTTGCTTTACTTATGCAGGAGGAAGCAGTTCTTTCTTTAATGTGATAACTGATGATCTTAAGGATATTGATGTTATTGCGTTTGAATACGCTGGACATGGAGCAAGATATAAAGAGGAATTTTATTCAGACTTTGACGAATTGGCAGATGATCTTTTTGACAGGTTTAAGGCGGCTTATCGTGGAGAAGAATATGCACTTTTTGGTTATAGCATGGGGAGCATCAGTCTGGTAGAAGTGTTAAAAAGGATTATTGCTTCACAAATCAGGAAACCTGTGTGTATTTTTCTGGCAGCTCATGAACCTCATACAAAGTCAGAATTATTAGATTTTAGATCTGATGAAAATGATGAATGGGTTAAAGACAGAACAGTTAAATTCGGAGGTGTACCTGAAAAACTTTTAAAGAATTGTGCTTTCTGGAGAACATATCTTCCTGTTTATCGTGCTGACTATACGATAATTGGCAAATATAGTTTTGAAAAGCTTCAAATAAAGACAGATATACCTGCTATTGTCTTTTATTCTGAAAAGGATACTCCAATTTCTGATATGAAGCTATGGGATAGATACTTTAACTGCGATTTCTATGAATTTGAAGGTACACATTTTTTTATACAAGAACATCATAATGCAATAGCCAAAATAATCAGACAGAATATGGTAAAGGGATATGAAATTTGAGGAAATAGCTAATAATTCTCCATATGGATTAGATAAGAAGGAGAAAACAAAAATTCTTACAAAGCGTCTTTCTGAGCTTACTAAGTTTCATGAAGAGAGGTGTCCTGAGTATAGACAAATTCTCAGGGCGATTCATTTTGATGTCCAAAATATAAGATCATACAAGGATGTTCCTTTTTTGCCAGTGAGGCTTTTTAAAGAGTTAGATCTTAAGTCTGTTTGCCAGGATGAGATTGTAAAAACTATGACTTCATCAGGAACTACTGGGCAGGCTGTAAGTAAGATTTATCTAGACAAAGCTACGTCAACCAATCAGCAAAAAGCTATGGTGAAGATAGTTTCTGATTTTAGCGGGATGGGAAGAATGCCGATGATTATCATCGATTGCCCAAGCGTTTTAAAAAACAGGACAATGTTTTCTGCAAGAGGTGCAGGTATTCTTGGCTTCTCAATATTTGGATCAAAGAAAATATATGCTCTTGATGATGATATGAAGCTTGATGTCGATGGAATCAAAAAGTTTCTTGATGATAATAATGGGCAGAGAGTGCTACTGTTTGGTTTTACTTTTATGATATGGCAGCATTTTTATAAAGAACTATTAAGACTTAAGGATGAAGGAACATCTTTTGATTTTTCAAATGCTATTTTGATTCATGGTGGCGGTTGGAAAAAGCTTACTTCAGAAGCTGTCAGTCATGATGCATTCCATGAAGCATTAAGAGAAGTTTGTGGATTGGAGCATATTCATGATTATTACGGTATGGTTGAGCAAACAGGATGTATTTACATGGAGTGTGAGCAGGGGCATCTGCATGCATCAGTATTTTCTGATGTGATTATCAGAAGGCCGATTGATTTTTCGGAATGCAGTATTGGAGAGCCTGGTATTATTCAGGTTATATCAACGATTCCAGAGTCATATCCTGGACACAGCCTCCTCACAGAGGATGAGGGTGTAATACTCGGCGAGGATGATTGTCCATGCGGAAGGAAAGGGAAATACTTTAAGATTATTGGGCGTTTAAAGAATGCTGAAATCAGGGGGTGTAGTGATACCTATGCTACAAATTTTAAGTAAGGTAAATTTTTTGGTCGGATCTGTTAATACAGTATCACAGATGCAAGAAGTACCAGAGAGAAAACCTTTTAATGATGAAGTAATCGAATTTCTAGATGATGTATCAAGAAAATTGATTAAGGATGTTCGCAGTAAGGCTTTTCCGGATGTTATATCATTTGGATTTTGGATACGAAAGGGCTCTACTTCAAAACTTAAGGAAAAATACAAAAAAAATAGTGGAGATATTATTCTTGGACGAGGAGTTGCATTTCATATAGCTCCTTCAAATGTTCCTGTAAATTTTGCATATAGCTTGGCATCAGGTTTGTTGACAGGTAATGCAAATATTGTGCGTGTGCCAAGTAAAAGGTTCGAGCAGATAGACATTATTACAGAGGCTTTGAATTCTGCACTCGATGATAAACCTGAAATGGCACCATACATTGCCTTAGTTCGCTATGAGAGGGATAAACAGATTAATGATTTGTTTTCTTCTATGGCAGATACCAGAATAATCTGGGGTGGCGACAGGACTATTGAAGAAATAAGGCAATCACCATTGCCACCAAGATCAAGTGATGTCACTTTTGCAGACAGGTATTCTATTGCGTTGATTAACTCTGATGATTATTTGCTTGTTGTAAATAAAAGAAAGGTTGCATCTGATTTTTATAATGATACTTTTTATTCTGATCAGAATGCATGTACAAGTCCAAGAGTTGTAATTTGGACAGGCAGTAAGAAAGAAGCGGCAAAAGAACTTTTTTGGGAAGAACTTCATAATCTAGTTAGAGAGAAATATGAATTTCAACCTATTCAAGGTGTAAATAAACTGACCAATAGTTATATGATGGCAGTATTAATGCATGGGGTAAAGATAGTAGACCACAAAGATAATTATATTATAAGAGTTGCCGTTCCAAAGCTCACAAAAGAGATGATGGAGCTAAAGGATAATAGTGGCTATTTCTTTGAATATGATTGTGAAGATGTTCTGGAATTAGAGCCGCTTTGTAATGATAAGCGCTGTCAGACTATAGGGCTATTAGGAGATAAGGACTATTTGATACCGCTTCTTTCAAGAGGAATTAAAGGTGTTGATCGAGTTGTTCCTATTGGGAAGACGATGGACTTTGATCTTGTATGGGATGGATATGATCTTCCATCACAACTAACGCGAACTATTACTATTTGAGGTCATTATGAAAAGAAGTATATATACATTGGGAAATCGTAAAGTAGCTATTATAGGAGCTGGATATGTTGGATCATCAATTGCTTATGCTTTAGCTCTTCGAGATGTTGCCAGAGAAATAGTTCTAATAGATATTAATCATGAGAAGACAGATGGTGAGGCAAAGGATATCAGGCATGGACTTCCGGTAATGGGAACGGCGGATTTGTATGCTGGTGATTATTCTGATTGTAATGATTGTGATCTTATAGTTATCACTGCTGGTCGTGGAAGGAAACAAGGAGAGAGCAGACTTGACCTGGCAAATGAAAATGCAAGAATAATGCAGAGCGTAGTTTCTAAGATAAAAAAGTATTATACCCGTGGCGTCATTCTCATTATCACTAATCCTGTAGATATTCTTACTTACAAAGTATCTGAATGGATGGACCTTCCAAATGGAATGGTATTTGGATCAGGATGTATTTTGGATAGTTCTAGATTTGTACGTACGATTGCGGATTATGTAATGCTAAATACTGGTGTTATCAATGGCTATGTTGTAGGAGAACATGGAGATGGTCAGGTCCCTGTATGGAGTCATGTAACCGTAGGGGGAGTATCAATTGATGAGTTTTGCAAGGACATAGGGATTGAGTGGAACGATGATGTAAAAAATAAAATCGCATATGATACCAAAGTTATGGGGGCAGAAATAATCAGAGAAAAGAGTAGGACTCATTATGGAATTGCGACTTGTGTCTGTCAGTTGGCAGATGCAATTATTAATCAGCGTCCAACGATATGTAGTGTAAGCTCAGTTTTAATGGGGGAGCATGGATGTAGAGGAGTTGCATTAAGCGTTCCATCAGTTGTTGGTCCTGTAGGTGTGCAACAACGCATTAGAGAAAAATGGTCGCCTGAAGAGTATAGGGGCTTTTTTGATTCTGTAGAGAAAATGCGTGAAGTGATTGAAAAAATTGATAATTAGTTTTTTCACAGAATAATGGTGAGTAAGAGACTATGTTGCCGACTTTTTTATAGGGAAATTATTGAAATCAAACGGTTAAAGATTTATTATTTGTCATCATTTTAATTCCTTGTATTAGGATAGTTTCATTAGCTATGTAACAGTTATATTCTGTACTTTTCTATATATTCCCTGGCTTCTTCTTTAGTCAACTCATATTTTGTCATAAGCTTATTGATAATGGTCTCTTCAGGTACATGATCCTCTAATTTATCTTCAATGAATATGCGGATTCCATCTTTTCGACTTCGATCTTCGCCAATAGCAATGCCGCGCTCTTCACCAATAGCAATGCCTTGTTCTTTTCCATCCTCAAAAACAGATTTTAAATGAGCAGTTTGATTATATTCAGATAGACTATACATATATACCGCCTTTCTCTCCTTTAAGAGAAAATCCCTTAAAATATCATTTGTAATACAGTTATCAATTGCACTGATTACTGCTTGAACTATCTGATTTCATTTTCTTTACATAGTTGTAAACTCTATTTTTTTGATTTTCAGAAAGATCAGTATAGTTGTCTACTATGAATCGCAAGCGTTTATCTCTATCATGAACAATATAATCTAAAGGGCTATTGTCGTCTATTTTATTTGTGAGGTATTCGACCGAAGTGCCTAGAACAAGGGCTAAAACTCTTATTACAGAGAGAGAAGGAGCTCTTTCACCACTTTCATACCTAGTGTATGCACTTTGAAGTATACCGGCTTCTTCAGCAGTACGATTTTTGCTCCAGCCTTTTGCCTCCCGCATTTCTTTTAATCTTTTTGTATCTAGAACTGGTTTCATATTCTCAGTTAACCTTCCTATAATTGTATATCTGTAATTATACATGGTTGACATTTAAAAATAAACAATCTATTATTTTAACATATGCCATAGACATAGCATATAGACTTATGCATATACGATTGGAGATTAAGATGAAATTTATAGAGATGAAGATAAAATATGGACAAATAAGTAAGAATAATAGGGCAGAATTGATAGAAGTAGCAAGGGACTTGGTACAGGAACGTTGGAATACATCAGTTGACCAATATCATTTTGTGATTTCAAAGATTGCATACAGATATATCCATATTTTGTGCGTGGATGAAGTAAATGATCAAGATGAGAATGCTATAAAGACTGTTTGTACAGAATTTATCGAAAATTTTTTTATCATGGCGGGGATTGAGAATGTAAGTGTGGGTGAAGTTAAGGAATTAATAGAGATTTCCTTTGATTGCTTTATGGATAGGCTCAGACAAGCTAATCAAATGTATTCAAATTTAAGGTTTGATTATAGTGTTTTGAATATAGATTATGAACAGACTATTCTTCCTGAGAAACTATTTGACAATGAGATAGAGCCTAAAGGATCAAAACTAAGTTTTATTCCTGAAGATGAAATTATGAGAATCAGATACACAGAAGCCGTAAGTGATGATGTAGACAGGCCAGTTCATTATATAGTTTATAGTGATAGTAAGAATGTAATTGATGAAATAGATGAAGATCTTATATGCAGGTTACGCAAATATAAGAGGATAACATCTCGACGTTATCTTGAGATTTCGCATGATGATATAACTACATTGGCGCAGAATGAATACAGAATAGCAAATCTTAATAACTTATCTGGAGGACTCGTAATAGTTAATCTGGATGATACGACAGATGATGATTTTGAAGTACTTGTTAATTCAGTTTATTCAGAACCTGCAAAATATAAAGGAAAGTATACAGTTATCTTTAATTTGTGTGAAATGGATGGCCTAAGGAAGAGAGAAATAAAGAGAATATGTGATTTTTGGCCTTTTGTCGAGATATCTGATTGCAATATTGAAAGATCTAAAGCGATAAAGATTCTTGACCAAATAGCCGAGGAAAACGAAGTTGTACTTGTAGATAGTTATTATGATGAGATATTGCAAGCAGGGGAGAATTATACAAGAGATAAGCTTGTTGGGGCATTTAGAAAGTGGTATTTGAATAAATATAATATCAGTAAAAATTATCCGGCATATACCACTTATATTGTTAGTTTTAGTGCTCGCGATACTCTAAGATGCCCAGCGTATTATGAACTCGAATCTTTGATTGGTTTAAAAAGTGTAAAAAGTTTATGCAAGGATATCATTAGTTTCTATCAGATGGAGAAACTAAGGAAGGAACAATATTCATCAATCAATGACATTGGAATGCATATGGTATTTCAAGGTAATCCAGGCACAGCCAAAACTACTGTTGCAAGGATAATGGCTAAGATATTTAAAGAAACAGGCATACTATCAAATGGAGATTTGATTGAAGTTGGACGCGCGGATCTTGTAGAAAAATATGTGGGACAAACAGCACCTAATGTTAAGAATTATTTTAAAAAAGCTAAAGGAAATGTACTTTTTATAGATGAAGCATACTCGCTTGCAGATAATGAAGGAAGCGGTAATTATGGAATCGAAGCAATTAATACAATAGTACAGGAAATGGAAAACAATAGAGAAGACGTTGTGGTCATCTTTGCTGGATATAAGAAAGAAATGAAAGAATTTCTGCATAAAAATAGTGGATTATCCAGTAGAATTTCTTTTTATGTAGACTTTCCGGATTATTCCGACGATGAGCTATTTGAGATTTTACAAAAGATGGCTGAGGAAAACCATTACACACTTGCAGATGATGTCCGGTCTGCTTTTGAAAAATATATTAATAGTATAGTAACAAGTACTGGTAATGGAAGACTGGTAAGAAATGTTTTTGAACGAGCTAGGGTCAGGCAATCCAGCAGAATATGTGAGTTGCCTATAAAACAACTGACGAAAGAGCTATTTGTTCTTTCAGGTCAGGATTTTGGAGGATGTGATGACTAAAGAAAAATTTTGTGAGCAATTGAGAGAACGATTGGATGCTAGATATGGCGCATTAGGATACAAAGTGAGAATCCTTAAAGAAGGATACACATCTGAGAATCAAAAGGAATTGGAACTGATAAAAAATACAAATTTAAAATATTATCACAATCAGGAAGAAACACTAGGAGGAGATATTATAATTCTGGAAAATCAAGACAATTCATATGTGAGACAGGAAATTGATTATTTGATTAAATTGTTTAATGAAGAGGGATGGGAATGCCTGAAAACTGTATTTGATAAAAATATAGCATTGTTTAAATATACTGATACGATCAAAGATGTTATTTCAAACTTTGATTGTATGAAGGATAAAATAATTGTAAGGCTATTGAACTATGAGAGGTACGAAGCAGAGTTAGAAGGTAATGCTTACAGAAAGATAGGCGATCTTGCAATTGTATTGTATATTTTGGTATTATCCAACAATTATGAAACTTTTTCATTTAAAGTGTCTAAAGAAATATTGAAGGTATGGGGCATTTCCGAAGATAAAGTGATTGAAATAGGGTTATTAAATACTAAAAGATTATTTCCACCAAGAGTTTACGGGGTTGAGTATCTATTCACTAAAAGGGAACCAAAACCAGAGGATGGAGACTATATGAATACTAGTCAGAAGATCAAACTTGGAGACTTAGGAGAGGATGTATTTGTTGCCCTTGGAACGCAGAATGGTGCTACCAGTTTTTTCTATCCTGGAGTAAAAGAGAAGATTGCTGAAATGCTTGGCGGTGAGAGCTATTATGTTGTTTTTACTTCAACTGAGGACTTTCATGTGCATAGATGTTCAAAAAATGATGCCCTATGTTTGGAAAAGCGTCTTGAGGATATAAATAACAACTTTTCATTAGGTGAAAAGCTTACCGAGAGAATATATAAATATAATGTAGATACTGGCGAATTTACTGAAGTTGATACCTGTAGATATAATAATACTCTACACAAGTAAGTTCAGAAAACAAACGCTTGTTCTATGCGAACACATGTGCTATACTATTTGTGCACAATAAGGTGGCATTGTGTAATTATCATGAAATATGTAGTTGGAGTTGTAAATGGAGTCAGAAACAAATATATCACAAGTGGTAGATATTACTGCTGATAAAGCAAAATACGATAACAGTGTTAAAGAGATTCTCGCAGATAAGCAGATTTTGGCCAGAATTTTAAAATATACTCTGGATGAATTTAAGGATATGGATATTGATTCCATAATAGCAAACATTGATAATCCAGTTATATCAGGAGTTAGGGTTGAACCTGGTCATACTAATACTAATAGAATTAAGGGTGATTCAGAAGAAGACAATGTAATTGGTGAAGGTAAGCTTTTTTTTGATATACGATTCTCAGCGTATACTGGGGTGGAACTATTGAAGATACTGATTAACATCGAGGCGCAGAGGAGCACAAAATCATACAAGCTAGGGTATCATTTAGACAATAGGGTAATTTTCTATATTGCCAGAATGATATCTGCTCAAAAAGAGGTTGAGTTTAAGAAATCTGATTATGACAATTTAAAAGCAGTCCGTAGCATATGGATATGCATGGATGCTGGTAATGACGAGGATTCTATTAACAGGATCAGGCTTAAGCAGGAAACTATTTTTGGTAAAAATATGGAATTAAATAACCTTGATAAGGTTCAGGGTGTTATAATCAGACTAAGAAATAACGAAAACGCAGAGACTTCAAAGAATCAACTTATCGCAATGCTTGAGGAATTATTGAAGAAGGAATCTGCTGAAATAAAAAAGAAACGGCTTTCAGAGGAATATGGTCTGAAGATGAGCATTGAGACTGAGAGGAGGCTTAGCAATATGTGTAATTTGAGCGAGGTTATGTTAGAGAAGGGAATCGAGCAAGGAATCACAAAGGGAATCGA
>JAEEGL016103581.1_pt1 | contig 10040 bp, 6 predicted proteins | sample 9134231 | NCBI WGS metagenome assembly JAEEGL01 (sample SAMN16246548, study PRJNA631951) | gut metagenome | biome: gut microbiome; feature: rumen; material: fiber-attached | host: Bos | place: Iran: Karaj | collected 2018-10 | reverse complement strand
AGGTGCCTGGTGCTATCTCACTCATACGCCGAAGCAGTTCACTATTGGTGTTTGAAAGCTCAATAAGCGTGATGTCGCTGGTGAATCCGAAAGCTTTCTCGATGATATAGAGCAACGGGTAGGCAAAGAGCAGGGCTATACCGTTGACTATAATATAATTGTAGGTACTGTAATCAATCTGTGTAATGGCTGTAGCCCGTATCCAGTCGAAGGCCAGGTTGACAATCATGCATGCCAGCGTAATGAAGATGGCCGTCCTGAAGAGCTGCGAACGCTGTGAAAGCTCGCGTAATGAGGTGATGGCCACCAGTCCAGCTACCGCCTCTACTACGGTGAACTCAAAGGGATGCTGTAGCATGCTGGCACAGACAAGTACCATCGTGAAATGTGTCATAAATGCAGTACGCGAATCCATGAAGACGCGTATGAAAATCGGCACCATAGCATATGGTAGGATGTAGACGTGGATGAAAGTGTTGCGGATAAAGAGAGCCGTCATTACTGCGAAAATGACGATGAACGCATAGAGCATGGCGATGCTGCGTGGCTTCTCGAAATAGTCACCGCGATAGAGTATCAGATAGAGGGTGAAGCACGCCATGAGGATGGACACATAGAGTATTTGTCCGATGAGCGATATCCGGCTTTGGGCCTTGTCCTGATTGCGACGGTCGTTCTCCCTCAAGTATGACTCAATGATGAGGTAGGTCCTCTCTGTCACGATTTCACCCCTGTCGACTATTTTTTCGCCTTTTTGCACCAGCCCACTGGCCAGCGGGATGCTTGACAATAGCTCGTTCCTGGCCATCTCGCTGCGCTCACGGTCGTAGCTGAGGTTTGGAGTGATATAGTTGTTCAGGTTGCACTTCTGAAGGGCAGCTTTCTGGGGGACTAGTGCCTCGTCCATGAATAGCTGTTCATAAGCCATCTTCTCCGAATAGACTTCCATGATAGATACGCTTGAGGCTTGTTTGTCGCTCACTATCCGAATCATATTCGTCGTGTCGCGTCGCAGCTGGTCATATTGCTTCTGATCCATGATTCCCTGTTGGTATAGACTGCGAAGACGGTTGGAGATGATGTTGATGAAATAGTCAGGAACATCAGGGATGCCGTCAGCATAGTCGGCAATAAACTTGCTCTCCATCAGACGTTCCGTATCCTGGTTGTATTTGTAATAGGGCTCGAATAGCTTCATTACGCTATCACGTTCGTGGTCGATGATGTCATCCGACTTGTACACGGGGAAGTCGAACGGGGCTGTGAGTTCTGAATATTTCCAAGGCTTGCCTTGTTCGACGTAGAACATACTGGTATTGTCATGAGGCATCGACCATACCACGACGGCAACCGTACCTATGATTAACAGGATACGGATTAGTATGACGTGCCACTTGAAGTTTTCTTTTGAAATAATACTACTCATTCGTGCATTTTTTAACTTTCAGAGTGCGAAAATACGAAAAAAAGCGCATAATCTCAAAAAAAATGCGTACTTTTGCACAAATTATTAAAAAAAGACCCCAAATTCATGTCAGAAAGAAGAGTGAGGGTGCGTTTTGCACCTAGTCCCACGGGTGCGCTACACATTGGTGGCGTACGTACCGCATTATATAATTATCTGTTTGCCCGTCAGCATGGCGGCGACTTGGTGTTCCGTATCGAAGACACCGACTCAACCCGTTTTGTGCCAGGTGCTGAGGAATATATCATTGAGAGTTTCAAATGGCTGGGCATCCAGTTTGACGAGGGTGTCTCTTTTGGTGGTGACAAAGGTCCTTACCGTCAGAGCGAGCGTCGCGACATTTATAAGAAGTATGTACAGCAGCTGCTTGACACCGATAAGGCTTATATCGCTTTCGACACTCCTCAAGAGCTGGAACAGAAACGTCAGGAGATAGAGAATTTCCAGTACGACTGCCATACGCGCAGTCAGATGCGCAATTCGCTGACCCTCTCGAAGCAAGAGGTCGATGATCTGATTGCCGGCGGACAGCAATATGTGGTGCGTTTCAAGGTGGAACCAGGACAGGAAATACTGGTCAACGACCTCATTCGCGGTGAGGTTCGTGTCAAGAGCGACATCTGCGACGACAAGGTGCTATACAAGAGTGCCGATGAGCTGCCGACCTACCATCTGGCCAACATTGTAGACGACCACCTGATGGAAATTTCGCACGTCATTCGTGGCGAAGAATGGTTGCCTTCGGCTCCGTTGCATGTGATGCTCTATCGTGCTTTCGGCTGGGACGATACGATGCCTCAGTTTGCTCATCTGCCCCTCCTGCTGAAGCCAGACGGAAAGGGCAAACTGTCAAAGCGCGACGGTGACCGTTTGGGATTCCCTGTATTCCCTTTGCGCTGGACAGATCCCAAATCAGGTGAGACTTCACGTGGTTATCGTGAAGACGGCTATTTCCCTGAGGCTGTCATCAATTTCCTGGCATTGTTGGGATGGAATCCTGGTACGGAGCAAGAAATATTCTCACTCGACGAGCTGGTACCCTTGTTCGATATCTCAAAATGCTCGAAGGCCGGTGCCAAGTTTGCCTACGAGAAGGCTATCTGGTTCAATCATGAGTATATACTCAAGAAGTCGAACGAAGAGATTGCAGCTTTGTTTGAACCTATTGTCAAGGAGCATTGTCCAGGTGAGACTATGGAGCGCGTCCTCGAAGTGACACGCATGATGAAGGACCGTGTGTCGTTCGTACACGAGTTGTGGCCCCTGTGCTCGTTTTTCTTTGTGGCGCCTACGGAGTACGACGAGAAAACGGTCAAAAAGCGCTGGAAAAGAGCTGATGGAGCCGATGTCGAAGGCGGTGGTTCTGCCCAGCAGTTGACGGAACTGATGCAGGTTCTCGAGGGTATTGATGACTTCTCTTTGGAGAATCAGGAGAAAATAGTTCATGCCTGGATAGAGCAGAAAGGCTATAAGCTGGGCAATATTATGAATGCTTGGCGCCTTACACTTGTTGGCGAAGGCAAGGGACCTGGTATGTTTGACATTTCTGCTTTCCTCGGCAAAGAGGAAACCCTCAGGCGAATGTCAGTGGCTATCAGCAAACTTGGATAATCAAAGAATAATCCCCGTTTCTGACATCTCATCAAAAGCGAAGCAAATATGTATAATATCATCATTTATCTCTATCAGTTTGGCGTAGCTATTGCGAGCCTCTTCAACGAAAAGGTGCGTAAGATGTGGCGTGGAGAGCGCGAAGCTATCCGTGTACTGCGCCAGAAGGTAGACCCTGATGCCCGATATGTATGGTTCCATGCAGCATCGTTGGGCGAGTTTGAACAGGGACGTCCCTTGATGGAACAGCTTCGCCGCGAGCATCCGGAGTATAAGATTCTGCTCACGTTCTTTTCGCCTTCAGGCTACGAGGTGCGCAAGAACTATGAGGGTGCTGACATCATCTGCTACTTGCCCCTCGACACCATCACCAATGCCCGTCGTTTCCTTCGGACCATCCGGCCTGTGATGGCTTTCTTCATCAAGTATGAGTTCTGGTATAACTATCTGCATATCTTGCGCCATCGCGGCGTACCGGTCTATAGTGTTAGCAGCATCTTCCGACCGGGACAGGTGTTCTTCCGTTGGTATGGCTGGCAGTATGGCCACGTACTGAAGTGCTTCACCCGCTTTTATGTACAAAACGAACTAAGTCGCGAACTGTTGGCCAAACGCGGCATCCACGATGTCACCGTGGTGGGCGACACTCGTTTTGACCGCGTACTACAAATCAAGGAGGCAGCCAAGAAACTGCCCATTGTAGAAGCTTTTGTTGGTGGTCCTTCCGACGGTTCATCCACCGCAGACCGTACTCCTGTTTTCGTTGCAGGCTCCTCTTGGCAACCTGATGAGGAAATCTTCATCCCATTCTTTAGCAATCATAAAGACTGGAAACTCATCATCGCTCCTCACGTCATTGGTGAGGAACATATGCAACAGATAGAGAAACTGCTTGTTGACCGCAAGGTAATCCGATATACTCAGGCTGAGAAGGCCTCCGAGGGTGCCCGGCGTCCAATGCTCAACACCTATGATGTTCTCATCATCGATTGTTTCGGCCTGTTGTCCAGCATCTACCATTATGCTGATGTGACATACGTTGGTGGAGGCTTCGGCGTAGGCATCCACAATACTTTGGAAGCTGCCGTATGGGACGTCCCCGTCATTTTTGGTCCTAATAACGAACGTTTCCAGGAGGCTCAAGGCTTGAAGGCGTGTGGTGGTGGCTTCGAGATTCACGATGCCGATGACTTCCAGCGTGTCATGCAGCGCTTTATCGACAATCCGCAGAGCATTGCCGATGCCGGCAAATGTTCTGGAGCATTTGTCAATGAGATGACAGGCGCCACCCGGAAGATTCTTGCTGATGTGAAGCTATGAACCCATCGATAGATGTTTCTTGCAGCTATTCTTATTTTATTGTTATTTAAGTTCAATCTGACTAAATGGCTTTAATCAAATCATATCGCGGTCTCTCGCCCAAGTGGGGCAAAGACTGCTATTTCAGTGAGAATGCCACCATTGTTGGCGAAGTAACTATGGGCGACGAGTGTTCCATCTGGTTCAATGCCGTAGTAAGGGGCGATGTAGCCCCCATCACCATTGGCAACTGCACCAATGTACAAGACGGTTCCTGTGTCCACGTTACCCATGAGACAGGTCCTACGCACATCGGCAGCTACGTTACCATCGGACACAATGTTACCGTTCATGCTTGCACCATTCATGACCACGCCTTGATTGGTATGGGAGCTACGCTGCTCGACGGTTGCGAGGTGGGTGAAGGGTCTATTGTTGCTGCAGGAGCCTTGGTGCTTCAGAATACGAAGATACCTCCTCACGAGATTTGGGGTGGTGTTCCTGCCAAGTACATTAAGCCCACCCGTCCTGGACAGACTGACAATGCCGAGCATTATGTAGCTTACTCTAAATACTACTTGGAGGAGAATCCTGCCTGCCGTTTCTCCGGCGAGCCTGACATTCAGCTTGTATGACGGTCCTACTGCTTGCCCTGAATGTTTACGACTACATATTCTGAACGGGTACCAATTCGGAACTTCCCACCCCAGATTCCCATACCGCTGCTGATGTAGTAAGTGGTATGTCCTCTTTGGTACAATCCGAAAGCACATTCGTAGATGCTTTCCGTAATCCAGGAGATGGGCCATACCTGTCCGTGATGGGTGTGTCCGCTGAACTGGAAGTCGATGTGCTGCTTTTCAGCCTGTTCCAGATGGAAGGGCTGATGGTCCAGTAAGATGAGGAAGGACGAACGGCTCTTGTCCGCATTTTCCTTGATGATTTTCCCCAGCGACTTGCGGTGCATGTTGGTACGGTCGTCGCGACCGACGATGCAAAGTTCGCCAGTTTGTACGACGGAGTCTTGCAGCAGGTGAATGCCGGCATCGCGATAGAACTGTTGTGCATCGGGTTCTCCGCTATAGTATTCATGATTGCCCAGACAGGCATAGACAGGAGCATTAAGTCGCCGAAACTCCTCGTACATTCTTTCTTCTTTCAGTGGGCGCATGCTGCCGTCAATGATGTCTCCTGCAATGAGCACAAGGTCAGGATGCTCTGCATTCATCATGTCTATCCAGCGATGCAGCTCCTCGCGCCGGTTGTGGTAGCCCAGGTGCAGATCGCTCAGCATGACCAGCTTGACGGGCCTGTTGACTTTTTCGGAATGCAGGGTCAGTTCCTCACGGTATTTGTGCTTGTAATGCAGGTTGCCATAGAGGAATAGTCCGAAGACGAAGAGACAGATGCCTCCCGCCGTCCACCAGTTATTATATAATAAGGTACGCGGGAGCAGATGCACCAGCCTGGCCACATCGAGCACCAGGAACAGCATGAACAGATAGAGCAGTACAAAGATGCTGCTGGTACCTATCTCATAGACCACAGTCCCAAGTTCCAGGGGCAGGCGGTCAGTATGGTGGAACACGCCGGCAAACATCAGCAGGAACGACCCCGCCAGCAACACGACGGCAAGCAGCTTCCATATCCACGATAAAGGCAGCAGGCACCATACGTGCCAACCGATATAGACTATTGCCAGAAGGGGCAATAGCCAGAAGATGAACATCCAAATCATATTCACTTTCAGTCTAATTTGGGTGCAAAGGTACAATAAATGCGTCTATAATGTATGAAGTTGATTTCTCTTTTTTGCTTTTTTTTCATTTGGTCTCTCTCTGCCTATGCGCAGCCTGCAGACTACGAGTGGCGAACCCCCAGCAAGAACTCGTCCGAGTCGATGCCTTGTGGCGGCGGCGACATCGGTATGAATGTCTGGGTGGAGAACGGCGACATCCTGTTCTATTTGTCCCGCTCCGGCTGTTTCGACGAGAACAACACGCTGCTCAAGCAGGGGCGCTTCCGCATCAGTCTTGCCCCTGAGCTCGATATGGCCCATTTCCGACAGATTCTGCACCTTGCCGAAGGATATGTCGAGATTACCGACGGAAAGGTCAGCGTCCTGATCTGGGCCGATGTGTACAAGCCTGTGGTGCATGTCGAAATGACTGGCAGTCATAAGAAGCATGTAATAGCAGCGACGTACGAGAACTGGCGTACCTACGACAAGGAACTCACCAAGCGCGAGCGTTTCCAGACCAGCTATAAGTTTGCAGCCCCGAATGGACTGAAGACCCACGCCGACCATATTCTTTCCGACGACAATGCCGTCACCTTCATGCACCAAAACGGAGCGGAGACTGTTTTCGACGCTACCGTAGCCCAGCAGCGTATGGAATCGGTGAAAGACCGCCTGTACAATCCGCTGAAGAATCTGATTTTCGGAGGCCGTATGAGTGGGCGGGGCTTTGTGCTGATGGGAAAGGCCGACGGACACTATGCCAGCAGCGACTACGAAGGATGGATGTACGTTACGCAGCATCCCGGCAGGCACTACCACCTACAGATTGCTTTGGCCAGCATGCAGGGAACGGTGGCACAGTGGGCTTCTGAGCTGCAAAAGACCGAGCAACAGGTGAAGCTTGTCGCTGACCGCGAGGCCTCTCGCCAGTGGTGGCGTGCGTTTTGGCAGCGCAGCAGCATCGACTTGCCGGTTTCCTCCTCGTCTCCCGCTTCAAGCACCTCCTCGTCCGCCGCTTCAAATTCCTCTCCCCTCACCGTCCTCGTCCGCAACTACAATCTCTTCCGCTACATGCTGGGCTGCAACAGTCAGGGACTGTGGCCCACCAAATTCAATGGCGGCCTGTTTACCTTCGACCCCGAGTACGTCAATGCTGCTGAGGAATACCACCTCTCCCCCGACTTCCGCAACTGGGGCGGCGGCGTACATACTGCCCAGAACCAACGACTGGTCTATTGGCCCATGCTGAAGAACGGCGACTACGACCTGCTGAAATCCCAGCTCGACTTCTATCTCCGCATCTATCAGAATGCCGAAGAGCGCTCGCGGCTCTACTGGCGACACGAGGGTGCCTGCCTGACCGAGCAGATCGAGAACTACGGATTGCCCTGCTATCCTGAGTACGGCACCAAGCGCCCCGACGACTTCGACCCTGGAATGGAGCGCAACGCCTGGCTTGAATACGAGTGGGACACCTGTCTGGAGTTCTGCATGATGGCCCTCGAGGCCCATCGCTACAGCGGTATGGACATCGCGGCCTATCTGCCCATGATCCGCTCGTGCCTGCGCTTCTTCGACGAGCACTACCAGTATCTGGCCAACCAACGCGGCGCTAAGCGCCTGGATGCCGACGGCCACCTCGTGCTCTATCCCGGTTCAGGCGGTGAGACCTTCAAGGGAGCTTACAATTCCACTTCCACCATTGCTGCGCTGCGTACGGTAACAGAAAGCCTGATGGACCTTGAGCGGGAAACCGGCGACACCTTGTCCCTTTCCCTTCATGCTGCATTCCTGCGCCGCCTGCCCGACATCACCATCCGTAATGGTATGCTGCAGCCCGCACTACACTACGAACGGGTTCAGAACGTAGAGACCACGCAGCTCTATCCCGTCTACCCCTGGCGCATGTACGGCGTAGGACGTCCCGATCTGGACATAGCGCGCAATACCTATCAGAACGACTCTTTGGCACAGAAGTTCCGCTCTCATGTGGGCTGGAAACAAGATGCTATCTGGGCTGCCTGCCTGGGACTGACCGACGAAGCGCAGCGGCTCATTGAACTGAAGCTGGCCGACGGACCTCATCGCTTCCCCGCCTTCTGGGGTCCCGGCTACGACTGGACGCCCGACCACAACTGGGGCGGTTCCGGCATGATAGCCCTACAGGAGATGCTGCTGCAGGAGGTGGGCGACAAGCTCTACCTCTTCCCCGCCTGGCCCCGCGAGTGGGACGTGCATTTCCTGCTCCACGCTTCCGGCAATACCACCGTTGAAGCTGAGCTCAGAGGCGGTCAGGTGGTCAATGTAAAGGTTATGCCAGAAAAAAGGCAGCACGATGTTGTGCTGCCCTGATTGCGGGAAAAGTTCCTCGGAAGATTAAAGATTCGGGTTGATCTTGTTCCACTCAGCAATGGGAGGAACGATGTTCAGCGTAACGAGCTCGTCGCGCATCTTGCACAGGTGCTCGTAGCTCTGGTCGAGCTTGGCATTCTCCTCAGCGGTACCCTGGGGAACCTCAAACTTGGCACCCTCGCTGGTCATCGTGGTCTTCATTGCCATCATGATGTGGTCGTACTTGTCGGTCTTGACATATGTGCCTACGGGGAAGCGGAACGGTTCGCCGCCCATCGCTGCACGGATCATCTCAACAGACAAGTATGAGGGGCTTTGGAACGATGAGCGTCCACGGAGCTCGATGATCTTGGCGCCACCCTTGGTGACGTCCACCTGCAGCGGTGCCCACTCGTCAGCGGGGAACTCGTCGGTACCGATGATGTCGGTCAGCTTGCGTCCCTTGATGGTCACGTGACTGCCGAAGACGGCCATCTGCTCGCCGTGTCCGCCATAAGTGGCACAGCCCTCAATCTCGCTCTGCATCACACCGAACTTCTTGGCCAGCGCCGACTGCAGACGGGTGGTGTCCAGACCAGCCAGAGTAGTCACCTGACCGGGTTTCAGACCCGAGTAGAGCAACGTTACCAGACCGGTGAGGTCAGCGGGGTTGAAGATGATGACCACGTGCTTGACGTCGGGACAATACTTCTTGATGTTCTGGCCCAGCTCTTCGGCAATCTTGCAGTTGCCGGCCAGCAAGTCCTCACGCGTCATTCCTGCCTTGCGTGGAGCACCACCGGAAGAAATGATGTATTTGGCACCCTTGAAAGCCTCCTCGGCATTGGTGGTAGCCACGATGTTCACATTGTCGAAACCGCTCTGGCGCATCTCCTCGGCAACACCCTCGGGCGAAAAAACGTCATAGAGACAGATTTCACTGGTCAGACCCATCATCAGGGCCGACTGAGCCATGTTTGAACCAATCATACCGGCAGCGCCGACGATGGTCAGTTTGTCATTAGTTAAAAATGCCATAATCTTTTGTCCTTTATTAGTTGTTCTAAGTATCAATTGCTTGCAAAGATACGAATTTTTTCGCAAACCCCAAGCCTGAAATGACAATTTAAACATTATTAAACAAGTTCCACAGTCCTATTTCATCATAAATACGTACCTTTGCGTCCGATTCCGTGCTAGACGCGACATCATGAGCAAATTATAAACTGCAAAATACGACATGATTACATTTACCCTGAGCCTCGTGGCTCTTATTATCGGTTACAAACTTTACGGCCGTTTCGTTGAGCGGGTATTCGGCCCCGACGACCGCGTAACCCCCGCTGTGGCCAAAGCAGACGGTATCGACTACATCGTGCTTCCCTCGTGGAAGATCTTCATGATCCAGTTCCTGAACATCGCAGGCACGGGCCCCATCTTCGGTGCCATCATGGGTGCCAAGTTCGGACCCTCGGCCTATCTGTGGATAGTCTTCGGCTGCATCTTTGCCGGCGCCGTCCACGACTATATGAGCGGTATGCTCTCCATGCGCCACGATGGTGCCGGACTGCCCGAGATGATCGGTCACTATCT
>JAEEGL016027720.1_pt1 | contig 10040 bp, 8 predicted proteins | sample 9134231 | NCBI WGS metagenome assembly JAEEGL01 (sample SAMN16246548, study PRJNA631951) | gut metagenome | biome: gut microbiome; feature: rumen; material: fiber-attached | host: Bos | place: Iran: Karaj | collected 2018-10 | reverse complement strand
CCGTATGCGACAACGAAGAGAAGACGGTCACCATCCAGATCATCGGAACGGATGTGGACGGAAGCTATATCGTCATTGAGAACACCTATTATTCTGCCTTCACTCATGCACAGTATTTCACAAACGACCTGCAGCACTGCCAGGAATATCTGAACACCTGGGTCGGAGATATCTACAAGTCCGTTGCCAAGCACTATGACAAGGACGGCAACCTGATCGAGATCATCTACACCAACCAGGACTACTGCATGTACCTCAGGCACGATGTGGTGTATCCCGAGGACACCGGCCCCGAGCCGAAGCCGGAGGAGACAGGGGAAGAACCCTGATGCGGCACCGCTTCTGACGTAAATTCACTCTACAGGAGATATCGAATATGGCACATGAGAACACCTTTTACATCACCACCCCCATCTATTATCCTTCCGACAAGCTGCACATAGGCCACACCTATTGCACTGTCGCCACCGACACCATCGCCCGCTACAAGAGACTGCGCGGCTATGATGTCATGTTCCTCACGGGTACCGACGAGCATGGTCAGAAGATCGAGGAGAAGGCAAAGCAGGCGGGAAAGACGCCCAAGCAGTTCGTGGACGATATCGTCACCGGCAAGGGCGGCATCTTGGATCTGTGGAAGCTCATGAACATCTCCAACGACCGCTTCATCCGCACCACGGACGACTACCATGTTATCTCCATCCAGCGCATCTTCCGGAAAATGTATGAAAACGGGGATATCTACAAGGGTACCTACAAGGGTAAGTACTGCACACCCTGCGAGAGCTTCTGGACCGAGAGCCAGCTGGTGGACGGCAAATGCCCGGACTGCGGCAGGGAAGTGCGCGATGCGGAGGAGGAGGCCTATTTCTTCCGTCTCTCCAAGTACGCAAAGCCCGTGCAGGATCTGCTGGAGACCGGCACCTTTCTGGAGCCGGCCAGCCGCGTCAATGAGATGATCAACAACTTCATCAAGCCAGGCCTTGAGGATCTCTGCGTCTCCCGTACCAGCTTCACATGGGGAATCCCCGTGGACTTTGATCCGGGTCACGTAGTATATGTCTGGGTCGATGCTCTGTCGAACTATGTCACTGCGCTCGGCCTTTATAACGACCGCTATGATGATTATGAGAAGTACTGGCCCGCGGTGCATATCGTGGGTAAGGAGATCGTCCGCTTCCACTCCATCATCTGGCCCGCCATGCTCATGAGTCTGGGCGAGCCCGTTCCGAAAAAAGTCTACGGCCACGGCTGGCTTGTCATCGACGGAGGCAAGATGAGCAAATCCAAGGGCAACGTGGTGGATCCGTATGTCCTTGCAGAGCGCTTCGGCGTGGATGCGCTGCGTTTCTTCCTGCTCAGGACCTTCCCATTCGGCTCGGACGGCAACTTCACCAACGAGCTGCTCATCAGCACCATCAACACGGACCTTGCCAACGACCTGGGCAACCTTGTCTCCCGTACCACCGCCATGGTGGAGAAATACTTCGGCGGCACGATTCCCCCGGAGCGGGAGAGCAGCCCTGCGGACGAGGATCTCCTCCGCCTGATCCGGGAGGCTCCTGCCGCCTACGCCGCCCAGATGGATGCCTTCCAGCTTCACTTAGGCCTGGATGAGATTTTCAAGCTCATCCAGAGAGCAAACAAATATATCGACGAGAGCGCGCCTTGGGTCCTTGCAAAGGACGAGGCCAAGCGGCCGCGTCTGGCTAAGGTCATGTACAATCTTGTGGAGGCCCTCCGCGTCAGCCTCATCTGCCTCACTCCCTTCATCCCCGAAAGCTGCGCCAAGGCGCTTGACCAGCTCGGTGTTCCAGCGGAGGTGCGTGCATGGGACAGCATCGTTTACGGGACCATGCCCGAAGGGGCGATCATCCGCAAGGGAGAGACGCTCTTCCCGCGACTCGACGTCGCTAAGGAACTGGCCGAACTCGAGAAACTCACGAAACACGAAGAACCAAAGTCCGATCCTGTGCTGCCAGATGTCTCCATCGACGATTTTGCCAAATGTGACATGCGCGTTGTGAAGATCCTCAGCTGCGAGGCTGTTCCCAAGTCTGAAAAGCTGCTGAAGTTCAGCCTCGATGACGGCAGCGGCACACCCCGTCAGATCCTCTCCGGTATCCGCAAGTTCTATGAGCCGGAACAGCTCGTGGGCAAGAAGGTTGCAGCCATCCTGAACCTTCCCCCGCGGAAAATGATGGGACTGGATTCCAACGGCATGCTGCTTTCCGCAGTGAAGGAGATCGACGGCAAAGAAGTTCTCAACCTCATGATCCTCGACGATGCCGTTCCCGTGGGATCCAGACTCTGCTGATCAACAAGAAGGAGCAAAGGAACAGACAATGACAAAAACCGATATATTTTCCGGTTTCCTCGGAGCGGGCAAGACCACTCTCATCCGGAAGCTCATAGCGGAGGGCTATAAAAACGAAAAACTTGTTCTGATCGAGAACGAGTTCGGCGATATCGCCATCGACGGCGGCTTCCTGCAGAACGCCGGCGTGGAGATCACGGAGATCAACTCCGGCTGCATCTGCTGCACCCTCGTGGGGGACTTCACCAAAGCCCTGCGCAAGGTCATCGAGGACTATACCCCCGACCGCATCATCATTGAGCCTTCGGGCGTCGGCAAGCTCAGCGAGGTGGCGGAGGCCGTCTCGCGTGTGGACGGGATCGCTCTGGGCGCGAAGGTCACCCTTGTGGATGCCGGCAAATGCAGACTCTACGCAAGAAATTTCGGTGAGTTCTTCAACGACCAGGTGAAAAACGCCGACCTCATCGTTCTCAGCCGCACCGGCATCGTCGATGAGGCGAAGACTGTGGCTGCGGTAGAGCTGCTCAAGGGTATCAACCCCGACGCAGCCTTGATCACCACCCCCTGGGACGCCATCAGCGGCGAGAAGATCGTTGAGGAGATGAACAGCAACTCTCTCAAGAGAGAGATGGAAGAACTCCTGCACGAACATGAGCACCATCACGATGAAGATAATGACGAAGACGAACATGAGCACCATCATCATCACGATGAGGATGAAGAGGAGCATGAGCATCATCACCATCATGACCACGACGATGATGACGATGATGAGCACGAGCACCATCACCACCACGATGACGATGAGCATGAACATCATCATCACCACCATGGCGAACACGACGCTGACGAGATCTTCGATTCCTGGGGCACTGAGACCGCGAGAAAGTATACGCCTGATGAGCTTTCCGCCATCCTGACTGCCCTGGAGGACGGGGGGCGCTTCGGCATCGTCCTGCGTGCCAAGGGCATGCTAGACGGCCGTGACGGTAATTGGATCTATTTCGACTATGTTCCCGGCGAATCCGATATCCGCACGGGTGAACCGGCTCTTACCGGCCGCTTCTGCGTGATCGGCTCCGGCCTGAAAACTGACGCACTGAAGGAGCTTTTCAAAATTGGCTGAAATGCGTGAGATCCCGGTGTTCCTTTTTACCGGGTTTCTTGATTCCGGAAAAACCAGATTCATCCAGGAAACACTGGAAGACAGGCGCTTCTGCAACGGCGAGAGGACCCTGCTCATCGTCTGTGAGGAGGGAGAGGAGGAGTACGCCCCCGACCAGTTCGCCGATAAGGCCGTCTTCATCCGGGATGTATACGATGAAAAGGACCTGAACAAAGAGAAACTGGCCGCCTGGCTGAAGGAGACAAACGCAGAGCGCGTGGTCATTGAGTACAACGGCATGTGGATGCTCGATTCGCTTTACGGCAATATGCCGGAAAACTGGCGGGTCTATCAGGAGTTCTTCTTTGCGGACTCCGCAACTTTCCTGTCCTATAACGCCAACATGCGGCAGCTCGTCTATGACAAGCTGAAAAGCTGCGAGCTTGCGGTTTTCAACCGTTTCCGCCCGGAGATGGACAAGATGGCGTTTCACAAGATCGTTCGCGGCGCCTCCCGCAGGGCGGACATTGCCTACGAGAGCCCCGAGGGCAACGTGGTATACGACGATATCGAAGATCCGCTGCCCTTCGATGTGAATGCGTCAAACATCGTCATCAACGACACGGACTACGCCCTGTTCTACCGTGACCTGTCCGAAAACGCCCGCACCTATGACGGAAAGACCGTCACCTTCAAGGCCCGTGTGCTTGTTCGGGACAAACTCCCGAAAGGCAGTGTGGTGGTCGGCCGCCATGTGATGACCTGCTGCGTGGAGGACATCCAGTTTGCCGCTCTGGTCTGCCAGTGGGACAGATCCGTCCCCGTGCTGGACGACAGCTGGATCATCCTTACAGCGAAGATCGAGATCAAGTTCAGCAGGGCGTATGGCAAGAAGGGCCCTGTGCTCACCTATATCTCCTCCATGCCGAGCACCCCGCCCGACGATCCCGTCGCCACTTTCTACTGATCTGCGCCGCATGAAGTACAAATGCCTCGTCTTCGACCACGACGACACCGCGGTCGATTCCACGGCCACTATCCACTATCCCTGCTTTGCGGACTTCCTGAAGGAGTACTATCCCGGGAGGGAGATCTCCCTGGAGGAATACTTTATCCTCAACTTCACGCCCGGCTTCATCGAAATGTGCCACAGGGACTACGGCATGGACGATGTAATGCTGGAAAAGGAGAAGGAATACTGGCTTGATTACGTGAGCCGGGTCATTCCCAAGGCCTACCCCGGCATAGGTGACATCATGCGACGTCACAAAGAGGAGGGAGGGATCCTCTGCGTGATCTCGCACTCCATGGCGGAGAACATCGTGCGGGATTACCGGGCAAACGGTCTGCCGGAGCCTGACAAGGTCTACGGATGGGAGGTCCCGCAGGAGAAACGGAAGCCGAAACCCTGGGCACTCTATGAGATCATGCGCGAATTCTCTCTTTCCAGGGAGGACATTCTTGTCATCGATGACCTCAAACCGGGCTATGACATGGCCTGTGCCGCCGGGGTGGACTTTGCGGGGGCAGGCTGGTCCTACGAGATCCGATTCATTGAGGACTTCATGCGCGCCAACTGCACGAACTATTTCAAAACAGTAGAGGAACTGGACGCGTTCCTTCGCACATAAACGAAGAAAACGGGCTGTGGAGGATTTCACAGCCCGTGTCTGAAACAGAGGAAAAGATGGACACTCTCTACATCATCATTCCATGCTATAACGAGGAGAAGGTGCTTCCTGTCACAGCGCCGCTCTTTATCGGCAAGCTCGCTTCGCTGATCGAAGGGGGGAAAATCACGGCGGACAGCAGGCTCCTCTTCGTCAACGACGGCAGCAGCGATTCCACCAGAGACATCCTGTGCAGCCTGACGGAGCAGAACAGCCGATGCAAAGCAATCTCTCTAAGCCGCAACCAAGGACATCAGAACGCCCTGCTGGCGGGACTCACCGAGGCTGTCGACCGGTGTGACGTCACCGTTACCATCGACTGCGACGGGCAGGACGATCTCAACGCCATCGACAGAATGCTGGAGGAGTATTACGCCGGCTGCGACGTTGTGTACGGCGTGCGGAAGGATCGGAGTAAAGACTCTGCCTTCAAGCGCTTCACCGCACAAAGCTACTATAAGATTCTCTCCGGGCTTGGTGCCGAGGTGGTGTACGACCACGCGGATTACCGGCTGATCTCCGCAAGGGCGCTGAAGGAACTGCTCAAATATGAGGAAGTGAACGTATACCTGCGGGGTCTGGTGCCGCTTGTGGGCTTCAAGAGCGCTACGGTGGAATATGTCCGGCAGGAACGGAAGGCTGGCAGAACGCACTATTCCCTCGGGAAGATGGCGGACCTTGCCGTCAACGGCATCACCGGTCTTACCACTGCTCCCGTCCGGCTCATTCTCTTCGGCGGCGTCCTGATGACGGCGCTGGGCGTTCTTGGCCTGCTCGTGCTTGCCGTTCTGGCAGCCTGCAGCGTTAAGGCAGGCATGCTTTGGATCATCGCCGCAGTGGTGGCCGTGGGAGGCTGCAACCTCGCTGCCGTAGGTGTGGTGGGTGAGTATGTGGGCAAAACCTACCTTGAGAGCAAGCACAGGCCGCGCTTTGTAATCAGCGAACGGATGCCGGGTCCCTCCGAAGAGGAGAAAAAGCAGTGAGCGCCTTTGCTATCGAAGACATCCGGCGGGAATACGACCGGCTCGATAAGGTCTGCAGCGTGGACACTTCCCGCGTTGAAATCCGGCTCAACAATGCCCGGAAGCGTCTCGGAAGTTTCCAGTATAAAGCGGGTTTTCCCCGCGGAATCCTGACTGTGACGATCTCTCGAAAAGTCCTCGATGACGAAGCCCTGTTTCTGGATACCATCCGACATGAATATGCCCATGCGGTTGTCTTTATCCGCCATCCATTCTCCCGGCATGGGCATGACAAGGTCTGGAAGGCTGTGTGCAGGGAAGTGGGCTGTACGCCCCGGGCCACGGTGAAGGATCCGACGTTGAAGGAGCGTACGGAAGCCGGTGCCAAGTACAGGGTCACCTGCTTGCGCTGCGGTGCCGAGAGTTATTACATGCGGGCCGGCACGGTCGTGCAGACTCTGCAGAAAGAGGAAAGGCGGCGGGGCATGTTCAAAAAGACTTCGTCTGTTGCCTGCAGGCGCTGCGGAAGCAGGGAATTCTCCCTCACACAGCTGCGATAATAAAAAAAGAAGCCGCAACGGCTTCTTTTTTATTTCCTGTTAGAATGATTATGGCGAGGATTCAGTCCCGTTTGAACAGGTCACGGGTATATACCTTGTCCTTCACGTCATCAAGGGTGCTGTCGTAGCGGTTGGCGAGGATGCAGCCGCACATTTTCTTGAACTTCTTCAGGTCGTTTACCACGAGACTGCCGAAGAAGGTGCTGCCGTTTTCCAAAGCAGGTTCGTAGATGACCACCTTTGCTCCTTTGGCCTTGATCCGCTTCATCACACCCTGGATGGAGCTCTGACGGAAATTGTCCGAATCCGTCTTCATTGTGAGGCGGTATATACCAACGGTCACGTCCTTTTCGCGGCCGCGGTCGTAGCTGTTGTCGCTGTAGCTGTAATAGCCCGCCTTCTGGAGGACCCGGTCTGCAATGAAATCCTTCCGGGTGCGGTTGCTCTCCACGATTGCCTGAATGAGTGTCTCCGGAACATCCTGATAATTCGCCAGCAGCTGTTTGGTGTCCTTGGGCAGACAATAGCCTCCGTAGCCGAAGGAGGGATTGTTGTAGTAATCGCCCACACGGGGATCGAGGCAGACGCCCTTGATGATGGCTGCGGTGTCCAGTCCCTTGAGCTCGGCGTAGGTGTCCAGCTCATTAAAGTAGCTTACGCGAAGGGCCAGATAGGTGTTGGCGAAAAGTTTCACAGCCTCTGCTTCGGTACAGCCCATGAACAGCGTTTCCACAGGGGACTTGAGCGCGGCGTGTCGAAGCAGCTCCGCAAAGACATGTGCGGCAGTCTCCGTCTTTCCGTCACAGCCCACTATGATACGGGAGGGATAGAGATTGTCGTACAGGGCCTTGGATTCCCGCAGAAACTCCGGGCTGAACAGAATGTTGTCCATGCCCAGCGATTCCTTCACACTCTCCGTATAGCCAACGGGGATGGTGGACTTGATCACTACGGCCTGACCCTTTTTCCCGGTCTCTCGTACCAGCCGCAGGACAGATTCCACGGCCGAGCAGTCGAAAAAGTTGGTCTTAGGGTCGTAATTTGTCGGAACGGCCACGATCACATAGTCTGCATCCGCATAGGCGGAAGGACCGTCCGTTGTAGCGGCGAGGTGCAGCGAGCGTTCGCCCTTTTCCGCTTCCGCAAGATAGCGCTCGATATACTCGTCGCGGATGGGGGAGCGGAAGGAATTGATGAGTGCCGCCTTCTCCGGCTTGGTGCATACGGCGGTGACCGCATTATCCTGTGCCAGAAGCACGGCGAGGGAGAGCCCCACATAGCCAACGCCCGCCACGGCGATCTTCAGAGACTTGCAGGATTTTTCGGGGGCGGGTTCGTCGCGGATGAACAGAGAATCCATAGGAAAGGAGAGTGCTTCGGACAACACCAGCAGCTGATCCACCGAGGGAGTGAAGTCTCCGGTCTCCAGACGGGAGAGGATGGAGCGGTTCATGCCGGTGGCGGAGGCAAGCGCGGTCTGTGTGAGACCGCGCGCCTTTCTGCGTGCCGCCACTGTTTTTGCGAGCAGTTCAGTAGAAAGCTTCTTCATGAAGATCATCCTTTATGCGTTGCTGAAAGCAACATGTTGTTCTGGGCCAATGATACATCACGGCAACAAAAATGGCAAGTAATATTTACTGTTTAAGACGATATGTTGTTAAGGGCAACAAAACGGCAGCCCATTAACAGGCTGCCGTTCGAGCAAATATGGAGGGATCCGCGTCTTTGCAAGCAATAAGCGGAGAGATACTTTCAGAGACCCAGCAGGTCCATGGTACGGAAATCATCCTCACCTCGGTAGTATTTATCCAGCACCTTTTGGAAGACGGGTTCCCCCGGGGCGGCGTATTTGAATAAGGTCATGCTGGAGCGGAGTTTCAAACAGTCTGGCCAGCCCATTACTGCCTCGGCATCGTCTCCGGGGAGCTGCAGCAGCGCCTCGGAGATCTCCAGCAGGTTGCTCCGAAGGGTCTCGTCCGCAAGGAATGCCCGGGCCTCCTCCAGACCGTCGATCGCGTAATACTGCGCCGTAGAGCTGTAGCCAAGCCCGGCCACCTGCGGAAAGATATACCACATCCAGTGGCTCATCTTCCGCCCGCGCCGGATTTCAGAAAGCGCTGTGCGATAGGTGCGTTTCTGCGCTTCAGTGAACCTTGATACATCGTACATATCTTCATCCTCCGGCAAATCTAAGGGATTTATTATATTCAATATAGCATTTAACTGTTATAATATCAAACATTATAATCTGCTAAAAACAGATAAAGGAAAAATTATGTATATAAAATTACGTATACAAGATTATGTTGACAATAAATACAGAGAGGGGATCCGATCATGACGGCAGGAGAGGCAAGACAGCTGATACAGACTGCGGAGAGGACAGATGCTGTTCTGCGGAAAATATTGGCGGATGCGGATCTGTTCCGTCAGGCGGTTGTGAAGGCAGCGGACGATCTGCTTGATGAAAAGATAAAGAAGGAATTATGTAAACTTAATTTGGATGAGCTCCGCAAATCCGGGCTGGCCATCCGCGTCTCTGCATTTCAGGCTGCTGGGATCGATAATCTTGGAAGCTTATACGGTGAGACCATCGATTCACTCTCGGAGATCGAGGGGATCGGTGAGACCTCCGCACAACGTACACTCTATGCGCTCAATAAGATCCGGGACAGGGTCGCAGGGGATATCCATATCAAGCTCTCGGATGATGAGCGGGACGATGCTTCAGATAAGCTTGTGCTGGCAGTGTGCAGGGCTATGCGATATGAGGTTCTGGAAAAGAAGGCAATACCTCTCTCAGAAATACTTCGGACCGGCAGAGAGACTTGCGCCGTTTCTTCAGATCTGCTCTCTAACCGCCTCAAATGGCTGTTTTTATCTTCCACCAGACGGGCACAGGCGATTACTGCGGTTTCTAGTCTGGCAGATCTGCTTTCCGGAGGTCTGACGGAGCAGACGGACGTGCTGCTTTCTGAAGCGGAAGCTTTGAAGACCGTCACAGCGGTCGAAGCGTGGGAACTCTTTAAGAAAGACTCTGCTGCATTTTATTCATTTCTGGAAAACTGCGCTTCAAATCAGAAGAATTCGTTCTACGGATCGAAACTTCGCTTCGATATCCGTGTTTCCGAAACAGGAGGTCTTCCTGCGGAGCTCTATGAGTCTGTCTATGAAACCGATCTGGACCTCAGCGGGATCAAATGCACGCTGCGACCCTATCAGGAGCTCGGCGTGAAGTTCATCCTTAATCAGAGGACGGTGCTGCTGGGAGACGAGATGGGGCTAGGCAAGACGATCGAGGCCATTGCTGCCATGACGGTCCTGCGCAACAGAGGAGAGACACATTTTCTCGTTGTCTGCCCGGCGGGCGTGCTGATCAACTGGTGCCGCGAGATTGAAAAGCACAGTGACCTCAAAGCCATCCGT
>JAEEGL014804437.1_pt1 | contig 10040 bp, 9 predicted proteins | sample 9134231 | NCBI WGS metagenome assembly JAEEGL01 (sample SAMN16246548, study PRJNA631951) | gut metagenome | biome: gut microbiome; feature: rumen; material: fiber-attached | host: Bos | place: Iran: Karaj | collected 2018-10 | reverse complement strand
CAATGCCGTCTCGGGAAACAGCAGCACCCCTTTGGCACTGCAACGCATCACCTGGTCCAGCAGCGAGATCATACGGTTGACGTGCTTCTGCGTGTCGATGATGTCCTCGACAACGGCGTGCACCTCGCCATCGGTGAGTGGGTAGAGCTTGATGACAAACGGGTGGCTCCCGTGCGACCATGGCGAGTCATACTCTGCAAGCAGGTCGCCCATCGGACTGTACCAGCGGCAGTGCCACACCGTGGCGATGTCCCAGTGCATGCTCACGTCAGCGCGGTTTTTCATGCGGTGGGCGCTGCTGGCCGGCTCGATGCTGAGTGTGCCCTCGCGGCGGTTATGGCATACGACCACTTCGCGGCTTTCAAGCGTCCACACCTCAATAGCGCGGCATTTGCCGTCCCTGGCATTCCAGAAGTCTGCTCCCAGTTGTGAGTCTGCCCCTAGGCGCGTCGTGAAGTCGGCTTGACGGTTCTCGGCGCCATCGGTGTAGAGCCGCCTCACCCAAGCGGCCTTACGCTGGTTGCCGTTGGCAACGCGGCGCAGCAGTTGTGCGATGTTCAAGTCATGCAGCTGCCCGATGAGTTCACAGTCCCACGCCCGGGTGTCGTTCATTGGACCGGCAAACACCTTGTTGACATTCACATTCTCGACCCTCACGTGCTCGCTCTCGCCAGGCTCATGCCAGTTCTCCACGCGTTGGATGCAGCACCCTGAGATCAAAAACTCCTCCAGCGCACGGCTGTCGAGTTCGTCCAGCTCGTTCTGATTCCTGATGAGTGCCAACACCGATTGCTCGTCCTCATCACGTTTGATGTATTGCGAGCGAAATCGCCCAACGATGGTTTTCACCAACTGTCGTATCAAGTTGTTGGTGATGCTCTCGCAGCCCTGATTGGCCAGATGTTCGCGCTCGGTCAATGTGCGTCCCGTGTGGTCGCGAACCAAATCCCCCCATTGGTCGCCGTAGGTGAACCGCTTGTTCCTGAGCCGTGCCTGCCGCAGTCCCGCCGCACCCATCCACGCCTTGTAGGCCGCATGCAGCACTTTAGTGTGTCTTTCGTTGTCCATATTTCTCATGGTTTTATTTAGTTGTTTGTTGTTACTCTAGAGCATCTAGATATTCTAGAGCCTCTAGGCGTCTTGTGTTAGTTGACGCTGCAAAATTACACCCGCAAAAAAGGCTTGCGCCATGTCAAAAAGCACAAGCCCTAAAAAAACTCGAAAAAAACTTCGCGCCCTCGCGCCCTCGCGTGAGGCTTAGGAAGCGGAAGCCAATAAAAATTTTGTTTAATTTTTTGCGAGCACTTGCGAGCAATTAAAACAACTTAGCGGCTTCGCGCCTTAGCGTGAGGCCCAAGTAGCGCGGAAGCCAACTAGAAACTAGAAACTAGAAACTAAACAGCGTCTTAGCGTGAGGTTTAGGAGCGCGGATGCCAACTAGAAACTAGAAACTAGGGACTGCGCGTGGCTATCCGTTGAGGATGATGTCGATGACGGCATTCACATCGGCAATATTGATTTCTCCGTCGCCGTTCACGTCGCCAGCAGGGGTAATGGCACCGCCCAATATCATGTCGATGACGGCATTCACGTCAGCGATGTTGACCTCGCCGTCACCGTTCACGTCGCCGGTGGCAGGCATAGCGGATTCTCGATAGACAAAGCTGATGGTCGGGCCATAGGCCGTTGTGTGGTTGTTGCCGTCAAAGTCCAGGTAACTGGTCTTACAACGGGCGTAGTAAGTCGTTCCATCGGCCATGAGCTTGCCGTCCACCTTGATTTCCTCGGCAGGCAACGTAGTCTCGTACTGCCCGTTTTTCAACGTCTCAATAAAGCGTGTGCGTCCCCATGTGCCTTCCTTGCTCGACACCTCGATGACATATGACGTCGCCCACTGCTGCGGCTTGAGCGTGATGTGTTGCCCTGCACTGAGGGTGCCGCCATCGACCGGCACAGCAAAACGGGCGGCCGCATGGGCCACCGAGAAACGCACCACGTCGCTCGTCATGATAATCTCGCCAGCAGGAAGATCAACACGCACGAAATAGGTGTTGCCTGGCTCCAACAGGTCATCGGGTATCTGGAGCTCGCCGCTGTCCGACGTGCCTGTGAAGATGATGTTGGTGAACATGTCGTCTGATGCTATATATAATGTGGCATCCTCTTTCCTGTTACAGTTGTACCATGTTACCGTAATAGGTACCTCAAGGTTCTCGCTGCCGTCGGCAGGTGATGTGATGGTCAGCAGCATGGGAGTGAAGGAGCGCACCTCGCTCACACCGCTGTAGCAGCTGTCGGCGCACGATTGCACGCGCCAGTATTGCTCCTTGCCGGGCATGAGTTTGTTGAACAGCAGCACCAGGGCTGTGGTATCGGTTACGCTGACGCGCTCCAGCACATTGCTGAATTCGGGCGAGGAGGCCAGTTCCACAACATAACTGCTTGCCCCTTCGACTGGATGCCACGTGAAGTTGAACGGGGCATCGACGGTGGCGCCGTCATCAGGGCTGATGAGAACGGGATTGTCGAGCTGGTCGAGTTCGGCGCTCAGGAATACGGGATCCCATTCATTGCCCACGCGGTCCAGCACGCACACGGCATACTGGTAGCCCTGCTGGTAGGGTGTGGGTATTTCATACGACGGTTCGTAGCTCATGCCTAACAGATAGTCGATCTGCTTCGTGAAGGTTGCCGTGTTCATCGTGATGGGGAAGGCATACACCGTGTAGCGCACGTTGTCATAGCCGTCCCACTGCAGCGTGTTGCTCACGCGTTCCAGGTTTTCCACCGTTCCGGGGTCATAGCCGTGCTTCCACGGCATGGCGGGAGGCAAGGCAGGACGGGTAAACACGGTATTCTTGAGGTGATGCCCCAGCGAGTAGCTGTTCAGGGCATACAGGTACTTGCACGAATAGAAAATAATGCCGGGGTTACCATCGACCGACGAGGTGCGGTTGAACTCCACCTCATCGGTGGGCTCTTTGTACTGCACGGCGGTCGAGGAACTCGTCAATCCTGAAATCGATGACGAAATATAGACTTGGCGCTCGAAATGGGCAGCAATCTTGCCCCACCATTCGGTGATCAGCCCGTAGTCGTTGGTGCTGTGGCCAAAGGGCCAATATACCTGGGGCGAGATGTAGTCGATACTTTGAGCTTCGAGCCATGCCAGCGGGTCGCTGAAGATGCCGTTATATTGCCAGTCGCTGCCGGTGGGACACGGATCTACGCCATGTTTTCCGGCAACCGCCGAACTCGATGCGGCAACACCGGCTGGAGAGATGCCGTACAGCACATCGGGACGCGTCTCCTGTATCATGTCATACACGGCCTGAACCATTCGGTTGACGTTGTCGCGGCGCCAATCGCCAAACGACAGCGTGGTGCCTGACGCCTGCCACTCGCCGTAGTCCTCGGCGCTGGCGTCAGCGGGGATGCCGCTGGGATAGAAGTAGTCGTCATACAGGATGCCGTCCACGTCATAGTTGGTGATGATTTCTTTACACACGGCCACGATGCGGTCAATCGTGCGTTGCTGCCCGGGATCCAAAATCACGGTAGTACCGTAGGACAGCAGCCAGCCATCCTCTTTGAGCTCCTGGTCGTAGGGGGTGTTCCAGTCGGTCCCCGTGCTCCAGCGGTAAGGGTTAACCCACGCGTGGCACTCCATGCCGCGCTTGTGGCACCCTTCAACCACATACTGTAACGGATCAAAGCCCGGGTCCTGACCGCGGCGACCCGTCAGGTAGCTTGACCACGGCTCGATGCTCGACTGGTACATGGCGTCACACATCGAGCGCACTTGGAAATTCACAGCGTTGAAGTTGTTGACCTGCAACGAATCGAGCAGACGGTCCATCTGTTGCATCTGCCTGGTGGCTCCGGCTCCCTGTGAGGGCCAGTCAAGGCCCCACACCGTCGCCACCCATGCCGAGCGGAACTCGCGCTTGGGAATACCATAGCCCCAAGCCTGCGTCACCATCACAATGACTAATGCAAGAGCAATAATGAGTTGTTTCATATCCTAAATATTTGTGGTTAATCCTTAAAATTCAGTTAACACGACAAAGGTAAATTAAAAAAGCGCAACCACAAACGATTGCGCTAATCCTTATAGTTCTTTAACGATTTTTCTTCTTACGGGCGATTTCTTAATAGATTTATTTGGAGTTACAGAATAGTAACAGAAACTCGTTTGCCAAGACCCGCAAAGATGCGGAAAAGGGTAGATAACTGCACGTCAGAGCGACCGTTCTCAATTTTGGAGATGTAGCTCTTTTTGGTGCCGATTTTTTCTGCCAGTTGCTCTTGGGTCAGTCCTGCCAATCGGCGTTGTTCTTTTAAGCACTCAGCTAGGCAGAAGGCATCGGCCTCCGCTTCAAAGGTTTCTCTTGATTCAGTTCCTCGTTCGCCATACTCGGCATTAAGCAGGTCATCCAATGTATCACTTGCCATGATGGCTTGTTTTTTCTTCTTGTCCATATTCTTTACTTTTTACTGTCAAAATACTCTTTTTTGATGGCTTCGGCTCGTTTGATCTGATTCTTGGGAGTCTTTTGTGTTTTCTTCTGGAAACCATGAAACAAGACAATAACTGCTCCATCGTCAAGGCAACAGAAAATGCGATAAATGTTACTTTTGACTTCGACTCTTATTTCATAGATGCCATCTGAGCCCTCGATAATTCTGAAAAACTTGGCTGGGATGACATGTTGGGTTTCTATTAGCCGCAAGACAAAGTTTATCTTGTTGCGGACAGTATCTGTCTGGGCTACATAGAAATCCTTGAAATAGGATTTGAATAATATGATCTTGCGGACTTTCTCCATCAAACATGATAAATCATGCCGCAAAGTTAATCAATTAGTTAACTTGCGCCAAGTTTTTAGATGTTTTTTTGCGTTATGATGATTTGAAAAAGAAGATTTCTGTTAGAAACCTTTCAGTGCTGTTGCTTTGTTCTTCAAGGTTACAGCCGGTCAAACGGGATGCGAGACAGCAGGTCGCCAAAGCGCTCGGCACCTTCCTGCAATGGCCCCTCCACCATTTTGCGCATGAAGAAGGGCAGCTTCAACTGCAGTTCGGCACTGCTCATGGTCGAGGCTTCATCTTGGCGCTCCAGGTTGATAACCATATTGATGGGAACAGGTGACTCCTTTGCAGTGTAAACGATGCGCTCACCTTCGATGCAGTTCTCGTGGTCCAGAGCAAGCGTGACCTCGCCCATAGGCGATTGGATGGAAATGGAGTCTTCGGTAAACTTGACCGTGTCCAGGTGCTGACGGGCCTCGCTGTCGATACGGTCTGCATTGGCCTCGATCTGCTGATGTATGAGCGAGGGATTGGTCAGTTTGCTATAAATTGTCGCCGCATCGCATGCGATGATGTGGGGAGTGCTCTTGAAGGATTCCATTGCAGTTGATAGTTTACAGTGAATAATTGATGATAAAATCTCTAATCTCTAAGCCCTAAGCTCTAAGCTCTAACCCTTCCTTTTTGAGCTCTCGGCTCAAAAAGGAACTCAATCCACGTTCCCGAAGCCTGCAGGTGTCCACGTCTCGGGCTCGGCATGCCACTGGTGCAAGGTGTCGGCGTCTGATGGGGAGATGCTGTCATTCCCCAGGGCAACGTCGATCATCGTCTCAAAGTTGGTCAGGGTAATGATAGGCAGTTTGGCGCGTCTCAGGGCCTTTGCGGCCATCGTGAACTGGTAGTCATAGATGACCACCACGCCCAATACGATGCCGCCGGCCTCGCGCACGGTGTTCAGGCATTTCATGCAGTTGTTGCCAGTCGAGAGCTGATCCTCGATAAGGACAACCTTTTGACCGGGCTTGATATCACCTTCGATAAGGTTCTCAAGGCCGTGATCCTTGGGGGTAGAGCGAACATACACAAACGGCATAGCCAGCGAGTCGGCAACCAGGGCTCCATGGGCGATGGCGCCGGTAGCAATGCCGGCGATGACCTCGGCTTCCCCAAAGTTCTCCATAATCAGGCGGGCCATTTCCACCTTGATGAGGTTGCGCACTTCGGGATAGGACAGCGTCATTCTCAAGTCAGTATAAATCGGTGACATCCACCCTGTTGCCCAGCTGAAGGGGCTGTCGGGCTGCAGTTTGATGGCGTTAATCTGCATCAGTTTTTCTGCCAGTAAAGTATCTAATTTCTTCATCGTGGTTATCAAAGGTTGAAAAAGTTGGGCGAAATTAGCAAATAAATTGCGTTTTCGCCCAATAATCGGTCAAGAAAAAACAAAAAACTTGTTAACACGGCTCCTGGGCAACACATTGTCACAGGATTTCGATACCAGTTACATGTTCATCGCGATTCTAAATCCTAGGTCATTAGCTCGCTCGTAGGGGTCATAGCTGGCGCGGCAAGTCACACGGCACGACATGTAGTCCCAATCCCAGCCACCGCCGCGCACAACATTGGTGTAGCCCGTTTCGGGACCAACGGGATTGACTTGTGGATCAGGACCGTAGCTGTAGTAGAAATCCTGGCACCATTCGAGCACATTGCCCGACATGTCATAGATTCCCAATGAGTTCGGCAATTTGGTGGCCACCGTGTGCGGCCTGCCCTCAGAGTTGTCGTAGTACCATGCCACTTCATTAGCGTCATTGCTGCCGGCAAACAGCAGATGAACGCCTCCCTCGCCGCCGCGGGCCGCAAATTCCCATTCGGCCTCGGTGGGCATCCTGAAGACTTTACCCGTGAGTTCAGTCAGCTTATCGACAAATAGGCAGCAATCAAACAGGTTCACATTCACCACCGGGCTGCGCAGGTCGCCATCAAAGCCCGCTGTATCGCCTGCCCTCACCGCCAGCCATTGTTCCCAGGTTACTTCGGTCTGGCTGATGTAATAACTTGACAGTGTCACCTCATGGGGTGGGTACTCGTTGCGGTTGGCATATTCGGTCTCGTCATAGCTGGCGCCCATCATGAACGTGCCGCCTTGAACGGGAACCATTACAAAGGGCACGCCATTGACTTCGATGGTGACGGTTTCTACATGAGGCACAGCGCCCGTGAGCAGCATATCAATCAGCACGGTCACATCGGTGATGGTGAACGAGCCGTCACCGTCCACATCAAGTCGCGAGTCGATGTAGGGATCGTTATTGCTGATGAGCAGGTCTATCATGGTGGTCACGTCACTGATGGTGACCCTGCCGTCGCCATTCGCGTCGCCTGGGGCGAGGGGGCCGGCTGCAGCAGTCAGTGAAAAAGCCACCAGCATCATACTGATGATTTTTGGGATGTTGAGTAGATTTTTCATAGCTTAATAGTGGAATTAAAGGATTTATATTGAGTTGAGACATGCAAATATACAACTAATTCTTGAATTTTTCACACCGATTTCGCAAAACTATCGCAGTAATTTTGTATTTTTGCAACCATGAACAACCAATCACAGATGATGACAACAGGCAAGACGGGCATCGTACTGGAAGGTGGTGGCATGCGAGGCATGTACACCTGCGGCATCTTGGATGTGCTCATGGAAAACCGCATCTATCTCGATGGCATGGTAGGTGTGTCGGCGGGAATCGCCTTTGGCTGTAACTACAAGTCTCGGCAGGCTGGACGTGCCTTGCGCTACAATGTGCGGTTTGCACACGACAAGCGTTACAGCGGCATCAGGTCGCTATTGAAGACAGGCAACTATTACAATGCCTATTTTGCCTATAAACTGGTCCCGACCCATTACGACGTGTTCGACTACAACGTCTTTGAGGACACCCCCATGGAGTGCTATGCGGTTTGCTTCGATGTCAACACGGGCGAGGGCATATATCAGCGACTGGACCGTGTGAATGATGATTTCTTTGAGTGGATTCGTGCTTCGGCTTCCATGCCCGTGGTAGCTCAGCCTGTACAAGTGGGCGGACACATGTTGCTCGATGGAGGCTTGGCTGACAATATCCCCCTGCAATTCATGATGGGAAAGGGATATGACCGCAACGTCGTCATTTTAACACGGGAGGAGGGGTACCGCAAGACGGCCGAGCATGGATTGTGGCTCATGAAACACCTGCTGCGCAAGTATCCCAAGGTAATCGAGGCATTGAAGCACAGGCCAGCGCACTATAACCAGCAAGTACAGTTCGTCCGGGAGCAGGAACGGGCGGGTAAGGCCTTTGTCTTCCGTCCCTTGAAACCGCTCAACGTGAGCCGTACTACCCATGACCCCAAGGAGATGAACCGTGTCTATCAGCAGGGACGTGAAGAGGCTTTGCAGCGACTCGATGAACTCAAGCGGTTCCTCTATGGCGACGAGGACGTTCAACACGATCATGAACAAGCCTAAACAGCCATTAACTCCCGCTCAGGCACTTAATCGCGCCTCGGCGCTCTGCGCAGCCAGCGAACAGGCGCCAAGCGATATCCGTGAGAAGCTGATGCGGTGGGGGCTCACAGCACCCCAGGCGGCTGATGTCCTCAGCCAACTCATTTCTCAAGGTTTTATTGACGAGCGACGATACGCTAAGGCATTTGTCAACGACCGCTTCATCTTCAACGGGTGGGGGAGAGTGAAGATTGCCTATCAGTTGAAGCAAAAGAGGATTGACGAGGATGTCATTGCGCAAGCCATCGACAACATCGATGAGCAACAGTATCGTGAACGACTAGTGGAGCTGCTCAGGGCCAAGTGGCGCACCGTGAATGGGCGGGAGCCTCGAGCCGCATGGGCGGCGATGATGCGATTTGCAGCATCGCGCGGATTTGAGACCGGTATTGCGGGAGAATGTGTCAAGCAAGTGACCAGACTAGATGATCAAGACGATTAAACAATGGCTCTGCGCTGCTGCCGACGTGGTGCTGCCGCGCGTCTGCCCCGTGTGCGGCAAGGCGCTAGACGATGACGAGCAATGGCTGTGCCGTAAGTGCCTGGCCGACCTCCCGCGCACCCATTATGAGGACGTGGACTTCAATGCCATGGAACAGTTGTTTGCAGGCAAGGTGCCCATCGAGCGGGCCGCGGCCTATTTCTTCTATGAAAAAGGTTCCCCCTATGCTGCGATACTCCACGATGTCAAATACCATAATACTCCACGCATGGGCCGGTGGCTCACGGCACGTGCAGTGCGTGATATGGGCGGCAGCGGTTTCTTTGATGGCATCGACGTGGTGACTGCGGTGCCTTTGCACCGCAGCAAAATCGCTCAACGCGGCTATAACCAGAGCGAATACCTGGCTCGTGGCATTGCCGATGAACTGAATATCCCTTACATCGAATCCTTGAAAGCCGTACGCCCCCACAGCACTCAAACCCATAAAGGAGCACTGGAACGATGGCAGAACATTCAGGGCAACTATACCCTGAATGAAAAAAACATCGGCCATCTGGCAGGTAAACACATTCTACTGGTCGATGATGTGGTGACCACCGGTTCCACTCTCACTGTGTGCTCATCCCTGCTCAAGGCGATCCCCGGCGTCACCGTCTCCCTGTTCACTCTTGCCGCCGCCCGCCTTGACTGAGAAACCCTAAGCCCCCTCTCGATAAACGAAAGATAAAAATTATGCGATTTTGATGAAAAATTATTGCATTATCGTTTGATATTTGTCAAATTTGTTATATATTTGCGCCATGTACTTTTGAATACCTCAAGTGCCTCTGTAGATAACTGAATTATTAACCAAATATATTTGACTTATGAAAAAATTACTTTCCCTTTTGTTGAGTGCGGCAGTTGCTGCAAGTGCTGTTGCCGGAGTGAATTTGCCGGCAAAGCGTGTGGATCAAGACAAGTCCCGCGGCATTCCCCTGGTGAAAAGGGACGTGAATAAGGATGTGAAGGAGAAACGCCATGCTGTGGACGACAGGATGATGGCTCCTCCCATGAAGCAGGCTTTTAACGCTACCGATGACGGCTGGCCCGAGGGCCATCTGAAGCGTTATACACGTTCAGGCAAAGCCGTGATACTAACCGACGGTACTTATCAAAGTTTCAATCAGTCCGATACCATGGATATCGTCTATGGATTAGACGGCACCACGGTTTATCTGAAAAACATCCTTTATGGCT
>JAEEGL014674660.1_pt1 | contig 10040 bp, 7 predicted proteins | sample 9134231 | NCBI WGS metagenome assembly JAEEGL01 (sample SAMN16246548, study PRJNA631951) | gut metagenome | biome: gut microbiome; feature: rumen; material: fiber-attached | host: Bos | place: Iran: Karaj | collected 2018-10 | reverse complement strand
TGCCGTTCTGGAAGACGGAACGAGCGAGCTTGTGCGCTTTTCCAACCCCGGGAACGTGACAACACTGACCATTGACCGCACCGAAGACGACGCCAAAACGCCCGTCACCGCCTTACATGAATTCGCGTTCAACTGCGACGAAAAGCTGACCGAGATCACCATCGGCAAAACGGTAACAACGATCGCGGCCACCACGTTCTACAGCTGCTGGGCGCTGCAGAATATCAAAGTCGACCAGGAGAACCCCGCGTACTGCGACATTGACGGCGTTTTGTATACAAAAGATCTGAGCCGCATCGTGTGCTACCCCATCGACCACGACAAATATCTGCGCACTTCCCGCGGCTACGGCGACCTCAAAGATGCCGCCGGAAAACCCGTGGAAGAACTCTGGGGCCCGACGGAAGTCTACGACGAAGCGTTCTATGAAAAATACAACGCCGACACACGCACCTATGTGCTGCCCCCGTCAGTGACGGTCATCGGGGAAATGGCGTTCAACTACGCCAACCTCACCGACCTGTATCTGCCCGAAGGACTGCGGGAGATCGAGACGCTCGGTCTGTTCAAGTGTACGTCGCTGGAACACATTTTCACCTGTACCCATCCCGCCGGGCTCGAAGCCCTTGCCGATCTGTCGGTCATCCAAAAGGATGCATATCCCTCTTTGCCGGAAGGCCTTGAAATCATCGGCTCCGATGCCCTCACCGGCAACCAGGCGCTGACCTATCTCTTTGTTCCCGCATCGGTGACGAAGATCGGCCACCACGCTTTTTGGGACACCTGCTACAAAGAAGACGGTGAGATCAAAGGGGTCAGTGTGGTCAACGTTGCCCTGGACAAAGACACCTTCCGCGCCAATGCAACCCTTGGCGACCACTGGATCCCGCAGATCTCCACCGGTCTGTTTCCGAAGAACATCGATGTAAATTACGGCGCCGTGCGCGAGAGCTGAACCTATGGCTTACCTTTTTGTACATTTTCGTGAAAAACTGACCGTCGACGGCGAACAGGTACATTTCGCGTTCAGCGAAAACGGCACCGACTGGGAAGAAGTAAACGGCGGCAAACCCGTGCTCACCTGCACAAAAGGCGACCTGGGCTGCCGCGATATCGAGCTTGTGAAGCTGCACACCGGCGGCTATGTTCTGATTGCCACCGATCTGTGCATCGTGCGCCATATGGACGAGAACCACAATGTGGACTGGCGGCAGCTCAACCACGCGGGCAGCAAATTCCTTTCGCTTTGGCGCACGGACGACCTTGTGCATTTTTCCGAGCAGGAATTGGTCTTTTTCGGCTGCAGCGATTTCGGCTGCCTTTGGGCGCCGGAGGTTTTCTTTGACGAAGAAACGGAAACCTATCTGCTGCACTGGAGCGCCACGGTGCGTGAAACGGACTTTGAGCATATGTCGATCTACTGCTGCACCACAAAGGATTTCAAAACCTTCTCGGAACCGCGCCTGTTCTTTGACCGGCCAACGGAGATCCTGGATTCCCACCTGGTGAAACACGGCGGCACCTACCACCTGTTCTATAAAAATGCCCATCACCCCTCCGGCGTGATGCACGCCACATCAAAGCAGCTCTTCGGCCCCTATGAAGACGACGACGCCTTCACCGCCCTGATGCAGGAGATGAAGGACCCCGGCGCCTATGAAGCGCCGACGACCTTCGTTTTGCCCGACGGCCGCTGGTGCCTGCTGCTGGACTTTTTCGGCTGCGAAAAAGAAAACATGGGCTACGTACCCTTTCTTTCACCTGCAGCCGGCAACGCCGATTTTCAACGTGCGGACAAAGAATTCCGCTTTCCGTACGGCTTCAAACACGGCCACAGCGTCCGGCTGGACGAATTGAGAATTGAGAATGGAGAATGGATAATGGAGAATTGAAATCTCAACCGTCCACTACTCCCTAATCCCTGCCCCCTAACCCCTTGACTCTATATCCTTTTATATTCGACTTGGCTCGCCTCATCCGTCAGCCTTCGGCTGCCACCTTCAGTCTCGCCTGCCGGCTCGGTCGGCGCTTTTGCTGCGCAAAGGTCTCCACCGGAGACCCGCGCCCCGCAAGCGGGGAAGGCTAAAGAAGTGGCGGCTGCGCCGCATTGCTAACCGCTAACTGCTAACTGCTAACAGCTATCCCCTTGACTTTTTCCCAAAATATGGTATGATAGAACCAACATCAAACGAAGGAGGAACCTTTATGAAATTCTATCGTTGCTCGCACTGCGGCAACATCATCGCCTTCCTTGAAAACAAGGGCGTGCCCGTGATGTGCTGCGGCCAGAAAATGGACGAGATCATCCCCGGCTCCGTGGACGCCGCCGCCGAAAAGCACGTGCCTGTGATCGCCGTCGACGGCGACACCGTGACCGTCAGCGTCGGATCCGTTGCGCACCCGATGATCGAAGCGCACCACATCGCATGGATCGTTTTGGAGACCGAACACGGCTTCCAGAAAAAGGATCTCGATCCCACGGGCGAACCGAACGCGGTCTTTGCCCTTGCCGGCGACAAAGCGGTCGCCGCATACGCTTACTGCAATCTGCACGGCCTGTGGAAACAGGACGTGAAATAACGAAACGGAGGATATCACGATGGCAAACAAATACGCCGGCACAAAAACCGAACAGAATCTACAGGCTGCCTTTGCGGGCGAACGCCAGGCAAGAAACAAGTACACCTATTTCGCTTCCGTTGCGAAGAAGGAAGGCTATGAGCAGATCGCTTCCCTGTTCCTGAAGACCGCGGACAACGAAAAAGAACACGCGAAGCTTTGGTTCAAAGAACTCGAAGGTCTCGGCACAACGGCAGACAACCTTGCCGCAGCAGCCGCAGGCGAAAACTTTGAATGGACTGACATGTACGAAGACTTTGCGAAAACTGCCGAGGAAGAAGGCTTCCCCGTTCTTGCAAAGCGCTTCCGCATGGTCGCCGCAATTGAAAAGATGCACGAGGAGCGTTATCGCGCTCTGCTGAAAAACGTGGAGACCGCCGCCGTGTTCGAAAAGAGCGAGGTCAAAGTGTGGGAATGCCGCAACTGCGGTCACATCGTGGTCGGCACCAAAGCGCCGCTGGTCTGCCCGGTCTGCGCCCATCCGCAGTCCTATTTCGAAGTTCACGAAGAGAATTTCTAAACAGCAAAACAAAAGAAGCCGTCGGGTTCGTCCCGGCGGCCTTTTTGCTGTTCGATTTTGTTTTTATCAGTCTTCGGCAAAGATCGCCCGCAGCCAATATACAACGTGCGAGGCAAAGCCGTGGCAGCAGGACGCGCCCGGGTTCATGTGTTCCCAAAGCGTGCCGGTCAGCTCCGCCATCGGCAGGAAGAAGCCGCGGATCTCGTGCAGCAGCTGGTTGTATTCGCCCGCGCAGAACAGAAGATCCAGCCGCAGGAAGTTTCCGATGAATGCGTTGGAGACCGGAACATCGGGGAAGACTGTTTCGGGGTCTCTGTCGGAACCGAACTTCGTTTTAAGCAGTTCCCAAAGCGCCGGATACGTCTGCGGCGTTGCGGTGCCGGTGAAAAAGGCGTAATACTGGGCGGTCTCCGTGTGCTCGTCCGTCACGGTCAGACCGGTTTCGGTGCACATGGCGCGGTCGCAGAAGAAGGTGCCGTCAAACGAAAGGCCGCGGATCGTTTCTTTGAGCTTTTCGCTTTTCTCGCAAAGTGCGGCATCGTCATAAAGTGTGCCGAGATCGTGCAGAAACTTTGCATAAAGCATGTTCGTCGGGAAGTTGACGTCCTGCACAAAATCATTGGCGCGGCTCCATTCCACAAAGACCCATTTGTCCAGCTTTTCCAGCAGACCGAGGCTGTTTTCATAGCTGCCGAGGAAGGCGGCAAGGGCATACATCTTTTCCTTTGCCTTTGCAATCAGTTCCTCGTCGCCGCTGCGTTTGCGGTATTCCGCAAGCTCCAGCAGATACCACATGGCCCAGTTCGGAATATAGTTGCCGTCATAATGGTCGGAAGGATAGCACATCGGCAGCATGCCGTCGGGCAGGCAGGCGAAGCTGTCCTCCATCAGGAAGTTGTCAAGATAGGCGCGTTCGATCCGGCTGTGTCCCGTCAGCGCATATTCCGTGCGTGAAGTGAAAAAACTGTCGCACAGCCAGCCGGCGCGTTCACGCGAGGGGCAGTCCATGAAGATGTCGGTCGCGTTTTGGCGGAAGGTCTCGACCGCCGCGTCATAGATCTTTCGAAGGTCGTCGTCGGGAAGCTTCGGCGCCGGTTTCAGCACCTCGGCCGGGCAGTGCTCGCTGAGTTGCGCGACCGTGTCGATCTTCACGCTGCCGCCGATGGAAAGGATCTGGAGATACCGGTAGGTATAGGGCTCAAAGCTGAGCAGCGTGTAGCTCCGGCCGCCTTCCAGCGCCCAGCGCACAGAGCAGGACGTGCCGTTCTGACTGGGGTCGGCAACCCCCGACGGCGGCAAGATCTCGTTGAACACCGCATAGAGCACCGTGTCGGTCTGCGCCGTCAGCGTCAGACGCAGGTAGCCGCTGGTGTTGAGGCCCATGTCATACACGGCAAAGCAGTCCGGCTGCAAAACGAGCGGCGCGGCGTCGGCAGAAACGGGATCGAGCTTTTCCACAGTGAAAGACTTCAGCGTTTCGGTGACGCAAACGTCCATCTCTTCGGCGTGAAAGCCCTTGAAGGCGGGGCTGACTTCGATCGGGAATTCCTCATGGAACGGTTTTTGCGGCTGGTTGGAAGCGTCCACTTTGCCGGTGCTCAAAATGCTGCGGGCAAAGCGCATCTCATAGTCGCTGCGCGGCATTCCGCGCTGCAAAAAGCGTTTGGGCTCGGTCGGTTCCGTTTCCACGGCAGGGGGCGCAAAGGAAGGATCCAAAAACACGCGGTCGCTGTCTGCGCGCAGATCGTAGCACTCCGTGAACGGGCGCTGGAACGAAAAACGCTGGACCTTCTGCACGCGCATCACATTGGCGGTGCAAAGGAAGTCGCGGTCCGAACCTGTTGCGGCAAGCACCTGTCCGTCGACGGTGACTTCGGCGCAAAGGAAGGACGGTTGATCCGTCAGATAATAGCTGTTGATGTTATAGCCCGCAGCAACGATACACAGCACGTTGGCGTTCTCGGTCAAATCGCCGCGCAGCTCGATCTCATCCACCCGGAAAAAGCCGTGTCCCGCACGGGCCGGGCCCTGGGCAACAAAGTTGCCGCCCACAAAAATTTGGTAGTTCGTATGTCCCGCAATGCGCAAAACCGCCGAAGCGCCGGCGGGAAGCACGGTGCGAAACAGCAGCGAACAATTCATTTCCCGCGTTTTTCCTTTTGCCCAAACGGGCTTTGCCTTTGCAAAGAACTCCATTGTTTTCATCCTTTCTCAATAAGAAAACGTCCAGGTCGCCGACACATCGCCGGAAAACTTTGCTGTGCCGCTGAACACCGTTACCTTGGCTTTTCCGTCGCCCTGCAGCGGAAGGTATTCACTGAGCCGGATGATCTTGCCGTCGGCGTTCACCGTGGCGGTGATCACAGAGCCGGGATAGGTGATGTTCACTTCTTCCAGCGTGACGCCGGTGAGCTGCCGCTTGGAAAAATCAACATAGCCGATCGCTCCGGCGTTCCACTTGGGCACGGGGTTTTGCAGCGTGGTGCGCTCCGGCGCCAGCTTGACTGTATAAACAGTATCGTTGCCGTTGCGTTTGGCCGTCGCGCTCTCGACACCTTCGGCCGAAAGCGCAAAATCTTTTTCGGCGGGCGGAATCACGTCGCGCGGAGAAACGGTTTTGCCCTCGTGCGCGGCTTTGCCTTCCGCGTCGGTGCCGACCGCTTTGCCGTCGCGGAAGTTATAGGTCACAGTCTCGTTGACCCCGGCGTTTTCCAGCGCCCGGTTGACCAGATTCGTTGCCGCCTTTGCGGAACACTCGGTCAAAACGATCTTTGTCGCTTCGGTCTTCTGCGCGGTCATATTGCGCTCGTTTTTCAGCGTGTTGATCGCCTTTGTCAGCGCAGCGACCACCTCTTTTTTGGAAAGCTTCGCCGGGTCGGTCGGCGCGGCGGTGGTCGGCGCGGTCGTCGTTGGCGCGGTCGTGGTCGGCGCTGCTGTCGTCGGGGCCGTCGTGTCCGGCACGTCCATGGTCGTCAGCAGCGACTGCAGATCGTCGGATTGCGACGGCGTGCCGCCGAGCTCGTCGTCAAACGAAAAAAGCGTCAGCTCTGTCGGCGCGGTCGTTGTGGGCGCGGACGTCGGCGCTGCGGTCGCAATGGGCGCGGTCGTTGTGAGCGCCTGCTTTTCGGCAAAGGCCTTTTTTTCTTTATAGGAGCCGAGCTCAAAGCCCATCACAAACAGCCATACGCTCAGGATCACGGCGATGACTGCCTTCCATTCTTTCTTCATGCAGAACCCTCCTGCGTTTTACCATATGAATTACCATACTGAAAAGCAGGGCGTTTGTCAAGCGCTTTGAAGAATAATTTACAATATAGTCAACTCTCGCGCGCCATGAGCTTTTCAACCAGGCGTTCCGTCTGGGTTTCCAGCGCGTCAAAATCCATTGCGGCGATATAATAGCGCTCCAATGCGTCGTGGATCTCCTTGGCCTGCCGCAGCAGCTGACCGTTGCGCTGCAGGAGCGTGCGCTGCATCTCGTTTTGGAACGCAAGATAGTTTTTGTGTTCGCGCAAGAACTCCGGAGCAAAAAAGCGGCGCATGTGCACCGTGCGGTCCGCGGGAAACTGCAGCGTCCGGCCCGATTCGAGCACCGTCAGCGCAAGATCCGCCTCCGGGATCGCAAGCGAAGACGGGGCCGCCTTCGGGTGCAGCGGATCAAGACCGACGACCACATCGAAGCCCGCGGCGCGCGCTCTTGTTTCAAGATATTCCAGCAGCCGGTTCGCCGTGCCGGTGCCCTCGTCGCGCAGTGCGATCACCCGCGGCGCAAGCGAGCGCAGGGTCTGTTCATAAAACACGCTGCCCTCCGGTGTGAAACCTTCCAAAAAGCGGCAAAAGCGTTTGCCCGGGGCGGCGCCCTTCTTTTTCGGCAGTTCGCGGCCGCAAAAGCGCAGGGCGTAGCCGTTGAGCTTTTCTTCCAGCACAAAGGGGGCGCAAAAGGCCCTTGTCTCGTCCGAAAGGCTGCCCGCCGCCGCAAGAAAGCGTGTGGCACGCCGGTGACACAGGCTGTTTTCCACGGTCAGCCGCCGGATCTCTGCCGCATTCTCGCGCAGCTGCTCCTCGTTCCAGAACGCGCCGAGGTTGACGATGGTCTCGCACACGCCGGGAAACTTCGGTTCCGCCACATGCGGGGGCGTGCCGTCGCAGATCGAAAACTGCAGCGCTTTCACGCGCACGGCGTCCAGGCTGTGCGGGTCGCTGCCGCAATGGGCGCACTCGGTGTCAAAGCCGTTTTCCAGCGCCTTTTCGGCAAGGCGGCGCATCACGGTGGATTTTCCGGTGCCCGGGCCGCCCTTGAGAATGACCGCTTCGCCCGGGCCATAAGGGTCGTAAAGTTCGTCAAACAGCGAAACAAACCCAAGTGGTGTGTTTGCGCCGAGAAAGGTGTCAAATCGTTTTGCCATAGCCAAACCTCCAAAAACTTTGGTTCCGCTGATTTACCCGGCGCGTGAATCAGCGGTTACCGCTGGTTCATCCTATTCCGGCTCCAAAAAAATGTCACAATTTTTTTACACTATCTTGATTTTGTGGTAGTACATCGTGTATATTATATGTATTGTTGAGAAGTATATCTTCTTTTGGAGGGGACTTTATGATCGATACCGCAATCAAGCAACTCGTTCGCTATGCCGAGACGGCCGGACTGATCGCGCCGCAGGACAAAATCTGGGCAACCAACCGCCTGCTGGAGGTTTTGGAAAGGGAAACCTTTGAAGATCCGCCGCTTGGTGACGCGCAGCCGCCGCTTGAGGACATCCTTGCCGTTTTGCTCAATGACGCCGCTTCGCGCGGTCTGATCAAAAACGACGTGACAAGCCGCGATCTGTTCGACACAAAACTCATGGGCGCACTGACTCCGCCGCCCTCCGCCGTCACAGCGACCTTCTCAAGGCTGTATGCGCAGTCGCCGAAGGAGGCAACCGATTACTTTTACCGTTTCAGCCGCAGCACCGACTATATCCGTACTTACCGCGTGAAAAAAGACCTGAAATGGCAAACCGCAACAGACTACGGCCTGCTGGACATCACGGTCAACCTTTCCAAGCCCGAAAAATCGCCCGAAGAGATCGCCGCGGCAAAGAAAGCCAAGCAGGGCGGCTATCCGAAATGCTTGCTCTGCCCCGAAAACGAGGGCTATGCCGGCCGGCTGAACCACCCCGCGCGCCAGAACCACCGCGTGATCCCCATCACGATCGACGGCGCCGACTGGGGCTTCCAGTATTCGCCCTATGTCTATTACAACGAGCACTGCATCGTGTTCAACACGCAGCATATTCCGATGAAGATCGACCGCAGCGCCTTCAACAAGCTGCTTGATTTTGTTGAGCTGTTTCCGCATTACTTCATCGGCTCCAACGCCGACCTGCCCATTGTGGGAGGCTCGATTCTGACGCACGAGCATTTTCAGGGCGGTCACTATGATTTCGCCATGGCGAAGGCGCCGGTGGAAACCGCGTTCACCGTGCCCGGCTTCCCGGCTGTCGATTGCGGCGTCGTGTGCTGGCCGATGTCGGTCATCCGCCTTGGCAGCGCGGACCGCACGCAGCTCGTTGACCTCGCCGACCGCATTCTGAACAGATGGCGCGGCTACACCGACGAAGCGGCTTTTGTGTTCAGTGAAACCGGGGGCGAGCCGCACAACACCATTACGCCGATCGCCCGCATGCGCAACGGCAACTATGAACTGGACCTTGTGCTGCGCAACAATATCACCACCGAAGAGCACCCGCTCGGCGTGTTCCACCCGCACAAGGAGCTGCACCACATCAAAAAAGAGAACATCGGCCTGATCGAGGTCATGGGTCTCGCCGTGCTGCCCGCGCGGCTCAAGACCGAGCTTTCCGATCTTGCCGGGGCGATCCTCAGCGGCGCGGACCTGACGCAGGATGAAACGCTGCAGAAGCACGCCGATTGGGTCGGATCGCTGAAAGACAAGTATACCTTCACGCCGGACAACGTGACCGAAATCCTGCAAAAGGAAGTCGGCAGCGTGTTCGCCGAAGTGCTGGAGCACGCCGGCGTGTTCAAACGCACCGAAAGCGGCAAGGCCGCCTTCGCGCGATTCATTGCCTCCATCTGAGAAAGGAGTTTTTACGATGAAGCAAACCCGCAAACTGTCCACCCGTCTGCTTGCCGTCCTGATGGCGGCGCTGATGCTTTGCTCCGTGGCGCCCGCCGCGACCTTCACTTTGGCGAGCGCTGCAAAAACAAGCGCGTCCGCGACCGCGGCCAAGAGCCTTTCCAAAGCGAAGATCACCTATACCAAAACGCAGTATTACGACGGCAGCGCCAAAAAGCCGAAGGTCACCGTTACCTACGGCAAGACCAAGCTGAAGAAGAACAGGGATTACACCGTCAGCTATAAAAACAACCTTGATTTCGGCGTCGGCTCCATCACGATCAAGGCCAAGAAGGGCTCCGCGTTCAGCGGCAGCAAGACCGTGAAGTTCAAGATCGTGCCGGCCAGAGCCAGAGAGCTGAAAGCCGCAAAGACGACGACCTCCGCCGTCAAGCTGACCTGGCGTGAAGTGACGGGCGCCAAGGGCTACGTGATCTACCGCTACGACGCGAAGACGAAGACCTACACAAAGATCAAGGCCACAAAGAAGCTGGCTTATGCCGTGCGCGGACTGGAAGCGGGCACACTCTACCGTTTTGCGGTGCGGGCCTACGCACGGACGAACAAGAACATTTACGGTCCGTATACCAAGGCGATCAAGGCGAGGACCGTGGCGTTGCCGCCGGTTGATCCGACAACGCCGACGACTCCGACGAACCCGACGAACCCGACGACCCCCACGAACCCGACGACTCCGACGAATCCCACGAACCCGACGACTCCGACAACTCCCACGACTCCGACAAACCCGACGACTCCGACGACCCCGCCGACTCCGCC
>JAEEGL013954250.1_pt1 | contig 10040 bp, 8 predicted proteins | sample 9134231 | NCBI WGS metagenome assembly JAEEGL01 (sample SAMN16246548, study PRJNA631951) | gut metagenome | biome: gut microbiome; feature: rumen; material: fiber-attached | host: Bos | place: Iran: Karaj | collected 2018-10 | reverse complement strand
TAAATTAGGTGAAGAAGGCGTATTATGCTTACTTGCCGATTCTACTAACGCATTAAGAGAAGGCTTTTCTGAATCAGAAAGAAAAATTGGACGGTCTATTAAAGAATTATTTGCGAAAATCGAAGATAGAATCATTGTTGCAACATTCGCCTCAAATATGTATAGAGTTCAGCAAATAATTGAAGCATGTGTAGAAAACAATAGACATATAGCTATCTTTGGTAGATCAATGGAAAAGACTATTATAGTTGGTCAGCAAGCAGGTTATATTAAAGCTCCAAAAGGAACTATAATTGATGCTTCTGAAATCGATTTATATAAACCAAATGAATTATGCTTATTATGTACTGGTTCACAAGGAGAACCTCTTGCAGCCTTATCTAGAGTTGCAAACGGCTCACATAAGCTAATTAAGCTTATGCCAAGTGATACTATCATTTTCTCTTCTTCTCCAATTCCAGGAAACCAAGAGAGTGTTAATAGAACTATTAACCGGTTATTCAAGCATGGTGCTAACGTTATCGTTAATTCACCAATTATCGATACACATACTACAGGACATGCTGCGAAGATGGAATTAAAGCTAATGCTTACATTATTAAAGCCTAAATATTTCATGCCAATCCATGGTGAATATCGTATGCAAAGAGTTCATAAGGATTTAGCTATAGATACAGGTGTAAACCCTGATAATATATTCATTTGTGAAAATGGTGATGTATTAGCATTTAGCGAATTAGGTCAAGCAAGACTTGCAGGACATATTCCTTCAGCTGGTGATGTTTATATCGATGGTACTTCTATCGGTGATACATCAGGTGCTATTATTAAAGAAAGAAAAGCATTATCTGAAGATGGTATGTTCTCCTTAGTAATTACAATTGATTCTAAAGCAAAGCAAGTTCTTTTAGATCCACAGGTTGTATCTCGTGGTTTCATCTATATGAAGGATTCTGAAGAATTAACTAAATCATTTGTTGATATCGCAAAAGATTTCATTAATGAAGAAATGAAAAAGGTTAAATTATTAAATATTGAAGTATTAAAGAAATCTTTATCTGAAAAGCTACAAGAAGTAATTTATGCTAAAACTGATAGAAAACCAATAATCATTCCAATATTTATGGATATCGCAACAGACTAATATAAAGAAAAAGAATTCACATCAAAGTGAATTCTTTTTTTGTTCTTTTTACAATAAAGATAATTACTAGAATTATAAACAAGGCTGTATAAACTATCAGTTGGAAATCAAAATATTCCTTTGAATAAGTAATCTCATATTTCAACGGTTCTGTAGATATTAATGAGTAAGTATTCACTGTAAATTTCCCAGGAAAATTATAAAATAGTGTAGAATAATAATCCCCAGTTCTCGGTGTATATAAATATTTAAATCCAAGAATGTTATTAGATAAGCTTGTCACGAACAATATAAAAATCACGATATAATCTACGAGTTTTCTTTTCTTGTGACTTGTAATCAAATAGATAATTTCAATTATGATAATTATCAGTCCAAGAGGATTTATTATTTCAACAATACCCTTAATATCAGAATTGATGATTCCAATAATAGTAATTAAAACTGATAAAAACAACATTATTGTTATCGAAATCAGTGAAAAATACAGTATCCTATCTCTCTTGATTTTAGTTTCAATATCAATGTAGCCATCAAGTTTTTCTAATGCACCTTTCTCAGCCTCTTGCACAGTTGTACCACAACTTAATTTGTAATTATATGTATTGAGGCATTCTTCGACAAGTGTATTACGAACCTTCTTGTTTATAATTTCTCGATTATCCAAAACATTTAAAACTTGATTTTGGAATACTACTTCATCTTTTCGCATACACTAATAACTAACTATTCAGTTACTTCTTCAACCTTATGGAAGCCTTTTGGTGGAACATCAGTAATAACTACAGTTTTTACAATTAATCCCTTTTCAATTAATTCTTCTTCAGTTAAAGTTTCATATTTCTTAGTGAAATCTTCTTCTTTATAGTTTTCGTTCTTAACTAAATTATTATCTACAGCTAATTTTTCAACTAATTCTTTAGCCCAAACAGCTTTTCTACCTGTTTTAAATTTATATTGGAAAGGAGTTGCTTCATAAGCTTTCTTAGCAGATACATCTTTTCCTTTATATTTAGAATCAGCTAATGTTTCAGGCTTAATAGCTAAATATAGAGCTACTTGCTTACCAGCAAATTTAATTTGAGCTAAATTATCTTTCTTATTCTTGAATTTTTCACCAGTCTTAGATTCTCTACATGATAATCCATAAGAAAGAAGTGCATTCTTAATATCACTATAATATTTCTTTAATTCATCAGTTGCTTGATGAAGCTTAGATTGATAAGTTCTCTTTACCTTTGTAACCTTATATTTCTTATTAACTTCATCAAATTCTACTGTTGTATCCTTATCAACAACTTCTTCAGCTTGAGGCTTTGTTTCTTCATCTTCATCATCAGAATCATCCTCATCGTCTTCATCTTCAGATTCTTCTTCAGCAGGAGCTTGCTCAACTGGTTCTTCAGTCTTTTCTTCTACAGGCTCTTCAGCAGGTTGTTCTTCTTCAGCCTTAGGTTCTTCTTGAGGAGTTTCTTCTTGAACAGGTTCTTCCTTAGTTTCCTCTACTGGAGCTTCTTCAGTTTTTTCTTCAACTGGTTCTTCAGTTGGTTGTTCTTCAACTGGAGCAGGTTCTTCAACTGGAGCTGTTTCCTCTTGAGTTGGTTCTTCAACAACTTCCTCTACAGGCGCTTCTTTTGGTTCTTCCTTCTTAACAGGCATTGTTCCATCAGCTCTATATAAAACATCTTCAATGTCTTTAAAAGGCTCTACAATTAAAGAATTTGAAATCATCTTATTTGGCATAACAACAGGAACTGTTCTTAATACATCTGATGCATCCTTTACTGTAACTACATCACCGACATTAAGCTTGAAGTCCTTTGGACCAAACATATAAACCTTACTTTTTTCATTATAAACAATACCAACAGCAAGTCTACCAGATTGATCTTCTTCAACATTAACATTTAAAGATACTTCTTTACCCATGTTAGATAATCTAACAAGTTTATCTTTATGCTTGTTGTGTTTGATTTCTTCTTTTTGTTCTTTTGTTAAAGTAGGCTTTTCTTCCTTCTTAACTTCTACTTTTTCTTCAACTGGCTGTTTAGCTTTTTGTTTTTCCATCTTTTTAGCTAATCTTTCAGCTTTTTCTTCATCTGATCTAAAATGATTTACAAGGAAAACTCCAAGCACAACCAACGCTGCAACTGCAACAAAAACGATTAATGCGATTAGCCATCCTAATCCAGTAGTTGAAATATAAAACATATTATTATCCTCCTAAATGCTTTTATATTTTAAGTAGGCCATAATAAAAGGACCTACGCCTTTAGCATCGTTAACTCCTACAGGCTCTGCAAGATAATACATTTCTGTACCATCTCTATATGGTTTAGAATCACCACCTAAACCTGCAGTTATACAAATGTTAGATAATTCATGATTCTTATAATAATATTTATAAATATTTTCAAATATTTCTTTACCAATATTTTTATAATTTGAATCTAAATATGATGATTTCATTAAAGCATAGGCCATCATAGATGATCCTGATGTTTCTAAATAGTTCGCAATTGTTCTATCGACATATTTATTATTTACCATATATTTAGTATTCTTTAATTTTTCTAAGTAGTTAGCTTCAACCTTATAACATTCATTTTTCTTATCAACTAATTGATAGAATAATTTAGTATCTTTATCCTGATAATTTATAATATTATCTAATGCTTCCTTTAATAATGATTTTAAATATTCTTTGTTATTTCCTTCAGGTAATAATTCAATTGAATCTGCAAGTGACACTATAAACCAGCCATTAGATCTTAACCAGAAACATTTTGATGTTCCAGTTTCTTTATTTGACCAGAAAATCTTTTTAGATGTATCTATTCCATGGTAATATAATTTTTTGGTTTCATCAAACATATTATCTCTAATAAATTTATATTGATTTATTACCATATCATATATATCATTATTATTCTTTAAATTAGCATATTTTAATATGAACGGAACATACATATACATTCCATCAAGCCATATTTGATTTTCATATTCAACCTTATGGCAGAAATTATTACTTCCTAAAACTCTTGGAATAGCCATTAGCTTTTCATATGTAAATTCAATAGCCTTAAGATATCTAGAATCATTAGTATACGAATATAAATCAAATAGAACATTTGATTCACATACTGTATCTAATTCTTTTTGATTATATGATAATTCTTTTGTTTTAGGATTAATGAATTCTCCATTTGAATTAATATAATAATCAACATATCCTTTTACAAAATCAAAATATGTTTGATTATTAGATTCTTTATATATATCTATAATTGATTTTAAAAATACACCATCTATATAATTCCATCTACCTTTAAAGCCTTCTTGGTTCCAGGCTGGTATATATGATGGAGTATCTTCCATTAGCTTATCAATATAATTATCTAAATTAATACTTGAAATATCTTCATTTACAATTTCAGGCTTTTTATCATAAAAAAAGGTAGCATAAAGAATTTGATTATTTGATAATTTAGTATTTTTATAATCAAATTCATTTTGATAATTTGAATCTAAATATACCTTATTAATTGAATAATCATCAAGATTTAATTTATTTATATCTAAATATTCATTTTCATTTAAATCAATATTATAGATACTATCATCAATTAAATAAATCTTTGCTGTACCTTTGTCTACCATATTTTCTTCCTTAGTTTTGTTATCACAAGATAAAAGTATAAAAGATAATAATAACAAGCTAATTATTTTTATTATTCTTTTCATATATTTTTCCTAATCTATACTTAAAATCATTATAGCCGAAATTCGTTAATTTTTCTAGATGTTTGCCGTTAGAAAGTGCATAAATATCGCATAAAGGCATACCATTAAAGGTATTTGACTTAACTGATGAATATAAAGCTAAATCTCCAAAGATAAGAATATCATTTTCCTTTGGAAGCTTTTCAAAAGAATATTCACCAATAATATCGCCTGCAAGACATGTTGGACCACCAAGTATTGCCTTTATATTATAATCATAAATGTTTGTATTATATAAAGGTGGTAAATATGGCATTTCAACAACATCAGGCATATGACAGGCTGCAGATGTATCTGTAATTATGAAATTCTTATTATTATTTTTAAATACATCCAAAACTCTAGTTACTAAATATCCAGCATCTAGCACACAAGCCTCACCCGGCTCTAAATAAACATCTAAGTTATATTTATTTTTAATATTATTTATACATTTAATTAATAAATCAATGTCATAATCTGGTCTTGTTATATGATGACCACCACCAAAATTAATCCATTTTAGATCATATAAATATTTACCATATTTTTCTTCTACTGCCTTTAGGGTAGTTGCTAGATCATCTGAATTTTGTTGACACAATGTATGGAAATGAATTCCATCAAGTAAGCTTAAAAGCTCAGGTGTCATATCACGCTCAAAAGTTGAAATAGGTACACCAAGTCTTGATCTTTGGCTACAAGGATCATATATTTCAGGACCTTTTTGTGTTTTACATTCAGGATTAATTCTTATTCCTATTTCTTTATTATTCTTTTTAGCAATAGGACCAAATTTTTTTAATTGATTGATAGAATTAAAAACAATATGATCAGCATATTTTAATAATTCATCAAATTCATCATCTCTATATGCAGCACAAAAAACATGGACCTCTTTATTTGGCATTTCTTCTTTTCCAAGTCTAGCCTCATAAAGTCCACTTGCCTCTGTACCTGCAAGATATGGTTCTAAAACAGGATATAAATTAAAATTTGAAAATGCCTTTTGGGCAAGTAATATTTTACATCCTGTTTTATCTTGAACATTTTTTAATATTTTACCATCATAAATAAGCATCTCCTCATCTATAACATAGGCAGGAGTTTTTAAATCCTTGAATAATTCATAAGGATCATTATTTATGAAGTTTTTAAAATGTTGTCTTAAATCCTTCATTTAGTCCACCATAACTGGATCATGGCTTTCTCTAATTGGAAGACCATATTTATTTAATGCATCAATAAACGGATCTGGATCATATTCTTCACATGTATGAGTACCAGGTTTTGTCCAAATTTTATTTAAAATCATCATAGCACCACACATTGCAGGAACACCTGTAGTATATGACACTGCCTGTGATTCAACCTCTTTATAAGATTCTTGATGGTCGCAAACATTATAAATATAATATTTCTTTTCCTTTCCATCCTTCTTACCTGTAAATATACAGCCAATATTAGTTTTACCTACAGTTCTAGGACCAAGGGAAGCTGGATCTGGTAGTAAAGCCTTTAAGAATTGAATTGGAATAATTTTTGTTCCATTAAAATCTATAGGAGTAGTTGAAAGCATTCCAACATCCTCTAAGCAATTCATATGGTTAATATAGCTTTGACCAAAAGTCATATAAAATCTAATTCTTTTGATTTCTGGATAATTCTTCGCAATTGATTCAGTTTCTTCATGATGTAGCATATACATATCTTTCATACCTACACCATCAAAATTATACTGTCTTTTTACACTCATGGCAGGTATTTCATACCAAATACCATCCTCATAATAAGATGCTGGAGATGATACCTCTCTTAAGTTAATTTCAGGGTTGAAATTAGTAGCGAAAGGATAACCATGATCTCCGCCATTACAATCTAGGATATCTAGAGTATCAATAACATCAAATTCGTGCTTTTTTGCATAAGCTACATAAGCTTGAGTTACTCCTGGATCAAAGCCACAGCCTAGAAGTGCAATAAGACCCTTCTTTTCAAATTTTTCCATATAATCCCATTGGAAGCCATAATCGAAATAAGCAGCAAAGCCTTTTTCTTTTCTTCTTTTTTCATAACGTTCTCTCCAAACTGGATCATCAACATTTTCAGGCTCATATGCAGCTGTATCTAGATAATGACAGTTACATTCTAAGCAGGCATCCATAATAATTAAATTTTGGTATGGCATACCTAAATTTAGTACTATTTCAGGTTTAAATTCTTTAAATAATTTAACTAAAGCATCAAAATCATTTGCGTCTATTTGAGCTGTAGAAATTTTTGTTTTAGTCTTATTTTCTAATTTTTCTTTTATTTCATCACATTTTGATACTGTGCGTGATGCGATAAGTAAATCTGTAAACACCTCAGGGTGCTGACAGCATTTATGTATTGCAACCTTAGCAACACCACCACAACCAATAATTATAACTCTACTCATAAAAAATACCCCCTAAAAGTTTGGCGGATAAGAAACCCATATAACTACAGCATCCTTATCGCTCGAATTAATTAAATAATGCTTTGTATTTGAAACAAAATAAAAGGACTCACCTTTTTTACAAGTCCTTGTTTTATCCTTATAAAAGACTTCAACCTCACCATCTATTACATATCCAAATTCTTCTCCTGAATGTGGATAATCATGGAAGGTTTCAGCGCCAGGCTTTAAAACAACCTTAATTGGCTCCATTTGATGTTCCTGAGATGAAGGAACGAGCCAAGTTTGGACATAATTATCAAATTCCTTATTATATTGTTCTTCTTCATTAAAGATGATATTTTTATCATCCTCATCCTTAAAAAAATCAGATAAGGTTACACCTAAAACCTCAACGATTATTTCTAAGGTTTCAAGTGATGGTGATACCATATTATTTTCTAATTGGGAAATATAACCTTTTGTTAATTCACACCTATTTGCGAGCTCCTGTTGTGTAAGCATAAGAAGCTTTCTTTTTTCTTTTATCTTATTTCCAAGATTAAACATACTACCACCTCCGTTTAAAATCTCTAAACTTTTAGTTAAAAATGTCTAAACCTCATATATTATATAAAACTATTACTATTTTTTCAATAAAATAACACTTTATTTATTTATATAAATAAAAAAACAACACTTTTTTAGTGTTGTTATCCTATGCTACTCCTGTAGCAAATAAAATCATTTTAATTATCGTAAATATAATTATAAATCCGAGTAATCCATCATATACATAATTAATTATTCTAACCGGCTTTGATGATGATTTTCTATTCTTTATCGAAAATATAATAGTTATGCTTGAATTTATTAAAGGAATTATGGCAGAGCCATAAGCTACAATCGCCATTCCAGCTCCAGCTAGTCCTGCCGCAAAAGCTATAGGTAATATTGCAGCTTCATTTCCTTCCACTTGTTTATTTACTGATTTATTAAGCTGCTCAAGGCTTTCCTTTAAATTAATTTGGAAAAGCAATATAACACAAAATATACTTATTGCTAAAAATATACCTATTACAACTGTAGAAGCAATTCTTTTATCATTATTTTGCAGATTATCTTTATTCTCTAAATTATCTTTATCTTCCATAATTAATTCCTCTTATCTAATTCATTAATTTTATTTTTAAAATATTCTAATAATTGATTATCATCATTATACATGTTTTCATATTCTGATAATTTTTTAGGATTATCAAAATAAATATTCTTGGCCTTTTTATCTAATTTAGCTAAAACTATATTAGCATCTATTCCTTCTTCCTTTAAAGCTTTAGCTAGCATTAAAGCACCAGGCTTAATATCAATAATATCATATGTATTAGAAACCTTAGGATCATCAGCATATATTACTATAAAATCACCATTTTTATAGCCTATAATACTATCTTTAATAGTTTTATATACTCTTATATCATCATATACCAAAATAAGATTTTCAGCTCTTGCAGCCCTCATTAATAATTTAGCACCTATAGCTGCCTTAATTTTTGATAGCCATTTGGGATTACCCTTTTTTCTAAAGTCATTATATGCTGTATCTTTAGATAATTTATAGCTTTCAAAGGATTTATAGTCACCCCAATACATCGCTTGATATTTAAAATGATATGCCCAGCTTGCAGGACCTATAGTAGTATTGTGATTCGTGATAATTATCGCATTTTCCTTAATATTATCAATATTATGAAATTTAGGCTTATGTACTACAGGTCTTGTTATAAACATAAACAGTCTTACCCATAGCTTATACTTTTTTCTAGTTTGCATATTCACCATTTATATAATATTTTCTATCTATTTTTCCTAATTTTGATTTTTTAATAGAATCTACTATTTTAACATTTAAATATAGATTTGAATATTTATTTTCTATATCTAGTCTTATTTTTTCATCTGATACTACATATAAAAATAATTCTTTATTTCTATAAAATAAAATACAATCATCTATATTAAATTCATTTTTAATTTTTTCTTCAAATGCTTCTGGTTGAATTTTAAATCCATTATCTAAAATAATTAAATTATCTATTCTGCCAGTAACAAACAAAAATCCATCCTTTATATATCCTAAATCTTTAGTATGAACCTCTTTAGCAATTATACCCTTTTCATATTCTTCTAAATAATTTAGCATAATAGTTCCTGAAATTATAATTTCGCCATTATCATCTATTCTAATATTTTGACTATCTATAATATGACCATCAGAACCAATTAAATTATGTTCCTTAGAATTAAATGCTACACTTGGACAGCATTCTGTCATTCCATATGTATTATAAATACCTATATTATATTTTTCTTTGAATTCTATTTGTAAATCCTTAGGACATTTAGCCCCACCAACAACAATCTTTTCTAAATCTGGATCAAATTTATATAATCCCTTTTGTTCTATCATATCCTTAATACTATATAACACACTTGTTGGAATAGCTATTTTATATGGATGATACTGTTGAATCATCAAAAAATAATCCAATATTGTATAAGCATAAATTATTTTATTTGCGTTAACAAATGAATCTATAAATTCTAATCTCATACCAAATATATGATCAAGTGGTAAAAATGATACTACTGGCTTTTCAAATGGAACATCACTATCTCTTCTAACTGATTCCATATTTAAACATACTGCCTTAT
>JAEEGL013756413.1_pt1 | contig 10040 bp, 4 predicted proteins | sample 9134231 | NCBI WGS metagenome assembly JAEEGL01 (sample SAMN16246548, study PRJNA631951) | gut metagenome | biome: gut microbiome; feature: rumen; material: fiber-attached | host: Bos | place: Iran: Karaj | collected 2018-10 | reverse complement strand
TAAAAGTATCTTTTTTGGATCTGTAAACATAGCAATATTTAGTATAGACAGTGCTAAGTAATCTATGCATTTATCCAATATTTTTGTTGCAATTTCATCCTTTTCATAATTCGCGTATATTTGCAAAATCGATAGTTTATTATTCGTTTCTGTATAGTACAAGTCCTCAATGTGCCATTCTGCAACATATGCTTCAAGGCATCCCTTCTTGCCACATCTACATTGAATACCATCCTTTTCTACTATAGTATGACCTATCTCTCCGGCATTATTGTTTTCACCATTAACGACCTTTCCATCAGCAACTATTGCACAACCAATACCTGGTGAATGTTTAATGAGCATATAGTTATCATCACTGGATGTTAAAAGTGCTCTTGCTTGAGCTTGTATATTGTTAATTACAGAAACGGAAATACCTAGATTATCCTCAAGAATTTGTTCAATTGGTGTATTGATATCTAATATCCCATAGCTATTTAAAGATACGCCATCTCTTACTATTCCAACAATTCCTATACCTATTCCAATAAATGGTCCTCTAGTAGATATCATGTCTTCTAAAATTGTAATAAGCTTGTCTAAAGACTTATCTGGAATAATATCGTTTGTTGGATATACCTTATCTTCTTGCAAACCATTTAATGTGCAAATAGATATATGAGTATAGTCTGTTTCAATATTAAGACCAATTGCTTTGTCCTTATCTTGATTAAGTTTTAATAGTACTTCTGGTCTTCCTGCTCCTCTTACAATACTCTTACCTTCACTTACTTCACCATATTGTTCCAACTCATTAATTATTTGTGTAATTGAAGGAGTTGTTAATCCAAGTTCCTTTGCGAGTTGCAAACGAGACATTTCACCCTTAGACCAAAGAGTGAACTTCACATTTGCTTTATTACTTTTTCTCAAAGTTTTTGGATTCTTAATATATGATGTCATTATTTTAGTTTGTTAAGCATATCTTCTAATTGTTCTTTGTTGAGTTTAATTGGATTGTTGTTAAGAAGTGGTTCATTTGCGCACTTTTCTGCCATGAAAGGTACATCATCTATGCCAACATCCTTAAGTGTTAGCTTCATGCCCATTTCTTTTTTCATTTCATAAACTTTATCTGCCATACAATTAAAGCAATTAAATCCTAACTCATGTGCTAGATACATCATTCTGTCTTTATCCGCATTTCCATTGATACGAATAAATGAATCTAATGTGAAAGCACAAGCTTCACCATGACAAAGATGCATATACATAGAAAGTGGGTAAGAACAAGCATGAACGCCAGCTGTTCTAGTTGGAGCAAATGCAAGACCTGCAATTAAAGAACCTAAGGACATTTCTTCTCTTGCTTTTGCATTCTTTCCATCTTTATATGCAGTAAGTATGTTTGCAAAGATTTTCTTAAGTGCTGCAATAGCTAACCCATCTGAAATTGGATTGTGTGCTTTACACCAATATGCTTCAAACGCGTGTGCCATTGCATCTAATCCAGTTGTTGCTGTTACAAATGGTGGTAAAGAATGAGTTAGATTTGGATCTACCAATGCAGTATGTGCAAAGAAAACTTCTCTGGCATTGGCAACTTTATCTCCATTTTCATCATTTGTACAAACAGACACAGATGTTACTTCACTTCCTGTTCCAGCTGTTGTTGGAATAACAATTAAAGGTATAGGCTTTTTTGTGAAAGATTTACGGTTATAGAAATAATCTAAGATATCTCCGTCCTCATTAACCATTGCACATGCAAATTTAGCAAGGTCCATTGAAGATCCACCACCCATAGCAACAACATAATCTGCTTTTGCCTCCTTAATTAATGCGCAAGCTTTCTTGACTTCGCTTAATAATGGGTTTGGTGTTATATCTGAATAAATGTCTACTAAAGAATCTGTGATATCTATGATCTTTTGTGCATATCCATTATTCACAAATAGTTTGTCACAAATAAGAATACCTTTTGTAAAGCCATACTTATTAGCTAAGTCTTGTATTCTTTCTGCTTTGCCCTCACCAAATTCAATACGAACTGGTTGAGATAATGCAAAATTATATTCTGCCATATTAACCTCTTATTTATTGTATATATTGTCTTCTAAGTCTTTTACTTTTGCTGCTGCATTTGTGAGCCATCCTTTTCTCCATTCTTCTAAATCTTGTAAGAAGTCTGTTTGAAGGAATACTCTTGCCATTTGAATTCCCATTTCTGGAGCAACAACCCAGCCACCCATACAAAGGATTTGAGCATTATTAATTGCTCTTGCCATTTTTGCTGTATAAATACCTTCAGCAACTACTGCATGAACACCTTCATATTTGTTTGCAACTATATTCATTCCAGCGCCTGTGCCACATACTAAGATTGCTCTATCATATGTTCCGTTTTGAACTAGTGGTGCCACGTCGCTTGCAACTTGATAAAATGGATGAACTTCTTCGAGAGATTGTGTTCCTAAATCTGTAACATCATATCCTTGTTCAATTAAATCTGCTTTGATTGCTTCTTTAAGTCCAAAACCTGACTTATCTGACCCTAATGCTATTTTCATAATTTTTACTCCTAAGTAATTAATTAAAGGTTTTAATTAAATTATATTATTTATTTTAAATAAGTCAACATTATTTATATAATGAATGCGACAATCATGGAGTTTTTTTGACTTTTAATTAAAAATCAACTATATTGACTTATATATACTTTAAATACTATTATTTAAATAAATTTAACTATCGGGGAAAAATATGTTAAAACTTATTGATATCGTTAAAGACTATGATTTAGGAGATCAAAAAGTTCATGCTCTAAAAGGTGTTTCCGTAGAGTTTAGACGAAGCGAATTCGTAGCAATTTTAGGTCAATCCGGATGTGGTAAAACTACTTTAATGAACATCATTGGCGGATTAGACAGAATGACTTCTGGTGATATCCAAATAGATGGTGAGTCAACTAAAAACTATGATGAAAAAGATTGGGATGATTACAGAAATAGAAGAATCGGTTTCGTATTCCAAAACTATAATTTAATTCAACATTTATCTGTTTTAGATAATGTTGAAATTGCTTTAACAATTTCAGGTATTTCAAAAGAAGAAAGAATTAAAAAAGCAGAAAACGCTTTGGTAAGCGTAGGTCTTGCAGCTGAGATGCGCAAACGTCCAAATCAGTTGTCTGGTGGACAAATGCAAAGAGTTGCAATTGCTAGGGCAATTGTTAACGAACCAGAAATTCTTCTTGCTGATGAACCAACTGGTGCTGTAGATAGTGAAACATCCATACAAATTATGGATATTTTAAAAGAAATCTCAAACACCAAACTTGTTATTATGGTTACCCATAATGCTGAACTTGCCGATGCTTATGCGACCCGTATTATTAAAGCATTAGATGGACAAATTATTGAAGATAGTAATCCATACACAGCAGATGAAGAAACAGAAGACATACCTGTTAAATTAGATAAAAAAGAAAAAAGAAAGAAACAAAAAGCTTCAACTATGTCCTTCTTTACATCTTGTAAACTAGCATGGAAAAACATTATTAATAAACGTGGACGTAGTATCTTAACTGCAATTGCCGGATCTATTGGTATCATTGCTATTTCACTTATTCTTGCTCTTAATAATGGATTCAACAAATACATTAAGGAATTCGAGGAACAGTCTATGGCAAGATATCCTATAACAGTATCTTCAGGAACAAGTTCTGTTATTAACACCTTTAGAGAATTCCTAGGTGGAGATATCTTTGGAGAAGATACCCTGGATTATACTTCTATTTTAAATCTATTTACAGACCAAGATACAGATAGAGAAAAATACACAAAAGAAGAAATGGTTTATATCTATGGTGAATTTGCAGAAGTTTTCCATGATATGATGAATCGTATTGCAAAAACCAATGATATTTCTAAGTTCAAAAAACATATAGATAAGAACTTTGATCCAAATTGGGGAACCATTAAAATGGATTACTCTATTGCTATGAACATTTATAGAGAGAAAAATGATGTTTATGAGCAAATAAATCCATTATCTGAAAACGAAGTATTGTTTGGACTTATTTCTTCATTCTTAGATGATATGTCACTAGTTGATGAATATGCATCACTTCTTAACGAGTTTGCTTTCTGGGATGAAATGGCAGGAGATAATGACATCATTTCACAACAATACGATGTCTTAACAGGACACCTTCCAACTTCTAAGGAAGAAGTTGTTCTCGTTCTTGATGAATACAATCAAATCACAGACTTCGATTTAATCTTATTAGACGAACTAGGACTCACTGACTTCTTATCAACCATCAACGACACATCTCTTTTAGATGATTATCAGATGACATTTGCACAAGCATTGGATCAAACATATTATGTTCTTCCAACATCTAAAGCAATTGTTTATGATGATGTTCTTGGAACATATACAAATCTGAAAGGACTTGGAGGAGATAAGCTGGATCAAGCCATAAAGAATGATTCTATTAAGATTAAGATTAGTGCTATTGTTCGTCCAAAAGAAGGAACAACAGGATGCATTAAAGGTATGATTGGTTATACATCCGAATTGAGTCAATATATTATTAATGATGCTAATACAAGTCCATATATTCAGGATCAAATTAGAGCATATGAAGAATATGTCGAGCATCAACAAATTAGAGAGGCTTTGATTGCAAGAATGGTTGAAGAAAGTCTTGGCCGTGATGATTTAACAAGTGAGGAACAATTCTATTATGATAATTTGCCTGAATTAAAGGATGTTATCTCAAATCAAAAAATAGATGAAAGTAAATACACCCAATTACTCAATAAAGCAAATTATAGAGATTTAGATAAGCCATCTTACATTTATATCTATACAACATCTGTTGCGAATAAGAATAAAGTAAGCGAATTTGTTTTAGATTATAATACAAGACAAAAAGCAATAGAAGATAAAGAATTGGCAGATGCGGAGGCGGCGGGAGATCCAGAACCAACTGTAACATATGTAGTTGAATATAAGGATGACCTTGATTCTGCTGTTACAGAATTAACTCAATTAAGTAATACAATCACATATATTCTTATTGCAGTAGCATCTGTTTCAGTTTTAGTAACAATGATTCTTATCGCAATAGTAATGTACATTTCAGTTCAAGATAGAACAAGAGAAATTGGTATTATGAGATCTCTTGGTGCAAGAAAATTAGATATTTCCAACGTATTCAATGTTGAAACATTAATTCTTGGTTTAGCATCTGGTTTATTAGGTGTAATTATAGGATTCATTCTGACGTTCCCGGCAAATGCTATCCTGGGCGCAAGTATGGGTGTAAATTCTATGATGAGAATGGCTGGATGGCATCCAGTAGTTCTTGTAGCTGGTGCAATCTTTATTACAGTTTTATCTGGACTAGTACCATCTATTTTGGCAGCAAAGAAAGACCCAGTTATTGCTCTTAGAACAGAATAGCAAAACAAAAAATATTTTTATAAAAGAGTTGTATGCCGATGCATATGACTCTTTTTATTTTTCCATGTTTTCGATATTCTAACCGCTTTAAATTATCTATATTGACAAATTTAACTTTGAAAAGTTAAAATAAAATATTATATGTGAAAAATAATTTTTAAATATATTTTTCAATCAATGAGGTAAACATGAAAAAGTTAGGTATTAAATGGCTATTAATTCTCATTTTAGTCTTTATTCTTTCTTTCACTTTTGTGGCATGTAATAAAAAATCAGATTCAGCTGGACCTGAATTACCACAAGATGAACCTGAACAAGAAGAAGAGGCTATAGTTTACAAAGATCCAGTGTTCGCCATTGTTTCAAATGATGAACAAGATCCTTACGAAAAATCAATAATAAATGCAGCAAAACTCGCTTGTCTTGCAAACAATGTTCCTGTTACATCAACAATCGCAACAACCGAAACTGCTGTAGATGTTATTACGACATTAAAGAATAATGAAGCAAATGTCATTATTGCTACAGACGCAAATCTAGAACAAAACTTTGTAGATGCAGCAAGATTACTTCCAGACATTCAGTTCATTACATTGGGTGGAACTAAAGCAAATTCTTTAAGACTTAAAAACTATCACAACGCTTATGCTTCAACTTATGAAGGAAGATATTTAAATGGCATCGTTGCTGGATTAAAATTAAATCAATTAATCGCAGACAATACTATTTCTGAAGATGGTGCAAGAATTGGATTCATCGCAACAGATGCTGTACAAGAACAAATATCAGAATACACTGCATTCTATCTTGGAGCCAAGAGTGTTTGTCCAACAGTAAAAATGTCTGTCAAGTTTGCAAAAACAAATGAAGAAAAAGAGGATGCTACCTCACTTCTTATCACAATTGGTTGTAAAGTAATTAGCCAATACTCATATAAAGATGATATCGTTTCTAAAGCATGTTCAGAAAACGAAACACCTATAGCCAATGTTACATACCTAACAAACAATAGCACAAAGTACTCAAATTCATTCCTTACAGGATTCAATATTAATTGGACCCCATATTTTACATACCTCATTTCAACAATAAAGAATCAACAAGCAATCGCTTCAGACTGGGCAGGAACCCTTTCTAACGGAGGAATCGAGCTTTTAGATGTAAACACATCTATTGTTGATTCTACGGTTTCTAGCACTGTTGAAACAGCATCTAATAAGATTAAGAACAATGAACTTCAGATCTTTGATACTTCCTCTTTCACAGTAGATAAGTGTCCTGTAACATCCTATGTCCCAGCAATTAACACAACAAGAAATGCTTATATCTCTAATGAGACAAAAGCATATATCATAGATGGCAATGCTTCTCTATTCCGTTCTGTTCCTTACTTTGGATTATTAATAGATGGAATCTATTATGATTCCAATATCACAATGAGGCACATTGGACAATTCACCATAGATGAAAGTCAACGCCCAGCAGAAGATGAAAACCTTACTCCAGCAGAAAAATACTTTAAAGCATTATTTAGTGGAGCAAAGGCTATTGATTCTCCAGAAATTAATCCTGCAACAGATAAGGTTGAATATACCATTTCGGGATATGTCGAATACAAATCAGATATTGCCAACTCTATAACTAGAGCATATGAGATTAACCTAATTCTAGATTTGGCAGCTATTAATGCAACTATTCCTACTTTGGGAGATTCCGCTATAAGAATTAGACTCTTTAATAAGAATACAAACGAGAACTATTTCTCTGCTTTATATTTCACCAAAGATACACCAAACACTATATTCCTGGAATATAAAGGTCAATACTTCAAATTTGGTTTAGGTTCAAGCTTTGATATTAGCGATATTATTGATTTTATCAATGAGAACACTCAACAAAGTCCTGACGATTCTGCAAATAGTTCTATCATAGATACTATAACAGATGGTATGACAGATTTTGCACAAACTGGAGATGTTGGAGAATTCTCCTTAGATTCTATTACAGTTAAATCCATATTAGATTTAGCAGGAATTAATATTGTAGAATTGTTGGCAGATCCAATGATATCTACAGCCTTAGGAATGATTGGCATCAATGCTGCAGATCTTGAAACAATGACCATTAAGGATTTATTAATGAAGTTTGGTAGTTACATTATAGATGAAGACCAAATTGTCATTAAAGAAAATGTAGATGGCTCAATCACATATGAATCCAAAGATTTATCTCCAGAATTAAAGAAGATAGTTAATACCCTTGCAAATAAGATTATCGAAAAGGTAAGTTTTGGACTATCATTCACAATTTCTGAAAATGACACATTTAAAGATATGACATTTGATTTCTATAGCACATATACGGATTATCAACACTTCGATGTTCGTATCCATGTTAATGAAATCACTGTTGAAATCATAACAGACAATGCAAAAGATTTAATTGGTAATACACACGAATATAAAGATTATCTTGAGATTCAATTTACAGCTTCATTAGATCTAAAGAATAAGGTATCTATTTATGTTGATGATACCCCAGTTGCTTTAGGCAAGTTTGATCTTAATGCATATCTTGCATTAGACTTTATCAATGAAGGAGATGAAAATAAAACAGCAATTGAAATCAAGCTCAAATCCGACAATGAACAAATCCTTAGAATAGTAGTTAATGATGGCACATTAGGAATAGATGTCGATATGTCTAACTTACAAATGCAAGCAATTATTAACGCATTCTTAAAAGACTTCTGTTCATTAATTAAGAAATATGCTGTTGGAGATAATGCAAATGTTGCATTTAAATTAATTGGAGATGCAGCTGATGAATTATTATCTAAGGTATTTAATCCTGATGATAGCATTAATACATCCTTCAGCAATATTACAATTAATAACATAGACCTATTCGCTTTATCTCGTGGATTAGTATATGGAATTTTTGATAAATTAATGATTTTTGTTAATAATGAATTACCAAGAGAAGAAAAGACACCTGAAACAATAGTTTCTCTTCCTGTCTTTGAGGAAGAAGATGGTTCCTTGTTATCTTACAATGTTCAATTCAGTACTAACAATTTCCTAAAACTAATATCAAATGCAATTTCATATAATGCGACTGATTCTATTATCTCCATTTCATTTAGTGATATTAAAGGAACACTTGCAAATTTATATAGTGCAGGAAGAGACAAACCATCATCCACTTCCGATATTATGTCATATTTGATTGGAACTGATGACAGCATTATTAATAGTCTTACAGCACACGGATTATGGCCATTATATAATGGATCATTAAATACACAAAAATACATAACAGCAGATTATACAATTGCACAAGCAATTGCAGATGGATATTGTTCAATGCCTGGTTCAGTTGTATCAAAAACAAATGCAGAAAACATTTGGTCCTTTATTTCAAAACAAACTAACGTTTTGAACTATAGATATGTCCTCGTTAACAGAACTGGTTCTTATGTTTCTGTAAACGGAGATTATGCTACCCTTGAAGAATATTTGGATAGCTTTACAGTCAATAGATACTTCAACCTATTTAAGGCATCAACAATACTTAATGGAGCAACCAATGTTCATACTGCACTAAATAGCATATTCTCTGCAACAAATTCATTAACAATTCAAATTGCAGAAACTGAAGATATGATAAATATTACTTTAGTAATGCTAGGAGATACTTTCACTCTTAATGCAGACTTTGACATATTAGGCGTTGACCTAGCGGATATTGATGTTCCTGATTTTACTGATACATCAGCTATTGCAAGTGAAAACAAAGTTATTCTTACATTAGATGAAGATTTCTACACATTATTTAATGCTGTATATGGATTTGGTTATGGAACGAAAATGACCGAAGGAACATGGACAAACAATTCTTTATATTACATTGCAACTTCTGCAACATATGATAAAGAGGAAGAAAAATACTCCGCTATTGAGTTGTCTGGAAGTACAATCATCATTTTAGATGAAGATGATTATCTATTAGTAACAACAAGCGGATGCACAAATGGAACCTATTCAATAGATGAAGAAACTGGTATATTTACATCAGTCACTTTAAATGATTCAGTTGATGGGACAACATACAATATATTAGGTTCAAGATACAAAGTATTATTAGAAGCATAACAAACAAGGGGATTATTATGAGTAAGACAACCAAAGTTTTAACTGAACAAGAACTTAGAGACCACGTGCCTACCAGTGAAAAAATGGCTTATGGCTGTGGCGCATTGATGGATGGCGGCGGCGTTGCACTTATGTCTTGTGTAATGCTTAAGTACATGACTACTTTCGGCATCGCAATGGCTATGGCTTCCACTATCATGATGATAGCTAAATTCTGGGATGCAATCACAGACCCACTCATGGGTTTCATCACAGATAATACAAGATCTAAATGGGGTCGTAGAAAACCATATATTATTGCTGGTGGTGTTTGCTTAATTATTGCAATGGCTCTTTTATTTGCTCCAGTATCTTCTGGAATGAATACAGCTGCCTTCACCGCATATATTATTATTTTCTATATAGTATGGAATACGGCATCTACACTAT
>JAEEGL012393502.1_pt1 | contig 10040 bp, 6 predicted proteins | sample 9134231 | NCBI WGS metagenome assembly JAEEGL01 (sample SAMN16246548, study PRJNA631951) | gut metagenome | biome: gut microbiome; feature: rumen; material: fiber-attached | host: Bos | place: Iran: Karaj | collected 2018-10 | reverse complement strand
GTACCAGGATTAACTCATTCTACAGTACCTCCAGTACCAGGTTCTACAATACCACAAGTTCCTGGTAGTACAATACCTCCAATACCAGGATTGAATGCTTCAGTAATTCCTTCTATTCCATCAGTACCTGGATTATCTATACCATCAGTTCCAAATTTAAATGCATCAACTATCCCTGGTGTCCCTGGTATTCCTGGTGTTCCTGGTGTTCCAAGTTTAGGAATTTCTTTAGGTCCAATAAAGCCAATTCCCAGTACTTTTATTTTTATAATTTTTATATAGAAAAACCAATTATAAAACCAAAAAATCCAATGAAATCATTCAATTGGATAAAAATAAACAATACTCGTTATGCAAATAGTATATGGGAAAAAGTAAAATAAAAAATAATAAAATAAAAATAAAATAAATTATAGATAGATGAATCAAAAGTAAAATTAGACATAGATGAGTTTGCCTCAGAATTTTCAAAAAAAGAAATAAAAAAAAAAGTAGCAGCCCCAAAATTAATAGTATCAACAAAAAAATCATATTTATCAAATGAAAAAGCAAGATGTGTAAGTGTAGTTCTTCAAAAATTAGGATATGATAAAGATCCAATAATAATATCAGATGCCTTAATAGAATATGATGAAACAATTTTAACACCACAAGCATGTGATTTATTAAAACCTGCATTTCCAAAGCAAAAAGAATTTGATGAATTACTACAAAAATTAGATGAAAATAAAGTTGAACAAGATGATTTAATTTCAAGTGATATTTTCATTCAAACAGTTGGATGTATTTTAGGATATCAAGAAAGATTAGATTCAATAATATTTAAAAATGAATATAATAATATGTCATATAATATATTACAATTAATTGAAGTTTTTTATATTTGTTTTGATTCTATTATTAAAAATGAACATTTTAATAAATTTTTAGAAATTATTTTAGCACATGGTAATTATTTAAATGGTACTACTATGCGTGGAGGTGCTTTTGGTTTTAAATTATCTTCTTTAGCTAAAATTGCTGAAATGAAAACTAAAGATAATAAATCGAATTTATTAAATTATATTGTTGAATTTATTATTGATGATTTGAAACAACCTGAAATTTTAGATTTTTTAAGTTTACTTCAAAAATTTAAAGAATTGGAAATTCAACCAATTTTAGAATCAACCAATAATTTAAATAAACAATTTAAAAAAGTTATTACTTTAAAGGAACTTTGTGAAAATAAAAAAAATGAATTAGAAGAAGGTGATAAGACTAATGAATTTATTTCTGGTTTTTTTGAACATGCACAGAAAACTATGAATTTACTTCAAGAAAGTATTGATAAAATTCATTCTAAATATATTGATGTTGCTAAATTTTTTGCAGAAACACCTCAAAGTTTGTCCGAAGATACTTTTATTCAAATTATGAAAAATTTTTATCAGTATTTAAATGCGTCAATGGAAGTATATAAAAAAATGAAAGAGGATATGAATAAGAAAAATAAGAAGAAAGCAAAAAAAAAATAAAAATAATAATTTTATATAAAAAAATGTTAATATATTTAAATGCTAAATTCATAATTATTATTAATTTATTTAAAAAAATGATAAAAAAAGAAATTATTCATTTTAATATTAAATAAAAAAGAGAAAATATATAAAATAAAAATAATATGTTAATTTAAAAAGGGATTAGGATTTAATATATATCAACAGATGCAATAATGGAAATTTATAAAAATAAAAAATTCCTGTTACTATGATATAAACTTTTCAAAGGATTATTTTTATCTTTTGGAAGAATGAAAAATCTTATTATTCTTAGATGAGATTATTTAATAGAATTTAAAAAAATAAATATATCAAAAAAAGTAATATTAGTAATTATTCTTTCTCAATTTTTAAAATAATGGTTAAAAGAGATAAAATTACAAATGGACATTACATTATTAAATTGTTATGTTTAATACTGCATTTATATTTTTCAATATGATTTTTGATATGTTATAAATAGTTTATTTTGTTTGAATTTATTTTATATATATGATTTTAATTTAGGTATTTTTTTCAATTATTTAATGTTTTTTTTATATAAAAAAAATATTTTATTTATATTATTATTATTATTTATTTTATTAATTAAGTTTTATATACTATATTTTGAAGAAAATTGATATTTATTTTGGGGGAAATAATTTGCAGTTGAATATGAATGGGCTATTTGAGGATTTTCCATGTTTATATTTTCATTTTTATTATTATTTTCAAAATTGAATGATTTATATATTTTATTTTCATCAATTAAAAAATTCTTTTTGTAATCTAATATATGTTCATTCAATAATTGTAATTTTTCTTTAATATAATTCCTATTTTTTCTACTTAAAATATTTTTTTGAATAAAATTAAATGTGTCTTCTGTGTATAATTTTATTTTATCTAAAATTAAAATATTTAATTTAAGATTTGTATATGTATTTTTTGTTCCATATTTATTTATATTTTCTACTTTTTTATATTCACTTTTTAAAAATGAAATAATGTCATTATATAATTTATTTTCTTCATATCCTAAATTTTTTAAATAATATTCAGTTAAAATAGGAATTCCCATATTTTTATCAATTGAATTATATTTTATTTCATTTATATTAATTAAATTTTCTTGAATTGGTATTTTTTCTTTTTTTTTTTCTTCTTCTTTTTCATTTTGAATAAATAAGTTTTCATTTTTTTTTATTAATTTAGGACTATTAAACTTTTTTTGATTTATATCATATTTAGGTTTAATAGGGGTTTTAGTTTTTATTGGTTTATTTTCAACTTTTATATTTGAATAAAAAAGATTATTTGATGATTTATTTCTATGAATTTTTATGAATTTTAAATCTTTAAGAAATGAATATAATTTTTTTTCTTTTTCTTGACTGTTTTTAAATTTATATGTTAATAATTTATCTTTTGCAAACTCAAATATATTTTCGATAATTTCATCATGATTAATATTTTTATTTAAATTATCAATTGAATTTTTGATGATATTATTTAAAATTTCTAATAAATAATTCATTACTAATATATTATATTTATATTCAGCTTCTAATATTTCATAAGAATTTTTATGATTTTGTAACTGTAAATTAATTTTATCCTTTTCTTCATATAAAAATTCTTCAATAATTATTTCATATTTGTCATCATTTTTTAATGACAATTCATTTAATTTTTGAATAAATTTTCTTATTAATTCTTCATCTTCATAAAGTAATCTTTTTTTAATTATATCATAATTAATTAAACTATTATTAAATTTTTCTTTCAACATTTCATCAGTTTGATTATATAAATTTTTAGAATTTTCTCTTAGATGATTTAATGAATCAAAATATTCATTTTCTAATTGAGTAATTTCATTTTCACATTGATTTATTTTTTCTTTTTTTTCTATTTCCATTGATTCTTTAAAGTTATTTAATTCTTTATTTTTATTAGAAATTAATTCTTGCTTCAATGCTTTACAATTAATTTCATATTGTTCATTTAATACTTTTTCATAATTATCATATAATTCGTTATTTTTATCTTCTAGAAAATTTGTTAAATTTACACTTCTGTTTGGAGTAATTTTGTCAATAATAATAGATTTATTTTTAAGAAATTCTTCTTCTAAATTAGATTCATGTTCTTTAATATCTATCTCATATTTTTTTAATATATTACTCTTTCTAATTTGATGATTTTCATCAATTAAATTTTTACTTTTTCTTAATGTATCATTTTTTTCTATTATTTTTGATTTATTTATTTCATTCAGTTTTTTTATTTTTTCAATATCTGATATTATATTTTCTTTCTTTTTTTTTAAATTATTTAATTGTTCTTCTTCTTTTTTCTCATTTTTTTTATTATCTTCTTCATATTTTTTTTTAATATCATTTTCATTTTCTTTTTGATATTTTTCAATTTCATTTTTGTTATTTTTTTCTAATTCTTTTTCAAAAGAAGAGATTTTATTTTTAAATTCATTTTCATTTTTATTTTTTTCATTATTTATTTCATCATTTAATTTTTTATTATATTTTTGTCTAAAATCTTCTTTTTCTTTTTCATATTTTTCTTTATCCTCAGAGTACTTTTTTTTTATATTATTTTCAAATTCTTTCAATTCATTTAATTGTTTATCCAAATATTCTTTTTTCATTTTTTCTAAATTTATTTTATTAAAAGAAATATCACTAGTTTTATTATTACTATCTTCATTTTTATTTTCTTCACTTCTTTTTATAGTAATAGTCTTAACATCTTTTCTTTTTACCATATCATTTTTTTCATTAAAAATAGAATTAATATTTTCATCATTTAACATATTACTCGAATTATCTTTTTCAGAATTATCAGTAAAATTAATATCAGCATTATCATATTTTTTACTTTGAATTTGTAAAAAAGAATCTTCTTTACTTTTACTTTTATCCAACTCACTAAAAGAATTTTCTTCAATTAAACTTAACTTAACATCATTTTTTTTCCCATTTAAATTCAAATTATTATTATTAACATTATTATTATTAATATTATTAACAGTATTAATTGTATTAATCCCACTATCAACATTATTAACTTTATTATTATTAATTGGAGGAATTTTTTTAATAGGAATAACTTTAGTACCAATTGATTCATCTTTTTGATTAATAGAAAATAAATTTTTTCCATTTTTTTTCATATATTCTTCTTTTTTTTCTAAATATGCTTTATGTGCTAATTCTTCTATTTCAGTGGCTACTTCAATTTCACCATCTTCCATATTAATATACATTAATTCTTTTGTTTCTTTGTAAATTACCCTTCTCCATCCTTCTGGTAAAGGGTATTTTAAATAATTATATGCTACTTCAAATAATTCATCTGGATCGTTTTCAATATCATATCCTAATTTTAATGCATATGATAATATTTCTTCGTCACTTGGTTCCCATGTTTTATCATCTATTATTGATAAATCATTTGGGTCTAAATAACCTTCGTCTGAATCATCTAATTGTTCTTTATTTAGATGTTTCATTTTTTTATTTTAAAAAATATTTATATATTTTTCTTTAAAAAATAAAAAATTAAATTATTTTATTTTATATTAATATTTAAATTAGGAATAATTCTTAAATAAAAAACTCTAAAATAAGAAATAAAAATAATAACCTTTTTTTTCATATTAATACAGTAAATTATTTTTTTTCATAAAAATATAAAAATAAAAATAAATTGAAATCAATAATTTCTGAATATAATTTTTATAATATAAATTCAAAAAAAATTTTTATAACAAATTATGATATTTTAAATTAATCTACCCTAAACTAAATTGGCTATAATTCTTATAAAAACTTTTTCTTCCTTTATTTAAATTTAGAGAATAATCATCAATTTGAGATTCAGATTTATTATCATTAATTGTCTCAATTTTTTTTCTTAAATTAGAAGTATTAAAATAATTTTTATTTCTTTTATTCCAATTATCATTATAATAATAATTATTTATTTTATTTTTATCTTTATAATTTTTAGTCATTGAATTAGGAAGACAAGAAATATTTGATTTAAAATCACCTTCAACTTTAAGAGAAAAACTAGGATGAATTAACTTTCCTTTTGGTTTAATTTCCATCATTGTTTTATCATCATTAATATCACTTTGATTTCTTTTAACTCCTCCTGGTAAATTAACAATTTGAGTTGTTGTTTTATAATGAGTAAATAATCCATTTTTTAATTGTCTTTTTTTTGAATATGGATCTTCATAAAAATCATAATTATAATTCACATTTAAATTTTTTCTTAAATCATTATTATCAATTGAAAAATTATTTCTATATAATCTAAAATTAGATGCTCTTTTTTTTGAAGGAAATAATTTAAAATCTGTCAATGTTGCATATTTTAAATAATTTGAATTGTAATTATTATTTTTATTATTATAATTATAGGAATTTAAATTAAGACATGAATTATTTTTTTGAATATATTTATCTTCTGGAGCAAAAAGTGGATTTATTGTTCTTTTTGTATTTGGTTGTGGAAATAAATGTATATTTCTAAATTTATTTATTTCACCACTTCTAGGGTTAATAAATTTTTTTTTTCCTTTTCCATCTAATACAAATGATATTATTTCATTTTGAGGTTTTTGATATTCCCAATACTTTCTTTCTTTATTAGATTGGGAATAACATATTATTTTTGGTTCACTTCCACTTCTATTAATAGAATTAAATTTCGACATATTATATTTAAATTTAATTTATTAAAAAAATAATTAAAATATGATTTCTATTTTAAAAATACTTATTTTGATATAATATTATTTTTAAATAAAAAGAAAAAATATTAAAACAAATTTCTAATATAAAAATATACAAATTGAATATTTAAAATAAATGCTCATCAAAATAATTAAAATAGACTATTTAATTACCAAAAAAAACTAAAAATAAAATAAATAAATAAATAAATATAATTATTATTCACATTTTTGATTAATGCATTCCCAAGAGATTAAACCTTTTTTATTCTCAATATTTTCATTAGCTCCATTTTTTCGAAGAATATCAGCAATTTCAAAATATTTATAACTAAGTGCATAATGAATAGCAGTATTACCAAATTCATTACAAATATCAGGGTTAACTCCTTTTTCTAATAAATATTTAACAATACCTTTTGATTTTTCTTTAGTTGCTTTAATTAATAAAGTATCATTATTATGATATTTATCAACTGAATTTAAATCAAAAAAGTTATGATATTTATGATGTATTGCAATAAATAATGAAGTTGATTTATGTTTTATACAATAATCTAATAATATTATTATTGAGGGGATTAATTTTGGATTTGATTTGTCATTTTTTATCATTTCATTTATGTTTTCTAATAAAGTTTGTACTATTATATCTTCAGATTTTAAAAAATTATCAAATTGAGAATTCATTATTTGTCTTTGTTTACCTTCCATTTTAAAAAATTTTTTTTTTCTCAAAATTTTTAAATGTACCTTTTTTTTTTTTGTTGTATTTTTAAAAGAATTTTTTACTTTTTTTATATTATTTTCTTCTTCATTATATCCTTCTTCTTTTTTGATTAATTTTTTCATCATAGTTAATGATATATTATCATCAATATAATCCTTATAAATAAAATTTTGATAAAAAACTAAATTTTCTTTTTTTAAAGCCATAACATCATATATTAATTGATTTTGTATATTAGGAACACTTTTTCTTTTGATTATATTTATTTTATTTGTAAAAATATATTTACAATCTTTATCTTTTTCTTCTGGTTTTGCTGTTAAAAAATTATCTATAATTTGAGGAGACATTGGTAAATATACATTCATAAAATGATTTGAAATTGATGTATTTAATCCGACATTTATATATTCAATGTATCCGAAATTAAATACTTTATAATTAAATAAAAATATATTTATTCCATCTAATTCATTTTTATATTTTAAAAACATTTCTATTTTAAATTTAAAATTACTAAATAAATTTTTTTCTTTAATAGAAATTAGTTCTTTTATATATTTTTTTGATTTAGTTAATATATGATTATAATTATTTGATAATACTTTTTTGATTATTGATATTTCTGGGTAAAGTTTAATCAAAAATTTTTTTTCCTGATTTGTGAAATTTATAAATTCATATGAGTTAATAATAGGTTTATTTAAAGTTAATGTTGAAGTACTTGCTCTTTTCATAAATCTTTTTTTTTCTTTTAATATTTTTTTTCTTTTTATTAAAAAATTATCTTCAGAATTAATATAATTATCTTCTTCATATTCTCTAGATGATTGTTCTTCAATTGCAAAATTAAATCCATATTTTGTTTCATTTTTTTCATTTTTAATATCAATATCTATTTCTTTTTCTTTAATAAAAATTTTTTTATTTTCAAGTTTTTCAATATGATAAATTGGTTCTGGTTCAAATTTTACTATTTTAGGAAATAATTTTGAACTTAATGATACTTTTTTATTAATACTTTTTAAATTTGATGCTTTATTTAGAAAATTTTTTCTTTCTGTTTTGGATTCATTATTTATTTTTTCATAAGATTTACATTGAGTAAGTTTAAGATTTTTTTGTAAATTCTCATTTGATGATAATTTATCATAATTATTTGTTATTTTATTTTCTGGGATTATTTTTTTTGGTTCATTTATGGATTTTTTTAAAGGTTTTAATTTTAGTTTTTTTGTATTGTTAATTTTTTCAATTAAATTTTGTTCGATATTTTCAGGAAATTTTTTTTTTATTAATTCATCAATCGATATTTTAGGCTTTTTTTTTAAAGGCAAAATCTTTTTTTTTAAATTTGGAGAACGAGAAATAATTTGTTTTTCAGCAAATATATTTTTAATATTTGAGTTTTTTTTATTTTCATTTTCAAAACTCATAAATCCAAAATAATACCTTTTTTTAGTTATATCAGTATCTTTTATTAATAAATTAGGAATTTCTAATTTTCTTTTGGTAAGACTTATTTTATGTTTTTTTAAAATTTTTTGTATTGTAGTTTGATAATTATTTAAAGTACTATTCACTCTAAGATCATTAGTACTTCTTATATTAAATGTTTTAATATTATTTAATACTTTATTATTTCTACTTTTATTATTTATAATATTCATTTTTTCAAAACTTTCAACATAATTATCTTTATTATTAATTGAAAGTGAATTCTGAATTAGATTATTTTTATTATTAACTGTATTTATTAAATTGTTTTTTCCAAAGTTATGATTTGTTAAAATATTTTTATTTTTTTGAAAATTTAAAATAGAATATGTTTTATTCTTTTTCAAATTTTTCTGAATTTGTATTAAAGAATTCTCACTTCCACTTCCTGTTGCTGATGTTTGACTTTCCTGAGAACTTTTTGGTCCAAAATTTAATTTATAAATTGGAGTTAATAAAAGATTTTCATTTTTTTTATCATGCATTTTTTGAAAATTCATCTTTTATTTAAATAAAATTTGAAAAAAATAATTTAGATAATTTTTATTCATTTAATTATATTATTAAAAAATATAAGGTTTATAGTTATCTTTTATTTAATTTTTTCAAATTATATATAAAAAAATATAAAAATTTATGAATGATATTCTTATTTTTATTAAAATGATAATTCAAATTTACTAAGGAATAATAATAATATTTTTATTTTAAACTATATTTCAATAATAAATAAAAATAAAAGTATAAAAACTTTTTTGAATTCTTTAACTAACATTTAAATATAACTAATAAAAACAATTTGCCATTATCAAAAAAAGTATTGATAAAATCATATAAATTAATACTAAATTACATAAAAAAAAAAATAAAATTTAAATCAATAATAAAAAAAAATAACAAAAAATAATTTTAAAACATATCCTAATCACTAAAAAAACCCCATTTTTCACATAAAAAAAAAAAAAAAAAAATTTATTTCCTAGCCTTAACATCACTTAACCATTTTAAAACATTATCAATATTATTTAAATTTTTACAAGAAATAGAATAACAAGCAACAACTCTATCTTTAATTTTATCTAACTCCATAACTCTAATAATACCATTTTCATCTAAAGCATTAGGTAAATCATTTTTATTTCCAAGAACTAATAAAGGTACTCCTTCAACAGAAGGCCATTGTAATAATTGTTGAATTTGAATTTTTGCAACATCAAAATTTCCAGAATCTGCAGAATCAATAACAAAAACAATTGCAGATGAAGTTCTACAATATTTTTCCCAACTATCACGAAATCGAGGTTGTCCTCCTAAATCCCACATTTTAAATTCTACTTTACCTTTTTTTAATTTACGGAAATTAAATCCTATTGTTGGTATTTGGTCATCGTCAAATTTACCTGTTACTAATACGTTCACAAATGTACTCTTTCCTGCATTTTGAAGACCTAGGATTGTTAATTCTAATTCCTTGTTAAAAAATATTGAACGAATCCAATCTAAAAATCTATCCCATAAACTACGG
>JAEEGL012200535.1_pt1 | contig 10040 bp, 8 predicted proteins | sample 9134231 | NCBI WGS metagenome assembly JAEEGL01 (sample SAMN16246548, study PRJNA631951) | gut metagenome | biome: gut microbiome; feature: rumen; material: fiber-attached | host: Bos | place: Iran: Karaj | collected 2018-10 | reverse complement strand
TCAGCATGTAAATCCGATGACTGTGAAATTGCCGGCAATAAATAATCTGGACGCAGCAAATAAAAAGTTATTCTTGGAATATAAAGATAAATTAAGTAACGTCATAGAATCTTTGAAAAATAACCCAAAACAAATCATGCGATTGTAAAATCGCAGAAAGGAAAAAGGGGTGTGTTATGGCTGTCATAAATCTTTTGGAAGAAAAATCATTAAACAGATATTTACAAGATTTGGTTTATGATGGCGGTGCCCCAACAATTATCAAAGTCGTAGATGTTAATATCGTACGCGATAACAAAGATGCAATTGCTCGTAATATTGTATTTCAATATTTGAAAAGAAATATGCGTGAATATGCAAAATGGAAGACAGATTTGCCTTGTTTTGTAAAAGTTGATAAAAATCGTTCTGATTTACCAGATTGGACCAAAGAAACTTTTGCTCGCGGTGAAGATATTTATGAATTTGATGTAACAAATGTTCCAGATAATTTTCGACATAAATTGTTGAAGGTTCGTGATTATTTGCGTGATGTAGCGGCATCGTATATCGAAGAACAATGTGACAAAGTGGATTCATCAAATGGCAACGAGCAATTAGTTATAGAGTATGACCGTTTGAAAAATGATGATGTATACAAAGATTTTAACAAAGTTTATAAATTGGCGGAATGGAATGATTTGGTACAAGAGCAAAGAAATAAATATATAGATGCTTTTTTGCGGTATTATATAGACGGAAAAGAATCTTATGAAAATTTAGTAGAAGAGGATGAAAACGTACAAAATAAAGAACAAGCAATACAAGAAATGATGAGTAATGATTTGAATTTGATGTCGGTAATTGGTGCTGTTTATCCTGAGGTGCAACAAAAGGCAGAAACAGCAGTAAAAGAAAAGGGAATTATTTTAGAAACTGTATCCAGGGGGCAAAAAGTGGTTGGATTTTCAAAAAATGGTAAACCGATAACCACAGAAAGTTTTAAAAATCAGGCTGAATTGGTTTTGTTAAGAGAAGCAGATGCACGTGCTGAAAGAAATGTAAATAGTAATTATGATTTATTAAATGTTTCTCCAGAGATTCAAGCTATTAATGAAAAATTTCTCCAAGATGCTGATAAAGTAAAATCTAATACAGAATTTAACAATTTGTTGCGAAACAGGCATGTTGCAATTGAACAAACTATTATGAAACAAATTGGCGGGCAAAAGGCAATATTAGAATTTGCAGAATTGCGAAAAAAACAATATCTTGATGTAGTTGCTGGTATGTTAAAAGATGAACAAGATGGTGCTATGTATGCAGATATAATAAAAAGTTGGGAAAATAAATCGTATGTTGAACAACAAAAATTTTTTGATGAATTTATCAAAAGGGCATATCCAAATGTTGCAAATCCACCAAAACTTATATTGGGTTCTAATATAAATAGTTCTAATCCTATGGACAGGGTTATAAATATTTCATATAAAACTAAAAATATAAGAATAAACCTTTTGGGTAAACGGAAAACGCTTCTTCAACATAAAAATTTTAATGATGCCGCGTTAGCGATTTTTCATGAATTGGAACATGATCTTATTGCACATAATCCAGAGTTAACCATTTTTAAAGGGAAAGAAAATCTGGTGCCAGATGTGCTTTTTCATGCACCCGTTTATAACATTAATAAATTGCCTTATGGTGGTTTTGTTACGTGGGATACGCAAGATGGTCAAAAAATATTGGCTGTTAATAAAAAAACGGAAATTAATCAACAAGAACGAGATAGTTGGTCTGTCGGGACCAATCAAGAATTTGATTACAGATTTCTTAATGCAAATGAAAATATGGCTCATCGGGTTGGTGAGATTGCAGGTGATAAATTTCTGGAAAATTTGAATAATAAATTGTTATCTGAATATAAGGACACAGATAGGATGCCAGAGGGAGTAAAAAGGTTTTTACAAGCTATGAAAACAAAGACAATAAAAAAATCTACTGAATTATTAAAAGTAAAAATATCCGAGACAAATGGTATGAATACAGAAATAATCAAACAAAAAAGATTGCAAAACCAAAATGGGTGAAGCAATTATAATGGTAATTTGCTATGGTGTTGAAAAAAATAAAAGATTTAATTCGTGAAATGATTTTTGAAAATCAATCTGATGAATATGAATATACTCATGTTATGGCTAATCTAGTTTTTGACGATATAAATGATTTTGAACGATATGATGCAATATTAGAAAATACTGAAAATACCAAAGTACGATATGATGAAAATATTCAACATATTAATACCAATCTAGATAATTTAAAAGCAGAACTTGTGGTATTAACTTCTAAAAAGAAAAGTGGTCAAGATTTATCACAACAAGAAAATAAAAAATTAATTGAATTAAGTAAAAAAATAAAAGAACTTACAAAAACTCAACGGTTGACGATTGAAGAAAAGATTCAACATGGTTTTGGTAAGTTGAATCCTGTTATAAAAAAATATGCCTGTTTACGGTATTTGGCAAACAAATATATAAAAAACGCAGATTTTCAGACAGAAAGTGGCAAAGATGGTTTTTTGTATATTGATGAATCTATGTTCAAATCTTCTGAAATGGTAAGAAATTTTCATGAAATATCAGATTATGTCGATTATATATTTGGAAATCGTGAAACCAAAATAGTCGAACCCAAATCTGTTATTGATGTAATAAAAAATGATGCGAAGAATCTTGGGTTGATTTTTGAAAAATTAACTATAAAAGATATAGTTTCTGTTTATAGATCTTTGTGGAATCGTATTGCTATTGAAAATCGCAACAAACAAACTGAACAAGAACAAATAAAACAAAGTCATATTGGGATAAAACCTGTCAAAGATTTTGGAAATGGTTTAGTTATGTATCGTTTGTTGCCAGATACAGAATATTATAAAAAACATCATTTGCATCGTAACTTGGTTTATGAAGGTGACCAAACTGGAACATGTACGGGCGATGCTAGTCAGACGTATTCACAAAAAATCTTTGATGAAGATGTAAATCAATATTATTCATTACGCAGCATGCGACCAAATGGTCGATTGATACCGCACTGCACAATTGAAGTTAAGGGCGATATTGTTTCTCAGATTAGGGGAAAAGCCAATGAACCCGTGAATGGAAAATATATTAAACAAGTGCGTGAATTTTTAAAAGATTATTTAAATGTTGCGTTTCCTGGTGAAGATGTGACTGGAAAACGTAGATTAGAAGATTTTGGAAATATTGGTTTTTTGCAAGATACAAATGGTGACATTAGTGATGTTTTTGATATAAAAAAAGATATAAAATTGCGATGGGTGTTTTATGATGTGCTGATGATTACCGGTTTAGATACAACAAAAATAAAATATATTAATAAGTTAAGATTTGGACAACGTAGGGTAAATCAGAACAATCTTGATTTGATACCAAAAAATATTTGGATTGATAACATTGAATTTTTTCAAACGAAATTACAAGGTAATCTTAAATTTACAAATGGAAAAACTTTTACATTCAGAACCTTATTTTTTAATGAAGCAGAAGGTATCTCTTTTGGTTCAAACATAGAACATGTTCAAATGAATCAGATTGCTTTTAATTCACCCAAATATGTTGATTTTACCGGTGTAAAAAATGTATCTATGGAATGGGTGATGTTGGATAGTTTGGAATATATTAAATTTGATGAACATACAGAAAATGTGGAAATATATAATGCCACGTTTTGTCCGAAAAAATTAAATTTTAGCGGTGCAAAACATATTAAACTTCGTAGGGTTGATTTTAACGGTGTAAAAGATGTTATTTTTGGTTTAAATGCAGAAGATATCACTTTGTGGTCGGTTGCAAATTTGCTAAAATATCTTGATTTTTGTGGTGCTAAGAATGTGTTTTTAAAAGAAACAGATTTTGATGGTGTAGAAGAAATTGTATTTGGTATGAATATTGACAAGGTAGAATTTATTTCATGTAAAAATTTGCCAAAATATCTTGATTGCAAGGGGGTAAAATTTTTAAATTTATCGGGAACATCTTTGTCAAAAACAGAAAAAATATTTGTTAGTGCGAATACTAAAATAACAGGTTTAGATGATATGTATAAAAACAAAATAGAGATAGTAAATGTTTTGTCAAACAATAAAGACATTTTTGAAAATGCTGAAAAAAAGATTATTGTGAACAATAATGACAAAACTGTCGGGCAAACAAAAACAAATCTTAATTCAAAATGTAATGTTAGATAATTAGTGTTTTTATAGTTTGACACAAATGGTTTTCGCCTTGATTTTTGGTTTTTGGATGGTTAGAATTGTGCCTTGAACGAAGGTAAAATAAAGGGTTTAAAAATGTTAAAACAAAATTATGTTGGTCTGGTTGATTTTCATGGTGTTAAATGGGCTAGAATAGGTGGGGCAGATTTATCAAAAATGACCGGTGTCACGGGGGTTGATATATTGGTATTGGAAAATGTTACGGGGTTATGTGGTAATTTGGATTTTCGTGGTATAAAAAATTCTTTGGTGATAAAGAACAGCGATATATCTAAGGTTCGGATTATATACTGTAATACAAATTTTAAAACAGACGATTTAAAAAAACAAAATTGGAATGGTTTATTTATATTTGATTATTTGGGACCGAAAAAAACGAATTCAAAATTGATAAGTGATTGGATACAAAACGGTAAACAAATGTAAATATTGTATATTAAAAATCCCCATATTTAATATGGGGATTTTTTTATTTCTTGGAAGACACGAACAAAGCAAAAAGCCAACCCACGAAAGACCAGCAAAATAACCAAGAACCAATCCTTGTTCGCATCATATCATATTTTGAACGGTCGTTGGCACATGCTATGATGGTGGGTGCCAAGATAATCCATACAAAAATACAAACCACAGCGATGTATTTTATAATTTTCAAAATATTGATACCATAAAACATTCGTTTTTTATATTCCGTATTTTGCTTTTGTTCCGAGTTCTTCTTCTATACGAATTAACTGGTTGTATTTTGCCATGCGATCTGTACGAGACATAGAACCCGTTTTAATTTGACCTGCGTTTGTTGCGACAGCTAAATCTGCAATAGTTGTATCTTCTGTTTCGCCACTGCGATGAGATATCACAACATTGTATTTTGCATCTTTTGCCATTTTGATTGCCCGCAATGTTTCAGTCAAAGATCCAATTTGGTTTACTTTGATAAGTATCGCATTTGCAACACCATTGTCAATACCTTTCTTTAAACGAATCGGATTCGTAACAAACAAATCGTCACCGACCAATTGGCATTTGTTACCAATTTTTTCAGTTAATTTTTTCCAACCATCCCAATCTTCTTCTGCAATACCATCTTCGATAGATATAACAGGATAATCAGTAATTAATTTTTCATAAAATTCAATCATTTCAGCTGCTGTTTTATCTTGACCTTCGAAATGATAAATTCCATTTTCAAAAAATTCTGACGATGCAACGTCTAAACCAATAGATACTTGTTCGCCTGGTTTATAACCAGCAGCACGAATCGCTTCAACTATTGTGTCTAATGCTTCGCGACATGTATTAAAGTTTGGTGCAAAACCACCTTCGTCACCAACGTTTGTGCTGTGTTTAGATTTTTTCAAAATAGATTTCAAATTATGGAATACCTCAGAACCCATACGGATTGCTTCAACTTCGTCTTTTGCACCATTTGGAATAATCATAAACTCTTGTGCGTCAAGACCGTTATCTGCATGTGCTCCGCCATTTATAATATTCATCATTGGGCGTGGTAACACGCAAGGATTGGTGTTTCCAAAAATATCGGCGATGTGTTTATATAATGGAATATGTTTCGCATTTGCAACGGCGTGTGCAATGGCTAATGATACAGACAATATTGCGTTTGCACCCAATTTATCTTTGTTAGGTGTTCCGTCCAAAGCCAACATTTTTTCATCAATTTCTGTTTGATTTTCTGCATCCATACCAATCAAAGCTGGTGCAATGATTTCATTCACATTTTTTACCGCTTTTGATACACCTTTGCCCATATAAGCGTTTCCACCATCACGTAATTCAAGAGCTTCAAAAGAGCCAGTAGATGCCCCAGATGGTACAGATGCACGACCAAATGCACCGTTTGACAATGTTATATCACATTCAATTGTCGGGTTACCACGACTGTCCATGATTTGACGTGCGTATACTTTTTCAACAGCAAACATTTCTTTGTTCTCCTTTGTTTTTTCGTTGCTTTTGATTAAATTTATTTTTTTACATAGTGAAATTTTCACCAAGATAAACCTTCTTTACCATTTCATCTTGGACAATTTCATCGGTTGTTCCGTGTTTTAATATTTTACCATCATGTAAAACATAACTGTGGTCTGTAATTCCCAATGTTTCACGTACATTGTGGTCTGTAATAATTACACCTAAACCACGATGTTTTAATTTGGATACTAATTCACGGATTTCATTTACTGCAATGGGGTCAATACCAGCAAAAGGTTCGTCTAGCAATATAAATTTTGGATCGTTTGCTAATGCACGTGCAATTTCTACACGGCGTCTTTCACCGCCAGACAGTGCAGTAGCGGGGCTTTTACGCAAGAAAGCGATAGAGAATTCGTCCAACAAAGCATCTAGTTTTGCATGACGTTTATCCCGATTCGGTTCTACAACTTCCAATATAGCCATAATATTATCTTCGACAGACAAACCACGAAATACGCTGTTTTCTTGGGGTAAATACCCAATATGTAAACGTGAACGCTGATAAAATGGTAAATGTGTAATGTCTTGGGAATTTAAAAATATTTGTCCGCTGGTGGCTGCTAGCTGTCCGGTTATACAATAAAAAGCAGTTGTTTTTCCGGCACCATTTGGTCCCAACAATCCAACAGATTCACCTTGATTTGCAATCATAGAAATGTCACGTAACACAACACGTTTGCCATAATTCTTGGAAAGATGTTCTATTTTTAATACAGATTTTGTTATCATAATTTTATTACCATTTCATTTGTTAAGATTTTGCTGCCATCGCTGGAATTAACACGTACATTCCCGGTTAGTTTTAGCGTTTTTTCTTTGTGATTAAACTGTCCCCGTGTTGCGGAAACATTATCTGTTATTTTGCCTTTTGCTGTATCACGAGTTATTATTCCAGACGGTTTGTTCAAGAAAACAATATCAGGCTTGTTAAATTCTTGGTTGCCAGATACAGCTGTTATTTTAAAAGGATTATTATTTTTGTCTGTCCCAACAAATATTGCGTTTGTCATTTTAAATTGATTATGAACAACGTCTTTCAGATTAATTGCAGTTATTGGTGTCCATAAAATCTGTTTTGTAAACAGGGGTGCCGCGACCAATACGGCGACCATGACCAATCCCCACCCAGTGAAAAAAAACTGCCACAAACGTGTTAGACGTTTATGTTTTGACATTATTATAAAATTGCGATTATTTTTTTTCACACCAACAGTTTAATATTTTGTAAACAAAAATGCAATTTTTATATTTAATAAATATTTTTTTTATGATATAATGGTGCCAAGAGAGATGAAAAAATTACTTACAATCTTTGCTGTGGCTGTTTTTTTTGCACCTGTTGTGTCAATGGGTGAAATTATGGTGCATAAACAACCGACTGTTACCAAAAAGTCGGCCGTAAAAACCCAAAAGACCAGCAATATGGAAACAGCAGTTGGGTTATTACAACCCGTAATGCAAACGGTTCAAGCTGTGATGCAATTAAAGCAAGAGACCCAAGAATTAAGTGCTAATTGTGCACCAACTGGCGGTGAGATTGAAATTGTGAACGATTTGGTTAAAGAGTGGGCGAAAATTGGTACTACTGCGGCAAAGGATTCTGGTTCTGGTTTGGGTGATAAGGTGACTGATTATGCCAAACACATGGAAAATGCAGAAAAAAGTAATGCGTACGAAGTTTTTTCTGATGGTAAATGTAACGGTTGTAGTGATGATTTGAACAAGTCTGCTGATAGCCCTAATGCTAGATATATTTGGTGCTGTTTTCCAAGGGCCAGCAAGGCAAAGTTGGTTAATGGGAAAAACGTTTCCAATATTTATGATGTGTTGAACAAAATACCATTTGTTCCAGAAGATTATACCAAATCTGAATTATCCAAGGTTACAAGTATAATTGAAAAATCTGAAAGGTGTGCACCTGGAAAAATCAGTGCAAAAAAGCGGGAGTTGTGGAGTGGTTTCTTGACAGACACGATAACAAATATTGGTACCAAAGCTGGTGTTTCTGGGGTTGGCGATGTTATGCAAATGGCGGCTCAATTCAGTAGCAGTGATGGTGGTATTACAAATGTGTTAGGTAACTTTACCACTATGGTGCCATCCATGTTGGATAAATAATTTTTGGAATGTTTTTGATAAACATATTAAAATTATAATCAAGGACTTCTTTTTTGCTTTACTCAATTTTGAAAAAAAGATATAATTGATTTAAATTGAATCAAGGAAAGGAATCAAAAAATGAAAAACAGAAATTTTGTATCTATATTGTCTATGTTGACGTGTATGGCTTTGGTTGGTTGTGCTGGTACCACTGAAGACACTGAAATGGTTGTTTATGATACACCGACTGTTGATTATGTGGAACGTTTAGATGTTAATAATGCACCACATCAGGATTCTTTCTTGACTCAGTTGGCAATGAATTATCGTTCTTTTGCGATTTATAATGCAAGAACCAGTGATTATCCAGAAGTGGCGGAATTGTTTGCTCAGAAAGCGGTTAGTGCTTTTTCTGGGGAAACGCCTTTTCCAGAAACATTGGATTCGTGGAATGTAAGTAATGATAATGACAGATTTGAACTTTATACTGCTTATAATGATTTGATGGGGGAATTAAAAAATGATGCTGTGGATCTTCAACCACAGATAGCAGCAGAAGCACAGGCAAAGTATGATTGTTGGTTGTCTGCTGTGGCCAGTCGTCAGAATGCTACTGCACGTGAATGTAGGCAGCGTTTTTTAAGTGCGTTGGAAATGTTGAAAGAATGTGAAGGTGATGGCAAAGTTGTTTCTGGTACGCGTGTCAAGTCAGAAAATTTGGTTGCAAAAAAGAAATTAAATGGTGATGAATATTATCCTGAAACACGGCGTTTAAGTGCTATGTCTGGTACTACGCGTGTACGTGATGGTATTGTCGTTGTAAATAATATAAATATTCCATCTAATTTGGTTCAACCAGTACCGGTGCCGCAACAACCGGTGGCCATTACTCAGAATATTCACGGTGCAGAAGGAAGTGTTTCTGGAACACCTACGGTGGGTGATGAATATGTGTCACGTGATGAATTTATTAATATGATGATGGCTATGCGTGAAGAATTGGCTGCTATTAATGAAAGATTGTGTGATATGGAGGCTAATGCTGGCGAAGAAAAAACTGTTATCAAGGTACAACAGATTCCTTTGGAACCAACCCAACATGTTATGGAAGAAGTGTTCGAAATCAGATTTGATTTTGACAAAGCGACAATTAAACCTGAATATGAAGATTTAATCAGAAAATTGGCAACAACAACTCAGGCAAACAAAAATATCAAGGTTTCTGTTGTTGGGCATACTGATACTGCTGGGTCTAAGGATTATAATTATGCGTTGGGCGGTCGGCGTGCTGATGCTGTTCAAAAAATGCTGATTAAATATGGAATACCTTCTTCACAAATAGTTGCTGTATCTGCGGGTGAAGAAGATTTGAAGGTACCAACACCAAATAATACGCCAAATGCTGAAAACCGCCGTGTGCGTGTTGTGAAAGAAGTGCACTATACAGAAAATCAACCACAGGTTGCACCGATTGTTGTTGAAGAATATGCAGATGCGGAAGATAACTGTGAAGACGAATAAATAGGGTAAATAAAAAAGCTCTTGACAAAATCTTTATTTGGTGTATTAATATACAGAGAAAACAATACTTAAAGGTGATAATATGGCAACATTAGATTCTTTTAAGAAAGCGAAGGCAGAGGTTTCTATGGCTGGAAAGTCG
>JAEEGL011134302.1_pt1 | contig 10040 bp, 8 predicted proteins | sample 9134231 | NCBI WGS metagenome assembly JAEEGL01 (sample SAMN16246548, study PRJNA631951) | gut metagenome | biome: gut microbiome; feature: rumen; material: fiber-attached | host: Bos | place: Iran: Karaj | collected 2018-10 | reverse complement strand
TCTGAGCCCTTCATGATAGCGTCAACCATCTCAACTGTCTTAGCTGCAAGATCACGAGTATCCTTGAAGATAGACATTGACTGCTTGCCAGCGATCATGTTCTTAACGTTTGCAACGTCACAGTCCTGACCTGTGATGATAGGCCACTCGCCTGTGTAGTTTGCTTCAAGTGAGTTTGTTACACCAAGAGCTGTTGAATCGTTTGAGCAAAGAACTGCATCAAGCTTTGTTCCATTTGCATAGTTAGCTGAGATAATAGCATCCATTCTTGACTGTGCATTCTCTGTTGACCAGTTAGCTGTAGCAACGTTGTCGAATTCAACCTGTCCAGACTGAACAACGAGCTTGCCTGACTCAATGTATGGCTTTAATACATCAATTGCTCCGCCATAGAAGAATCTTGCGTTGTTGTCACCAGGGTCGCCTGTGAAGATTTCGATATTGAATGGACCAGCTGCGTTATCAAGATCAAGCTGCTCTTTGATATATTCACCCTGCTTGGTTCCAACCATGTAGTTATCAAAGGTTGCATAATATGAAACGGCATCAGAATTCATAATAAGACGATCGTATGCGATTACCTTGATACCAGCTTCTTTGGCCTGAGCCAGTACTGTTCCAAGTGAATCGCCATCGATAGAAGCAATTACAAGAACCTGTGCTCCAGATGAGATCATGTTCTCAATCTGTGATACCTGAGTTGCAATATCATTTGAAGCATACTGAAGATCTACATCATAGCCTGCTGCCTTGAGCTGCTCCTCCATGTTTGCTCCGTCCTGGTTCCATCTCTGAAGGTCCTTGGTTGGCATTGCAACGCCGACCTTTCCGTTTGTCTCTCTCTGAGCACCAGCAACTTCAGCCGACTTACTGCCACATCCCATCAGAAGAGTAGCTGCCATAGCTGCAGCCAAAAGGCCACTAAGTAATCTTTTTTTCATTTTTCTTCCCTCCAACAATAATCTTTTTCTAGACACTTTCGTGTCCGCTTTACTTGACAAGAAGAATTTAGCATAGAAAAATAAGCACTAACTTGCGATATTCTGCATATTTTTATCCTAGGAGAAAAAGAAAAAGCAGCTGTGCTAGCATTTTTTTGCAAACACAACTGCTTGTTTTATAAATTATTGCTATATGGTATTTAGTTTATCCTAATTAGATGCCTTGTCAGGTACATTTAGATAAATATCCTCTTTGAGATGGAAGCCACTCTTTACTATAACTTCATCCATGTTATCAGCAGAAACACTGATAGTTTCAATCTTTAGGTAAGGCACATTTTTCTTGCCATCATCATATTCATAGAGTTCAGAATCCAAAGGCTCTCCAAGGGCCATTGCAACTGCTGCCTCTGCCGCTGTCCCAGCCAGCTTCTCTATAGGCTTATAGACAGTCATAAGCTGAGTGCCCTCAACAATCCTCTGACAGGCCTCCAGATCCGCATCCTGCCCCACAACAAGTTTTTTACCTGCTAGTCTCTTTTCAGAAAGGGCATAGACCACTTTGCTTGCAAGATCATCATTGCCGCACATAACCGCGTCCGCTTCCTCTATGATTTCCGGATGACTATATACATAGTCGCCTGCTGCCTCAGCCTTCCATCCATCTGCATAGAACACATCCAGGATCTCGTTCCCGTTTTCTTCCATGACTCTTTCAAAACCCTCACAGACCATAGGGACATTTTTGTCAGTGGGCGATCCGCAGATCATAACCACCTTGCCATTTTTAAGGCCGCTATCTACCAGAGCCTGTCCCATCATCTCTCCAACCATCTCGTTATCAAAAGAGATATACAGATCTGCTCCTGCTCCTGTTATAGGCCTGTCATAGGCTATTACCTTTATTCCTTCGTCCTGGGCTTTCTTGACAGAATCAGCTATCACCTCGGGGTCAATGCTGATTATAACTATGACGTCCATACCTTTTTTGATAAAGTATTCAATCTGTTCCTTCTGCTTTTTAGGATCTCCATTGGCATTCTGAACATTAACCTCCGCCCCACGCTCCTTGGCTGCTGACACAAACACATCCCTGTCCCTTTGCCACCTTTCTATAACAAAGGAGTCAAAGCACATTCCAATCTGTACCTTATCTTCCGTGGCAGAGCTGCTTTTTACACTTTCAAGACTAGCATTCCCGCAGCCACCAAGGATACAGGCTGTCAAAAGAAATAATATAACCCCAATTTTATATTTTCCCATCATACCTTCCATGCCCCACTTACAAAATATTAGTTTCAAGCGCTAAAAGTAAATCTGTCCTTGTATTCAGTAGGTGTAAGCCCTACATTCTTTTTAAAGCTGCGACTAAAATAGTTTGGATCTGAATACCCGCAGGAAACACATATCTCTTTTACCGAAAGATTTGAATTCTCAAGTAGCTTTTTAGCCTTGTCTATTCTTATGTTAGTAAGATACTCAATAAAGTTAAGGCCACTCTCTTCCTTGAAAATCTTGCTAAAGTAGTAAGGAGAAATGTTAACGATCCTTGATACATCATCAAGGGAAATATCCTTATCGTAGTGAGAATTTATATAGTCCTTGGCTGTTTTGATGATATTTCCTGATCTTTCCTCTTTTTTACTAATTACGTCCCTGCAGGCATTTGTAACTTTTAAAAGAAACCACTCCCTTATAGAATCCGTACTATCAAGGGCCATTATCTCCGGTAGATAATTAGTCCTGCTGGAATACCTGTAAGTCTGCCCTCCTGACTGATAAGCAAGGTGCTCTGCGTAAAGAGCAAATTCCAAAACCTTAAGCCGCATGGACATCAGATCTCCATCCTGGGCCTTCTGGCACATCCAGTCAGAATATTTGCCGGCTATTACCTTAGTTTCATTAAGGTCTCCTTTACCTACTGCTTCAAATAAAGGTTTCTCAAGGGCTATAGGATATCCATCCTCATAATCACAGGCAACATTAAGATCATCTGTATGAGCAACAGTTCCTGTCGTTGCTATCAGGGCATTTAAAGCCTCCTTGTAGGAATCTCCAAGTTCCTTTAAGGGCTTTACGCCGCCGATTCCTACTCTAAAGCTGATATCTGTACGCTTCTTAAGATATCTTGCCATTTCTCTTGCCCTGTCTATAAGTTCTGACCTTTCAGATAGTTCCATTTCGGAATCCTTACATGGGACAAGAACTGCGATCTTATTGGCCATTACATTTCCAACCATACAGCCAAAAAAGCTCTTTACTCCTTCTCTTATCTCCTGGTATTTGCCGGATATCTTAACGGAGCTTCCTATGGCGTTTGTCATATGGTTTCCCTCCTGGGAATCTCCACAGACGATAGCCATCATATAGCCGTAACCTGCCTCAATACCAAGGATTGTCCTATAGTTCTCTATATCTTCATCAAAATGCTCCTGAAGAAGGATATCATATATAAGGCCATTTTCTATGATAGGCTCAACAGTCTCTAGCTTTTCCTTTATAAGAAGCTCGTTGCTTCTCTTTTCCCTGTCCCTGTCAATCTGCTCCATAGCCCTTCTAAGGACATTTATGACCTTTGTCCTCTCCATGGGCTTGGTGATATATTCCATAACTCCAAGCTTTATGGCCTCTTTGGCATAATCGAATTTGTCATAGGCTGACATTATGATAAATACTGTATTAGTGCAAAACCTCTGCATCTCCCTTATGGCATCTATTCCGTTTATACCAGGCATATGAATATCAATTATAGCAATGTCCGGCCTGAAGCTCTCAGCAAGCTCAATTACCTTTCGCCCTGTCTTGGCATACTCTATAAGGCAGGTATCTCCAAACTCTTTTTCTATAATGAATTTCGTGGAATCAATAACGATTCCCTCATCATCTGCAAGCATTACTCTATACATATTACTTCTCCCCAAGTGGAAGGCTGAGCTTAACCTCACATCCATAGCCTTCGCCTTTACTGTAGATACTGATAACATCTCTTTTGCCCGCAAATATGCGAAGTCTAGATATTACGTTATCCATACCTATTCCATTATTGTCATACCTTATCTTGTCCGGGTTTCTCGTGCCTGAGAGAATCTCCTCTATTGTCTCACTGCTCATTCCCTTACCATTGTCGATGATACTGATGCAGAGATTGTCATCCTCTCTGTAAACCTTTAGAAGTATCCTGCCTTCCCCTGCCATTTCCCTTATGCCGTGATTAACAGCATTCTCTACTATAGGCTGTAATATCATGCTGGGCATGTGATGATCAAGGAGCCTTTCATCAACCTGCTTGTCATAGCCAATATCACCAGAAAACCTTACATTCAGGATCTGAATATAATTATCTACAAGAGTTACCTCTTCTCGTACTCTTACTGTATCCTGGCGGTTCTTGACATTGTATCTGAAAAAGTCAGCAACAGTCTGAACATACTCATAGGTCCTGTCCGCCCCTTCCATCATTGCAAGCTGTGCCCCGGCATTTAAGGTATTAAAAAGAAAATGCGGATTTATCTGGGCTTTTAGATACTTAAGCTGGGCGTCCTTTAAATGCGCTTCCATGGACAGCTCTTTTTCCTGCATGTCTTTCTCTTTTTCAAGGCTCTCTCTTAGCTTTTCGATGTAGTCTCTGATGCTGACTACCATTTTATTAAAGGCCCCGATAACTATGCCAACTTCGTCGTTGTAATGAACGGTTGGAAGCACAATGTCAAAGTTACCATCTGCCACTTCATCTGCTGAATCCGAGAGCTTTTTAAGAGGAAGTATCATGGTCTTAACAAAGCTTGTGACTATAATGACATTTCCTATCATAACAAAGGTCATGACTACTACTGCCACTATTTCAAAGGTCTTAAAGGCCCTAAGAAGTGATGTAAAGTTCTCAGAATTTGATACAAACAGCTCAAGATTCAGCCTTGAAAGATAAGCCTTTATGTAGCTGTAGAGTTCTGTTGATCTTTCGTATCCTGCGCGGTACTTCTCTACATTTCTTCCACGCTTTCCATCTATCGTTCCCTCTACCTCTGTAAGATAGTTGGAGGTCATGTTCTTTATGTTTCTCTCCATGCGGTTGTAGGAAAGATCTGTTATTCTGCCGCTTAAGTCTCCGGCCAGATTTGAAAGTTCCTGAGCACTAATATAGTAGCTCTCGAGAGAATCACTGGTCTTGGAACTAAGATAAGCAGTCATGGAATCCTGAACATCATCAAGAGCCCTTGTGAGCTCATTTAGCGCCCTATTATCCTCATACACCATGTCCATATCCTTGGACATACTATTTATCCCTGCTAAAAGAAATACATTTACCACAAATATCAGGATATTGGCAAAGACACAGACACTTATGATCTTAGACTGGAGGGAGCTGTTTAGAAATTTATTCATCCTGCTCCTCCTTATTTTTGAACTGTTCTACGTTAGTCTTGTCAATAAGAGTTGTATCAGCAGTAAAGTATTCACTGGTATTTCCTGTTTCGTAGTAGTCCAAAAGAGCCTGAACACTATACTGTCCAAGCTGCAAGGTATCAATTGATATGGTAGCGTAGATTCCGCCTCTGTCTATGGCATTGACTATATCTTCAGAATCATAATAGCCAAGGACATTGACATCACCTACCATGTTAAAGTCAACTACCGCCTGATATGTACAAATTGTATTAAGCTCATTGAGGCACACAATAACATCAGGCACTTCCTCCTGCATAAAGATATCTCGTATGGATTCTTCTACAGAAAAGGCATTGGTATTATCTACTACTACTACCTCCACCTCAAATTCAGAGTCAGTAGCATTTTCCTGCCTTATAGTATCCTGCATGGAGGAAATAATGATATTCTGTCCTGAATCAAGAGTATCTGCGCTGGCAAGGACCGCTATCTGGATCTTGCTCCTGTCATCTATATGATCAGTTTCAAGAAAATCCTGCCTTCTCTTTTCCTTGATGATATCCACTATCTGTTTGCCATAGAGCTTACCGACACTGTATCCGCTAACTCCCACAAAGCTGAGCCTGTCTGAATGCGTACTATCTCCATATAGAGTGACTACAGGAATTCCGTTCCTTACAGCTTCATCTATTAGATTTGCCATAGTTGGGGCTTCACTTGCATAGACTATTATTCCATCAACCTCAGAAGCTATGGCTATTCTCATAAGCTCCTCAGTAGAATAATCCCCTGATAGATTCTCTCCCAAAAGATCTATATAAATTCCCTGCTCTTTGGCTGTTTCCAGTGCTCCCTTATACACTGCTCTCCAGAAGTCCGACTTGTAGTTGTCTGTTATCATTACAAAATACTTGTCGTACTCAGTTTCTTCTGCCTGCCTCAGGATATCTGATCTGTAAAATCTAAAATATAGTGAGCCTCCCACCAACGTGGCTACCACAAATATAAGCGTAAACACCAGAGAAATATATTGTCTGCTGATTTTTTTCTGATAAAAATCTTCATTTTTCATATGGTGATTTTATCAAAATGCCCCCATAAGAAAAAGTGGATTTTCTTGTCATAATTTCAAATATGACAAAAAAATCCACTTCTGCCACCATATGGTCTCTAGGGACGAGCTTCCTGACCATATACCTCTAATCTGTTTGTTATAATTTGTACTCTTCTCTTAAAACAGCGTCCATGTTATTATCAAGCAAAAAGAAAAAGATATCATCCAAAAATAAATTTAATTTATCTTTATTCACCACAAAAAAGCTTTTTTCCTTTGTCTTCAATATTTACATCGATAGAATGAAGTGCAACAAAGTCGGAAAACTCCCAAAACATCATAGGAATCGCAATATTATATCCTTTATAGTCGATATGGACTTTAGCAAAATCTCCGTCCTCTATCACCTTAGCTCTCAAATCCATGGATTTGTTCTTATAAATCACAAAATCAGTATTTTTAATTATTTCCCACAACATATCTATGCTCCTTATCAATAGTACGTATTATAATATTCATCTATTTCTCAATAGTTCATAGAGCATATCCGCAAGCATTATCGTATTATTTCTCATATTGTAAATTTCTCATCATCAAATAATGCTGAATCAATATTATGATCCACAACAAAAAAGTACACTTCTTCGTTAAAAGCATCTAAATCTATTCCCAAAATACTGAAATGCATATTCGAAACTTCCTGACCACATACCTCTACATTGTAGATATCTGCAAACTCAAGATCCGCTTTAAACTCCCACAAAAGCATGGTTTTAGCAATATTATATCCTTTATAATTTACATAGACCTTTTTCCTGTCTCCATCATCGAAAACCTTTAGTTTCAGATCTATATCATTATTTATATAGACAACGCTATTATCATATTCTTCTTTATTCCATAACTTATCTTTACTATCCATTTTTTCCCTCTTAATAAGTATTAAAATAGTCATCATATAACCCAAGACAGGCGTCTGCCGCTGGATTTGACCTACATGCAGATTCTATTATATCTTCTGGAGTTTTCCCGCGTTTAATTAGATTTTCATATGAATTACTTTCCGCTCTTTTTAAAGCTGCTCTATAACCTGCCTCATTTGAAATACTTCCATCCGGATTAATATATGAATTTATCCTCGTTTGATTCCTACAATCACAAACAGTTTGCGCTATTTCCTCTGTAGAAGCACCTTTAGCTGTCATATCATTAACAATATCTCTGTATTTGGCGGTATCTTCATGATATTTTATCCTTTTAATCCTATTATCCTCAACCATAACAGGATCTGACCAATCTTCAGTAGCAAGCTCACCTAAACTACCATCTGCGCGCGGCCTATAACCATATACTGCATTTGGATCTTCAATTGCATCTCTCAAAACTTTTGGATTATCAGAAGGGTTATGCTCGTATTTAAATGTAGTGTCGCCATATTTATTCGCCTCATTTAAACTCACATGAGATTGCTTCGAAGGTTCCACATAATCAAAACCTGCGGTCACTGGATTAGCATATTTTGTCTTAACATAAACATCAAGTGAACCAAGGGCAAGGTTAGCTGCCTCTCCCCATAGCATTTCATTTAAAAGAGCTACCTTCTCAGCATCAGAGAAATTACCATCTGCAGCATACTCTAGATAATGAGGAAGGTAACTGATTGTGGCATCCTGCACAAATTGCACATACTGATTGGTAGCAAATGCTGCAGTCGTGCTCATTCCAGCAGTCAACCCATAGCTTTCTAATATTCCTCCAGTAAAATAATACAAAGCCATATCAACTGTTGCTCCTCCTGCAATTGTTGCATATGGATGCTGTGTTGATGCGTTTGCTTTGTCTAAAGCTTTTCTTTCAAATTCTTTCTCAACATCTTCAGCCTGTTGTTGTGCATAGCCATATGGTTTTATTCCTAGCATTTCTAAAAAGGTGCCATTTATATCTGCATATGCTAGTTTAATCCATTTTTGAACAGGAATAGCATAGCCTTCGATTCCACTGACATAAGAAGAAGCTACACTAGTCTTATCTTTGAGCATTCTATATATTTCATATTGTGAATACTCTATTTTCTCTTTTTCACTTAGTTCTCTTATCTTTTCTTCATATTCAGTTTTATTTCGTGAATAATAAATTATTGAATATTTGGCTACAGCTCCCTGATCCATCTTGGCTATTTCTGAATCAGCCATCTTCCTAGCCTGTTTTTCCTGCTCCGGAGTCATTTTGAAACTAGGATTCAGCATTGTAATAGCCTTGTTCCTATTACTAACGCTTTCCAGAAATGATCCGATTCCTTGATCTTCATCAGGATACATCATCTGTTTAACTACCAGATATGCCAGGTAATTATCTTCATTTAGTAGCCATGAATCTATAAACTCTTGTGAATAAGGTGCACCGCCTTTTGCAATCCGTTCTGCGAGCTTATATCTGGCAAGCACTGTAGGATCATAGTTTTCACTTTTTTCATATTCCTCGTAAAAGCGCTCTAATTCAGCGCATTGGCCATATTGCATTATAGTAGCAATTTGGTAATAGGCATTTTCATCCGTTATCTCACTCAGATCATATGTATTACCGCCTGCTGAAACATGTATATTGCTGTGCTCCTGAACATTTCCAAGGAGTTCTTTCATTTTATTATTAAAAGGCTCATCTATAAGTCTTTTAGCATCATTATGTATATCCTTCGTAAATTCCTGAAGATTATTAAGTTTATCTGCCAAAAGTCTTATATCGCTTTGAGTAATCTTTTCATTTATTACATCAATGCCATCTATCCCAGCTTCACTTATAGCATTATTTACCGCCTTGATATTACTTAAAAAGTTTGTATAGTTGTTTTCAAGTGCACGCATATCTCCTGCATTGAAAGTCCTATAAAGAATATTCCATACATATATACTTGATTTGAATTTTTGTAACTTAAATCCACTCAAGCCATCCATAGCTTCATGCGACATATAGTATTTTTCCCCAGTTTATTGTATTTAGCCGATGCTAATCAAATAAAAAATTAGCTGCCTAGTATTATAACAAATAGCACCTTCATTTTGCTTCATTAATATCACAAAAATAGGATAATAAAAACAAATCGAAATGTTTCTATCATCCCATTCGCTCAATTTTAACATTATTTTAAAAGTATAACTATATTCTTCATTGTTCCTTGCACTTAGTGAGGGCAACAGTGCCTGTTCTGGCAATCTCAACTATGCTGACACTCTTTAGCATCTCGATAAAGAGCTCTATACGCTCTGATGTGTCGCAAATCTGGATCATCATGAGATTCTTGGACATGTCTACAATCTGAGCATGCATGATTTCACAATTTTCCATGATATCGCGCCTGTTCTCTTTGTTGTATTTGACCTTGATCAGCATGAGCTCTCTGTTTATAGACATACTCTCTTTGAAGGTCTTGACCTTTATGACATCAATTTTCTTGTTGAGCTGTTTCTCAATCTGCTCAATAGTGCGTTCATCTCCGCTTGATACAATTGTCATGGCAGAAATGCCCTTGTCTGCGGTTTCGCCAACTACAAGTGAATCAATATTGAAATTTCTTCTGGAGAACAGGCCTGCAACCTTTGAAAGTACACCAGCTCTGTTCTCTACCAGTACTGAATATATTCTACGCATATTTTCACCACCAC
>JAEEGL011095019.1_pt1 | contig 10040 bp, 8 predicted proteins | sample 9134231 | NCBI WGS metagenome assembly JAEEGL01 (sample SAMN16246548, study PRJNA631951) | gut metagenome | biome: gut microbiome; feature: rumen; material: fiber-attached | host: Bos | place: Iran: Karaj | collected 2018-10 | reverse complement strand
TCTTGAGTAAGATCTTCTCAACCGTATCCGCCGGGATCGCGGTCTCCGTTTCGAACCGCCCGCCGCCCTCAAAATCGTTCGTCGCGACGATGCGGAGCACCTCGTGCAGCTTGTCGGAATAGGTGTGGAACACGCGCTCGAGAGCGAACGGAACGGAAGACGCGCCGGTTTTGACTGCGGTGATCTCCTTCAATTCCACGAGCTCGTCCGTCTCCGCGCCGAAGTCGATGCGGAAGCCCCGGACCGTACCGCTGTAATCCGGGATCACGGACAGCGGCACCGTCACCGTCGTCCATTCTCCGGGCGTCACGGTAAACTGGGTCCTCTGCTCGGCGGAATATCCTCCGTGATCGCCTGCGATGATAAAGATCTCCCCGACCGCCGCGGCTTCGGTGCGCATCGTGATCCGGACCGCGTCGTAATCCTCCGCGCCGAAGCGGACGGACGCATAGATATAGGGATCGTATGTGCTCGTGACCGTATACGACATCACCCCGTCCTTTTTCCGGACGGCGGAGGTGTCGTGGGTGCTCCACGTCCCCGCTTTTTTGAGGATATCATAGGAATCCGTCCCGCCGGTGTCCGCGTTCAGAGCGTCCCCGTTCACGAACAGCTGGTCGCAAAACCGGAAGTCGTAGTAGTAATATCCGAGGCGGTGGCTGTTCATGCGGCCGTTCTTCGGGGAGGAGGCCGCGCCGCACCGCGTTCCGTCCGGGAGCACGACGAACGCGTCCATCGTATTCTCGAAATACGGCAGCCCGTCCGCACTGCAGATCGCTTCGACGCCCTTGTGCCCCTCCGAGGTAAGGTCGTATAAGAGGGACATGTTCCCGTTCGTCACGAGGAACTTTTTCCTCTCCGCGTCCGTAAATCTTCCGTTCACGCCGTTTGCGCGGGCAGCGGCGGCTTCGACGGACGCGTGCCAGTCCGCGTTATTCGGCTGAGGGATGTCAGCAGCCGCGGGGACCGTCTCCTGCTCCGGGATCGCTGCGAGTCCTTCGTTCACGGGATCCACCTCCGTTTCTGTTTCCGCCGTCGTCTGAACCGCTTCATCCGGCCGGCCGGGCCCTTCCATCCTGCACCCCGTCAAACACAGGCAGCCGGCGAGGAGAAGGCCGGCGATCTTCTCACGGTTTCTCTTCCGATTCTCCGGATCCCAGCGCTTCATGCGGATCCCTCCTTCTCCTGCGGTTTGTCTTTCTCCGCCGTCACGGATTCATGTTCTTTTCCAGTTCTCTGTACATCTTGTCGAGAAGCTTGGAGGCAGCCTTGTCCTTGGAAGCGACGTTCGACATGTAGTTCGTGTTGTTGTTCGTCACGAGATCGCGCATGACCTGCCCCATCTGATTCACCATCGGGGAGTACGCGAAGAGGAAGCTCGTGTAGATCGAGTCGTGGATCAGGTCGATGATGTCCGACGACAGAAGGTCGCGGGAGTATTTGCATTTGAGGGTGACCTCGTACCATGCGGGCGTGACCGTCCGGTAAGTCTGGGCGTTCAGCGCTTCGAGCACCGCCCCGGCCATCTCCGCCCGCGCCGTGGTCACGGGGATCACGGTGAAGAGGTTGCAGTCGCCCACGAGATTCCGGTAGTATTCCTGCTCTTCGTCGAGCTTCGGGGAAGGCAGGAAGCCGAAGTCGTCCGTCATGTCGCGGAAGCCCTCCGCGGATTTCAAAAGCCCGTTGCAGAAGAGCGCCTTCCCGGGGACGAAGAACTCCGTGCCCTCGGTGTATACGCCGTCCTGATTGAACAGGTTCACCACCTTTTCGGTCAGCGTGACGGCGCGCTCCTGATTCATGTCGATCACGATCTTTCCGTCCGCATCCCGGGAAGTGTAGGGAATGTCGGCGCAGTACATGAAGGGGTCCACCGACGAGAAGGTCTTGTACGCGACGTATCCCAGCTGGTCGTCGGTGTCGAGCCGTCCGTTTCCGTTGAGGTCGATGTATCCGGAGGCGATCAGCTCGCTCATCCGGTCGATCGTCCATTTCCCTTCGAGAACCAGATTGTACAGCTCGTCCGGATCGCCGAAAAGGTTGGCGTAGATCGCTTTGTTGTAGTATTGCACGAAGAGCTGGCACAGCGTCGTGAGGTTGAAGTCCCCCGTCATGAACATGCGGCAGTCGGAAGTCAGCTGCAGGTTTTCCATGAACGTGACGTTCCACCACGGCTGTTCGAAGTTGAAGTACGGGAGATCGAACACGTTGCGGTAGTAGCCTTTGACCGCCGTCTGCGTCAGGCCGTACTGCTCGCCGAGGAACACGTCGTAGGTATCGTCGTTCGCCATGATCAGATTGCCGACGAGGGTGTTGATCGTGCTCCAGTCGCCGGAATTTTCGGCGTAGTACCGCAGATCGATGTTGAGCCGGTCGGCGACGGACTCGTTGCTTTGGATGACCGTATCGCTCACGACGTCCCCCGTCAGCTCTTCTCCGCCCTCGATCAGGTTCGTCCAGTTGAAGCCGTTGCTGTAATAGATCGTGAACGTCTCTCCGTTGTAGTCGAGGTCGTCGGGCAGCGTGTCGGGCGTTTTGTCCCGGGTGATCTCCGTCTCCGCGGCTGCAGGGTCGTCCGCCGGCTGTTCGGGGGAGACGGGGGAGTTCTGTCCCGCTTCGGGCTGCATCTCTCCGCAGGAAACGAGCGGAAGAGCCGTGAAGACGAGGGCAAGAAACAGCGCGGTCAAACGTTTTGCGTCATTTTTCGAGAGGTTCATGTAAATCTCCTTTCACCTGTCCCGGGAAGGTCCGGTCGGTACGCGGCGTTCCGTTTTATACTTTAGGGCGTGTTCACACTACCACTCAAATGCAGGTTTTCGGTCCTTTTCCCGTCATGCTGTGTTGCATTCCCTTGAAAGACAGAAAGTATTTCTGCGGAAATGCGCCTTGCCTGACGGAAAAATGCCTCGAAACCTGCTCTTTTCGGATAGTGTGAACACCCCCTAGTATTATCCGTTCAGCTCCGCCTTGATCGCTTCGATGTTTTCGAGCAGCTTATCGATGGCCTTCTGCGCCACTTTCAGATTCTTCGCCACCGAGGACGCGAAATCGTTGCTGCCCTTCTGCAGACAATTCAGCCACGGACCTCGGATCGCATTGTAATCGAGCGCGGCCCCAACGTCGTACGTATTGGCCTTCGTGACGATTTCCAGCATGCGGATGGAGTCCTCGTCCCGTACATACCGGTTTTTCAGCGAGATCTCGTAGTATGCCGGATAGTAGATGTTCATCGACTCCACCGACAGCGCTTCCTTGACGACGAAGGTGCGCTCCATGTCGGACGCGGATACGGCGGGCAGCGCGATGAGTGATCCGTCGATGCCGTTAAAATAGTTTTCCTGACTCTCGGTCAGCTTCGGATACGTGACGATGCCGTAATCGTCCTCCATATCGCCGAGCTGGACCAGCATGCTGGTCTTTGCCTTATGAAAGAGCGCGTGCCCGGTTTTGAACAGCTGCAGGGCTTTATCCGCCGCCGACGCGTCCAGCGGGAGATTCAGGATATTGCCGGTGTTCAGAAAATCAGCCATGTCGCCGAACATGTCGTAGAGCCGTTCATCCTGCGCGATCTCCGGCGTGCCGTCGCCGAATCTGACCAGCTTCAGTCCGCTGCCGTAATAGGCAAAGTCCGTGATGTCGTCAATCGCAAGGCACAGAGCAAAACGGTCGTCTTCGGTCATCTGTCCGTCGCCGTTGAGGTCGGACAGCGCCGCTTTTCCCATAGAATAAAACCGGTCGTACGTCCAAGCGCCGCTGTCCACGAGCGCGTAGGGCGACTCGAGCTGCAGATCGGCCGTCATGTTTTTGTTGAAAATGATGAGCTGGCCGCCCGGGCTCTTGTCGAAAGCGGTATACGCCGCCAGCACGACGCCGCCCACCGCCATGCCGTCGTTGATCTGCTTATAATACCACGGCTGGCTCATATCGATGACCGGGAGCGAGGATGCGGCGGGAATGACCCTTTCGATGATCCCGCTGTATGCGTTCGGAAAGACGACGGTATACAGATCGAAATCGTCCGTCTGCGCCAGGGCCGCGTTTTTCAAAAGACCGTAGACGTCGGAATACTGCGCGTAGGGATACCGGGTCTCCGCGATTTTGATATCGTACCGCTCTTCGACGAGCCGGTTGCGCTGGAAGATCGCGTCGTTGATCAGATTGCCGTTTTCCTCCTGCTGGTCGGCAGGGTACTCGTTGTAGGCGACGATTTTGAAGGCATACCCGCCGTATGTCACATCCGGCAGGTAATCGGCGGAATATCTGAATTCCGTCTCCTGAGCCGCCGCTTCTTCACCGGCCTCTTCTCCGTCGGACGGAGCGCTCTGCACTTCCGCAGCGGACGGGGTGCCGGGTTCCCCGCTCTCTTTTCCGGAGCAGGCGGAAGCAGAAATCAGAAGGATCCCCGCAAGGATCCCGCAGAACAGACGCGGAATGATTTTCATGATGATGTCCCTCCCTCATGAAGTAATCAATGATCGTCAGCCCCGCAGCAGGCCGTCGAGCCTGACCGCGGCGTCATACGCGCGGGCGAGGAAGCTGCCGATGTTTCCGTCGCAGACGCAGGCAAGCTCCAGAAGGATCGCACCGTCGAACCCGGTCGATTTCAGGGCTTCCATCTGCGCCTTCCAGTCCATCGTGCCGTCGAACGGGATGAGGTGATCGTCGCCGATCCCTCCGTTGTCATGCACGTGCAGCCCTCGGATCCGGCTGCCGAGCTTTTTTAAGGGCCCGACGTCCCCTTTGTGCGTCAGAAAGGCGTGCCCGAAATCCCAGACGCCGCAGGCTCCCTCTCCTAAGCTGTCTATGATGCGGATCTGCGCGTCGGGATCGTTCGAGCAGAAGGTCATGTTCCAGTTCGGCCAGACGGGAAGGTTTTCGACGCCGACTTTGCAGCCGAGCCGCAGGGCCCTGTCTGCCAGAGGTTTCCAGTATTCGGCGTTTATATCCGCCGAGCGCGCATAGTCCTCGGAGCCGCTCGAATAACATCCGCCGGGATTTTCCGGCATCAGGCCGCAGAGATTCCAGCCGTTCACGCTTCCCTCGTACGGGGTGCCGGAGGTGTAGCAGCCGCGCGGGTGCATCGCCATGATCCCGGCGCCGAGCATGGCGGTCGCTTCGAGGCACCGCGCGATCGAAAGATCGATCGGGGGACAGGTGATCTCCCCCGATATGCGCAGATCATAATACGGCGCGTGCGTCATCACGCAGCCGAGCCCGAGCGCGCCGAGCGCGGCTTTCAGCGCCGCGATGTCCTCCCGCCAGCCGTCCCGGACGAACCCCTCGTAAGAGCCGAACCCGACGGAGACAAGGCCGAATCCCGCCCGTGCCGCTTCTCTGAGCATGGTGCCGCAGTCTTTGTCAAACTGGATCTGTACGGCGACGTTTCGTTTCATACCCGACTCCTTGTTTCTCCCGATCCGACCGCCTCACGGCGGGCAGCGGGACAGGTCACTGCGCGGGGATGGCGCTGTTTTCCACAATGACCGCCTGCGCCCACGCGGCCCATTCCTTCTCCACTCCGATATCGTGGTAGGTGGGATAATCCTTCGCGATCCATCCGCCGCCGACGGAGCGGAACAGCTCGCACATCCGCAGCGCGCGGGATTCGATAAAGTCCCGGTCCCCCGTGGGCAGGACCTTCTGGATATCCACCGGAGAGTGGAAGCACACCCGGCTCGCGAATTCGTCGACCAGCACTTCCGTGGGATAGACGTCCGGCTGGTCGAACTGGAACACGTCGATCCCGGCGTCGATCAGGTCTTCGATCAGGCCGTAGTCGTTCCCGCAGGAGTGTAAGAAGACCGCCATGCCCGCCTCGTGCGCCGCCTGCGCCACCTTGTGATACGCCGGCTTGAACAGTTCCCGGAAGGAGGCGGGGGACATGAACGTCGTTTCCTGCGTTCCCAGATCGTCCCCGAAAAACCATCCGTCGATGCCGCATCCGGCAACGCTGCGGATCACGGCGACTTCGTGCTCGGCGAGCATGTCGACAAATCCAGCCACGGTATCCGGATCGGTGATGGTGTCCATCAGCGCGTTTGCGATCAGACGCGCGTCGCGCAGGACGGAGAACAGGGAGGATCCCCCGCCTAAGATATACTTTTCGTGATGGGCGAGGTCTTTGTCGAGGAGTTCCCGGCGGTATCCGGGATCGAATTCCGGCATCGGAAAGACGTAGTCGTCCCAGTCCTGGATCGCGCCGCGGATGCACTCGCCCTTGGTCTTTCCGTTGAAGCGGCCGTAGATGTTCCCGAACATGTCCCGGCGGACTTCGCCGTTGAAGTGCGTCAGTTCCTTCAGTTCCGGGTAGTCCCCCCATGCGTCGTAGGGATTGGGGGGGAGATTGATGTAGCGCCGCGTGCCCACCCAGGCGAAATCCGACAGATTTGCGAAGTCGAATCCGAACCGCGGGGGTTCCCTGTGGGCGACGAGACGCTGTATGATTTCCTTGGAAGTCATGGCAAATACCCTGCCGTGCGGCACCGGCGCGTATCCGGATGATCACGGACGCCGCTGAATTGTCCGTTTCCCGTATGTTACGTGTACAGTATAGCACACGGCGGAGGGGATTGCAAGGAAAAAACTGTGAAAAAAACCGGGAAGGCGGTTTCCGTCGTCTCCCCGGGTCATGTATGTGTTCCGGTTTTTTCGGAGATCTCCTTCCCGAAGGCCGCCTCAGTCTCCGAGCGATTCGGACAGCGTTTCCAGCAGCTTTTTTGCGTCGTTGTAATTCTGTTCCGAAATCACTCTTAAACCGGGGCCGCCCTGATACGACTCCTGAAGAATACCGCATTCGGAAAAAGAAGCGCTGATCGACAGGATAAACTCATCGTCTTCGTTCGGGATACGCCGGAATCTCCGCCTGTTTACGGATGGACTCCCGCGCGTCACGCTTCGGGAGAGAGGGTCTGCCATCCCCTGCAGACGTCCACCCACGCGGCGGAAGCCGAATACTTTTCAAGTTCGTCCGGCGTCAGCTCGATCGCGCTGCTGCTGCTTCCGCACGCCGGGAAAACCGTTTCGAATCGTTTCAGAGAAACGTCCAGATAGACGGTCACCCCTTCTTTCACCGCGAAAGGACAGACTCCCCCCACGGCATGTCCGACGAGGGACACGGCTTCCTCCGGTGTCAGCATCTTCGCCTTGGTCCCGAACCGCGCTTTGTACTTCGCGTTGTCGATCTTCGCATCTCCGGCGGTCACGATCAGGATCGGCGAACCGCCCGCCGTGAAGGAAAGCGTTTTTGCGATCCTGCAGGGCTCGCAGTTCAGCGCCTGCGCGGCCAGTTCGACCGTCGCGCTCGAGACCGCAAATTCCAGGACGCGGTCTTCCATCCCGAATGCGGCAAAAAAAGCCCTGACGCTTTCTATCGCCATATGTGTCCTCCTTGTCGTGCTCTGGCGGGTTCGTCCAAACGACCCGGAAGAGTTTTTTCTGTCATTTACAGTCCGGAAACGGCCGGAGCACGGAACGGATCAGAAAAACAACCGCTCCGCAGCCTCGACCAACAGAGGTATGGTGACGCAGGCAGCCACGCTCGACACGATGGCGATCCCGGCGCCCGGCAGGCAGTTCTCCCCCACGAGCTTCGGAAATACGACCGTATTCAGGCCGCACGCCAGCGAGCAGAAGATCAGGATGATGAGCCCCATGTCCGGCGGCAGAAGAAGCATGGCGGGCACCCCGACCAGAAGCGGGATCCCCACCAGCCGCAGCGCGGTGATGATATAGAGATTCCCGTTTCCGAGCATCTCCCGGACGGAGAAGCGGGAGATGACCGCTCCGAGCAGGATCATGCCGAAGCACCCCATCACATCGGCGGCGGGACTGAGCAGTTCCGTCACCGCGTCCGGAAGGGAGAATCCCGAAAGGCCCGCCGCCATCCCGCAGAGGATCGCCAGCATGGGCAGATTCAGGATCTTTTTGAAGCTCGGCTTATTCCGGGTCAGGACCGGGAGGGAATAGGCGTAGACGTACAGGCTGAACGGGAGACTGAACATCATAAAGTCCATCAGCGCTTTTTCTCCCATCGCGCCGCTGACCACCGGGACTCCCATGAATCCGAAATTGGGCACCACCAGAGAGTACTGCCAGACTTTCCGTTCATACGGATCCGTCGTCAGTTTCCCGGCAAGCCATCCGCCGGAAAAGTGAAGGAGTACGATGACGAGGACGGCCGCGACGAGGTAGAGATAGCCTTCGCGGATATACGCCGGGGTGAAGTTCCGGGCAAACGTGCGGAAATTCACACACGGCGTGCACACGTAGACTAGCAGGGTGGAAATGATCCCCGTATGGTCGGGATCGATCTTCCCGGTTTTCCCGAGGGCCAGACCGACCAGAATAAAAACGAAAAGAAAGATCATCTGCCGGAGCATGAGGGTTCTCCTGTCCGGATGCCCGCGCGGGACATCCTCGGTTCTTGCTTGTTTCTCGGCATATGCCCGCCGCTCATAGACTCCAGCGCGTCCAATGGAGGGAAGCGAGCCTGTCTCCCGCGGCGATCTGATAATACACCGTCAGAAGGGATCCGTCGGGCAGTTCGACCGTGCTCGGATATCCGAGATCCGGGCTTTCCGCGTCATCGCGGAGGACGTATTCGTCTTCCCACGTTTCGCCGCCGTCGCGGCTGATCAGCGCGCGCTGACCGTACGGCTTCGTCCTGCGTCCGTATGTCAGAACGATCGCTCCGGAGGAATGGCGCATCAGATGCGGCGGCGCGCCGTTGGTGCCCATCGGTTCCGGCTTTGTCCACGTACGGCCGCTGTCGTCGGAAACTGTGACATAGACAGTGAGATGTACCTCGGGATGCTCCACGCGGATCGTGCCGAGCAGCCGGCCGTTTTCAAGCTCCAGTACATGGGGCTCGCACGGATCGGCCCATGCGCTGTCCAGCGGGACCTTGCCGAGAAGGTCCCACGTTCCGCCGCCGTCGCGGCTTTCAAAGGCGCAGATGTCGCCGTCGACGACGCCGTCGGGTTCCGTGTTGTACATTTCCCTGCCGAGGTACAGAAGCGATCCGTTCCTCCGCAGGATCGGCCCGTGCGGCGCGGAAACCGGGATCTTGACCGTCCTGCCCCATGTCATGCCGCCGTCGGACGAAACGCGGACAAAGGAACCGCCGCCGGACAGCGCTTCGGGGATCGTCGGATATGCCAGATCGAGGACGGCTCCGGAGGCAGGCCAGTCGTTTGCGATCGCATCGTGATACATATTCTGATAGGTAGTGACGGAATGGGAGAACCAGGTGACGAGGATCTTATCGTTTCCGAGCGGCAGGACGCCCGCGTCCCGATCGTCCAAAAAGGTGTCGTTGATGACCATCGGGACGCTCCAGGTCCTGCCCGAATCGAAGCTTTTGAACAGAACGGTCTTGCCGAACGGGCAGATGTGCCGCGCACGGAACCCGGAGCATACGGCGTACAGAACGCCCTTTTCATCGATGCCGACGGTCGGCCAGGCGAAATAGCCGAAAAACGACTCGGGATTGCGGTAAATCAGACCGTGTTCGGCCCGAGGACGGACTTCGTGAAACTGACGGATCATAACAGCTATTCTCCTCCTCTGGGAAAGTCATGAAAAAGCGCGCTCACAGCAGAGCGTCATAGTCTTCCTGCCGGTCCGGGCGAACGTCGAAGCGGGCGATCAGGGTGATGTTCCCTTCCTGCTTCGCCCGGAGCTTCGCGCCTAAGGTGAAGCGGCCGTCGGTCAGGATCGTTCCGCAGTCCGCGCCGTAATACCGCATGAGCTGGATCAATTCTTCCACTTCGATCTCTCCGACCCGGCTCCATCCGGTCGGAACACACCGGAAACAGATCCGGCAGCCTTCCGGATCCGTAGCCGTGACGGCTTCGTCGGAACGGATCTCCACTTCGCCGTATCCTTCCCGCGTCAGCCGACGCGCGCAGGCTAAAGTATATTCGTTCTGTTTCATTTTAAGCTCCTCCGCGGGTGCAGTTCCCCGCCGCGCTCACTCTCCCCGTATCACGCTGCGGAATCCGGTCATATGCTTCCCGCGAGCAGCAGGACGGCGGCGATAACGA
>JAEEGL010913880.1_pt1 | contig 10040 bp, 6 predicted proteins | sample 9134231 | NCBI WGS metagenome assembly JAEEGL01 (sample SAMN16246548, study PRJNA631951) | gut metagenome | biome: gut microbiome; feature: rumen; material: fiber-attached | host: Bos | place: Iran: Karaj | collected 2018-10 | reverse complement strand
CACCACAGGCTCTGTTTCTGCCTCGGTCTGGGTTTCGGTTTCGGCTACCGGTTCAGGGGTGGCGGGAGCCTCCGGGGCTGTTGTTGTGTTGTTTGTGTTAGAGTCGTTGTCGTTCGACACAGGGGTGTCTTGCTGGGCAACGGGTTGCAGTTGGTCATTCACGACGCTTTCCTCGGTGGAGGTGTTGACTGCATTTTGATTGAGCTCTTCCATTTTGTTGGTGTCTTGTTTTTAGAATTAGTTCTATAACATTATGTTACAGACGTATTATTGGATTGTTTCGTTTTTGTCGCGAATTGCAAAAATACAACTTTTTTTTGAATGAGGATAACTCTTTGAAGAAAATATCGCTATTATGCTTTTTTTTGCTTTGAAAGGAGTCCGCGCGTGACATTGCGGCGGAAGAGTATTAGTTTGTTCCCTTTGGCAAACTGCAACCGTAGGGCAAAAGAGAACCAAAGCACTATGGTGCCTCCCCATTTGATGGCCTCTTTGAACAGGCGGTTGAGATACTTGCCCTTTGAAATCTGCAGTGTGCGGTAGCGTTCGCTCACGCCGATGCCGTAGGTCAGCCGGTCGAAATAGTCCTGAGTGAGTTTGTGCGGCGGGATGATATGGTATAGGATGGCGGTAGGCAGATAATAGAAATGCATGCCGTTGGTGGTCATCTTGTCGAAGAGGTCTTTCTCTTCGGCTCCTATCAGGCTGTTGCCCTTGCGACCCAGCTCCACGTTGAAAAGTCCCACGGTGTCGAAAACACTTTTCCTGTAACAGGCATTGCCGCCTCCGGGGAATGCCCCGCGGGGGAATTCCCTTGTGGTGTCGCCAAGATAGAGTTTCCCTGTAACCAGTTGACGGGTGTAGTGCGACATCCATTTCGGCTCCTCGGTTTCATATACTGGCAGGATAGGACCTCCCGCGGCCACGGCGTCGGGGTGCTGGGCGAAAAAGGTGGCGTAGGTGCTCAGGTACTCTTTGTTCACCGTGGCATCGTCGTCCACATAAACCAGCAAGTCCCCGGTTGACTGACGGATGCCGCAGTTGCGGGCGTAGGACAGACCCTGGCTGGTCTCCACGCAATAGCGGAAGGTAATATCGGGATAGTCGGCCTCAAACCGGCGGCACTCCTTTTCGGTGCCGTCAGTGCTGTTGTTGTTCACCAGCACTATCTCGTACTGGTCGTGAGGATAGTTGTTGTCGGCAACGCTTTTCAGCACATTATATATGTACTTGTCGCGGTTGTAGGTGCAGAGAATTACGCTAATCATGGCTACTTTTTGATTTCAGCTTCTTTTTTCCTTTTGCGGTAATAGATGACCAACACTCCTGCAATCACCAGCACGGTGACAATAGAGCACACCAGCGTGATGGTGTCCAGTTTGTGCATTGTAGGTGCCTCGTTACGGAATTCGATGACGTGGTCGCCCTCGGGGATGACCATGGCGCGCAGGATGTAGTTGGCGCGGAGATACTCGGCGGGTTTGCCGTCGATATAGGCTTTCCAGTCGGGAGCGTAGTAAATCTCGCTAAAGACGGCCAGCTGAGGGGTGCCGCAGTGGCTGCGATAAGTCAGCGTGTTCAAGTCGGCGGGGCGTTTGTGCTCCATCTCGATGGTGGCATTGCTGTCCACGGGCAGGCTGTTCAAGCCTTTCAGGCAGGGCTCAGGCAGACCTTGCAGTTTGTCGCCCATCTCGGCCATGTTCACCACAATGTCGTTGGCGGGGTCGAAATCATTCAACTTCAGTATCTCGTCGTTGGCGCTCTCCACAGGCTTGATGTTTTTGACAAACCAGACGTTGCCCAGTGCATCGGGATTGCGTTGCACCTGTCCGTTGTTCATCACAATGTAGCGGGTGTTGAGCATGTTCAGCACCTTGGTGTTGATTTGGTATCCGATATAGAAATCAATCAAGTCTTGATAGCGGCGCAGCTTGGCGGCACTGTATCCGCCCACCTGGTTGTGGAATGCCGAGGGCTTGGAGTCGTTGAAGGTGTTCACTGCCAGATTCAACACTCTGTAGTCTTGGTCGCCTGCCTGCAATGCCAGGGCGTCGATGTCGCGGTCATACTGGGCCGGTTGCATCTCCAGCACACGGGCGTTGCGCACATAGTTGTCCTTGTTCAAATAACGGCTGTTCACCCCTTGAAGGTCTATCACTGTCAGCACGGCCAACACTGCCACCACGGGCAGAACTGCTTTCGGCTTCGAAGCCCAGTTCTTGAGATACAGCCACAGCGTTACCGCTGCCAACACGATGAACAGGATGCTACGCCACGAGTCGCTCACAAACAGGGCTTTCCTGTCTTGGACAAGGATGTTCAGTATCGAAGACCACTGGTTGCCGTATTGGCGGGCCATCTCGCCGTCACCGGCACCGCTATAGTTGAAGCCGCCGCACATCAGCAGCCCCAGCAGGATACCGCCCACGGTAACCCCTGCCGAGATATACAGGCCGCGCATCAACCGCTTCATGTCGCCTTTCTCTTTCAGCGTGGTGGCCTCTCTCAGTCCCAGTATTCCCATCAGCACAGCCAGTGCGTTGGCCAACACCAGACTCATCGACGGGGTCCTGAATTTATTGTACAGGGGCAGATGGTTGAACATCCATTCGTTGAACCCCATAAAGTTCTTACCCCACGACAGGAGGATGGCCAGCACCGTCGCCGCCAGTATCCACCACCGTTCAGGTCCCCGTACCACTATCATGCCGAAGAGGAACAGGAACACCACAATGGCACCGAAGTACACAGGCCCGCTGGTGAAGGGCTGGTCGCCCCAGTACAGCGGCATTTTCTCCTGATGGAAGTTTTTGTACGAGGCACTTTCCTTGCCCACAGGCTCTATGTTGCCGCCGCCTTTGGCACCCGGCACCAAGAAGGTGTAGGTCTCGCCAATGCCATAGCTCCAGCTGAAGGCATAGTTGATGTCCAGCCCCTTGTCGTTGGAGTTGTTGTTGCGGGGATAGTCTTTGCCGTACAGGTCTTGCGGAGTGACGGTAATCTCGCTGCCGCCGCGCATGGTGTACTGCATATACTCTTCGTTCACCAGCAGATGGCGGGTATTGCAGGCCAAGGCCAGCACCACACCCACCACCAGCACCACGGTGGAGAGCAGAAAACGCCCGAAGTATTTGTCCTTGATGGAATAGATGGCATACACAATGCCCATCAGTATGCCGCCCATGGCAGTGTACATGGTAATCTGGATGTGGTTCAAAGCTATCTGCAATCCCAGTGCCACGGTGAACAATATGCCACCCCACACCAGTCGGCTCACAGCCTTTCTCCGGTCTTCCTTCATCAAGCCTGCCCCTTTCAGACAGAGCAATTCTCCGGCTAGCACGGGAGCCATCATGGCCATAGCCCAGGCCTTGGTGATGTGTCCGGCCTCGATAATGATGATGTTATAGCTGCCCAGTCCAAACGCCAGCCCGCCGAGCAATGCCAGCCAAGGGCTGACCCCCAGGGCCACCAAAGCAATGTAGAACCCCAGCAAATAGAGAAACAGCACTCCCATGTCGTTCTGTCTGCCGAAAATCTGCAGCGACAGGATGTTCTTCAACGGCGTGTACACCGAATGTTGAGGGCTGTTGGTAATCTGGTAGCCCGGCATACCGCTGAACATACTGGGGCACCATGTGGCGTATTCGCCAGTGGCCTCGTGATAGTCTTTCTGTGCTTTGGCCATGCCCTCATACTTCTGCAGGTCGCCTTGGGGCAATGCCTTGCCTTGCAGTATGGGCATGAAATAAATGGCAGAGATGGCCAGCAATGCCACCACAATGCCAATGTGAGTCAGTATATTTTTCTTCATCTTTGTATATATTGTTTCGTTAAGTGTTTATTTCCGGTTTGTTGTCTGGCTGTTCACCACGGGGTATGAAATACGGGCATGGTAAATGCTCAGCATTTTTGTCTTCAGCATATTGCGCACACGGCTGATGTCGCCGAAGGTAAGGTCGCAGTTCTGCAGCTGGTTCTGGCTTATCTTGCTGTCCACTATCTGGTCCACCAGCCGCCCAATGGCCTCGTTGTCGGGATTCTTCAAGCTCTTGCAGGCGGCCTCCACGCTGTCCACTATCATCACCACAGCCGTCTCGCGCGAGAAAGGCGTAGGCCCTGGATACTGGAAGTCCGCCGCGTCGATCGGCTCGTCGGGATGCTCGTTCCTCTGTTTGGCGTAGAAATATCCCGTCATGGTGGTGCCGTGGTGTGTGCGGATAAAGTCCTGCACCGCCGAAGGCAGGTGGTATTTCTTGGCCAACTCCAGACCCGACCGCACATGCTGTATGATGATGGCGGCGCTTTCGCGGTATTCCAGCTCGTCGTGGGGATTGAAACCACCGTTCTGGTTTTCGGTGAAATAGAGCGGGGCCGCAACCTTGCCTATATCGTGGTATAGCGCACCCACTTTGGCCAGCAGGGCGTTGCCGCCAATCTCGTTGATCAGGTCTTCGCTGATGTTGGCCACCTGCATCGAGTGCTGGAAAGTGCCGGGGGCGTTGCGCGACAGCTCACGCAATGCAGGGGTGTTGGTCGACGACAGCTCCATCAACGTCAGGTTAGTGGTCAGCCCGAACATCCGTTCAAACACAAATATCAACGGGTAGGCCAGCAGCGTGAGCAGGGCATTGAGGAAGAACACCAGGTATCGGTCTAACGTGATGCCGTCCAAGGTACTCTCCTGGCTCAGCACGCCGAAAGTGTAAATCAATGCATACGAAAGGAAAATCACCCCGCTCACCACAAAGAACTTGCTCCTGCTCTCGAAATTCCGCACCGTAACAATCGACATCATTCCGGCAATCAACTGGTAGAAGATGAACTCGAAGGGGTTTGGCACCATATTGGCCAAAATGATGATAGTGATGATATGCACATACAGGGCTACCCTCATGTCGAAGAATATCCTCACCATGATGGGCACGATACACAGCGGCACTATCAGTACCAATTCAGGTCTCTGGCTCGACACCAATGCCGTGGCCGCCGAGGCCAGCAACACCAGCACCATTACAAATGTCACCTTGCGGTTGTCCTCCAGTATCGAGTGGCGGGTGTTCTTCAGGAACATATACAGGGCCACGAAGGAGATAATGCACAGTATCAATTGCCCGGCGTAGCGTCCCCACGGGTGGTAATTCTCACGGAACAGTTTGTCGTTCTCCTGCTCAAGCGAGGCAATGATGCGGGCGGTCACCGGTGTCACCGTCTCGCCTTTGGCAACGATACGCTGCCCCTGTTTCACCATTCCCGTCGAGGTGACCATTTGCGAAATACGCGAATCCAGCTCCACACGGGTCCTGTTGGCATCGTACACAATACTCGGCACCAGCACACTGTCGCGCAGCAAGTGGCTGGCAACGTCCACGGCGGTGACATATTCGTTTGCCGTATGTTCCGACCCTATGTTGCCGTCCAGCAGTATAAGGGTATGGTTCTCGAAATCGGGCATATCCTCGGGGGTCTCCACATAGCCAATACTGTAGATGCTGTCCACCGTACGCCTCAGTTGTTTCAGGTTCAGGCCGTCGCGGTGACGCGCCAGGGTGTTCAGCTGCTCCACGGCACGTCCATAGGCCGTCGGGTCATAGTGATAGTAAAGGGTCAGCTCCGCCTTGGCGGCGGCGGTCTGTTGCTCTATCTCGCTTGGCGTCTTCTGTACCGAAAAGTCGAAGGGGGCAACCAGGTCGTCGTTTCTCCATATACTTCCCTCGGCATAGTCATAGTGCTCTCCCTGCCCGTCGCTCGGAAACATCAGGGGTATCAACGCCGACGTCACCAACATCAGCAGCACTTTGGTCAGCAACGGCAAGTGCTTGACGGTGGCAAAGATGATATTCTTCAGTTGCATGGCATAGATATTATTGTATTAACAATTTGCAGGTCTCCACAGCCCTGTTTGAAAATGCAAAGATACAAAAAAAATGTGACGTGTTCCTTTTTTTGTCAATAAGTATATAAAAAAAGCATAGAAATAGGGCGAAAGACACTACTTGGGAAATCATCCGTTTGTGGAAAAAAGCAGCTGTCCGCATGTCGTGTTAAACCCAAATCGGTCATTAGGGTTTATGGCAGATTAGTATTTGTTTCGAGCAGATTGGCCGCATCGCTGTCGAAGGCGTAGCGGGCTACGGCGAGACAGGGATGTGGACAAGATGCCGAAAGAAATGCTGATATGGCATAAACAGACCTTAAAAAGCGAGAAAGGATATAAAAGTCGGTCTAATGACCGATTTGGGTTAACGCTTCTGTCGCGGGCTGTCTGTCTTGAAGTTCTGGCTGGTGAAGAAGGAGGCCCTCGGACAGGAGGAGATTATCTTTTTCTCCGCAGATTTTCTTTTGGTTGTATATGACTTTTCCCTTTGTTGAATATATAACGGATATATATGTGATATATAACTGATATATATGTGATATATATGTGATATATATGTAGCAGAGGGACAGCGTGTTACCGATGGACGGTCAGAGGGGGTGCGGCAGGGAGGGGGCAAAGATATGGAAAGCTTTGAGTGTCAGGCTTGTTCAGTCGGGGTTGGAGAGGTGCCATTCGAAGGTGGCAAAGGCGTCGGTGAGGAATTGTCTCAGTTGGCTGATGAAGGTTTGCAGGCGGCGGGGCATGGCACCGTCGGGGCCGGAGTAGAGCGAGGTTTGAGTGAGGCCGAGGCTGTCTTTTAGGTTGAAGGTGACGGGTTCGAAGACACCTTCGCACAGCATGTTGAGCAACTCCCAACGGTGGTGCAGCTGCAGTTCGTCGGTGGGGGGCTCGGGACGGGGGAGCGTGAGGTCGTCGTAGAGTCTTTGCTGGAAATACTTGGCGTCGCGGCCGCGGATGAGGAGCATTTTGTCGTAGTATTCGAACACGGCGTTGGCAGGGGTGAAGGAGGACCGCTCGAGCATGACGAAATAGAGCCAGGCGACAGAGTCTTGGTAGATGAAGCAGGGGTAGGAGGTGACGTCGAGCACGAGGTCGTCGATTCGGGTGAGGCTGAGGTTGTAGGCTTGGTTGAGGGCGGCGACAAACTCGTAGTTGGCAAAACTGGTGTTGAGCAACACGATGGCGGTGTTGTCGAACTTGAATTCGGGGTCGTCGAAATAGCGGTTTTTCGGGGTTGGAGGCATAGCGTTGATTCTTTATAAAAAAAGGATTGACAGAGAGGGTTAGTGGAAGGGTTGGTCTTGCGTGAAGTCGGGGCGGTAGTTGGCTTGGGCGTCGAGTTCCTGCACCCATCCGCGGTGAAGGCCGAGGGCGTGGAAGTGGTCGGTGACGAGGGTGTATTCCTCCTGGGTGAGGGTGCGGCCCAGTTGGTCGGGGAGGTTGTCGGCGGGCGGGAAGTACTGCGCCATGAGTGCGATGTGGAGGTTGGTGGAGATGTCGGCAAGGGTGTCGAGGACGGCGAGGCTGTTGTCCACCTGTCCGGGGAGGACAAGGTGCCGCACGATGATGCCGCGAAAGGCAATGTCGCGGTCGTCGGTGGGGAGTGCGGAGCCTTTTTGGTTGTACATCTCGCGGAGGGCGGCGAGAGCCACCTGCGGGTAGTCGGGGGCGTGGCTGTAGCGTTGCGCCAGCAGGGGGTCGGCATATTTGAAGTCGGGCAGGTAGACGTCGATATAGGGTGCCAGGGCTCGGAGCGTTTCGACACTGTCGTAGCCCCCGGTGTTGTAGACTATGGTCGGGAAGAGCCCGCGGCTGTGCAGCGCCTCCACCAGTGCGGGGATGCTGTCGGCATAGTGCGAGGGACTTACCAGTCCGACGATGTTCTCGGTTTGCGGCAGCAGCTGGGCTACGCGGTCGGCAATGGCGTCGACACCCACGTAGCGCGGGACGGGGTTGCCGCGGCTGATGGCGTGGTTCTGGCAGTAGAGGCACTGCAGGTTGCAGTGGGAGAAAAAGATGTTGCAGATGCCGCGCTGGCCGCTGATGGGGGGTTCCTCGCCTCGGTGGACGCAGATGGCGGCGGCCTCGGGTTCGGGGCCGGCAAGGCAGAAACCGCGCGAAGTGGCACGGTCTACGGCACATTGTCGGGGGCAGTTGTTACATTTCATGTTGCAAAATTACTACTTTTTTTCTGCATTTTAACAAATAATTCAAAAAATATTCGTATCTTCGCAAACAGCATTGAATAATAATTTTAATAATAATATCATGACAATTAAAGACTTAGAGCCAAAAGAACTGTGGGGTAATTTCTATAACCTCACCCGTTGCCCCCGTCCGTCGAAGCACGAAGAGGCTGTTCGCGACTACCTCGTAGGTTGGGCAAAAGAACGTAATATCGACTGCCGTGTCGACAAGGTCGGCAACATCATCATGAGCAAACCCGCCACCCCGGGCATGGAGAATGTGTGCCCTGTGGTGCTGCAGGCTCACATGGACATGGTGCCTCAGGCCCGTGCCGGCAAGGTGCACGCTTTTCTGAAAGACCCCATCGCGACCAACATTGTCGACGGTTGGGTGTATGCTTGCGACACCACCTTGGGAGCCGACGACGGCTTGGGTGTGGCTGCCGCCATGGCAGTGCTGGAGAGCAAGACCATCAAGCACGGCCCCATCGAGGCTCTTATCACCACCGACGAAGAGACCGGCATGACCGGTGCCTTTGGGTTGAAACGCGGTGAACTGAAGGGTAAATATCTGTTGAATCTCGACAGCGAGACCGAGGGCGAACTGTATGTGGGTTGCGCCGGCGGCATCGACGCCACCATCACCATCCCCTACGTCACCGAGGCCGCTCCCAAAGATTATTGCGCTATGCGCTTGATTATCGGCGGTCTGAAGGGCGGTCACAGCGGTATGGAAATCAACACCGGACGTGCCAACGCCAACAAGTTGCTGTTCCGTCATATCCGTTGGGTTGCCGATTGCGGTATCCGCCTCATCAATGTCGACGGCGGCAATATGCGCAATGCCATCCCCCGCGACGCTATGATTACCTTTGCCATGCCCAAGGCTCATAAGGACTGCATTGTGGCAGAACTGGAGAAGGTGGCCGCTTGGGTGAAGAAGGAACTGGGCCGCGTGGAGCCTGACTTCTTCATGAAGCTGGAACCTGTTCGAATGTACCCCAAGGTCATGACCGAGGCCGATACCCAGAAGCTTATCAACACGGTGATGATTGCCCCCAACGGCGTCATCCGCATGAGCAAGGATATGGAAGGCTTGGTGGAGACTTCGCTCAACCTGGCCATCATGAACACCAATGGCAAGAACTTCACCATCAAAGCCCTGTTGCGCAGCTCGGTGGATTCGGCTAAAGAGGCTTTGGCCGAGCGTCTGGTTTGCCTGGCTGAGTTGGCCGGTGGCCGTTGCCAGCTGACGGGTGCCTATCCCGGCTGGAAACCCAACATGGAGAGCGGCCTGTTGAAGACCATGAAGCAGACCTATAAGAAACTCTATGGCAAGGAACCCGCCGTGGTGGCCATCCACGCTGGACTGGAGTGCGGCTTGCTGGGCGGCAAGTACCCCGACATGGAGATGATTAGCTTCGGCCCCACCCTCAACAGCCCCCACAGCCCCGACGAGCGCGCCAACATCGAGAGCAGCAAGAAGTTCTACGAGTACCTGCTGGCAGCCCTCGCCGCCATGCCCAAGGTGAAATAATTTCTGAGTAGTCTGATAATTCTGAGTAATCCGAATAATCCGTGTTATCTGAATAATCTGAATAATCCGATAATAATAAAACCTTTTATATGATAGCAAAAGAACTTTTAAATCCCCGCAGCATCGTCATCTGCGGTGCATCAAGCGATATTCACAAACCTGGTGGCAAGGCTTTGAAGAACCTGCTGGAGAGTAACTTCAGCGGTCCCGTCTACGCCGTCAACCCCAAGGAGACCGAGGTGCAGGGCATCAAGTGCTTTGCCAAGGTCGAGGATCTGCCTCAGGTGGACTGCGCTATCCTCTGCATTGCCGCCAAGTTCTGTGCCCAGACTGTCGATGTACTGACACAGCAGAAGGGCACCAAGGGCTTCATCATCGTGAGCGCCGGTTTCTCGGAGGAGAACGCCGAGGGCGCCGCCATCGAGAAGCACATCGT
>JAEEGL010843319.1_pt1 | contig 10040 bp, 13 predicted proteins | sample 9134231 | NCBI WGS metagenome assembly JAEEGL01 (sample SAMN16246548, study PRJNA631951) | gut metagenome | biome: gut microbiome; feature: rumen; material: fiber-attached | host: Bos | place: Iran: Karaj | collected 2018-10 | reverse complement strand
GAGGCCACCAGCGCGCTGGATGCAAAAACGGAATACGACGTGGTCCGCTCCATAAAGGACCGCGGGATTTCGTGCGTGGTCATAGCCCACAGGCTTTCCACCATCCGCGACTGCGACGAGATAATCGTAATGGATCACGGTCATGTGGTGGAACGCGGCACGCACAAGCAGCTTATGGAACTCGACGGCGTCTATAAGACGCTGGTAACTGCTGAGTAAAGGAGGGGATCTGATGGGTTGGTTTGACGAGCAGATCCGCGCCAGAAAACAGGCGGATCAGGACGTATTTGAAGATTCCTTCCAGCAGATGGCAGGAGCCGTTATGGGGCAGGGCATGAGCAAGGCCCTGAACGACGAGCGGCAGCTGACGGAGGACGCCATAGGCGAGATCCTGAAGTATTACCATGTAAAGCCTCAGGAGGTGCCTGAGAACATAAAGGACATGAACGAGGTCCTTGAGTACCTGCTGCGGCCCTACGGCATCATGCGCCGTCCGGTGAATCTGGACAAGGGCTGGTACAAAGATGCTGTGGGCGCCATGCTCAGTACCCGCACCGACGACGGAAGCGTGGTGGCTCTGGTGCCCTACGGGCTCACGGGCTACAGGTTTTTTGACAGAAACACGGGGCGGATGGTCCGTCTCAGCCGTCAGACGGAGGGAATGATAGATAAAGAAGCAATAGCCTTCTACAAGCCGTTCCCGCTGACGAAGATGACCATCGGAAGCCTTGTAAAATATATAATCCAGCAGATAGCGCCTGCAGATCTGGCTCTGATGCTCATAGCCATGGCGGCAGTTTCTGCTGTGGGTCTTCTGACTCCATGGCTCAACAAGAGGCTGTTCGGAGAAGTCCTTACCTCGGGGAGCTCCATGATGCTTCTGGGCATATCGGTCTTCATGATCTGCACATCCGTAAGCTCCATACTGTTCGGCACGGTCCATTCGATGCTGTCCGCGCGGATAGGCACCAAGCTGGACCTGTCTGTGGAAGCGGCTACAATGATGAGGATACTCTCCCTGCCTGCGGATTTCTTCAAGGATTACAGCGCAGGCGAGCTCTCAAACCGTGCGCAGTACATAAACGGCCTGTGCGATCAGATAGCTGACATGGCGCTTTCCACAGGACTGTCATCGCTGTTTTCCCTGATCTACATAGCGCAGATATTCATTTACGCTCCCGCACTGGTGGCGCCGGCTCTCATAATAACTCTGTTAACGCTGGCCATCACCATAGTGCAGGTGCTGGCTCAGATAAACAGGACCAGAGAGAGCATGCTCCTTGCCAGCAAGGAGAGCGGCATGAGCTATCAGCTCATTTCAGGCATCCAGAAGATAAGGCTTTCAGGCGCAGAGCGCAGGGCATTTGCGCGCTGGGGCAGGCTCTACGCAAAGGAAGCCGAGCTGGAGTATGATCCGCCGATGTTCCTTAAGGTATCGTCGGTCATCACCACAGCCGTTTCACTGATTGGAACCATGGTGATGTACGCCGCGGCAATAAAGAGCGGAGTGTCCGTGGCTGAATACTACGCATTCAGCACCGCATACGGCATGGTGAACGCTGCGTTCTTGTCGCTTGCAGGTATAGCCGCAGGCGCAGCACAGATAAAACCAGTGCTCGAAATGGCGAAACCCATACTGGAGGCTGAACCCGAAGTGTCTGAGGACAAGATAGTTCTTACCAGACTTTCAGGCGGCATAGAGCTGAACAATGTGACTTTCCGCTACACGGAGGACATGCCTCCGGTGCTTGATGACCTGTCCCTGAAGATCCGTCCGGGCCAGTATGTGGCCATAGTTGGCAAGACCGGCTGCGGCAAATCCACACTCATGAGGGTGATGCTCGGCTTTGAAACGCCTCAAAAGGGCGCTGTCTATTACGACGGCAGGGATCTGAAGCGGATAGACCTGAAGTCACTGCGGCGCAGGATAGGCGCAGTGATGCAGAACGGCAAGATGTTTACAGGAGATATATTCTCCAACATTACCATATCCGCGCCATGGCTCACGCTGGACGATGCCTGGGAGGCTGCCGAGCTGGCGGGCATGGCAGACGATATCCGCCGTATGCCGATGGGCATGCATACACTCATTTCCGAAGGTCAGGGAGGCATTTCCGGCGGCCAGAGGCAGCGCCTGCTTATAGCCCGCGCAGTAGCGCCTAAGCCGCGCATCCTCATGTTCGACGAGGCCACGAGCGCGCTCGACAACCTGACGCAGAAGCAGGTATCGGATGCTCTGGACAGGATGAAGTGCACGCGTATAGTCATAGCCCACAGGCTTTCCACCATACGTCAGTGCGACCGCATAATAGTGCTGGACAAAGGCCATATAGTTGAGGACGGCACGTACGACGAACTGATCGCAAAGAACGGCGCGTTTGCAGAGCTTGTGGCAAGGCAGCGTCTGGATATGCCGGAGGAAAGCTGAAACAATATTTCTTAATAAAAACAACTGCCGCATTACGGAAGGCTTCGTATAAATAATCAGAAATGGTAATTGAAGACCCCCGGAAGCTGAAAGGAGAATTCATCATGGATGAAAAAAAACCAAGTGAACTGATAAAGGATGCTGAGCTGTCCGAAGGGCTGCTGGACAATGTTACAGGCGGCATGTCGGAACTGGAGTACATGGAATTTTACAGCAATGTTGTGATGCCGATGATCGACAGGAAAGGGATCGGCCACGGCGACGTACAGGCGCAGAACGAGCTGGAGCAGAAGCTCCTGGCTCAATACAGCCCGGATAAGAGCCTGGATAATTACAAATTATAGCCCGGCTTCCCATAACGTATAGGCGGGAGAAGCGCAGCGAACGATAACGGGGAAACCGGAGGCTGAACCGATGTCAATCAACAGAAAAGCGTTAAGTCTGCTACTGGCGGTATTCATTCTGTCAGGACTTCTGGCAGGCTGCGGCGCAAAAAAAAACAAAGCATCAGAAGGAAAAATTGACGAGGCCGCATGGCTTGAAACTTCTCATAAGATCTATGAAGCCAATCAATTGGATGCGCTGCTCAGCCGTCACAGTTCTTTGAAATATTCCTTCTCCTATCCGGAAACTCCGCAAAACGACAACTTCAACTGGGAAACGGCGGAGTGCTATTACCAGGAGTGGCCGGGGTACAATTACGCGCGATACGACGGCGACCGTTTTTATTTTGTTTCGAGTCCGGATGAATCCGGCGCACCACAGCTCTCCTGCGGTATCGACCATACCAGCGGTTATGATCCGTATTTCGAATTATTCGGACTGCCGGAAGATCAATTCCTCGATACAGAACATGAGAGTCTCTACGACAGTTTTACGGAGGATGGATTACTGCATATCCTGACGGTATACGACGAAACGGGAAGCCGGAGATGGATCGAAAATAATCTCAGCAGAGACAGCGCGGGCGAAACCGTTCACATGGAAATGGTCGTTTACCGGGAAACATGTGAAATACTGAGAAATACCGTCACTCTGGAGAAGGACGGAAAGACGAGTAGTGCCTTCGGTTACACGGTCGAATACGACACGCCGGAGCCGGAGTCTTCTCAGGCTCTTCGTGCTCAGTTCAAACAGCCGGACAGGACTCCGATAACGATCACTGTCACATCGGATCCGGGTACCGACCGGGAACTCAGCACGAGTCTTACCATATCGCAGGAAAGCGCGTTTGAATTATACGCGGACGATCCGTATGTCGCATTTGATGACGCCGACGCAACCTCAGTCTCCGCTGTGTACGCATGGGACGGGACGAGTGATATAAGCTTTTTCGTTTTCACAGATCCCGATCAGGCGCTGCTCGACCGGTATTCTTCGATGATAGCGGAAGCAATGGCTGAATACGGTCCCGCGGAATAAAGAAGAAACAATATCAGACGATATCATGGATATTTACAGGGGGTAAAAACAAAATTGAAGGATAAAAAGAACTTAGAAGTTAACGAACTCGACGACAGTGTGCTCGATAATGTTGCCGGAGGCGCTTCCCGCCTGCCCGAAGGAGCTCACATAGTTACGGGCGGCCGATGCCCCATATGCGGAACGCTTTGCTTTAGTAATGATGAAATGACGTATATCTCAATAAACGGCGTTTGGACCAGGGTCTGCATTCAATGCGCCGGCGATGGAAAGTAATAAAGACAGGGATGAAAAAACTGGCAGAAAATGCTGCCATCTTCCCGCTTCCTTCGTATAAAAGGATGAAGGAATGAAACGGAGGTGATGCTATGACAGAAAAAGAGCTGTTCAAAGCGCTCGATTTTCAGAAGTTTGAGGGAAACAAACGGCTTCAGGCTGTTATAGACGGGACCCATGCCCGGATGAAGTCCAGGGAACTGAAGGACGATGAGCTTGACATGGTGGCGGGAGGCACCAGAAGCCTGCCGCCCAAACCGGAGGATCCCATCAAATGACGTCAGAAGAACAGACAAAACTGTATATTGAATACCGCGGCAAGGTGATGAGCTATATCCGGACCCGGGTAAAGACCTATGAGGACGCCGAGGATATCTGTTCGGACGTGTTTGAGAAGGTCTTCCGTTCAGGAGACCGCTATGACGCGGAGAAGGCTTCTGCAAGCACATGGATATACACCATCACCCGCAATGCGGTCATAGACTATTTCCGCAGGATGAGGCCTGCGGAGGAACTGCCGGAAGAGCTGAGGGATGACGAAAAGCCCGAGGATGAAGTACTCAGGAGCGAGACTCTGGACGAGCTGGCTGCAGCGCTGAGGCGTCTGCCCGAAGAGCTCAGGGACATAATAGTCCTCCGCTACTACGACTGCATGCCGCTTACTGAAATTGCGGCGCAGATGGGTCTCAGCTACGGTGCAGTCAAGATACGGCACCAGAAGGCTCTGAACCAGCTGCGGGAAGCCATGGATCCGGGATACAGGCCGGGGCTGAGGTTCATTTAGAAAGGTGAATACTGATGGAAGAGAAGAAACCGAATGAAAATATGGATGAGACCGGGAAGGATCAGACACAGGAGAACGTGCTTGAAGATGATGCGCTGAAGGATGTGGAGGGCGGGATGATCTCGCCAAAACCAACAGGAGTGAAAATCTCGGAAACAGAGCCTGAAATAACAATACTCATATATCCCGACAGAGAAATTGTCAAATAACTGCTACAGAAAGGAAAACAGAAAATGGAAGAGAAGAAACAGAACGAACTGCAGGAAGAAAAGCTGGAAGAGCTGCAGGATGAAGAAATGGATGATGTTTCCGGCGGACAGATGGTGAATCCGTCTCTGAGCGGCGGTATCATTTCTCCGCTCAAGATAAAAAGGGACGCGCTGAACCCGGCAACTAAAACATTAAGCCCTTCTGCACTGAATAAGCTGGTTGAGGAATATAAAAACAAATAGCAGGTCTTAAGGTAAATGACCATTGTTGAGAGGAGATACAAAAATGACTGAGAACATGATGAGATTTCTGGAAGAAGCAGGCAGCGATGCCGAGTTTCTGGAAAGAGTAAATAATGCAGAGACTGCTGAAGATCTGTTTGCGCTGGCAAAGGAAAAGGGTCTTGATCTCTGCGAAGAAGATCTGGTAGTGGAGATCCCGGAAGGTGAACTTAGCGACGACGATATAGACGGAGTTGTAGGCGGCTCAGCTATGGCAGGCTCCATGACAGCAGGCTCCATGACAGCAGGTTCTATGACTGCTGGTTCTATGATGGCACGTTCCATGACAGCAGGCTCCATGACAGCAGGCTCCATGACCGCAGGCTCCATGACCGCAGGCTCGATGACTGCAGGTTCCATGACTGCAGGTTCAATGACCGCAGGTTCAATGCTGCCCGGAAACATGATCAACTGGGGCACCCTTGGACCCGTAGTAAAACTGTTTAAAGTAAAGACTGGCAGCCAGGTAAGATAATGACAGACCGATACCCTTTTTATAAAAAAATAAAAAGGACACTGAGTCTGACTTGCGCTCTGGCGCTTCTGATCACCCTGACTGCATGCGGCAAACCAGCTGATACTCAGCAGGAAAGCCCGTCTGAAACGTCTCAGGAACACGCTCCGGCTTCTGTACAGACCGGAGCGGATACCTTTTTCGGAACCCCCTGGGTCAACAGCTGTCTTCCCGAAAACCTTCCGGAACAGGCACCTTCGGCAAAGGACGATCTTTACCTTCACTACAACAGAGATCTCCTTGAGCAGTACGCCGGTACGTTCTATATGCAGGCGACCGCGGGCGGCAATGCAGTGCCGGAATACGTGAAGACGGTGATAGAGGGAGAGCCCGGAAAGGGACTTGAAAACGGAAAGTATACCTCTGCCGAGCTGGAACAGCTCAGGATATTTTACAGGCAGGCGGAAGACCTGAAAGCCCTTGAGGCTTCAGGCATAGATCTGCTGCAGCCATATCTGGACCGCATTGCTGCGGCAGGCACCCTGGAGGAACTGAACCGGGTCCTCATATCGGAGGACTTTCCCTTCAGCCCCTACATATACTTTGCCGTAAGCGCCATGGATATGTCAGGCAAAAACAATGTTTTTGTATACCCCGAGCTCCTTTTTGCGGACAACCTTATGGGGCCTGAATACTATCAGACGTCCGAGGATCCTGATGTGGTGAACACAAGCATGGGCATGATCTACCAGACTGGAGCCTACGTCATGCAGGATATGGCGTGGCTGGGCCTGGATCTGGAACAGATACAGGACATGATGCAGAAACTGCTGGAGCTTGAGATGTCCTACGGAAAGGACGCGGGCTACAACGACCGTTACCAGGAAATGTATTTCGGGGCGTTCGGAGATTCCAACTCAAACATGAGCCTGGACGAGCTGGCTGCCCTCTGTCCCGACTTCCCGCTCAGGGAGACTGCGGTCAAGTTCGGCAAGGACGCATCCGAATTTTTCACGGTGTGGGAAAAGGGCTGGCTGAGATCCTTTGGCAGCATCTGGACAGAAGAAAACCTTGAACTGCTGAAGACCCTGACTCAGGTTAAGATCATCCATGAATGCGAACCCTATCTTGACCCAACCGTGTATGATTCCGTGAGGGAGATGATGCAGCTTGCACCGGTCACGCCAGAGGCGAATGCCATCAGTGTCTGCAACAGACCATTTGTGTTCGGCCAGCTGTTTGGAAAGATCTATGTCGCGGACTGGTACAGCGAAAGTGAAAGGACCCGTCTGACGGATCTGACAAAGGATCTGATAGCCTGCTTCAGAAATGCTGTGAATGAGACAGAATGGATCAGCGGCAACTCCAGAGAAAAGCTTATACAGAAGCTGGACAACATGCGCCTTTCCATACTGGAGCCTGACGGAGGCTACCTGGATTTCAGCAGCCTGCAGCTGACACCGGCAGAAGAAGGCGGAAGTCTTCTCGGCAATTACCTGAAGATAAAGGCTTGGTTCAACGAAAGCGATAACCGGCTGCTTTCACAGGACGCGCAGGCTCAGTTCTCATGGAACTACAGCCTGCCCTCAAATATCGGCTGTGCATACGAATTCGATACCAATTCGATCATGATAACCCCGGGATTTGCGGCTTCTCTGGGCTATGACGAAAACTGGTCAGACGAGGCGCTGTATGGTACAGCCGGATGGATGACAGCGCACGAGATAAGCCACGCTTTTGACTACTACGGCGCACAGTTCGATGCCTGGGGAAAAGGCAGCAGCGTTCTGGCGGAAGAAGATGTGAACAAATATCTGGCTCTTGTTGACGGTCTTGCGTCTTATCTCGACAGTTTTGAGATGCTGCCAGGCGTGAATCTGAGCGGACAGAGGGTCAAGACAGAGGCTTCGGCAGACATTACAGGCATGCAGATCGCTCTGGCTGCGGCAAAGAACATCCCGGGCTTCAGATATGAAGAGTTTTTTGAGACCGCTTCACATTACATGTTCATGTCTTTTCCCGCAGCAGAGAATGTGAGATACATTCTGTCTGATGAGCACCCGCTGCACTATGTCCGGGTAAACGCCAGCGCACAGATGACACAGGCGTTTTACGACACATACGGTGCTTCAGAAAACAGCGGCATGTATCTGCCGGAGGAAAAGAGGATACGGTTCTGGGGAAAGTGATCCGGCAAAATATATTAAATAATTTTTTGAAAACATGCTGCCATCAGTGCGGCTCATACGTATAAAGAAGCAAACAGAAATATCAAAAAGGTATCTGAAAGGAGATCTGAAATGGAAAAAGAAAAGAAGTGCATCAAGCCCGAAGAGGCGGCCGATGTTGAAAAGAAAGAAGAAGAGCTCAGTGAGGACGACCTGGATCAGGTTGCCGGAGGCAGAGTAGTAGACCAGTTCTACAAGGAAAACAACGATTATCACAAGAAGTAAGAAAGTATCAGATCAGAGAGGTATAAATCATGGAGAATGAAAAGGTTCAGGAAATAGCTCAGAAGATACTTGATCAGATCCCCGACGAGCAGAAGGAGAAGGCACTTGAGTGCGAAACTCTGGAGGATCTGGTAAATCTGGCAGGCGAAACTGGAGCGGAACTGCCGGACGAGCTGATGGATGAGGTGGGCGGAGGATTTGCTTTCGGCGCGCTGATCTCAGCAAAGGATCTCGTCTACAGAGGAGGAGCACTGTTCTCAAAACCCGTATTCACGGGCGGACAGGTCCTCGGCGGCGATCTGGTGCAGCGCACAGTCAAGGTCCAGGGTCAGGCGACAAAAATTACCACCACCACAGACCGCAAGAATCTGTTCAGCGGAGAGAGCAAGGACAAATTCACCAAGGCATAAAACAAGAAGTATATCAATACCGGCGCATACAGGGCATGGAAGATCTGAGACCATGCCCGATACGTCGTTGTTCAAAACCCTGAAAGGACGATACAGACATGAATATAGTCAAAACACAGGAAGGCAGTACACTTACCGTGGCGTTGGAAGGACGTCTCGATACCATTACCGCGCCTCAGCTTGAGGGTGATCTCAGAAGCTCCGTAAACGGCGTAGAAAAACTTATTTTCGACCTGAGCAGCCTGGAATATGTTTCCTCCGCCGGTCTGAGAGTACTTCTCTCGGCGCAGAAGGTCATGAACAGGCAGGGAGACATGATCATCCGCAATGTACGGCCGGAGATCATGGAGATATTTGAGATAACAGGATTTGTGGATCTGCTCACTGTAGAAGAATAGGCAGGCATATGCAAAGTGCAAAAGCTTGAATTCAAACCGGTGGTTCCGGGTGACTACGACCGGATCTACCCCTATACATCTGAATACGGTGAGGGTTCCTGCCAGCATTCTCCTGTAAGCATGTATTCCCTGTCGGAAAAGTACGGAGATGCCGTGTGCATAAGGGACGGTTTTCTCTATACTCTCAGGGGCAGCCTCGGAGATGAAAACACACGCGTGTATCTGGCTCCGCTTGGCAGCGGAGACCTGAAAGCGGCGTTTGAAAACATCTTCGGGGATGCCGCATCTGAAGGAAAGAAGACAAGCTTTATTTCGCTTACCGAAAAAAAGGCAGAAGCTCTGGAAATGCTGTTTCCTGGCCGTTTTTCCATAGACGAGGACCGCAACATAGCAGAATACGTGTACCGCACAGACGTGATGTCCAGATTTCCGGGCACCGCCCTGAAAAAGAGACGGCACGAGGTACATCTCTTCTGGCATATCTATGAGGGCCGTGCATCTGTGGAAATGATATCCGGCAAGGATGCAGAGGATATCCTCAGGTTCGAACACTGGTGGGTGAAGGAAAACTCTGAGACCCACGATGTTTTTTCCCTTGAAAGGGAAGCCCGTATGATAGAAAAACAGATGGCTCATTTCGATGAACTGCACCTGTCCGGAGTGGTCGTCCGGATAGACGGAGCGGTCCGCGGCTTTGGCTACGGAACAAAGCTGAGCGATCTTTATTACGATGCAATAGCCGAAAAAGGCGACAGAAACGTGACCAATATCTACAAGGTCCTCCGCATGGAATCTGTCAGACAGTGCGCCATGGACTGCAGATATGTAAACATAGAAGAAGACGTGGGTGTGGAGGGCTTAAGGGCGCTCAAGAACAACTACAAGCCCGATCACATGCTGCGAAAATATATAGCGACTGAGAGG
>JAEEGL016258262.1_pt1 | contig 10041 bp, 10 predicted proteins | sample 9134231 | NCBI WGS metagenome assembly JAEEGL01 (sample SAMN16246548, study PRJNA631951) | gut metagenome | biome: gut microbiome; feature: rumen; material: fiber-attached | host: Bos | place: Iran: Karaj | collected 2018-10 | reverse complement strand
GATCAGCTTCGTCAGCACCGGGGTCGTGATGTTGTAGGGCAGATTCGCGCAGACGACCGGCGCAAGCCCCGCGAAGCGCTCACGGACGAGCGCGGGGAGGTCGAGCCGGAGCACGTCGGCGGAGATCAGCTCGAAGTTGTCGAACGCGGCCATCGTCTCGTCCAGGATCGGCAGCAGCGTCGTGTCCAGCTCGACGGCGACGACCTTGCCCGCGCGGCGGCACAGCTCCTGCGAGAGCGCGCCGATGCCGGGGCCGATCTCCAGCACGCCGCAGTCTTCTCCCGCGCCGGACGCCTCGGCGATGGCGCGGGGAACGGAGCGGTCGATCAGGAAATTCTGCCCCTTGGATTTGGAAAAATGGAAGCCGTGGCGCGCCAGCAGCGCTTCGATGGACCTCTGTTCGTTTTCCGCCATGTCAGTCCTGATACAGCTTCTTGCCGGCGCGGATGAACATTTTGTCGGCCTTCGCCTCGATCTCGCCGCGCTCGACGCGCGCCTCCCACGCTGCGGGCGTGACCTCCTCCACGGAGATGTTGATGGCCTCCTGCGGGCAGCCCCACAGCTCCAGGAACGCGGCGTTGATCCGCTCGACGACCTTCTTCTTGGTCTCCTCGTCCTTGGGATAGCCCTTGATCGCAATGTACGGCATAACGATATCCTCCTGTAAAAATAATTGCGCACGAACGCTCTGGACCTGCGCCGCGTCAGGCGCCGGCGGAGCGGTTTCGATAGTTCAGCGGGCTGACGCCGACCTTCTCACGGAACTTCTTGATGAAGTAGCTCGTGCTGTTGAAGCCGCACAGCTCGGCGATGCGGGAGACGGAGAGGGAGCGGTCCGGCAGCAGCAGGATGCTCTTCTCCAGCCGGTAGTTGAGCAGATAGGTGAAAATGGAGCAGCCGTAGGCGGAGCGGAACAGCTTGCAGCACAGACCCTCGTTCAGGTGCACGTGCTCGGAGATCTGCTGCAGGGTGACGCGCTCGGCGTAATGCTCCTGCAGGTAGGAGATGATCTCGTGGGCCTCCCTGCGCTCGAGGACCGGCACGTGCTCCGGCTTCGTGTCCAGATGCTCCAGCAGCGAGCGCCAGATGTGCAGCAGATAGCTGTAGGAGTCCAGCTCGTAGCCGAACGGCTTCGTCTGCAGCAGGCCGAACAGCAGGCGCATGTCGCCGAGCACCTGCTCCTGCCAGGGCGATTCCGGCGCGAGCGGGACGAACTGGAAATACTTGTTGTTGACGTAGGGCAGGAAGTATTTCTGCTCGACCACGCTGCCGTGGAACAGCGTCAGCAGCGAGGGCTTGACGTTCAGGCTCAGATAGCGCACGGAGTCCGGCGAGGCCGGGCGCGTCATGTGGGAGAGATTGGAGTTGATGAAAAATCCGTCTCCCGGGCGCAGGATGTAATCCGTCCCCTGCGCCGTGGTGATCATGCTTCCCTCCAGCACGCAGGTGAACTGCACCTCCTCGTGCCAGTGCCAGTTGTTGAAGCCCATCGGCTTCTCTTTCAGGCGCGTTTCGTGGACGACCAAAGGAAACGCGTAATCCATAACGAAATTCGCCTTTTGGTTGTTATCCACAAAAAACATCGGAAAGATTTTCCCTCCCCCATTTGGATAATTATACTTTTTTGTCGGATAGTGATAGAAATTATTCACTTCTTACTATAAAATTTATACAACACAGAGAATCGATTGTCAAGCTGGAGGACGTTCCGATTTTCTGAAATCAAAAGGAAAGGGGAAATGAGAGTGTACAAAGTTGATCTGAACAGCGACCTGGGCGAGAGCTTCGGCAACTATACGATCGGACTCGACTATGAAGTAATCGCTCATATCTCCTCGGCGAACGTGGCTTGCGGCTACCACGCGGGAGATCCCCTGGTGATGGATAAAACAGTGATTGCCGCGCGGGATGCGGGCGTTGCCGTCGGCGCGCATCCCGGATTTCCCGACCTCATGGGCTTCGGACGGCGCAACCTCGCCTGCTCGCCCAAGGAGGCCAAGGCGTACGTCAAGTATCAGCTCGGCGCGCTGATGGCATTCACGAAGGCGAACGGCATCAAGCTCCAGCACTGCAAGCCGCACGGCGCGCTTTACAACATGGCGGCGAAGGATATGGACCTTGCCCTGGCGATGGCCGAGGCGATCGCCGAGGTGGACCCGGACGTCATCTTCCTCGTCCTTGCCAACAGCAAAATGGCGGACGCCGGCCGGCAGATCGGCCTGCGCGTCGCGAACGAGGTGTTTGCCGACCGCGCCTATCAGGCGGACGGGACGCTCGTGCCGCGCAAGCTGCAAGGCGCGGTGATCCACGACACCGACGTGGCGATCGCGCGCACGATCCGCATGGTCAAGGAGGGCAAGGTGACCGCGATCACCGGCGAGGAGGTCCCGCTCCAGGCGGATTCCATCTGCGTCCACGGCGACAATCCGTCGGCGGTGGCCTTCGTCAAGAGCATCCGTGCGAAGCTGATCGAGGAGGGCGTTTCCATCGCGCCGCTTTCCGAGATCGTATGACCGGAACCACAGTCCGTCAATCGTCAAGGGAGAGAGAAAAGGAGGAATTATGAGCAACGAAAAGACCACTGAGAAGAAAAGCTTGTCTGTTCTTCTCGGCGCGGCGTTCCTGATGGCAACGTCCGCCATCGGCCCTGGATTCCTGACTCAGACCTCGCAGTTTACGGCAAAGTATCTGGCGTCGTTCGCATTCGTCATCGTCTGCGTCATCATCATGGACATGGTCGCGCAGACCAACATCTGGTCCATCGTCGGCGCGTCCGGCATGCGCGGGCAGGAGATCGCCAACAAGGTCCTCCCGGGCCTCGGCTATTTCCTGATCGTTCTCGTCGTGATCGGCGGCCTCGCGTTCAACATCGGCAACGTCGGCGGCGTGGCGCTGGGCTTCAACGCCATGATCGGCCTGAATGAAAAGATCGGCGCGGCCCTCGGCGGCGCGCTGGCCATCTGCATCTTCCTGTCCAAGGGCGGCAAATCCATCGTCGACCGCTTTGCGCAGATCATGGGCGGCATCATCATCTGCATCATGCTCTACGTCTGCTTCGCCTCGCAGCCGCCCGTCGGACAGGCGGTCGTCCGCATCTTCACGCCCGAGAAGCCCGGCGAGCTGTTCGCGCCCATGCTGACCCTGCTGGGCGGCTCCTGCGGCGGCTACATCACCTACTCCGGCGCGCACCGCCTGCTTGACGCCGGCTACGGCGGCAACAAGGACGAGGTCCCGCACTTCCGCAAGTCCGTGCTGACCGGCATCGGCGTGTCCGGCACGGTGCGTATCCTGCTGTTTCTCAGCGTCCTCGGCGTGTGCACCATCGGCGCGGTCGCCAATCAGGCGAACATCGACGCGGTGACCTCCGCGGCGAACCCGGCCGCCGAGGCGTTCCGCCTCGCCGCCGGAACGATCGGCTACAAGCTGTTCGGCCTTGCGCTGTTCGCCGCCGGCGTCACCTCGGTCATCGGCGCGGCCTACACCTCGGTCTCGTTCCTCAAGACGGTGCACCCCTTCATCGCCAAGAACGAGAGATGGTTCATCGTCGGCTTCATCACCTTCTCCACGCTGGTCATGGTCGTCCTCGGCGGCGCGAAGCGCATGGTCATTCTGGCGGGCGCGGTCAACGGCCTGATCCTGCCGATCTCCCTGGCGTGCATGCTGCTCGGCTCGCACAAGAAGGAGGTCGTCGGCGAGTACAAGCATCCCCTGTGGCTGCAGATCCTCGGCTGGATCGTCGCGGTCATGGCGGCCTACCTCGCCGTGAAGGCGCTCCCGAACCTCAAGAACCTCTTTGTCTGATCCCATGCCGAAGCGGCCCGCCTGCGCGGGCCGCTTCCCGAAAAAGGAGAGGTGATTTATGCCTAACGTCAGATTTTTGCTCACCGGCGACACCTCGCTGAGCGCGGAGTTCGGCAACGAGATCAGCGAGGAGATCAATGCGCAGATCCGCGCCTTCACCATCGCGCTGGAGAACGGAGGGATCCCCGGCATCGTGGAGCTGGTGCCGACATACCGCTCCTGCATGATCCACTACGATCCGGGCGTGATCTCCTACAAGGCGCTGACGAAGCGGCTGGAGGCGATGCTCGGCCGGCTGGATTCCATCGCGATCCCCCCGAGCGACGTGCTGGAGGTGCCGGTGCTTTACGGCGGGGAGGAGATGGGCCCCGACCTTGCGTTCGTCGCGGAGCATGCGGGCATCAGCGAGCAGGAGGTCGTCGATATCCACACCTCCACCGAATACCTGATCTACATGCTCGGCTTTACGCCCGGCTTTACCTACCTCGGCGGCATGAGCGACAAGATCGAGACGCCGCGCCTCAAGCAGCCGCGCGTGAAGATCCCCGCCGGCTCCGTCGGCATCGCCGGCAAGCAGACCGGCGTCTACCCCATCGACTCGCCGGGCGGCTGGCAGCTGATCGGACGCACGCCGGTCAAAATGTACGACCCCAACCGCGAAACGCCCATCCTGCCCAAGGCGGGGCAGTACATCAAGTTCCGCGCCATCGACCGCGCGGAGTATGACGAGATCGCCGCGCTGGCGGAGAAGAACGAGTACGTCTGCCGTACCTATCCGAGAGGGGAGGCGTCGAAATGAGCATCACCGTACTGAATCCCGGCCTGCTCACGACCGTGCAGGACGCGGGCCGCATCGGCTACCAGCAGTTCGGCGTGTCCGTCTCCGGCGTCATGGACCCGCGCGCGATGAAGATCGCGAACATCCTCGTCGGCAACGAGGAGAACGAGGCCGTGCTCGAGTGCACGATGCTCGGCCCGCAGCTGCGCTTCAACGCGGCCAACGTCGTCGCGATCACGGGCGGCGACCTCGGCCCCACGCTGGACGGGCAGCCGGTGGCGACCTACGCCGCGTTTCTGGTGCAGGCGGGGCAGACGCTCCGCTTCACCGGCCTGCGCACGGGCTGCCGCGCGTATATCGCCTTTGCCGGCGGTCTGGACGTTCCCCTCGTGATGGGCAGCCGCTCGACCTATCTCAAGGCGAAGATCGGCGGCTGGAACGGCCGCAAGCTGGAGAAGGACGACGAGATCGCCTTCCGCGCGCCGGATCCGGACGTGCTCAACCTCGTGCAGCGCCGCATCGCGCCGGAGATCACCGCGCGCCGCGCCTACGCCGTGCGCGTGGTCATGGGCCCGCAGGACGACATGTTCACGCCGGCGGGCGTCGAGACCTTCCTCGGCGAGACCTATACCGTCACCAACGAGTTCGACCGCATGGGCTGCCGGATGGACGGCCCCGTGATCGAGCACAAGAACGGCGGCGACATCATCTCCGACGGCATCGCCTTCGGCGCGATCCAGGTGCCCACCGCCGGCAAGCCGATCATCATGCTGGCCGACCGCCAGACCACGGGCGGCTACACCAAGATCGCCAACGTCATCAGCGCGGACTTCCGGATCATCGGCCAGCTCAAGGCCGGCGATCAGGTGCGCTTCGTCAAGACGAGCATCGAGAGCGCGCAGGACGCGCTGCTCACGGAGCGCGCGGCGCTGCGCGCGCTGCGGACGATGACCGGCCCCGCGAAAAAGCCGGTGAAAAAGCCGCTCAAGGGTGGGAAGTGACCCGCGAAAAACAGAAAAGGAGGCAATATCATGGCATTCGACATTACCCCCTATATCCATATGAAACCGGCTGAGGTCCGCCAGATCATCCGCGAGGGCAAGATCGACTTTCCGACTGCCGGCATGTGCGCCGGCTACGCGCAGGCCAACCTCGTGATCCTGCCGCCGGAGTACGCCGCGGACTTCGAGGAATACGCCCGGCTGAATCCGTTCCCCTGCCCGATCCTTGAGATCATCAAGGGCACGCCCGAGACGCACGCCATGGGCGAGGGCGGCAACATCTGCACGGACATCCCGCGCTACCGCATCTATGAAAACGGCGTGTTCACCAAGGAGATCACCGACGCCAGCGCCTACTGGAAGGAGGGCTACGTCGGCTTCCTGATCGGCTGCTCCTTCTCCTTCGAGGAGGCGCTGCTGCGCGCCGGCATCGAGGTGCGCCATATCGCGCAGGGGCGCAACGTGCCGATGTACAAGGTCGATCTGTTCCAGACGAAGCCGGCCGGCCCGTTCAAGGGGCCGACGGTCTGCTCCATGCGCCCCATGACGCCGGAGAACGCGAAGAAGGCCTACGAGATCACGGTGAAAATGCCGAACGTCCACGGCGCGCCCTATCACATGGGCCCGGCCGAGGCGATCGGCATCAAGGACGTGATGAAGCCCGACTACGGCGAGGCCGTGGACATCTATCCGGGCGAGATTCCCGTTTTCTGGCCCTGCGGCGTGACCCCGCAGGCGGCGGTCGAGAACGCGAAGCCGCCCATCGTCATCACCCACGCGCCCGGCCACATGTTCATCACGGACATCGTCAACGCCGAGCTCAACGACTACCTCGAGGCAAAGAAGCACGAAAAGTGACCGGCCGCCGCACGGCGGCGCAGAGGCAAAACACGAAGGCGGGAGAGCGCGGCGGCGTTCTTCCGCCTTCTCCGATCGCCTTGTTGAATTGAGAACAACCTTTCTTGCCCTTTACTTGCCGCGTATTCTCTGCTATAATCCGGAAAAACGGGCGGCGCCGCCGCCGACGGTAAGGAGACAGCCCCGGAATGAAAAACGACTTCAACCGTTCGCCCCTCGTGATCTTCTTTTCCTATTTCCGCCCGCACTGGAAGCTGTTCGCGCTCGATATGCTCTGCGCGATCGCGATCTCCGTCATCGATCTGGTGTTTCCGTACGTCTCGCGCCTTTCGATGCAGCGGCTGCTCCCGGCGCAGATGTTCAAGGCGTTCTTCCTCGTCGTCGGCGCGATGGTGGCGGGCTACGTGCTCAAGGGCGCGCTGTATTACGTCATCACCGTCATCGGGCACGGCGTGGGCGTGCTGGTCGAATCCGACATGCGGCGGGACGTGTTCGAGCACATGCAGACGCTGAGCTTCAGCTTCTTCGACCACAACCGCACGGGCGTGCTGCTCTCGCGCGTGACGAACGACCTGTTCGAGATCACGGAGCTGGCGCACCACGGGCCGGAGAACCTCATCATCTGCACGCTGACGATCCTCGGCGCGATCGTCGTCATGTTCACGATCCGCTGGGAGCTTGCGCTGGTGCTGCTCGTGCTCGTGCCGCTGTGCGCGTGGTTCGCGCTGCACCAGCGGCGGCGGATGCAGCGCGCGAGCATTGAGCTGCGCAGGAAGACCGCCGAGATCAACGCGACGATCGAGAGCGGGATCAGCGGCATCCGCACGGCGAAGGCCTTCGCCAACGAGGAGGAGGAAAAGCGGAAATTCGCGCGCGGCAACGACCTGTTCCGCACCGCGAAGCAGGATTACTACAAGGCGATGGGCCTGTTCTTCAGCGGCATGGAGTTCTCCACGGGCGTCATGCAGACGGCGGTCATCGGCGTGGGCGGCTTCCTCATCATGCGCGGGAAGATGGATTACATCGACCTCGTCACCTTCACGCTGTACGTCTCCACGTTCATTTCGCCCTTCCGCAAGCTCGTGATGTTCATGGAGCAGTACGTCCACGGCAAGGCGGGCTTCCTGCGCTTCCTCGAGATCATGCGCACGGAGCCGGAGATCGCGGACCGGCCGGACGCGGAGGAGCTCACGGACGTGCGCGGCGACATCCGCTACGAGAACGTCTCCTTCCGCTATCAGGACGGGACGGAGGCCCTCTCCGGCGTCGACCTGACGATCCACGCGGGCGAGAGCTTCGCGCTGGTCGGCCCCTCGGGCGGCGGCAAGACGACGCTCTGCCACCTCCTGCCGCGCTTTTACGACGTGACGGCGGGCCGCATCACCGTGGACGGGCACGACGTCCGCAGCCTGACGCAGGAGAGCCTGCGCCGCTCGATCGGCATCATCCAGCAGGACGTGTTCATGTTCGCCGGCACGGTCCGCGAGAACATCCGCTACGGCCGCCCGGGCGCGACGGACGAGGAGGTCGTCCGCGCGGCGGTGCAGGCGCAGATCCACGACGAGATCATGGCCATGCCCAACGGGTACGACACCTACATCGGCGAGCGCGGCGTGATGCTCTCCGGCGGGCAGAAGCAGCGCATCTCCATCGCGCGCGTGTTCCTCAAGAGCCCGGCCATCCTGATCCTCGACGAGGCGACCAGCGCGCTCGACAGCGTGACCGAGCAGCAGATCCAGGCGAGTCTCGAGGAGCTGATCCGCGGCCGCACCAGCATCATCATCGCGCACCGCCTTTCCACCATCCGCAACGCCGACCGCATCGCGGTCGTCGAGAACGGGCGGATCACGGAGGAGGGCTCGCACGACGAGCTGATGGCGAAAAACGGCGCCTACGCGGCGCTGCGCCGCGCGCAGGAGACCGCCGCCGACCGCGCGGGATAACGAAAAAAAGAAAAACGCACCCGCAGAGGATCCCTCTGCGGGTGCGTTTTTTGCTGCGCGGTCCGGCGGGCTCCCCGTGCCCGCCCTCGTCCACGGTCAATGCGCGGTGATGCATGGTGCGCGGTCGCAGTGCGCGTGTGCGCGATCGGAGCATAGCGGTAAGAAGGGATTCGAACCCTGCTCCGGCTCCTCGGAGCTGCCATAGCGTGCGGACTCATTCTCAGCCGCAGAGATGCATTCGCCCCGCGGACTACCGTCCCGTCCGGATCAAAGCAGCTCGGTTTTCCAGTTGAGCTCCTGAATGCGGTTGTCCGTCCGGCGCAGCTCCTGCGAGAGCGCGTCGGTCTTCTTCTGCAGGGCCTTGACGTCCACCGCGCTGAGGATCTTGATCTCCGTGCGCATGGCGCGGTGCGCGATCTGGCTGGCCGCGGACACGACGCCGCGGTACGCCTCCACCTGCACGCGCAGCGCGTCCTTGCGCGCGATCAGGTCGGTGATGCTCTGCTCGCCGTCGCGCGTTTCGGTGTTGGTGCGGTTGATGCGCGCCATCAGCTCCTCCAGCCGGGCAACGTCGCGGTCCAGCTCGTCGAGCAGCTGCGCGGGGTCCTCCGCGGTGGTCTCACCCTCCTGCACGACGGCGTTGTTCTCCAGCCGCTCGCGCAGCTGGGCGATCCTGCGGTTGAGGTCCGCGCGCTCCTGCAATGCCTCCGCAAGCTTCATGGTCTGTGGTCTCCTTTCGTTGTGGTCAAACGGGAAAGCTGCCGGCGCGGATGCGCGCCGGCAGCTCGTGGGTGCGTTTTCCGCTGCGGCTCAGCCGAGGAAGGAGCCGAGCAGGCTCATCAGCGGGTTGGCCGCCTGCTGTTGCTGCTGCTGCGGCTTGGCCTGGTTGATGAGGCCGAGGACGTCCTTGAGATCCAGACCGTCGCTCAGGTCCACGCCCGGCTTGGGCTTGGCCTGCTGCAGCGTCGCCGCGGACATGCTGCTCATCAGCGCGGGCGCGATGTTGCCGAGGACGGAGTTGACCTGATTGGTGTTCAGACCGCTCTGCGCCGCGAGGCTGTTCATCACGGAAGAGGAGTTGTTGCCGAGGATGTGGCCGATGATCTTGCCGCCGTCGATCACGTCGGCGTTGGTGATCTGCTGGGCGATCGGCGCGGTGTTCGTGTGCTGGGAGAGCGCGCCGAGCAGGGAGGACGCGCCGGCGGGGGAAGAGGCGTTGTTGCTCATCGACTTGATCAGCAGGGGCAGGGCGAGGGCGAGCAGCTTGGTGATCTGCGTGTTGGAGCCGCCGGTCTTCCTGCAGAGATCGTCGACAGATTCGGTCTCGCTCATTGCGCTGACGAGTTCGTTTACCAGGCTCATAGGAAAGACTCCCTTCAAAATAATAATCGGCAGTTGGTAAAAAGCTGCTTTTACTGCTTAAATCGTATTATAATACGGCGGGCGGCAAATGTCCAGCACAACCGCGCGATCCGCTGAAATGCGCCGGGCGCTTGTGCCGGAGCGCGGAGTGTGCTATACTGGGTCAAACCGTGATCTCCTGATCGGAAAGGAGCCCCTCATGAAACGAAACGCAAACCGTGCCGCGGCGGCGATGCTCGCGGCGCTGCTGATCCTGCTGTGCGCCGGCTGCAGCCGCACGAAGCCGACCGAGGAGCCT
>JAEEGL015840016.1_pt1 | contig 10041 bp, 12 predicted proteins | sample 9134231 | NCBI WGS metagenome assembly JAEEGL01 (sample SAMN16246548, study PRJNA631951) | gut metagenome | biome: gut microbiome; feature: rumen; material: fiber-attached | host: Bos | place: Iran: Karaj | collected 2018-10 | reverse complement strand
TTACCAAGAATCTAAAAAGAGGACAATATATATTTAATGCATTGAATGAACATCCTACCTTCAATAAATATTGTGCATGGCAAGCCAGAATAAAAATTGATGATACTAATGAAAATGTGGCTAAAAAGCCATCTTTACTTAATATATTTAATAAAAAGAAATTCAAATCGAGTGAAAGTGAAAATCTTAGAGACGCTATTGCTAAGAGAAAGCAAGAAGATGTTATGTCTCATACAGTTTCAAATGATGGAGATGTAAATCCGATAAAAGAAGATAAGTCAAGTACTTATAATCCTATCGTGGCAGCTGTTGGAGCTGCAGCTAGCGCTCTTGATAATCGAAAGAATCAAGAAGAATTATTAAAAAAGCAACAAGAAGAATTATTAAAGAAGCAACAAGAAGAATTATTAAAGAAGCAACAAGAAGAATTATTAAAGAAACAGCAAGAAGAACTTCTTAAGAAGCAACAAGAAGAACTTCTTAAGAAGCAGCAAGAAGAATTATTAAAGAAGCAGCAAGAAGAATTATTGAAGAAACAACAAGAGGCTCAAATAAAGGCTCAACAAGAGGCACAATTGAAGGCTCAGCAAGAAGAACTTCTTAAAAAACAACAAGAGGCTCAAATTAAAGCTCAGCAAGAGGCACAATTGAAAGCCCAACAAGAAGAACTTCTTAAGAAGCAACAAGAGGCTCAAATAAAAGCTCAACAAGAGTCACAATTAAAGGCCCAACAAGAAGAACTTCTTAAAAAGCAACAAGAAGCCCAAATAAAGGCTCAACAAGAGGCACAATTGAAAGCCCAACAAGAAGAACTTCTTAAGAAGCAACAAGAAGCTCAAATTAAAGCACAGCAAGAAGCTCAAATTAAAGCACAACAAGAAGCTCAATTAAAGGCTCAACAAGAAGCAGAGCTAAAAGCTAAACAAGAAGAAGCGCTAAGAAAACAACAAGAAGAACAATTAAAGGCTCAAAGGGAAGCTCAACTTAAAATACAACAAGAAGAAATGCTTAAGAAGCAACAAGAAGAGCTATTAAGAAGGCAGCAAGAAGAACGCGAGAAAGCAGAGAGAGAAGCCAAATTAAAAGAACAGCAAGAAGCGGAAAGACTTAGAATAGAAGCGGAAAATATTAGAAAACAACAAGAAGAACAACAGGAAGCAGTAAGAAGAGAGGCATTATTAAGAGAGCAACAAGAAGCCATGAGGAGACAGCAAGAAGAGATTAACCGCCAAAGAGAACTTGCCAATCAAGAACTTAATAATAATTATTCGTTAGGAGTAAATTCAGTTGCTTCATATGATATGTACAATTCGGGTTCTAATGATTCTAATTCAATAATGCATCAAAATATAAATAGTTATTCACAAAATAATGATGATTCATATTCAAATAGAATTTCACCGCAGTTTGTACCTTCAGATTACAAAAAGGTTGTTGCTTTTGTTGGTCCTAATAAAGTTGGTACTTCATTTATTGCTAATTGCATAGGAACGCTTATGGCAATGAAGGGAGTTAATACTTCAATTTTGGATATGACAAGAAGTAGAGGACTATATTGGTTTTATTATAATGATGTTGATAAGCAAAGGGATATAGTTTCTTCATGTATGTCAAATTTATCATCTGGTACTTCAACTCCAATAAGAGTAGGGAAAACTAGAAACTTAAATTTATATACAACGGTTCCTAAAGGAAGAGAAGACAATAGAAAAGGATATAGGCATAGAACGGTTTTAGATACTGCTAAAAGAAATTGTAATTTATTAATTATAGATTGTGACTTTACTACCCCAAGTGAATACTTTGAACAAGCGCAAGAAATTTATTTTGTACAAGATTTGGATATTTGTAAATTATCTGATTCTCAGGAGTTTCTAAAGGGACTTCAAGATAGAAATACAGATTGGTCTAAACTAAGGTTGATTGTAAATAGTACTGTTAGAAGCTCAATTACTGCTAAGAATATTAGAAAGAAGGCTCTTACTTATTATTCGGATCCAGGTAGCACCTATATGTATGATATTGAAGAAATGCAGATGTGTGCGGAGGTTCCATTAGAAGTTCAAAACTATTCAAATTATCTTGATGGAATGGATTCTTGCAAGATTGCTTTTGATAGATTTACACCGTCATTCCAAAATACAATGGAAGAATTGAGTAAGATAGTATATGGTATCACTAATTCGTCGTCGAAGAAGAAAGGTTTATTTGGTAAATAGGAGGTAATTTATGGACTCTGAAAATACGATATTTTTTAAAGTTGAGAAAGAAAAGAATGAAAATTTTAAACAAATATTAAGACAAGTTTATGATGCGATGGCTAAATCTGACAAGGGATATGATCCTATAAGCCAAATTGTGGGATACATCCTTTCTGGCGATCCTACTTATATAACAAGCGAAAAGAATGCTAGAGGCCTAATTCGCCAAGTTGAAAGAGATGAGCTTCTAGAAGAACTTGTTAAAGATTATATAGGAGTTAATGAATGGGAAAAAGAACAATAGCTTTAGATTATGGTGAGGCTCGTACAGGAGTAGCAGTTTCTGATTTATTAAATATTACTGCTCAAGGAATCACATCAATTGAACATAAAAGTGATAAAGAATTGCTTGATAAATTAGAACCTTTTTTTACTGAATATGAGCCAGGGTTGATCGTTATTGGTCTTCCAATTAATATGAATGGTACAGTCGGAGAAAGAGTAAAAAAGACTAAAAGGTTTATATCTAAATTAAAACAAAGATATGGTATTGATGTTTTAACTGTAGACGAAAGGCTTACTACAGTCTTATCACATCGAACAATGACAGCGCTTGGAACAAAGAAAGAAAAGAAAAAAAGTATTGTAGATATGATGTCAGCAGTTCTAATATTGCAGACGTATCTCGATAATAATAATAAAGAGGAGGATTAGTATGGACGAGAATCAAAACAACATTCCTGAACAAGTAGATGACGATTTAGAGGATGATGTAGTTGTACTTACTGACGAAAATGGAGTAGACAATGAATTTAAATTCCTAGATGTTATTGAATTAGATGGAAAAGAATATGTTATTTTGCTTCCAGTTGACAAAGTTGATGATGGCGAAGTTGTTATATTCAGAATCGAAAGAGATGGCGAAAGTGAAGACGAGACTTTCGTTGGTGTAGAGACTGAAGAAGAAGCATCTAAGGTATTTGAAGCTTTTAAAGAAAAGGCAAAAGACGACTACAATTTTGTAGATTAATTAACGTACTTAAAGATAAAATGGTGAGTGGATAATATTTGCTCACCATTTTGTGTTGTTAAAATGAGGGGAAAAAATGCAAGAATTAAATGAAATTATTGAACAATCAAACAATGATTTGAAGAAAATTTTTGATTATTTAGATCAAATAGAATTTAAAAATACAAACAAAGTGTTAGAAGCTTTTAAAGAAAACAAAATTTCTGAGGCTCATTTAAAAGGTACTACTGGATATGGATATGGGGATATTGGTAGAGATGCTATAGAGCACATCTTTGCAAAAGTTTTTAAAGGAGAAGATGCTATAGTTCGTTCTCAATTTATTTCTGGTACTCAGACAATTTCAACTTGTTTATTTGGCTTACTTCGTCCAGGAGATACGGTTTTAAGCATTAATGGAAAACCATATGACACTTTAGATGAAGTTATTGGCATAGTTGATAATCCTAGTTCATTAAAAGCTTGGGGAATTAATTATGAGCATATTGAATTAAAAGATAATAAATTAGATATTCCTTCTATAATTGATAGAGTATCTAAAAATGATATAAAATTGATTATTTCCCAACGTTCTAGGGGATACTTATATAGAGATGCTTTTACAATTGAAGAATATGAGACGGTTTTTTCTGAAATTAGAAAAGTGAATAAAACAGCATACATTATGGTAGATAATTGCTATGGAGAATTTACCGACACGAAAGAGCCATTAGAAGTTGGAGCTGATGTTATAGTTGGTTCACTAATAAAAAATCCAGGCGCAGGAATTGCTAAAACTGGTGGATACATAGTAGGGAAAAAGGAATTAATTGAATTAATTTCAGATAGATATAGTGCTCCTGGTTTAGGAAAAGAAGGTGGAGCATCTTTTAATCACAATAGAGAGATTCTTCAAGGATTTTTTATGGCACCTCATACTGTAAATCAAGCATTAAAAACAGCAATTTTTTCAGCATATTGCTTAGAAAAATTAGGCTTTGAAGTTTCTCCAAAATATGATGCCAAAAGGTCTGATATTGTTCAAATGATTAAATTCCAAGACCCTGAGAAGTTAGTTAAGTATTGTCAAGGAATACAAGCAATGTCTCCGATAGATAGTTTTGTATTACCTATGCCATGGGATATGCCAGGATACACCGACCAAGTAGTTATGGCATCAGGGTCATTTGTTTCGGGTTCATCTATTGAAATAAGCTGTGATGGGCCTATTAGACCCCCATATGTTGCCTATCAACAAGGTGGATTAACATACCAAAGTGGAAAGTTAGCTGTAATAAATGCTATAATGGGATTATAGATTTTGGAGGTAGTAATGGATAAGAATATTCCTAATAAGGTTATAAGAGAAATAGTTTCTGAAATACTTGCTGAAAGAGGAAATAGTATAATAAATAATTATTATAGATTAGCTGAAGAAAGACAAGGTATAGATGAAAAAACAGCCAAAGAAATTGGAATAGATAGTAAGCTAAATAGTATGCTTGCAAGTAGAGTACTAGAAGATTCAGTTCCTATAAAAGAAGTAATTGACTTAGTATTGACTCCTGATGAGGTTAAACTAGCTAGAAAAAAATGTGACAAGTGGTTAGAACAAGAGCATGAGCAAGAGACAATTTTATAGTTTTTGATGGACATCAAGGACACTTACACTTGTGTCCAACAGTATATGTTAGACACAAGTGTAAGTGTTTTTGTTTATGAAAATAATAAGGTGGTGATAATATGCAAGTAATTGTTATTGGTGGAGGACCAGCTGGAATGATGGCTGCTATTGAAGCGTCAAAAAATGGAAATCAAGTTACTTTAATTGAAAGAATGAGGACTACAGGTAGGAAATTATCTATAACAGGCAAAGGAAGAGGAAATCTTACTAACAATATAGATATTTCTGAGTTTATAAAGAATGTACCTGGTAATGGAAAATTCTTATATAGTGCATTTAATAGATTTACTAATAAGGATTTAATTGCATATTTTAATTCACTTGGAGTTGAGACTAAGGTAGAACGTGGAGAAAGGGTATTTCCAGTGTCTGATACTGCTATGAGCTTTGTAAATGCGTTAAAAAAAGAACTTCAAAAATATAAAGTAAAAATTCTCGTAAACAATTTGGTGAAGAAAATATTAGTAGATAATAGCAGAATAATTGGTATTAGATTAGAAAATGGAGAGATAATTTATTGTGACAAATTAATAATTGCAACTGGTGGAAAAAGTTACTCTATGACAGGTTCTGATGGAAGTGGATATAAATTAGTTAAAGAACTTGGACATACGATAGTAGAACCTAAAGGTTCGTTAATTCCACTAGAAACATATGAAAAATATGATTTGCAAGGATTGTCATTAAAAAATGTATCAATTAAAGTTTTAGATGGAAGTAAAGAGGTATATACTGATTTTGGAGAAATGTTATTTACCCACTTTGGCGTTTCTGGACCAATCATTTTAAGTGCAAGTGCACATATTTTAAGAATAAAGAATATAGATGAAAAATTAAAGAATAAAAATATTAAAATTATTATTGATTTGAAACCAGCATTAACAGAAGAAAAATTAACTCAAAGAATACAAAGGGATTTTGATAAAAATACTAAAAAGCAATTTAAAAATTCTCTTTCTGAACTTTTACCTTCAAAGATGATACCAGAAATAGTAAAACTATCTAGAATTAATCCAGAAAAAAAGGTTGATGATATAACAAAAGAAGAGAGAGAAATGTTAGTAAAATGTTTAAAGCAATTTGTTGTTACAATTAAAAAGTTTAGGCCAATAGATGAAGCAATCATTACAGCAGGAGGAGTATCAACTAAGGAGATTAATCCACAAACTATGGAATCTAAAATAATATCAGGACTTTATTTCGCAGGTGAAATAATAGATGTAGATGCTTATACTGGAGGCTTCAATTTACAAATTGCATTTAGTACTGGTTACGTTGCTGGACAATTATCTTAATTGTTTTCATAAAAATAGGAGAAAAAAATGAGATTACTTACAAAATTTATTAAAGGAATTGTTTGTAGTTTTTTTTATAGAGTTAAATATCATAATGAAGAGGTGTTAGATAAATATGATTCTTATCTAATTTGCCCAAATCATTCACATGTACTAGACGCAATATTTGTTTTTCCCACTAAGTATGAAAGAAGTATCTATATAATGGCAAAACAAGAATTGTTTAAAAATGCTATTTTTAGATGGTTAGCTAAACTATATAATGTTTTTTCGATAGATAGGGAAAATACTGATGTTAGGAGTATGCTTAAATCATTAAGTATTTTTAAAAACGATGATAAAGCTAAATTAATTATTTTTCCAGAAGGAAAAGTAGTTAAAATTCCAGAGGAAGTAGGAGTTGTTTACAAAAAAGGAGCTGTATTTATAGCAGCTCATATTAATAAACCTATAATTCCAGTGTATATTACTAGAAGACCAAAACTTTTTCAAAGGATAGATATTACTTTTGGCGAACCATTTGAAATTAAAGATATAAAAAGAGGCGGAGGAAGTAAAATAGATAATATATCTAAGGAATTAATTAACTGCATTTATAGCTTAAATAAGGAGAATGATAAATGAAGAAAATAGGGCTTGCTTGTGTAGGTGGAGGAACAAAAGCTGCAAGTAATATTGGCGTTATTAAAGCGTTTCAAGATAATGGAATAGAAATATCTGAAATATCAGGAACAAGTAAAGGAAGTATTGTTGCTTTAATGTACACTCTTCGGCTATAGCACTGACGAAATGCTTGAAAAACTAAGATATTATACAGTTACTTATCCGAAATATAGTTTTACAGATAAACTAAAAGCGCCATTTAACTTAATAGCTAGAGGCGGTGGAAAAAATCCAATTAGTATTACAACTACTATAAAAGATCTATTGAAAGACAAGGATGAAATTTTGATGCAAGATATAAAGATGCCTTTTTTCATCCCAACTTTAGATATTACAAACAAAAAAACGGTTTATTATACTTCTAGAGTAATAGATGGTGAAGAATGCTATTTAGATAGACCAATTGAAGAAGCGGTAAAAAACACGTCATCAGTTCCACTTATTTTTATTCCTAATACTGTTTATATTGATGGAAAAATGCATCAATTTTTGGATGGTGGGATGACGAATAACACTCCAACTACTCATTTAGAACAGTTTGCTGATATTGTTGTTGGCGTTGAAAATGTTTATCATAAACAAGTAAATGAAAAAAAGGTTAATATTATTACAGGTATTAGAAATACATTTCAAGGTATGAGAAGGTCCGCAGTTCCTTTTCAAAAGAAAGACGCAGATTATTGGATTTTAGTTGATTGTAAGGATGTAGATATTATTGGAACGCCACAAGAAATAGATTTTTGTTATGAGGCGGGTTATAAATCCGCTATGGAAATAGTAGATAAAATCAAAAAAGAAGGATTATAGTATGTTAAATAATTTCTTAACCATTGAGGAAACAGTATCAGCTGAAATTGTTGAAAAAAAATCAAAATTTATAGCTAATATTATTCCGGTTGCAAGTGAAGAAGAAGCATTTTTGGAATTAGAAAAAATAAAAAAAGAAAATAGAGATGCAAGACATAATGTTTTCTCTTATAGGATAGCCAATGGACCAGAAAGAGCTTCTGATGATGGTGAACCTTCTGGAACGGCAGGAGTACCTATTTTAGATATTTTAAGAGGAAGCAAGCTACAAAATGTGTTAGTTGTAGTTACGAGATATTTTGGTGGAATTTTACTTGGCACAGGAGGACTTGTTAAAGCATATACGGATTCAACGAAAGAGGCATTAAAAAAAGCGCAAGTAGTGGAGAAGATATTGCAAAAAAAATATGAAGTTGAAGTCCCATATTCATATAATGATAAAATAGTATATTTTTGTAAGAATAATGAATATGAGATTGTTGAAACTAAATATGAAGAAAATGCAAAGTTATATATTGCCGTAAAAAACGAACGTTCATCGAGTTTCGAACAACAAATTAGTGATATTTCAAACCGAGAAGCAACTATAAAAGTAGTATTAGATGAATTTTATGCTTGATTCTTAGGACACTCACGAAAATCATTTCTAAATCTAAATCGAATATATTGTTTTGAAAAAGCCAAACCAGACCGCATGCTCCCCTTTTTCAAAACAATATATTCGACATAGATTTTTAACGAACTTGATTTTCGTGAGTGTCCCAAAAATCATCTTCGTAAATTGGGATGCTTGTTTTTGATGGTATTGAATAGTATAATTATTGTGAAATTTAGTTAGTGGAGGTATGCAGTATGAGAAATGAAGAAGATGTAGTAAGAGCGATTATAGAGATTCCTTTTAGATCAAGGAATAAGTACGAGATAGATAAACAAACTGGTAGAATGAGACTAGATAGAGTTCTATATTCTGCTATGGGATATCCAGCAGAGTATGGTTATATTGAAAATACTTTATCGCCAGATGGAGATGCCTTAGATATTTTAGTTTTATCTACAGAATCATCTTATCCTGGTTGTGAGGTCCCAGCAAGAGTAATTGGATATCTTACGATGATAGATAAAGGACTTTATGACTACAAAGTAATAGCTGTTACTGCTTGTGACCCAAGATATGATGATGTAAATAAGTTAGATGATATCGCAGATTTTACTTTAAAAGAGATTAGAAATTTCTTTGAAGAATATAAAAAATTAGAAGGCTATGAAGTTAAGGTAGAAGATTATCACGGTAAAATTGAAGCACTTCAAATTATAGAACAATGCAAAAAAGCATATGAAGATGCCAATAAATAATGGTGGTGTATTAATTTGGATAGACAAAAGAAAATTGTTAAAGTTAGTATTCAAGGGATTATAATGAACTTATTTCTTGTTGTTTTTAAGGGAGTAGTAGGCTTTCTTGCTAATTCAATTGCAATTATCCTTGATGCCTTGAATAATTTAAGTGATATGTTTTCAGCTTTAGTAACAATTATTGGAACTAAGTTATCACACAAAGCGCCTGATAGAGAACATCCATATGGACATGGTAGAATAGAGTATATTACTGCAATTTTAATTGCAGTAATTATTTTCCTTGCAGGTCTTTCTTCTCTTAAAGAATCAATTATTAAAATTATAGAGCCAGTAAAAGCAGATTATGCATGGTATACTTTATTGGTAGTAGTTATTGCTATTTTTGTCAAATTTTTCTTTGCTGGCTATTGTAAAAAAGTTGGAAAAAAAGTCGATTCTCAAAGTTTAATTGCTACACGGATTAGATGCATATACAGATGCAGGGATAGCATTTTCAACTTTAATTGGTGCCTTAATAAGCTCTCATTTTGGAATTAGTATTGAAGGATATTTAGGTGTAGTTATTTCATTTATGATTTTAAAGTCTGCTTATGGGATAATTAAAGAAACTTTTAATACAGTAATTGGTGAAAGACCAGATCCAGAGCTTACAAAGAAAATAAAGGATACAATTAATAAATATGAAGAGGTAAGAGGAGTATATGATTTAATGCTTCATAGCTATGGACCTAGTAATATGGTAGGCTCTGCCCATATAGAAATAGATGATGATTTATCTGCAAAAGAAATAGATGTTTTGACACGAAGGATTACAGGAAAACTATATAATGAATATGGTATAGTTTTTACTATTGGAATTTATGCGTCGAATGATAGTGGTGAAGCGGGAGAGATAAAGAATTATTTAAAAGAATTAATTAAAGATAAATGTGAAATAACACAACTACATGGATTCTATGTTGATGATGACGCAAAAAGTGTTGCTTTTGATTTAATTTTAGATTTTAACTGTAAAAATAAAGAAAG
>JAEEGL015828386.1_pt1 | contig 10041 bp, 5 predicted proteins | sample 9134231 | NCBI WGS metagenome assembly JAEEGL01 (sample SAMN16246548, study PRJNA631951) | gut metagenome | biome: gut microbiome; feature: rumen; material: fiber-attached | host: Bos | place: Iran: Karaj | collected 2018-10 | reverse complement strand
TCACTGTCGGTAGCAGTGCTGACGGGCACCCAGTCGGTAATGTCGTCACGACCGATGATCACACCACAGGCATGAACGCCCGTGTTGCGGACACTGCCTTCCAGTTTCTCGGCAAAGCGGATCGTCTCACCCACCCTGGGATCATCATTATTGAGTTCTGCACGGAAATCATCAAAACACTCCAGGCAGTTCTTGACCGAGATTTTGATTTTTTTGCCGTTCTTGTCCTCAGGCATCTCGTTGGGACTGGAAGGAATGAACTTGGCAAGACGGTTACTCTCGGCAACCGACAGATCCTCTACACGCGCTACGTCCTTGATGGCACTCTTGGCCGCCATGGTTCCGTAGGTGACAATATGAGCCACTTTTTCGGCGCCATATTTCTCAGTCACATAGTTCAATACTGCGGCACGGCCATCGTCATCAAAGTCCGTGTCGATATCAGGCAATGAAATACGGTCAGGGTTCAAGAAGCGCTCAAACAGCAGGTCATATTTCATCGGGTCAATCTTGGTGATACCCAGGCAATAGGCCACCGCTGAACCTGCTGCCGAACCACGGCCTGGTCCAACAGTGCAACCCAACTTGGGTGCCATGCGGATGTAATCCTGCACAATAAGGAAGTAGCCAGGGAACCCCATGTTCTTGATAGTTTCCAACTCGAAGTCGATGCGTTCACGGTGTTCCTCGTCAAGTTCTGGCCAGCGTTCTTTAGCGCCTTCATAGACCAGGTAGCGAAGATAATCGTCCTCGTTGTCAAAGCCGTCGGGCAAGGGGAAATCGGGCAAGATGGGAGCATGGTCAATGCTGTAAATCTCTATCTTGTCCAGAATCTCGTTAGTGTTCTGCAATGCTTCGGGCACATCGGCAAACACCTCGTTCATTTCCTCTTGCGTCTTGAACCATTCCTGCTTGCTGTACAGCATCACGTTCTCGTCGGTCAGTTTCTTGCCCGTTGACAGGCAGATGAGGCGCTCGTGGGCATCGGCATCTTCCTCATTGACAAAGTGGGAGTCATTGGTGCAGATGAGTTTGATATCCAGTTCGCGAGCAAACTCAATCAGCGCATCGTTAACGAGACATTGTTTCTCATAAGTCTCATGATTGGCACGCGTCACAGTGGCTTTGTGACGTTGCAACTCCAAGTAGTAGTCGTCTCCGAAGACGCCTTTGTACCATAGTATCGTTTGGCGTGCTTCATTCATTCTGCCGTTCATGATGTGTTGTGGCACTTCTCCACCCAAACAAGCCGAACAGCAGATGATTCCCTCGTGGTATTTTTCTATTTCGCTATGGTCGGTGCGAGGATGGTAATACATGCCCTCTGTCCAAGCGTGGGAAACGATTTTTATCAGGTTCTTGTAGCCTTGCAGATTCTTGGCAAGCAGAATCAGGTGGTTACCGTTATCACGCTTGTCGAAACGGTCATGGCGGGACTGGTTAGCCACATAGACCTCGCAACCGAAGATGGGAATGAACTTCTCACCTTCGCCGCGTTTACCGTTCAGCTTGTTCACGTAGTCATGAAATTCCTTGATGCCAAACATATTGCCATGGTCAGTAATTGCCATGCCACGCATTCCATTGGCTATAGCTTTATCAACCAACGACTTGACGGGTGCTTGGCCATCAAGAATCGAGTATTGGGAGTGTACGTGAAGATGTACAAATGGTATCATATTTTCTTAGTCAATTTTATCGTCAGATAGGGAGTGTAAAATTACTCCAAAAATCCCATCCGCCAAAATAAAGTTATTAACAAGATAGGCTTCAGGTCTTGGAGCATTAGATTTTAGGAGAATCCTAAAAATTGAAGTGGAGTTGGACGCGGATGCCGTGGCGGTCGGTGCCTGCATTCTCGCGGTAAGTCAGGCGCCAGACGTAGTCCACGCGCAAGATAGTAAGGATGTTGTCCAGGCCGACACCAGCTTCCATGTAAGGCTTGTCGCCCATGGGCAGACAGGGCACGTCGTCAGGAAACAGGAAGATGTCATTACTCTTGGCTGGATTGTTCTTGTCACTGAGGCTGCCCCACAGGCCTCGGAAGGTAATCACCTCGCGCAGACGCAGACGCTTGATAAGCGGCAGGCGGTTCATCAGGATGCCATTGCCCCAATAGGTGAGGTCCCATGAGAGGGCCTGGTCGTTGATGAACTCCATGGGCTTCATCAGGGTATAACTCTCAGGCTGGATGGTATAAGATAGGTTGACGTTGGGCATCAGCAAGTCAGGATAAGCGACCTTGCTCCATATTTTTTCGCCTTTGATCAAGACATCGGCATAGCCGAAAGCCGAGAACCAAAAACGCTTCTGCAATCCCAATTCAGTCTTATTGATTTCATGCAGACTGCCCATAAAGCCCTTGGGCATATAGGTCTGATTGAGGGTGATGATGGGCGCATCCATATTAATGGGAATACGGTAGGAACGAGCCTGATAGAAGGTCTCGCCGGGAGCATAACGCAACTGAGCTGTGAAACCAGCCTGGGTGTAACGCTTGCGGGAGTGTCCGTCGGCATAGATAAAGGGCACATATTGCGTTGCCTCATGGATATTGTGCTCGATACCAAAGGCTATCGAGAAGTGGTTATACCACTCATGACGGTAATCCAAACGGGTTGTTCGCAGATACTGCATCCTCACGTCTTTGTGTCTCCTGAGGGTTAAAAAGACGTTGTCTTGATTGGTGTAAAGATAGTGCTGAGCCAGTTTGTCCACATCATAGCGATGGATTAGGCGCAGACTATGGATGGGAAATTCCTGGTCCATCGCCTTCTTAGGCGTAAAGGAATATTCCAGGGAACCCATATACTTGAACTTCTTGTCACGCGTGCCATAGGCAAGATAGCCCCGGGCAAACCAATGGCGGTTCAAGTTGACTGTGGTCATGCCGCCCAGGCGAAATCTCACGCCCTCCAGTGAGTTGCCGCTGATGAGCGTATTGATCGGGCCAATGTCAAATTTACTGAGCCTCGATGTGGGAATATAGCCGTTAACGATGGCCATCAATCCGCGTTCGGCCCAGTAAAACAGGCGTGACTTGCGCAACCGTTGCATGAAGGCCTTCATTGAAGTGGCATTCGCGCGGGAATCTGCCGGGCGGTATTCCTGCCAAAACTCGTCTGGCATCTGGGCAGCACCACTTCCTGTGGATTGTTCCGCCTTGAAATTGAAGATGCCAGCCTCAGGACGCTCAAAATTATGCTCTCGGTAAGAGGTTTCACGTCGCGCAAAGGCTTTTGGAATGCCCGAAATGAGTTTAAAGCAGATTTCCACATCATCCCTCACCTTGAGGCGTGACCCGTCGGGTGCCCTCTCAAAATCCTGCTCGATGCTCATCTGTTCCACATAATTGAGGTTGATATCATGAGGCACACCCATGGAGACTCGTTTGATGAACAGGGTGGTATCTTCAATTGAGACATATAAGCGCCCCAGGAAGCCGAAGGTCTGCGGAGTGAAGGGTACAAAACTCAATACAGCACAGCGTTCGCCGTCGAGCATCACCGTATCGTTGAGGTAGAATTTGTAGAAATCGACAGCGATGCGGGACAGCGGGCTGACAAAGCGGTTAGTCAGCAATGCCACGTCATTCTGGAAAATGTTCACCTCGCCCATGAAGTCGTCCAACACACGCTTGACGCTGCTCTGGTCCAATTGTTCATCAAGTCCAGCATGTTTGGTGCCGAGGATGAGCTGTTTGTGCTGGTCCGGGTCAAGGCTATAATAATCACGGGCCACCGTCTCCTTGATAGAGATGGGAAGGATGCGCTTACCAGTGAGCATCGAGGTGTCGGCATACTGTTCAATCCATTTCTGGTCACCAGATTGGCCCTCGAGGTCGCCAATGTCGGCAAAGCCAAGCGACATCTTCTCGTATTGCGTATAGCCATAGTGCGGATGGCGTCGAGGGTCATTGTCATCTCGACGGGCACGAAGTCGCTTAATCATTTCCACCGCCGGATTATTCTTCTTGCTGTACTTCTCTTTCCCCTTGTGGACAACCAGTTCCTCCAGTTCCACCCCTGTGGCGACGAGGTCAATAAGCACTACGTTGCCCTGCCCTGCTCTGATAGTCACTTCCTTAGTACTGTAGCCCATGGCCGTGACGCGCAATTTAGTGAACTGGGCACGGGAATTGATAGTGAATCCACCTTGAGCATTGGCTAAGGTGCCCTCGGTGGTGCCGACCAGAGAAATGGAGGCATAACCTATACCCTCGCGCGAAAGCGAGTCGCGCACCATGCCTGTGATTTGAGTCACTGAAGGTTGCTGGGCTATGGCGGTCAAAGCCCAGATGATGAGCACTAAAAAGGCAAGGATATGTCTCGTCGAAATCTTCATGAGTCCACAAAATTAGGCATTTTTCGATTGACAGGGTGAATTTGCTTGAAAAAATAGCATAATAAGAGAGCAAGAACATAGGTCATCAATAATAATGAATCCGATTCATCGTTATTATAATATGGCAACTGAAATAGAACATAAATACCTAGTTATTAACGACTCTTACAAGGCAGCGGACTATGCCGTGAGTGAAATTACCCAGGGTTTTCTTTCCAGAAACCCGGAGCGGACCGTACGTGTCAGAATCAGAGACGAAAAAGCCTTCATTACAATCAAGGGCAAAGGAAACGGTATGGCTCACCCGGAGTTTGAATATTCCATTCCGCTTGAAGATGCCAAAGAGATGCTGTCTTTGTGCGAACCACCCGTCATTATCAAGACACGCTATATCGTCATGCATGAGGGAAATCGCTGGGAAGTTGACGAGTTTCATGGTGACTTGCAAGGACTTATCATTGCTGAATTGGAAGTACCCAGCGAGGAGTACCGTTTCCCTTTGCCCCCGTTTGTCGGTACTGAAGTCACCGGTGATTCCAGATATTATAACTCACAGTTGGGAGTAGGTCAATAAGAGCACACGGAGACACATTATTATTAAAAATACAAAACGCGCACGATGGTGCGCTTTTTTTTACTATTTTTGCAGCCGTTAAACGCGATTGACATTTAGATGTTCAAGATCAAGAGACTATATACTTTCATGCTGTCAAGGTTCTTGCCGAGGTTCCTGATGACCTTCTGCATCTGCCTTTTTATCGTTATGATGCAATTCCTGTGGCGTTATATTGATGAACTGGTGGGCAAGGGACTGAGCATGGATTTGATTGCCGAACTCTTTTTCCACGCAGCATTGAGCCTGTTGCCACTAGCCTTGCCGTTGAGTATCTTGTTGGCGGCGCTGATGACTTTCGGCGACCTGGGTGAACACGTGGAACTGACCGCCCTCAAGTCATCGGGTATCTCCTTGACAACCATCATGAAACCCATTGCTATGCTGATGGTTGTGGTGGCTATCGGCGCATTCTTTTTCATGAATAACGCATTACCCAAGTCCCAGGTCAAAATGTGGACCCTGTTGTTCTCGATGCGCCAGACCTCCCCTACCCTGGATATCCCTGAAGGCGCGGTATATAGCCAGATTCCCGGTTATAATATCTATGTAAAGCGCAAGGACAAGGAGCGCGACATGCTCTATAATCTGCTTATCTACGATGTGTCGGCAAGCACATTGTATCCCCGAATCGTGGCTGCTGATTCAGGGCGTCTTAGCATGACCGAGGACAAACGCCATCTGGTGCTTACCCTCTATAAAGGTGCATGGTATGAGCAGATGAGCGTAGCAAGTGGCATAAATGGCATGAGCGGTGACATGTACCGCCGTGAATCGTTTCATGACAAGGAAATCATGATCCCCTACGATGCCAATTTCACTCGCATGGACGATGAAACCATGAAATCCCAGTACGTGGGTAAGGATATCAAAGAACTGCAACATTCCATCGACTCCATCAACTTGAGAGTAGATTCAGCGGCTAGTCTGATTGTTGAAAGGATGCGAAGGCAACCCCTGTGTGGTGTTCCCCAGAGTCGTATGGTAGTCAAGGATGGCAATCCAACGCTCGAACCCATACCTCAAGTAAAACTTGATAAGGCGGTTGATATCAATGACATTCTCAAATCGTTACCGCAGCATGAGCAGCAACAGATTGTCAACCAAGCCTTGTCAAATGCATCCGCCGACATGCAGGACATGCAATTCCAGGGTTATCAGGTCAATGATGACAACTACATCATGCGCAGGCACCAGATTGAGCTCATCAAGAAGTTCACCTTGTCGTTGGCATGCCTTATTTTCTTCTTCATCGGAGCCCCGTTGGGTGCCATTATCCGCAAGGGCGGCCTCGGCATGCCCATCGTGATCTCGGTCATCCTGTTCATTATCTATTACATCATTGATAACACGGGATATAAACTGGCACGAGACGGTCGCTGGCCCGTTTGGCAGGGCATCTGGCTCAGTTCAGCGGTGCTGCTGCCCTTGGGTATATTCTTGACCAAGAAGGCCGTCAATGACTCGGCGGTATTCAATCCCGACGCATGGCTCAACTTCCTGCGCCGTATCACAGGTCTTCACCAGACCCGCAAACTAGCTGCTAAGGAAGTCATCATCAATGAAGTGGTTGCGGACGAGGCTTTGTCCCAAATCAATACACTCAAGGAGTTCTGCCAGCACTTCATTGACCGTTATCCTGGCAGGCAGCGGTACATTGATTACTGGCAGCAAGGCTATGACAAGAAGGCGATTAAGGCCCTTGCTGAGGAGGTGGACCGCGTAGTGGATTACTTGTCTAACTCCCGCGACCAGATGATTTTGAACAAGGCGATGGACTATCCCGTTATCAGACAATTACTCACTTATCAGCCTGTGACCAATAAGAACATTGGTACGGTGCTGGCCGCCTTGTTCCCCATCGGTTTGCCAGTGTGGCTCGTGGGATTAAGACATCAGAAGAACTTGAAGCGTGACGTGCGCTTAACGATAAAAACATGTGAACAACTTGTAGCGATATTCAATGGCGAGTATAGCCGTGAAATGGAATACAGCGACAAGTTGATGAACGAAAACTGACCATCATAAATAATGGAAGAAATCAAACTGAATACCATCGACGAAGCCATCGAGCAACTGAAACGAGGTGAATTTGTTATCGTTGTTGACGATGAGGATCGTGAGAACGAAGGCGACTTTATTATCGCTGCCGAAAAGATTACAGAGGAGAAGGTGAATTTCATGCTGCGAGAAGGGCGTGGCGTCTTGTGCGCACCTATCACTGCTGAACGCTGTCATGAACTGGACCTCAATATGCAAGTTGATGACAACACCTCAATGCTAGGCACTCCGTTTACGGTAACCGTTGACCTGCTTGACGGCTGTACAACGGGCGTGTCGATGCACGACCGCGCTATGACCATCCGCGCGCTGGCCAATCCTCACAGCAAGCCACAGGACTTTGGCCGTCCCGGTCACATCAACCCCCTGCGCGCCGTTGACAAGGGCGTACTGAAACGTGCCGGCCACACTGAGGCATCCATTGACCTGATGCGGATTGCAGGCCTCTACCCTGCCGCTGCCCTCATCGAGATCATCAATCCTGACGGCACCATGGCCCGCCTGCCCCAATTGATGAAGGTGGCAGAGAAATTCAATATGCCCATCATCACTATCAAGGACCTGATTGCCTATCGCTTGCGCACCGAGAAAGTAGTCGAGGTGGGTGACGAGGTTGACCTGCCCACCCAGTATGGTCACTTCAAGCTGATCCCGTTCCGCCAGATCAACAACGGCCGTGAGCATATTGCTCTCATTAAGGGCGAATGGACCCAGGGAGAGCCCATCCTGGTCCGTGTTCATTCCTCATGCGCCACGGGTGACATCTTCGGCTCGATGCGCTGTGAGTGCGGCGAACAGTTGCACATGGCGATGCAGATGATTGAGAAGGAAGGCAAAGGTGTGCTTGTCTATATGAATCAGGAAGGTCGCGGCATCGGCTTGATGAACAAGATTAAGGCCTATAAACTGCAAGAAAACGGTTACGATACCGTCGATGCCAACGTGCACTTGGGCTTCAAACCAGATGAGCGTGATTATGGCGTGGGCGCAAATATCCTCAGGATTCTAGGCGTGACCAAGATGCGCTTGATGACCAATAACCCCGTCAAGCGCGTGGGCCTTGAGAGTTATGGGCTCGAAGTGGTCGAGAATGTGCCTCTCGAGGTAAAACCAAATCGCTATAACGAGTTCTACATGCACACCAAGAAAACCCGTATGGGCCATGACCTGCACAAGGTGGACTGAAGCGCGAACGATGAGAGATCTCACTGAAATACGGCATTTTGTGGAGCGGGAAATTGTTCCGCGCTATGATGACTTTGACGCTGGCCACAGCAGGGATCATGTCCTGACTGTGATTGACCAGGCATTGCAACTGGCTGAATACTATCCTGAAGTGGACCGCTGCATTCTGCTTGTTGCAGCGGCCTACCATGACCTGGGCCTGATAAATGGCCGAGAGCATCACCACACCGACAGCGCCCGCATCATTCGCGAAGACAAGCGCCTACTCCAGTGGTTCAGCGATGATGAAATCAACCTCATTGCCGATGCCGCCGAAGACCATCGAGCCTCCAGTGACCATGAGCCTCGCACCATCTATGGCCGCATTGTCGCTGAGGCCGACCGTATCATCGACGGTGAAACCATTGTGCGCAGAGCCCTGCAATATGGCATGAAGCATGAGCCAGGACTTGACCGTGACGGCCAATACCGCCGCCTGATGGAGCACATGCACGAGAAATATGACTACGGCGGTTACCTCAAACTATGGATTCCACTAAGCGCAAATGCCCGTAGGCTCGAGGAGTTTCGCCAAGTCCTTGCTGACGAACCTCGATTCAGACAACTGTTTGATCACATATACGATTCACTGAACAACCAATAAAAACGAATAACACATGAAGAAGATTTTAACTCCACTCATCGCCTTGTTTATGGGCTTGGCCGCTTGGGCTGAGATTCCAAGCGGATATTACACCAATGCCATCGGCAAGCAAGACGAGGCCTTGATGACCGCCCTTGAAGGTATCATCTACACCCACACCAAGTTGTCTTACAATTATATGTGGACAGCCTATGATGTCACCGACTTGGGCAGTGACGGCTATTATATCGACATGTACTCCACCTGCAAGTACAACAACGCCTCAGCTCATGTGGCTGGAGCGTCTTACGTTGGAGAAGGTCTTAACCGAGAGCACTCGTTCCCCAAGAGTTGGTTCGGTGGAGAAGTGGATCCCATGTACACCGACCTGACGATGCTCATCCCTACCGATGCCTTTGTGAACCAGCGTCGCAGTAATAACCCGTATGGCGTGTGCGCTGGTGGCCAAACCTATACCAACGATGAATTGGGTGTGACGATGCTGGGCAAATTGGGTACCAGCACCTACAACGGTTGCACTGAGACCGTGTTTGAGCCTGACGACGAGTACAAGGGTGATTTTGCACGTATCTACTTCTATATGGTAACCTGCTACAAGAGCGTGGTAGGGACGTGGCCAGGTTGTGGCCAGTTGGACTATGGGAAGAACGGTTACAAAGCGTTCTCGGATTGGTCGTTACAATTACTCATGGAGTGGCACCGTGCTGACCCCGTGAGCCAGAAAGAGTTGAACCGTAACGAGGGCGTATATGTCGAGCAAGGCAACCGCAACCCCTTTGTTGATCACCCCGAACTCGCCGAGTACATCTGGGGCACTAAGCAACACACGGCATGGACAGGTCAGGAGATTCCTGATGATCCATTCGATAAGGATGTGCCTGTCATGCAACCTGTTGACACGACAGCCGTCGAGGCTACCGCCTTCCGCGCCGACTGGACCGCAGTGGATAACGTGTCGAGCTACACCCTCAAGGTGAACCGCATAGCCGCTCCTGGCGAAGAAATCGCCACCCTGCTGATGACAGATAATTTCTCCAAGGTAGATGCCACATCTGATGGAATTAAAGACATTTCCTCAAGTCTTGATGAATATACTGACAATCCCGGATGGACAGGCTTTAAGGTCTATAAGGCTGCTAACCAGAGTCTCAAAATTGGCACGCAAGATGTTGCCGGTTATTTGGTAACACCCAAC
>JAEEGL015363092.1_pt1 | contig 10041 bp, 12 predicted proteins | sample 9134231 | NCBI WGS metagenome assembly JAEEGL01 (sample SAMN16246548, study PRJNA631951) | gut metagenome | biome: gut microbiome; feature: rumen; material: fiber-attached | host: Bos | place: Iran: Karaj | collected 2018-10 | reverse complement strand
CGGATACAGTCCATCACGATTCCCTGTATTTCTTTTCTTGTTTTGTTACTGAAGCCTATGGCTCTAAGATACCTGTGCACCTGAATCTTCCTTATCCTGCTTCGTCTTAAATGCCTTATACAAAAGAATTGCGATGACAATTCCGGTAATAAACATGATCCCGCCGAAAAAAGTCATCAGGATAGCAATTTTCCCATAGTTGTTCTCAAGTGTCAAGTCCCATTTTACATAGAAACCCATGAGAAGACCGCTGATGAAGAAGCCTCCCCCGACTACGGTAAACAAAAATTGGAATCCCATTCCGACGGGAATCAGGTAATTATTATTCATTATTTAACCGGAAGAACTTTATCCTTGCCTCCCATGTATGGTTGGAGAGCCTTGGGAACATTGATGCTTCCGTCCTCGTTTACATTGTTTTCGAGAAGGGCTATAAGTCCTCTCGGCGTTGCGAGTACTGTATTGTTGAGCGTGTGAACAAGATATGTGCCGTTCGAGCCCTTGGTCCTTATTCCGAGCCTTCTTGCCTGAGCATCTCCGAGTGTAGAGCATGATCCGACTTCGAAATACTTCTGCTGGCGGGGGCTCCATGCCTCGACATCACAGGACTTAACCTTCAGATCTGCGAGATCTCCCGAACAGCACTCAAGCGTACGCACGGGAATATCAAGGCTTCTGAAAAATTCAACCGTATATGACCACATCTTGTTATACCAGTCCATCGATTCTTCCGGTTTGCAGAGAACTACCATCTCCTGCTTCTCAAACTGGTGAACGCGGTAAACTCCTCTTTCTTCGATTCCGTGAGATCCTACTTCTTTACGGAAGCAGGGGGAATAAGAAGTCATTCTGATGGGAAGGCTGTTCTCATCAACAATCTGTCCTTTGAATCGTCCGATCATTGAGTGCTCTGAAGTACCGATGAGATAGAGGTCCTCACCTTCTATCTTGTACATCATTGCTTCCATTTCCGCGAAGCTCATAACGCCGTTAACAACGCTGCTTCTGATCATGAACGGAGGGATGCAATAGGTGAATCCCTTGTCGATCATGAAATCGCGGGCATAGCTGATCATTGCGGAATGAAGTCTTGCAGCATCTCCGATAAGATAATAGAATCCGTTTCCGCTGGTTCTTCCCGCTGCATCCTTATCAAGTCCGCCGATCTTTTCAAGGATATCCGCGTGATAAGGTACCTCGAATGAAGGCACAACCGGATCTCCGTATTTCTGTATCTCAACATTTTCGGAATCGTCCTTTCCGATGGGAACCGACTCGTCGATAATGTTGGGGATCTTCATCATTATCGCGGTAACTTTCTCCTGAAGTTCGGGCTGTGCCGCCTCAAGTTCCGCAAGTCTCTTTGCGTTTGCGGCAACCTGTGCCTTCAGTGCTTCCGCTTCTTCCTTCTTGCCCTGAGCCATAAGAGCTCCAATCTCCTTGGAAATCTTGTTCTTGGCATTTCTTAAATCATCGCCTTCCTGCTGGGTTTTGCGAAGCTGCTTATCAAGTTCGATAACCTCGTCCACGAGGGGAAGTTTATCATCCTGGAATTTCTTTTTTATGTTCTCCTTAACCACATCGGGATTTTCTCTGAGAAATTTAATGTCGATCATGTCTTCTCCAATTCTGCCTTTTTCATCTTGCAGGCATTCTTAATTCATCTTTTTTGTTATCTCGGGATCTTCACGGCTTTTGCTTTTTCCAAAGCCATCTCTTCTTCTATTCCCAGTTCAACATCACACTCTCCGGATCTTACTTCTTTTGTATAGATGTAATTGGTTGCGGATGTGTGGACGGAGTTCAAAAGAAATCCGTTGTCATTCTCGTCCAGCATTGCGACTACAAAACTGAGCTGGCCTCCCATCTGGTCGAGCGCGTCATATTTCACAAGCGCGGTTTTCTGAGTGGCCATTGCTATTCTTTTAAATAATGTCTTGATGTTGCCTTTATGCTGCTCTGTAGTTGATTTGAGATACTGATTGTCTTCTATTATTTTTCCGATCTCTTCCTCGAGGCTTTCCGCTCCTTCACCCATACAGAGACGGTCGATCCTCTCGCCGAGCTTCCTGGTCTTCATCACATAGATGATAAGAAGTGCCAGAAGAACTATCGCAAGTACCGCCAGCACAAGGACTGCCATAACCAGATAACCGGGATCGAAGTTTTCGAGACCTGCCAGAGATTTTAATACATTGCTCTCCATTTGATTATGTCCGTTTTAACCTTTCAGCCTGTCTACGATCTTTTCAAAATCGTCATGATTAAAGAATTCTATGCTGATAGTTCCGGTTCCGCTGCCTTTGCCGTTTATGGTTACTTTGGTTCCGAGAGCTTTTTTAAGCTGTTCGGATGTGTCATCATAAATCAGCTGCAGGGTTTCATCGGTAACCTGCTTCTTGGGCTTTGCGGGTTTGTCAATATTCTTGACAAGCTTTTCAATATCACGAACACTCAGCTTTTCATCAAACGCGCGCTGTGCAAGCTCATACTGCTTTGCGGGATCCTCTACTACGATAAGTGCTCTTGCGTGGCCTTTGCTAAGCATATCTTCGTCTATCATCTGCTGAACTTCGTCGCAGAGCTTTAATAGACGCAGTGAGTTTGCTATTTCAGGACGGCTCTTGCCCACGCGGTCCGCAATCTCGTCCTGCTTGAGTCCGTACTCCTCGGTAAGCCTTTTGTATGCTTTAGCTTCTTCTATCGGGGTAAGGTCTGCTCTCTGGATATTTTCTATAAGAGATATCTCAAAAATTTCCTGCTCGGTATAATTCTTGATTATTACGGGAACTTCCTTCAATCCCGCAAGCTTTGACGCTCTCCATCTGCGCTCGCCGGCGATGATCTCATAATAGTCTTTCCTGTCCTGTACAAGCAGCGGCTCAAGCACACCGAACTGCTTGATGGAATCGGAAAGTTCCTGTAATTCATCTTCATCGAATTTGCGTCTGGGCTGATTGCGATTGGGCTCAACCTTGGTTATCTTAACCATAGTTACCCCGTCCTTAACAGATGCCTCCGACTGATTTGAACTCTCTGAAGACGGCTTGGCTTTTCCTACCGGAATAAGTGAATCCAGACCCTTACCTAACCCTTTTTTTGCCATTTCTTTTTTCCTCTTCTAAATGAATCTTAACGATGTCTGTTATGTTCGATAACTTCTCCTGCCAGCGCCCGGTAGCTCTCCGCTCCGGCGGACTTTGAATCATAGACCGTAATCGGCTGTCCGTAGCTGGGTGCCTCCGCAAGTCTTATATTTCTGGGAATCATTGTATCATAAATGTGATGGCTGAGGTTGTTCTTAACATTTTCCACAACCTGCTGTGAAAGATTGGTTCTGCCGTCAAACATGGTGAATACTACACCGTCAATATTAAGGTCGGGATTAAGTCTGTCCCTGACAAGATTGATCGTATGGATCAGCTGGCTGACACCCTCAAGAGCATAATACTCGCACTGGATCGGTACGATAACGCTTGTAGCTGCCGTCATTGCATTAATGGTAAGCATATTCAGTGAGGGAGGGCAGTCGATGATAATAAATCCGTAATCATCCGAGATATAATCCAGTTCTTTCTTTAAAATGAATGACTTGTCATCCCTGTCGAGCAGATCGACTTCCGCTCCTGCGAGATTTACGTTAGACGGAAGAAGGGATACATTTGTAGCCACATTTTTTATGAGGCAGTCCTGAAGAGCGCACTCTCCGAGAACCATTTCATAAATTGTGTTTTCCAACTCGTTCTTATTTACCCCAAAACCGCTGGTTGTGTTTCCCTGGGGATCCATATCCACTACCAGGACCTTTTCGCCGGTCTCTGCGATAGCCGCGGATAAATTGATAGATGTGGTAGTCTTTCCGACTCCGCCTTTTTGGTTTGTTATTGCTATAATCTTGCTCATATTTACCCCTTATATTTCAATGTTTTGTTGATATCGACACGCTATTCTTGATTATAGCACAGAATCAGACCGTTGTCATAAATTTCTTGCCCCAATTTACCCGTTAGAACACTATGTCCGTATATATCTCTATGCTATACTTCTATAGCGCTTAGCTACTCCTTGATAAAAGCATCGCATAATTATAATTTACTCAAAATTGGCCTATTTGGGAGAATCAGCATGACACAGATGGATTTTCAGATAATCGCGGAAAACATCAGGAAGTATCGTATCCTTCAAAATATCACGCAGGAAAAAATGGCGGAGTACCTAAATATTGATTCCCAATTCTATGCCCAACTCGAGCAGTGCAGACGTAATTTTACCATGGAACGCATTTTTGACGCGTGCAGAGCTTTGCATGTCAATATAGAGGACATAGTTCCCGTTAATGCTGTAGATCCGGACGAAGAGAAAAAGAAAAACGATACTCTTCGCGTAATAAACAAAAAACTGCCAAAGTGCAGCTCTTCCCAGCTTTTGCTGATCGACAAATTCATCGACAGCATATCTTCGCTTGTCTAAAATTCCAATCTTCTCATTTGTTTTTTTCTGTGATATATTGCAGATATGCACATTATTCTTCACCAGCCGGAAATTCCGGCAAATACCGGTAACATAGGACGAACCTGTGTCGCAACGGGAACAAGTCTGCACCTCATAGAGCCTATCGGATTCAGGATCAATGAAAAAGAGCTGAAGCGTGCGGGCATGGACTATTGGGACAAGCTTGACGTTACCCGGTACATTAATTACAATGATTTTCGTGAAAAGCATCCCGATGCCGTTGTCTGGATGGCAACAACCAAGGCAAAACGTACTTACTGTGACGTGGAGTTTGGGCCGGACGATTATATTATGTTCGGAAGAGAAAGTGCCGGAATTCCGGAAGAACTGCTGATTGAAGATGAAGCCCATTGCATAAGGATACCCATGGGACCGGAGATCAGATCGCTTAATCTCTCAAATTCAGTGGCGATAGTTCTTTATGAAGCATTGAGGCAACAGGGCTTCAGCGGCTTGGAAACTCAAGGGGAACTTCACAACCTCAGCTGGAAGTAAAAAGAAAGGAACAAATATGAAAGAATACAATTACACACCTCACGGCGTATGCTCGACAAACATCAGATTCGAACTCGATGACGATAAAAAGATCCACAATCTCGTTTTCACCAACGGATGCAACGGAAATCTTAAGGCAATCGGAAAACTCTGCGAAGGAAAAGATGCTTCGGAAATATCCCTTCTCCTTGCCGGAAACGACTGCAAAGGCCGCGGAACTTCCTGCGCGGATCAGCTTTCCAAAGCTCTTTATGAGGCACTTTCTTCATAGAAAGCGGCTCTTATCTCATCATAATTTCTACAGCGGCTCCTTGGACGGAGTACCTGCTTTTCGCGGGTATTTGTTCGGAGTCGCTTTTATTTTTTCTATAACAATAAGTGTTCTGTAAAGGTCTGTTCCGGGGAGAACAAACTCACTGCTGCTCTCTATTTTTCCGCCGAGTTCATCCAGTGCTTTCTGCGCCGCATTTATCTCCTCCGCGGTTTTTTCAGATTTATAGGCTATAAATCTTCCCCCGACTTTTACATAGGGAAGGCAGTATTCCGAGAGGGTCGAAAGATTGGCAACAGCTCTCGATACACATATATCAAAACACTCCCTGAGCTTGCCCTTCTTCGCGTAATCTTCCGCTCTTCCGTGAACAGCGGTTATCCCGGTTAGTCCGAGTTCTTCTATCACGGTATTCAGAAATCCCACTCTTTTATTCAGCGAATCAAGAAGAGTTATATTAAGTTCCGGAAAAGCGATCTTGAGCGGTATCCCCGGGAAACCGGCACCTGTACCGACATCTATCAGACTTAAGCCACTGTTTTTAGCGAGTTCTGCGTTAATATCCAACGCTTTTACAAGAGACAGTGAATCCAAAAAATGCTTCACAACCGCCTCGTCATATTCGGTGATTGCGGTGAGATTCATGACCTTATTCCACTCAATGAGAATCTCGTAATACCTTATAAATTGTTCGTACTGTTTATCACTCAGCCCGATTCCGAACCCGGCCAGTTTTTCTTCAAATATCTTTGTGTCGTACTTTTCCAACGGTTTATCCTTTCCGCTTCAAAAAACTGTTGCACCCGCCTTACGGCTATGGTAATTTTATCTCACAAATCATTATACACAAACCGCAGGGTTTTGACATCATTTTTGAGGAGACATCAATGTTTATCAAAGGCTTTACTTACGGATTTGACGGAAGAAGAGGGGCATACCGTACTCCCGAAGCTGCCGAATCGATGGAGAGACTCGCTTCTCTCGGCGGCGACTGGACCGCGCTTGCTTTCACTGTAGTTCAGGATTCCTTTTACTCCACACAGATCAGACCTGATTATCGCTATACGGTAACTGACAAAGATGTGGAAACGGCCGTCACAAAACTTCATTCTCTCGGACTTAAGGTATGCATGAAGCCCATCGTCAACTGTGCCGACGGGATCTGGCGCGCCCATATATTTTTCCCGGAGAGAGATTACGGAGACAAGGACTACTGGAAAGAATGGTTCAGTTCTTACACCGGCTTCTTATGTCACTATGCCGAGATTGCCGAAGAAAGCGGATGCGAAATGTTCTGCGTAGGCTGTGAGATGCTCGGAACCGAACACAAAGAAGGATACTGGAGAAATACTATCGCCGAGGTCAGGAAAATCTACCACGGCCCCATAGTTTACAACACCAATCATGGCAAGGAGATGGATGTGAAATGGTGGGATGCTGTTGATTATATAGGTACATCTGCGTATTACGGCGTGGGAAGCGTTCCCGGCGATTCCGTCGAAAACATGATATCCGTATGGAACAGTCATAAAGAAAAGCTTGCGGAGCTTTCCCGTAAAAACGGCGGAAAGCAGATCATATTTATGGAGATAGGATGCAGGAGCGCTTTAGGATGTGCGACAATGCCATACGATTTCACCCATAAGGAATTCCCGTATTCCGAGGAAGAACAGGCAGCCTTTTATGAATCCGCTCTTACTTCCATGTGGAACGAACCCTGGTTTGGCGGATTCTTCTGGTGGGACTGGTACACAAAGATCCCGACAAGGCAGCCGGAGATGGGCTTTTCGATAGTCGGAAAGAAAGCCGAAGAAGTAGTTAAAGAATGGTATAAGAAAGAGAGAGCTTAAAGCTCTCTTTTTTGCTGCAAAAAAACATAAGACAAAAAATGAACAGCTCCCGTAAAAAAAACGATAAGACTTGTATTTACAAAAAAGCTATAATTCGTCTGCAAATATGGATTTCCATGATATGCATTAGAGAAGGAGGAACTATATGAAAGCATTATTTATCGGTGGTACCGGAACAATCAGTATGGGTATAGTTAAGAGGCTCGCTCAGGATCCTCAGTGGGAAGTATATCTTCTCAACAGAGGAAACCGCAACAGCGAAGTGCCTGCAGGAATCAAACAGATCACAGCAGACATCTATAATGAAGAAGATGTTGCTGAAAAACTTAAGGGAATGAAATTCGACGTAGTCAGTGAGTTTATCGCTTTTGACGTGAAAGCGGTACAGCGCGACTACAGACTATTCAAAGATATTACGGATCAATATATATTTATCAGCTCCGCATCGGCATACAACAAACCTGCGGCAAGCTATGTGATCACAGAAGGAACCGCTCTTGCCAATCCTTACTGGGAATACTCAAGAAATAAGATTGCCTGCGAAGAATTCCTCATGAAAATGTACAGGGAAGAAGGCTTCCCGGTAACCATAGTAAGACCGAGCCACACCTATGATGAGAGAAATGTTCCTCTCGGTGTTCACGGTAACAAGGGATTCTATCAGGTAATAAAGAGAATGCAGCAGGGAAAACCCGTTATCATTCAGGGTGACGGATCATCCCTATGGACACTTACTTTTAACAGCGACTTTGCAGTCGGCTTCACAGGGCTCATGGCAAACAAGCATGCCATCGGAGAGGCATTCCAGATAACCGGCGATGAGACGCTCACCTGGGATCAGATATATCAGACAATAGCGGATGCTTTGGGAGTTGAACTGAAAGCATATCATGTTTCTTCCGAATTTCTGACCAGAGCCGGCGACTCGCGCGGATATGATTATATGGGAAGCCTCCTTGGAGACAAATCCGTTTCGGTTGTTTTTGACAACAGCAAATTAAAGAGACTTGTTCCGGATATGAGAACAAATATTCCGTTCCATAAGGGCGTCAGGATCGCGCTTGACTATGTTCTCTCACACACGGATGAATATGAAGAAGATCCCGAATTTGATGCTTTCTGCGACAAAGTGATCTCTGCTTTGAATGACGCGGTTAAAGCCGTTCAGTAATGTTTCAATAAATACACGGAGAAGAAATGAGAAACTCAGCCACATTAACAACTGATAAAAAACAGGTCGACCTCACAAAAGGCAGCCCTTTAAAACTGATCCTTTCCTTTTACTGGCCGCTTTTGCTGACCAGTGCTTTACAGCAGTTCTATAATTTCGCGGACACATGGATTGTAGGAAAAGGCCTGGGAGACAATGCCCTTGCGGCTGTCGGAAACATGGGATCCCTGTTCTTTCTGATAGTCGGATTTTCTTTCGGACTTGCAAACGGATTCAGTATACTTGTGGCTCAGAGCTATGGTGCCAAGGATTTTGAAACCCTTAAGCAGCGCCTTGCCGGCATTATTGAACTCGGAGTTATCCTCTCGGTTGTCCTCACCGCCTTCAGTGTAGCGTTTCTCCCTCATGCGCTCAGACTTCTTCGAACAGACAGCCTTATAATGAAGGACAGCCTCATTTACGGATACATCATCTTCGGAGGAATATTTACAAATATAACTTACAATATTTCTTCCGCATTACTCCGAGCTCTGGGTGACAGCAAGACTCCTTTGAAAGCAATAATCGCTTCCTCTGTAATCAACATTGCTTTGAACAGCCTGTTCATCTTTGTTTTTAAGATGGGGGTTGCCGGAGCTGCCATTGCGACAGTAATCGCACAGATCATATCTTCAATTATCTGTATAAACAGACTGAGACAGATTGAGATCATCAAACTTGAAAGATCTTACTTCAAAACCGGGATTAAGGTTTTTGGAGAGTTGTTAAAAAACGGACTTCCGATGGCATTTATGAATTCAATTACCGCTATCGGATGCATGGTTGTCCAGTACTTCGTCAACGGACATGGTGTTGTGTTTACCGCGGCATACGCTGCCTGCAGCAAATACCTTAACCTGTTCATGACTCCCGCTTCGACCGCCGGTAACGCGATGAGCGCTTATACAAGCCAGAACTTCGGAGCAAAGGAATACGGACGTATAAAAGAAGGCCTCTTTGTTTGTCTCGGTATATCGGCAGCCTCTTACCTCGTGCTCGGGTCCCTTATGGTATTTATCCCTGCACGCCTCGCCGGATTCTTGCTATCCGGAAAAGATCAGATAGCTCTTGTCTGTGATTTCCTTCCCAGATGTGGGATCATGATGATCTTTGTAGACACGTTATTTGTAGTAAGAAGTGCTGTTCAGGGAATGGGTAAACCTATGCTTCCCATGATTTCGGGTATATTGGAAATGGTCCTTCGTATCCTTACAATTTCGCTCTTTATCGGAAGGATCGGTTTCACCGCAACAGCTTACGCCGAGATCAGTGCATGGATCGGTGCTCTGGCAGTCAATGCTTATGCATTCTATGCATCACTCGGACCCCATCTTTATAAACATAAACCGCATACTATGCGTTCCAAGAGAGCGTTTCAATAGTTCTTCTCCTGCAATACCACTACTAAAAAACATCCGGCAGATCTTCTGCCGGATGTTTTGATTTTGTCCTTATTGTTTTTTCAGACTTAGAACTTTCCTGCCTTAGCTGCTTCTTCGATAGAAACTGCGGTAGAAACGGTCATACCTACCATCGGGTTGTTTCCTGCGCCGATGAGGCCCATCATTTCTACGTGTGCGGGAACTGATGAAGAACCTGCGAACTGAGCATCTGAGTGCATACGGCCCATTGTATCTGTCATACCGTAGGAAGCAGGACCTGCTGCCATGTTATCGGGATGAAGTGTACGTCCTGTACCTCCG
>JAEEGL014387932.1_pt1 | contig 10041 bp, 8 predicted proteins | sample 9134231 | NCBI WGS metagenome assembly JAEEGL01 (sample SAMN16246548, study PRJNA631951) | gut metagenome | biome: gut microbiome; feature: rumen; material: fiber-attached | host: Bos | place: Iran: Karaj | collected 2018-10 | reverse complement strand
TGACGATAATCATCAGCATTCTGCTCATTATGACGTTTATTACGGGAACCGTTTTCGCGGATTCTTCCGACGAATACACTAAGGTCAAGAAATCCCAGTACCCCAAGCTGATGCAGGGCAAGCTGACCAAGAGCCAGGTCGAGATCGTCATCGAGGGGATCATCGGCAACCAACAGATCGTTGACTGGAACGAGACTTTAAAACTCAGTTCCAAGCAGATCAAGAAGGCCGGACACGACCATTTCGTTAACAGGATCGCTTTGGCCGGCGCCAAATGGTACAGCCCCGGCGATAAACAGTTTGCCAGCAGTGATCCCAAAGATCAGTGGTGCGAGGCTCATAACATCGCGGAATCCAACAGGATCCTTTCCTTCTACACGGACTACCGTTACAAGAAGAACAAGAAAAAGAAGGAAGGGGACTACTACGTCTGGCGCACCACTTCGAAGAAGCTCTACTATTATGGCGGCATCGGTTACGGCTTTGGCTGCACCATCACTTCCGCGAAGAAGTACTCAGACAAGATCGTACTTAAGGTGAAGCGCGAGAGCGATTATACCGAGGATCCTTTGATCGGCAAATATACCGTGACACTCAAAAAGCAAAAGAACGGCAGGTTCAAACTTTACAGTATCAAGGAGACCTGGAGGTCTGACGAGCTGTAAAACAGGGCGAAAATGCCCAAAAGTAAATCTTTACTTTTCGCACGGAAAACACCGAAAAATCTTTACAATTCCATCGTATCGTACTATAATTAAGTAAAGATTTTGCAGAAACAGCAGTTTTCGGAGCATCAGATACGAGAGCCATAGGGCTGCAGGATCGTATTGGGTGCTCCTTTTTTGATAGATGATTGGAGGGTCAGAGATGATTTCATACGAAGGCCTCGAAAACAAACTGGCAGAGAAAGGCCTTACCAGGTCCGATCTCACTAAGAAACTCGGCATTTCGTCCAGGACTGTGGCCAAGATATCCAAGGGCGAGAAGCTTTCCAGGATAGTTCTGGAGAAGATCGCAGACTTTCTCGGCTGCGAGCCAACGGAGCTTTATCATGAGGAAAGAATAATCACCACGTACAGCGACTACGGTCATGACGACAGAAACACCATGAAGAAGATCGTGATCTTCGGCGGCGGTACCGGAATTTCCAATATTTTGTCCGGACTGAAGCTTTTCCCGGTGGACGTAACCGCGATCATTGCGGTAAGTGATGACGGAAGCAGCACCGGCGTGCTTAAGGAGGAGCTGGACATTCCAGCGGTAGGAGACCTGGGCAAGGTGCTTCTTTCCATGGCCAACGTGGACGAGGATTTCATAAGGCTCCTTGGCTACCGCTTCAAAAAATCCGGATCCCTGCACAACCACCCGGTAAGAAACATACTTTTGGCAGCTCTTATCGATCTTAAAGGCGACCTCACCGAGGCCTCCAAATACATGTCAGGTCTGCTCAGAGTCAAGGGCACCGTGCTTCCTCTGACGGAGGAGAAGGTGGAGCTCATCGGCTACGGCGAGAAGCAGGTCTACGTAGGAGAAGTGGCCGTCGGGCAGCACGTGAAAGACATAGATTACATCGCATATGACCATCCTTTCAGGGTGAACGCTGAGGTCATCCGCAAAATAATGGACGCGGACCTCATAATCTTCAGCCCCGGAAGCCTTTATACCAGCATCATTCCGCACCTTATCGCACCTGACATAAGGGAAGCGCTCTCGGAGACAGAGGCTCCTCTGATGTATATCTCCAATCTGGTGACTCAGCCGGGCGAGACCGACGGATACACTGTAAGCGATCACATCAAGGTGCTCAACAGATATCTCACGAATCGCAAGATAGACGTAGTTCTTGCCAATTCCGGCGGAGTGGATCCTGAGATCGCCAAGATCTACCGAAACAAAGAGAATAAATTCAGGGTAGAACTTGATAAGGACGAGGTGGAGAGGTGCGGTGCGCGCCTGATCACCGACGACATGGTCAGGATCGATCGAGGCTATATCGTCCATGACGAACTGAAGACCGCTTATCTGGTCTTTTCAAGCCTGATGAAGTAGTCGTTAAGGCGACTATGAAAGAAATCTGTTTCATACCATGAAAATCTACTGTATACACAATAAAATGTGTCCAAAAAATTGACATACACAAGGGATAGGTGTATAATTTTTGGTGTGATTTTTGAGGTAACACGGCCTCGAAAAGAAAACGAAAATTATACACTTTTTTAATAGAGGTAATACTAATGGGAAAATACTTTGGAACAGACGGCTTCAGAGGCGAAGCCAATAAAGACCTGAATTTTGAACATGCCATCAAGACCGGCCGCTACATCGGCTGGTACTATGGCAAGCGCCTTGGCAGGAAGGCCAAGGTAGTCATCGGCAAGGACACCAGACGTTCCAGCTATATGTTCGAGTTCGCGCTTTGCACAGGACTCGTTGCATCCGGTGCTGACGCTTACATCATGCACGTTACGACTACACCTTCAGTTTCCTACATCACCAGGGTGGACGATTTCGACTGCGGCATCATGATCTCCGCATCCCACAATCCGTATTATGACAATGGCATCAAGATCGTAAACTCCAACGGAGAGAAGATGGACGAAGAAACGCTTCTCCGCATCGAGGATTACATCGACGGCAAGGTAGAGGTACCCATGGCTGAGCGCGAGGAGATCGGTAGAACTGTTGATTATTCCTCAGGAAGAAACAGATACATCGGATATCTCATCGGACTTTCCAAGTACAGCTTCAAGGGCTATAAAGTCGGTCTTGACTGCGCCAACGGTTCTGCATGGCAGATCGCCAAGAGCGTGTTCGATGCCCTCGGAGCCAAGACTTACGTCATCAACAATGAACCCGACGGTTATAATATCAACACAGAATGCGGCTCAACTCACATAGAGCATCTTCAGAAGTTCGTGGTTGAGAACAGGCTGGACGTGGGCTTCGCTTATGACGGAGACGCTGACAGATGCTTATGCGTCGATGAGAACGGAAACGTAGTAACAGGCGACCACATCATCTACATCTACGGCCTTTACATGAAGGAAAGAGGCAAGCTCATAAACAATAAGGTAGTTACCACCGTAATGTCCAACTTCGGCCTTTACAAGGCTCTGGATAAGGTCGGCATCGAATATGACAAGACCAAGGTCGGCGACAAGTACGTTTACGAGAACATGGTACAGACCGGAAACCGCATCGGCGGAGAACAGTCCGGACACATTATCTTTACAAAATATGCTACCACAGGTGACGGCATCCTCACATCCCTTAAGATGATGGAAGTCATGATCGCCAGAGAGAAGCCCATGAGCAAGCTCGCTGAGCCCGTGGTATTCTATCCTCAGGTACTGAAGAACGTTCGCGTTAAGTCCAAACCGGACGCTCAGAACGATCCCGACGTTCAGGCAGCTGTACAGCAGGTAGCCAAGGACCTGGGAGAAACCGGCCGAATACTGGTCCGTGAAACCGGCACAGAGCCCGTGATCAGAGTCATGGTGGAAGCAGGCACAGAGGAGATCTGCGAGAAATACGTGGATCAGGTAATACAAGTAATCACAGAAAAGGGCCATCTGGCTTAAGTTATAAATATTGACACTTGGAGGATTTAATAATGAGAGTAGTAATTCAGGATGATTATAACAAAATGTGCAAATGGGCAGCCGACTATATCGCTGCTAAGATAAACGCTCACAAGGAAGACAGACCTTTCGTTCTGGGACTTCCCACGGGTTCATCCCCGATCGGCGTATACAAAGAACTCATCGCCAAGAACAAGGCAGGGGAATTATCCTTTGCAAACGTCGTAACGTTCAACATGGACGAGTATCTTGGACTGCCTCATGAGCACGATCAGAGCTACTGGTATTTCATGCATGACAATTTCTTTGATCATCTTGTGGACATGAAGCCCGAGAACATCAATATCCTTAACGGCATGACAGACGACCCTGAAGGCGAGTGCGCTCGTTATGAAGAGAAGATCGCTTCCTACGGCGGCATCGATCTTTTCATGGGCGGCATCGGCGTTGACGGACACCTGGCTTTCAATGAGCCCTATACTTCGCTCACATCCAGGACCGGCGTCCGCGACCTGACCACCGACACCAGGATCGTGAACTCCAGATTCTTTGGAAACGATCCCGAAGCGGTTCCCGCTCAGGCGCTCTCCGTTGGTATCGGAACCGTTACCGATTCCAAGGAAGTTCTCGTGCTGATCTCCGGACACAACAAGGCCAGAGCTATGGCAGCTGTAGTTGAGGGCGGAGTATCCCAGAAGTGGACCTGCAGCGCTCTTCAGATGCACAACGCTGCAATCATCGCATGCGATGAGGAAGCCTGCGGCGAGCTCACAGTTGATACTTACAAGTATTTCCTGGACATCGAGAAAAAAGAAAGACTGTAAACTGACCAAGCGGCCGCCTGATGCGGCCGCGGTTTGATATATCGAGGCCGCTTAGTACGGCCGGAACGGAGATTATAATGTATACGATCAAAGACTTATATGACCTTGACCACACTCTGGCAAAGGATTATCTGTCACAGTTCACCTATCCCTGGGAAGCTCTCAAAGGCATCAAGGACATGATCCTGGCCCTGGGACCTACGCTTGGAGAGGACTATGAGGAAGTTTCCGAGAACGTCTGGGTACACAAGACCGCAAAGGTATTCCCGTCAGCATATCTCGGTGCTCCCTGCATCATCGGACCCAACACAGAAGTACGCCACGGCGCCTTCATCAGAAGTTCCGCTTTAGTAGGCGCTGACTGCGTTGTAGGAAACTCCGTGGAGCTCAAAAACGTCATTCTTTTTGATCACGTCCAGACTCCTCACTATAACTACGTAGGCGATTCCATCCTCGGCTATTACAGCCATATGGGAGCCGGCTCCATCACTTCCAACGTGAAATCCGACAAGACCCTGGTGGTCGTAAAGGACGGAGACGAGAAGATCGAGACTGGCATCAAGAAGGTAGGCGCAATGCTGGGCGACTACGTTGAAGTAGGCTGCAACTCCGTGCTGAACCCCGGCACGATGATCGGCCGCCACTCCAACATCTATCCCACCAGCTGCGTCAGAGGTGTGGTACACGAGAATTCCATCCATAAGAACGACGGCACCGTGATCCAGAAACACTGATCCGGATCGGGCTGAGGCTGTCATGGCACAGCTAAAAACTCACGAAACACTGATAGGAGATCGCTTTGTTTATTCTGAAGTTCGCGATAGCGATAGCAAATTTCATATACATGTTCTTCAAGCTCCTGCCCGTGAAGGACAAGGTGGTCATGATCAGCCGCCAGTCCAACCAGGTGAACTCCGACTTCAAACTTCTGGGAGACGAGCTTGAAAAGATGGGGCACCAGGTGGTTTACATGTGCCGGACGCTGGAGGGCGGAGCCAACTCGGGACTCGGAACGCGCATCAGTTACGCATTCCACATGATTTCGCAGATGCATCAGCTTGCTACTTCACGCGCCTGCGTCATAGATTCCTACTGCCCGACGGTCTCCATCCTTAAGCAAAGGCCGTCGCTCACGGTGGTCCAGATCTGGCATTCCATCGGCACCATGAAGTCCTTCGGCCGTCAGATCTTCGGCAAAGAAGAAGCCTCGAACGCCAAACTCGCCGACGTTATGGGCATGCACAAGCACTATACTTTTGCATGCGCTGCGGGACAGGCCTACGCGGCTGACCTGGCCGGCGGATTCGGCATACCCGTGGACATGATCCGGATCTTCACACTCCCAAGAGTCGACCTCCTGAAGAGCAAAAAATACGAAGCGGAGATCAGACAGAAGATCCTGACGGATTATCCCATGCTGGATACTTCAGGCGAAGGAAAGGGCAAGGTGAACGTCGTCTACGCGCCCACATTCAGAAAGGACGAAAGCGGTTTCGCGGACGCATTCCGGGCTTTGGCCGACAGCATGGATCTGGACAGATATAACCTGATCGTCAAGCCTCATCCCTTAAGCAAAGTCGAAGTGGACGACCCCAGGGTCATCATCGACAGGAAGTACTCCACATTCGACATGCTTTTCGTGGCGGACAAGCTTATAAGCGACTACTCCTGCGTAGTGTATGAGGCAGGGGTCAGGGACATACCGCTTTATTTCTATAACTACGACATGAATAAGTATGACGACGTTCGCGGATTCAACATCGATTATTCCACACTCCCTGGCTACACGTCAGGAGACCCCGCGGAACTCGCTGAGGATCTGGGCAAGCCATACGACATGGAATACTTCCATGAGTTCATGAACAAATACGTTGAGAACACCGAAGACTGCGCCCTTAAGCTGGCGGAGGAGATAGACAAGTACATGAAGCGCGCCTAGGCATTGGCTGATAATGGGCGAAGTGCCGGGCAGCAATACTTTTGGATAAATACGGAGAGAGAAATGAAAAAGATAGCTTTGATCTTTGCCGGCGGGTACGGCCAGAGAGTCGGATCGGACATCCCCAAGCAGTTCCTGAAGATCTGCGGCAGGGAGATCATAATCCACACGCTGGAGCTTTTCGAACTGAATGACAACATCGACGAGATCTACGTGGTCTGCGTCAAAGAATGGATAGACCACCTCTACAAGCTGATCGAGAAATACGATATCGACAAAGTCGTAAGGGTAGTGCCCGGCGGAGTGACCGGCCAGGATTCTATCTTCATAGGACTCAATGAGATCGCAAAGGACAACGACGACGCCATCTGCCTGATGCATGACGGCGTAAGACCTCTGGTGGGCCAGGAGACCATCGACCGCACCGTCGAAAGCGTAGTCGAGTACGGTTCCGCAGTTCCCGTGGTCATGGCCAAAGAGACCCCGATCTTCTCAGTCGACGGCAAGCACGTCGAGTCAATGCCCGAGAGAAGCTCAGTCTATCTGGCACAGGCGCCCCAGGCCTTCAAGCTTAGCGAGATCCTGCCCGCGCACATCGAGGAACGCAAAACCAACCCCGGTTACGTCGGCGTGGTGGATTCCTGCGGACTCATGTTCAAGCACGGCTATGAGGTCCGCCTGATCGAAGGCGATAGCGGCAACATCAAAGTTACTACCCCAAGCGACTTCTACACGCTGCTGAGCAACCTGAACATGCAGGACTACGAGCAGATATCACTGCTGAATGATAAGAAATAGAATATTGATTGTTAGAGCTGCCTGGGCAGCTCTTTTTTGTTTGGTGGTCAAGAGAGCTGGGGTGGATTGATTTTTGCTTGGTGGCTGAAGCTGCCGGGAGAATATTTTTTGCTGAATTTTCGCGGGCAGGCGCTGTGAGGCTGGCTGAGAACCCTTGCAGCCCAAGGCTTTTGGGATGATTGGCCCAAAATCGTATACCTTGTTGGAATATTGAGTTTTGATTCAAAGAATGATAGCATATTTGTACTGTGGATAGGACTGAAATGGGGTGTGGCGATTCTAGTCCTACGTGATTTAGCTGTGTGATAGGACTAAAATGAGGTGTGGTGATTCTAGTCCTACGTGATTTAGCTATGTGATAGGACTAGAATGGGGGCAGGCGTTTCTAGTCCTACGTGATTTAGCTGTGTGATAGGACTGAAATGGGGTGTGGCGATTCTAGTCCTACGCGATTTAGTTATGTGATAGGACTAAAATGAGGTCAGGCGATTCGAGTCCTATTCACGACACTTTACCCATAGGACTGAAACAGGGGCAGGCGATTCTAGTCCTACATAACATGCTTTTTTGATAGGACTAAAATAGGGGTAGTCGTTTCTAGTCCTATTCACGACACTTTGACCATAGGACTAAAATGAGGTCAGGCTTTTCTAGTCCTATTCGCACCACAACTCAATAATCAAAACACCATTATTTCATCAAAACTTCAAAAGGGGGAACAAAAATGAGATTATCAATCAACAATTTACAAGAGCGTCTTGAAATATTGGACGATATTATAGCCGAAAAAAGAAGGGCTTTGCGCAACGCACCCAATGGATCCATCAGGATCGCCAATGACAAAAGAGGCCCTAGGTTCTATCACATTACTGATCCCAAAAGATCCAGAGGCAAATATATATCTATCAATGAGGTGGATCTGATAAGGCAGCTGATACAGAAGGATTATGACTTTAAGGTTTTGGAAAGAGCGATCAAGGAACGCACCTGTATTTTGCATCTAATAGGAAGGTATCGTAAAGGAACTGCAGAAGACGTTTTCGATAAGCTGATACCTGAACGCCGCCGTTTGATCACTCCCATAATATTGCCTGATGACGAGTATGTTCAGAAGTGGCTTAACAGACCTTATGAAGGCCTTGGATTTAAGGATACAGATCCTTTTATAGAAAATGACAGAGGCCTCAGAGTACGTTCTAAGTCGGAAGTCATCATAAGCAACAGATATGATGCGAGGGGAGTACCGAATAGATATGAAGAACCGCTTTTTCTGAAAGGATATGGGAAAGTCTATCCTGACTTCAGACTTTTGAATGTCAGAACACGCAAAGAATTCATCCATGAACATCTTGGCATGATGGATGATCCAGCTTATGCTGAAGATAATATTATTAAGATCAAAGCATATCAATACAACGGTTGGATCCTGGGGGAGAATCTGATAATTACGATGGAAACAAAAAATTCGCCAATAAACGCAAAGGATATTGATCTGATTATTGATAATTATCTTTTATGACTTCTTTAACCTTACACCGCAGCACCGCATCCGCCCCCGCACCCCCCACAAAAAAAGCCCGGATCCACGATCCGGGCACCTTTATTTTTATATTACTGATTGAACTGGGTCTTCAGTCTGTAAATGTTGTTATGCACTACAGGGATGGCCAGGATGACCAGTGTGATGACTCCTTCAAGTCCGATGGTGATACCGTTATAGGTGAAGGAGTAGAGGGCGGGGTTCATTCCTTCCGGTGCGTATTCGCCGAAGAAGATCCAGCCTGAAAGGAAGCTGCAGATGAATCTCGCGACCACTGATACCGCGTAACCTACGTAAAGGCCGTTTTTGGATTCGCTGAAGAATCCGGAGAGGCCGAGGGCCGTGAAGGCCAGGATGTAGTCCAGCAGCAGCTGTACGGGGTGGATGACGTATCCGCCGACGATCAGGTTCAGCAGTCCCAGGGCAAGGCCTGAGATGAGTCCCCACTTGGGTCCGCAAAAGTATCCGGCAAGAGTGGCTGCCAGCATGCTCAGCAGTGTGATGGATCCGCCGTAGGGCAGGTGAAGCAGTTTTACTTCGTTGAGTCCGATGGACAGGGCGATCAGTACCGCGCAAAGAACGAGGTACTTGACATTTTTGTTTCTCATAAAAAAACCTCCTAATATGAAATATCGGAGGGGAGGCGGGTTTTTTGCAATGCAAAAAACTGTTTGTACTGTTAGCTTGCCTACGCCGGTATTATCCGGATCAGGTCATGAGGGTTTAGATCTCAGCAGTAGTAGCTCCCCTAGCACTCTTGCAATTATAACTCTTTTGCGGTATAATGTCAAATGGTATAGTTTGTGCTTGCTCCAACTGATCCGGCGCAGATATTACCGACAAAAACAACAATAAAAGTTCAAGGGGTAAACAGAAAGGATACACACTAAATGAACAATAAAGTACATATCGTAGCAGAGCCTGCAGGCCTTATCAGAAAGATCGCCAGAGACACGCTTCGCGGTCATTGGAAAGAAGTTTTCATCGGGATCCTGATCTATTCGCTTCTTACGGATTACATCTCCGCGATCCTCAACATGATATTCCCTATGTATCGCGAGGTAGAATTATACGGTCAGCATCTGACTGTCAATCAGTCATTCGTCGGAACCTTGTATACCACTGTACTGGTGGGAGCTTTCACATATGGTATCACGCTGTTCCTGCTTACTTTCTTCAGGACCAAGAAGACTAACAATTCTCTGATTTTTGAGGGATTCAGCATGCCGGTTAAGACCATCGGCCTTCAGATCGTGATGACTATCAGGATCTTCCTGTGGTCGCTGCTTTTCGTTATTCCCGGCGTGGTAGCAGCCTTCAGATACAGCATGGCTTACTATATCCTTGCCGATCATCCTG
>JAEEGL014385974.1_pt1 | contig 10041 bp, 7 predicted proteins | sample 9134231 | NCBI WGS metagenome assembly JAEEGL01 (sample SAMN16246548, study PRJNA631951) | gut metagenome | biome: gut microbiome; feature: rumen; material: fiber-attached | host: Bos | place: Iran: Karaj | collected 2018-10 | reverse complement strand
TGATGAAAGTTATTTCTTCTCAATATATTGTCAAAAAGAATATATGAAAGAAGTAGATAAGAATATGCCATGGGGTATATCTGAATCTGCTTATGGAGAACTTGATGATGGATTAAATTACAAATATAAAGCTTTCTCAACTCCATATTTAAAAGTTCAAGAAGATAAAACTCAAAGAGTAGTTATCTCACCATATGCATCAATCCTTGCATTATCAAATGATCCTCAAGCAGTATATACAAATATCAATAAATTAAAGAAATTAGATATGTATGGAGATTGGGGATTCTATGAATCATATGATTATGATGATAAAGAAATTGTTGAAGCATATTTCTCTCATCACCAAGGAATGATTCTTGCAAGTTTATGTAATTATTTAAAAGGAAATGCTATTAGAGAATATTTCCATAAAGATGTTAGAGTTCAATCTATTGAAATATTATTAAAAGAAAAAGTTCAATTTAACCCAATTATTGATCTTAAAATATATGGTTATAAAAGATATCATTATGAAAAAGAAATTGTTGAAAATGATATTAGAGCATTTAACTATTTATCAGATGTTCCAGAAGTATCAGTACTTTCAAATAATAACTATATGTTATTGATGAATGATCGTGGTAATGGATTCTCAAGATATAAACAAATTCAATTAAATAGATATCGTAAGATAACAGAACAAAACTATGGAATGTTTATGTATATTAAAGACATGAGTAATTCCAAATATTGGTCTAATACTTATTCTCCTACTTATGTTAAACCAGATAAATATAATGTAGTATTTGCAAGTGATAGAATAACATTTATAAGACAAGATAATAAAATAACTACAAAAACAGAAATAATAGTAACAAAAGAACATAATGCCGAAATAAGAAGAGTAACATTTAAAAACCATTCTGAAGAGGATAAATATTTAGAAATTACTACTTATACTGAACCAATTATTGAAGAAAATATTGATGATATTACTCATAGAACATTTAGAAATCTATTTGTAAGTAGTGAATATGATAAACAAAATGAATCTATTATTTTATGTAGAAGAAATAATAATAAGAATATTTCTCAATATTACTTTAATAGATTACTAATAGAAGATGATTATCATAAGATTAGCTATGAAACAGAAAGAAGTAATTTCATAGGAAGAGGAAAAAATAATGATAAACCACTTGCTATGGAAGAAAAACTTACTAATACAGTAGGTACTAATATAGATCCTGTAATAGCAATTAGATCTAATATTGTTATTCCAGCAGGTAAAGAAAAAACAGTATTCTATATAGCTGGATATAGTAAATCACGTGAACAAATAACTAATATTATAGAGTCATATGATACATATTCTAAAATTAATACAGCATTTGAATATGCTACACTTGCTAATAACATTAATACTAAGATATTAGGCATTAGTGGACCTGATATGAGAAATTACAACATGATGCTTAACTATCTATATCAAACAAGTAGACATTTTATAAATTCTGAAAGAAAAGATATCTTAACTAAAAATAGTATGAATCAAACTAATTTATGGAAATATGGTATTACTGGAGACTATCCAATAATGCTTGTTGAAATATATGAAAGTGAATCAATTAACTTAGTTAAAGAAGTATTAAGAGCATATGAATTCTATAAAACTAGATCAATTTTTGTTGATGTAGTAGTAGTTAATAGAGAAAGTGATGAATATAAACCAATAGTAAAAAGAGAAATAGAAAAAGAAATGTATAGAATGAATACTTTGTATGATTTCTATGCAACACCTGGAAGACTATATATATTAGATGGAAATGAAGTAAGTTATGCTGAAGATATTCTATTAAATATGGTTGCTAGGTTAAGATTTGATAGTAAAAAGTCTACTTCTCTTACTGATAGTATTCATTTATTACAAAAAGAAAATAAAATGATTGTTTATGATTATATTAGATATGCTGATTCAATTAAAGCAAAAGAAGATACTTCATTAAAATTTTATAATGAATATGGTGGATTTAACAAAGATGGTAGTGAATATATTATTACTAATCAAGAAACACCAACTCCTTGGAGTAACGTTATTGCAAATCCAAACTTTGGAACAATAGTTACTAACAATGAATGTGGATTTACTTATGCATATAATAGTCAGATGTTTAAAATAACTTCATGGACAAATGATATTGTTCTTGATGATATTTCAGAAGGAATTAATGTTAATGGAGAAAGAATAAGTGCCAATAAATGTGTTCATGGATTTGGATATTCAACTTTCTCTCATGATACTAAGGACTTCTCATTTGATACAACTCATTTTGTAGCAATGAATGATACTATTAAATTCTACAAAATTAAATTCTTGAATAAGAATAAAGAAAAGAAAACTTATAAACTTCATTTTTGGATTAATCCAACTTTTGGACCAAATGAAGAAAAATCTAGTAGATATTTATTATCAGATTACTATGAAAATATGAATTCAGTATTAATAAGAAATGTTTATAATACTAATTTCTCTGGAGTAACAGCATTCTTAAGTTCAACAGTTAAACTTTCTAACTGGTCTATTGATTTAATCTTATTTAAAGCAATAGAAATAGAACTTGAAATGGATCCAGGTTCTGAGAAAGAATTCTCATTTATGCTTGGTACTGAAATTGGAAATGAAAAAGTAGCAGAACTTCAAGAAAAATATAATACTATTGAAAAAGTTAATAAAGAATTTAAAGCTGTTAAAGATTATTGGAAAAATAAATTAAGTGTTATAAAAGTTAAAACACCTGATGAATCATTTGATAATGTTGTTAATGGTTGGTATTTATATCAAACTTTTGCTTCAAGAATAAATGCTAAAGCAGGATTCTATCAAGTAGGTGGAGCTTTTGGATATCGTGACCAATTACAAGATTCAATGAATGTAAGTATCGTTGAACCAGAAATAACTAGAAGACAAATAATTGAAAATGCTAAGCACCAATTCCAAGAAGGAGATGTACTTCACTGGTGGCATGAGTTCCTTCGTTTGGGATTAAGAAGTAGATATAAAGATGATTTCTTATGGCTTGTATTTGCAACAGTAAGATACGTTACTATATCAGGAGATTATAAGATTCTTGATGAAAATGTTGAATTTGTTGATGGAGATAAGCTAGGAGATAAAGAAGCAGAACGTGGTATTAATTTTGCTTATACAAATTCTAAAAAATCTTTATATGAACACTGTTTATTATCAATTAATAAATCATTTAGTGAATTGGGTGAAAATGGTCTTCCTCTAATGGGTGGAGGAGATTGGAACGATGGAATGAACAAAATTGGTATAGAAGGAAAAGGTACATCTGTATGGCTAGGATTCTTCTTATACTATATTGTTAAGAGTTTCTTACCAATTGCAAAAAAATATAAAGATTTAGATATTAAAAATTATGAAGAAAAACTTGCTAAACTTAAAAAATCTTTAAATACAGTAGCATGGGATGAAGATTATTATTTAAGAGCATTCTTCGATAATGGTGATGTTTTAGGTTCTCATATTAATGATGAATGTAAGATAGATTTAATAAGTCAAAGCTTTGCAATTTTATCTGATGTAGTAGAAAAAGATAGAATAGAAAAAGTATTAGATTCAGTTGAAAAATACTTAGTAGATAAAGACTTGAAGATTATTAAACTTCTTGATCCACCATTTGCTAGAACTAAGAATAATCCAGGATATATTATGGATTATCCAAAGGGAATAAGAGAAAATGGAGGACAATATACTCACTCTGTATCATGGTATATAATGGCATTAATTAAATTGGGTTATAAAGATAGAGCATATGAATATTTCCAAATGATTAACCCAATTAATAGAACTCTTAATAAAAAAGATGTTAAGAATTATAAAGTTGAGCCATATGTAATAGCAGCAGATATTTATAGTAATGAAAAATATCCTGCAAGAGGAGGATGGACTTGGTATACAGGTAGTGCTGGATGGTTCTATTATGTAGCAGTTACTGAAATACTAGGTATGAAAAAAGAAGGTAATACTTTAAGATTTAAACCATCAGTTCCTAAAACATGGAAGTCTTTTGAAGTAGAATATAGATATATTGATACATTATATAAAATTAAATATAACTATAATAGTAAGAGTGAAGGAATTCTTGTTGATGGTGATAAGATAGCAAAGAATTATGTAACACTTAAAAATGACAAGAGAATTCATGCAGTAGTAATAAATGGAGGTAATAATGATTAATTTTGATTTTCATAAATATGCTAGTAGGTATATTAAAAAAGAAGATAAAGTTGAATACTTAGAAAAGGCTAGAGTAATTAAATCGAGATTTGTTGATGGAGATTTAAAATACTGGAATAAGTTAGATACTTTTATATCTAGTCAAGAATTAAAAAAGATTATTAATATGAAAGACTACATTAGATCAAACTGTGATTGTTTTGTAGTAATAGGTATTGGAGGATCTTACATGGGAAGTAAGGCTGTTATAGAAGCCTTATCTCCTATGTATGACAAAGAAGGACCTGAAATAATATTTTTAGGAACTAATCTATGCAGTGAAGAGTATTATGAAACTTTAGAATATCTTAAAGATAAAGATGTTATAGTAGATGTTATTTCAAAATCAGGTACTACACTTGAGCCTTCAATAGCATTCTCATTAATACTAGACTTAATGAATAAAAAATATAAAGAAGATGAATTAAAAGATAGAATAATTATTACTACTGATCCTGAAAAAGGAGATTTAAGAAATCTTGCAAATCTAAAAGGATATGTTACATTTACTGTACCTGAAGCTGTTGGAGGAAGATTTTCATGTTTAACACCTGTTGGTCTTTTACCAATCGCAGTAGCAGGAATAGATATCTTAAAACTTATAAATGGAGCAAGAACTTCATATGAAAGAGTAGATAGAGCAATAGAATATGCTGTAATAAGGGATATAATGTATAAAAAAGGAAAGATTATAGAATCTTTTACAGTATATAATCCAAAATTAAATTATTTTTGTGAATGGTTAAAACAATTATTTGCAGAAACTCAAGGAAAAGATAAAAAAGGAATACTTCCTATATCATGTATAAATACAAGAGACTTACATTCTTTAGGACAATTCTTACAAGAAGGACATGATATTATATTTGAAACAGTAATAGGAATTGATAAAGATAAAATGGTTACTCTTGATAAGTATGATATGGAACTAAATAGTATTAATAAAATAGCACTTGATAAAGTTGGTCTTGCTCATTATAATGGAGAAACTCCAAGTAATTTAATTACTGTTGAAGAAAAAAGTGAAGAAACAATTGGAGAATTAATTCATTTCTTTATATTATCTGCAATTATAGGGGCATTAATAATGGATGTTAATCCATTTGATCAACCTGGTGTTCAAGAATATAAAAAATTAATAAGTGAGGAGTTAGAATAATATGGAAGATGCATATATTACTTTAATAATAATAGCAGTTATATTTTTACTAAGTATGTTACCTGGATGTATAATCCAAATTAATGAATATGAAAGAGGTGTTCTATTCTCTCGTGGTAAATTTAAAAGAGTATTAAAACCAGGATGGCATCTTAGAATACCTATATTACAAAGTTATAAAAAAGTAGATATAAGAACTAAAGCTGATGACGTTCCAGCTCAAGAAGCAATTACTAAAGATAATGTATCAGTTAAAATTAATGCAGTTTTATATTACAAAATATTTGATGCTTCAAAGGCAATTCTTGAAGTAGAAAATTATTATTACGCAACTGGACAGCTAGCACAAACTACAATGAGAAATGCTGTTGGTAGTGTTACACTTGATGAATTACTTGGAGAAAGAGAAAAGATTTCAGGTGAAATTTGTAAAATAATTGATGAACTTACAGATCCATGGGGAATTAAAGTAGAAAATGTTGAATTAAAAGATATTTCTCTTCCTGAAGAGATGCAAAGAGTAATTGCAAAAGTTGCAGAAGCAGAACGTGAAAAAACAGCAGTTATTACAAAAGCAAAAGGTGAAGTAGAAGCATCTAAGAATTTAGCAGAAGCAGCGCAAAATATGGCTGCAATTCCAGGAGCACTTCATTTAAGAACTTTATCAACAATTAATGATGTTTCAAGTGATCAATCAAATACTATTATATTTGCAATTCCATTAGAAATATTAAGAGCATTTGATGGAAATAATGTAAAAGATATAGTAACAAAAATAACAAATAATAAAGATTAATGAACTATAGAAATATAGTTCTTTTTCTAAAAAAAGGAGAAATTGTGAAAAAAATATTATATATAATAATACCAATAATAATTTTATTAACAATTTTGTTGATAATTATTTTTATACCAAAGAAAGAAAAAACAAAAGATATAAAAAAAATAACTAGTATAAGTCATTTTTCATTTTATTATTCACAAGGTTATTCAATTAATTCTGATATTAGATATTATTTAGATTGTGATAATAAATGTATTGCTAAAATAAAGCCTTATGGAATGAATGAAGAAACGATTAAAGAAGTAGATGATTCATTCGTTGAAAGTTTAATAACTATTTTAAATAATTATGAAGTTATTAAATGGGATGGATTTGATAGAGTTGCAAAAGATGTATTAGATGGAGATTCTTTTTCTCTTTATTTAGAATCAAAGGACTCTATTAAAATTCATTCTTCTGGATATATGTTATGGCCAGAAAATTATAGAGAAGTAAGAGAAGAATTAAATAAATTATTTAATAGTTTATTATAATTATATTTTTTGTTATAATGTTTTTATAAGAGGAGAATAAAAATGGAAGAAGAAAACAAAAATATTGAGAATAATAATCAAGTAATACAACAACCTCAAGAAGTAACAACTGAGCCACAAGAAGTTTTACAAGATACGACAATTAATCAAATACAGCAAGAATATAATGAACCTCAATCTGTACAAACTCCTATGGTAGAACCAATAGTTGATACTCCCCAAGTTCAAGAAGTACAACCAATTAAAAAGAATAATAAAAAGTATACATATATATTGTTATTAATAGCAATTATATTATTAGTTATTGGATTTGTATTACTATTTAGTAATAATAAAGAGAAGAAAAAAGAAAATACAGAACCAGAAAAGAAAGAAATAGATAAAAATAAATTTAATGACATTACAGAAAAAGTAAAATCAAATACAGGCAAAGATAAAATTTATATTAAAGAAGATGATATTTTTTATATGCCAACTTTATTTATTAATGATGTCGAAACATTAAGATTTAGTCCATTATTCAATTTAGATAAAATATATTCTATTGAAAATAATTATTTAGTAATAGTAAATGGAACTGGTATTAATTCACAATATTTATATTTATATAGTGATACTGGTGAAGAACTTCAACAATTATATATAATAGATGAAAATTATATGATTATTGAACATAATGACAAAACTCAGTTAAAAATAAAAGATAATATAATAGAAACAAGTGCAACAAGATTAAATGGAGATACTAACTTATTATATGATGTTGATGGAAAATCTTCTAATATTAATATATGTAATCAAGAAGAGATAGATAAGATAGGAATAAATGATGATTATGTAGTATCAGCTAAATATCAATTAATATATTCAAATAATAAATTTGATATAAAAATAATTCCTGGAAATGAAAAAACATTGAAACAAGCAAAAGAAAAATGTACAAAAGAATAACTAAATGTTATTCTTTTTTGTTATAATTATTATGGTGATAATATGAAAATAATGTTTGTATCAGATATTCATGGATCAGGCGAAAAATTAGATTTAATAAAGGATATTTATGATATCGAAAAACCTGATAGAATTATTTTTCTTGGAGATTTATTCTATGGATATGATTCAAGTAATTTAATAGAAAAATATAGACAGTTTAATAATGCTTTTTTTATAAAAGGAAATTGTGATAGAGATATAGATACTGAAGTATCAGGACTTGGATTTATGAATTATTTTTATTTTGATGCTTTTGGTAAAGTAATATTTTGTACTCATGGACATATATATAATAAATACTTTCTACCAGAAGTAGATTTTGATATATTTGTGAATGGTCATACTCATGTTGGATCAATTGAAAAAGAAGGAAATAAATATTTTCTTAATCCTGGATCAACTACTATTCCAAGAGGTGGATCTCGTGCAAGTTATATGATTATTGATGATTCAGGAATAAAATTAAAAGATTTAGATCAAAACATTATTAATTATTTAAAAATTTAATTATTTATGCTATAATTATCAATGATAGGAGAGAATAAAATGGAAGATGAAAATAAAAATATTGAAGAAACAAAAAATGATTCTTTAGAAAGCAATACAGTTGAAACTTCACCTGTAGTGGAAGAATCAACACCACCAGTTATAGAGCAAGGAGAAAAAGAAGAACCAGTACAAAAGAAAAAGAAGTCACCAATATTGTTAATAGTAATAATAATAGTATTTATGTTATTAACTTTTGGATTAGGAATTTATTTTGGGAAAGAGGTATTTGCAAATAAAGTTAACAATAATAAACCAAATGAAGAAAACAATACAAATATAGAAGTAGATAATACAAATACAGAAACACCAATAACACCTGATGAAAAAGCACATAATTCGTTAATTGAAAAAGGAGAAGAATATGATACTACATTTATTCCTAATGTAAATGATTCACGTCTTGGATTAGAGGCAAATATTCTTACTGATAAACAAAGCGTTAAAGTAACTTTACATCTTGATGATTTAAGTGAATATTATGCTATAAATTTAGGAAAAGGTGAGTATTCAAAAACAATTTCATTTAATAAAGAAGTAAAACAAGTATTTATTGGATTCTTTGGACAAGCAGCTGGTGGAGAAGCATTATTATTTGTAATGGCTGATGGATCAGTTGAATATATTCCAATTTATAATGAAGTAAAGAAAGACAATTGGGCAAGTTTATCAGATACTGATAAATTAAATTCATATGGAGCACTTGAAGGTGTTACTAGTGTAGAATATGTATATTACATGCAAGTAGATGGATTCTCAGGATACTACTCTGTTGGAGCTGCCAGAAAAGATGGAACATTCTACAACTTATTTGAATTCCTAAAATTTTAATAATTATAATAAAGAGTAGTTATTACTCTTTTTTTGTTATAATAATTATAGTGATAATAAGAAATAATGCTATTCTTTTTTATAAAATATAATTGAAAAAAGTCTTTGGTAGGTTATAATATATTTACGGAGGATAATGTATGAGTAAGAAAAAACGTGGTAGTTTAATTATTCTTTCTGGTCCATCTGGAGCAGGTAAAGGTACTATTCATAATGAGTTACTTAAACATGATTCAAATTTAAAGTTATCTGTTTCTATGACAACTAGAAAGCCAAGAGATGGTGAAGTTGAAGGAGTAGATTACTTTTTTGTAACAGAAGAAGAATTTAAAAAAGAAATAGAAAATAATAGTTTTCTTGAATATGCAGAAGTTCATGGTAATTACTATGGAACATTAAAAAGAGAAGTTGAAAGAGATATAGATAATGGATATGATGTAATACTTGAAATTGATATTCAAGGAGCAATAAATATTAAGTCACAAAAAGAAGATGGAATATTTATTTTCATTATGCCACCTTCTATGAGAGAGTTAAAAAATAGACTTGTTAAAAGAGGAACTGAAACTAAAGATAAATTAGTTGAAAGATTTAAAAATGCTTACAAAGAAGTTAATGAAATGACAAAATATAACTATGTAGTTATTAATGATGAAGTAGAAATAGCCGTAAAAAAAGTAGAAGCAATATTAATAGCAGAACGTTGTAGAGTAGATAGAATTGAAGAATTTGATGTTAACAACCAAGAAGAGTTAATACACGAATTACTTGTTGACTTTAATAAGTAATTCTTATATGCCGACTTAGCACAGCTGGTAGTGCAACGCACTCGTAACGCGTAGGTCATTGGTTCGAATCCGATAGTCGGCACCATTTTTAATTGAATATAAAGGAGTACTAATGAAAAGGTATT
>JAEEGL014256280.1_pt1 | contig 10041 bp, 8 predicted proteins | sample 9134231 | NCBI WGS metagenome assembly JAEEGL01 (sample SAMN16246548, study PRJNA631951) | gut metagenome | biome: gut microbiome; feature: rumen; material: fiber-attached | host: Bos | place: Iran: Karaj | collected 2018-10 | reverse complement strand
TTTGTTGCCCTGCGCTCCAATTCCATCGTTCTTATTGACAATGCAAAGGTAATAAAATTTCGTGAGCAAAACAAATTATTTGTGTAAAGAATTCAGAAAAGATGCACTTTAGGTCGTTTCTTGCATTCTTGCAATCTTGCATTCTTGCAAAGGTCGTTTCCATTTTTCGGAAACTTAGTTTTAATTATAATATTATATATATATAATATTATAATTAATCGTCTATCTTCTTAGGGAAACATACTCTTGCAAGGTTGCAAGATTGCAAGATTGCAAGGTTTTACAAAAAGAAATTCTTCCTTAGATAACCGAAAAGGTTGACTTTCCAACCTGATACAGTTGACTACCATTGCTGGTTAAGTTGACGCTATTCCTGAAAAAGTTGACTGAATGCAAAAAACGACTATAAAGAAAAACTGCTACAGGCCGTAGCAGTAATTGAAAACGTTCAAAGCTGCTAAGGGACTGGTATCTGACATATCCGATAAAGATGGAACTTACAAGAAATACTTGTTTGTTGGACAAAGAAGTGGTTGTTCGGAAATTCCGAACAACTAAGTGACACAGGGACAGACACCTTGTTAACTGGGGGCTTTTTAAAAGTCACAAATCGGCAAATTTTCCATTTTTTGCCGTTTTGTGACATTATTATCAATGATTATTAGCAGATTAGACTCTATTCCTAAAATAGTTGACACCTTTCCTGAAAAAGTAGACGAAATATTTGGAAGTTAACCTAAAAAAGTGTAACTTCGCAGCCGTAATATACGCTTACCATTAAATAGTTATACAGTATGAAACAAAAACTACTCTTTACCTTTGCCCTCTTGCTGACGGCAGTGACGGGCGCGTGGGCAGAATCTTGGACATCAGGTGCCTGTACAGTAACGTTGGAAGGTACTACCCTCACTGTAAGTGGAACAGGTGCCATGGAGGATTATGGTGATGTAGATTATCAGCCATGGAAAGATTATCGTACTTCCATTACAAGTGTCGTAGTCGGTAGTGGTGTGACGAGCATCGGCGATTTGGCTTTCGAAGATTGCACTAATCTGGCTTCTGTCACTTTTGCTTCTGATTCTCAGTTGTCGAATATAGGCCTATGTGCCTTCCAAAATTCTGGTCTGACGACTATCGAAATTCCTGCCAAAGTGACAACCATTAACATGAATGCTTTCACAGAGTGTTCAAGTCTGGCTACAGTCACTTTTGCTACAGGTTCGCTGCTTGAGACCATTGATGTTGCTGCCTTCTATCAATGCACTAATCTGACATCAGTCACTCTCCCTAACGGCTTGACGACCATAGGCATAACTGCCTTCTCATATTGCACCAATCTCTCGTCAATAATTATCCCTGCCAGTGTGACATCCATCGGCATGAATGCCTTTGATAATTGTACCAGTCTGGCAACAGTTACCCTTAACAGCAACCCATTTATTGACGATTTTGCTTTCTTGAATGTCCCTGGAACTGTGACGATGAACCTGACAGCAAACTCGGCAGGCGGCGCATATTGGATGACGTTCTATAACAAACTCTATAGTTTCCAGGCTGATGCAAACACGAAGGTGTTCAAGGCAGAACTCGTCGGCACAACGATTACACTGCATGAGGTAGAAAACGGAATTGTGGATGCAGGAAAAGCCGTTGTTCTGAAAAATACGACAGACGACAATATCGTGATGACTTTGACAACGTCGGCTAGCAGCGACACGCAAACAAATAGTCTGTCGGGCGTATCCGATCCAGCAGGTGATATGTCCGACGGCTCAATGTTTGTACTGAACAATGGCACGAATGGTGTTGGATTCTACAAACTGAAAGCAGGCGAGACACTTGGTGTAGGCAAGGCTTATCTGTATAGTGCCAGCTTGAGCAACTTCTTCGGATTCGAGGGCGACGAGACTACTGGAGTTAAGGAGTTAAAGGAGTTAAGGAGTGATGACAATAGTTATTACAACTTCAACGGCCAGCGCATCATGAATCCGACGAAGGGGCTCTACATCGTGAATGGCAAGAAGGTAATCATCAAGTAAAACATGGAGGAAAGAATTATGAAAAAGAAGATATACGAGAAGCCAACGATGGAGATTGTAAAGTTGCAACACCAGCATATGATACTGGCAGGCAGCACTCAAGGTCTGAACGATGAATTGCAAAGCGAGGAAGTAATCCTCGGTTGGTAATTAAATTGGTAATGTAACAAGATATCCGCAGGACTCACCTCCTGCGGATTTTTTATGTATTTTGCGTAATTTGTTTGGTTATCTCAAATATTAGTATTAATTTTGTACACAATTACTACAAACCCACTGAAGATGCAGTATAGAAATAAAATAAACTCAAAAGGCTTGCAGTGCTAATAGTAGGTGGCAAAGGTGCAAAATGGTATCTTTGCCACCGAATTTATTGTTGTAATCAATTAAAACTGTTAAGCAGGTGATGGGGTGGTAAAAGATTTCGCAGATTCTTTCGCTGCAAGGCTTGCAATTATTTGTAAATGACAGGGGAATTGCGTAACTTTGCAGGGCACAAAGGGGTCAGACTCTTTTGCGCCCTTAGTGGATCAGCAGAACCGTTCCCATGATTCGTGAGAAAATAAAAACCGCTGAACTGATTTGCTAACCCGATTACGGTGCTACTCTTTCATTTCAGCGGGAGGAAATCGTTTCCTTTCGTGTTGCAAAGATAATCATATTTTCGTCAACTTACAAACTTTTTGGGGCAAAATTTGCAAGGACACAGAGGGTTGAGCCGTGTGTGCGCGGTGTGCACTATGCCGATTAGCAATCTCTTTTCCACCAATGTCCGGCAAACATTTCGAGGAACTCGTCCTCGGTGTACCAAGTGTAATTGTCCCAGTCGCAAGAATTCCCAAAGAGATTTTTCTTCGAGTTATATTCGAGCCAACGGGTAGATCGAAGGATGCCTCCAAGATAGTGTGTGTACTGCTGTTCGTTGTCAGGGTCGTTCTTCAGAGCTTCCATCATCTGCTCTGTTGTAATCCATTTCTTTTCTTCCATAACTTTTTTTCGGCAAAGGTCGGAGATCCCTCCGTAATTGCCAAATTATTTAGATCCGTTTAGATCGATTTTGGATTGTTTAGATCGACCTTACAACGAAAAATCTACAGCATAAAAGGCACTTTTTCGAAATATTTAGACGTATTATAACAAAAAATTTGTAATTTTGCAGTTGTTCATACCCACGTCTCTGGGCGAATGGGTGGGACGGCGACATATTGGAAAGCGTCATTGATGCTTTGTTTTTGGCTATCTGAAACTTCCACAATACAGATAAACCAGTCAAGAGCAATAGCGGAGGTGAATGCTACGGGTGTAGTATATACTCCCGGAGTGTGCTGAGGGCTAACTGTGCCCTCACGCACACTTTTCGGGGTGCATTATATACTGACCGGCGTGGGTATTCAGACTCTGTTCGTTCACTGGTTGGGCTGTGGAAGGCCTCAGATAGCGGGACGAGCAGGTGAGGATACCCCGCTTTTTGTATGACGTCATATAAGCAGCTAAAAACCTCTGACGTATGGGTGTCAGTCAGAACTAGGAATTACTGACCGATGCCACAAAACACGGTAGTAAAGAACAAGGTCGTCATTGCCAAACCCTTTGTAAAGTGGGCAGGTGGCAAAGGCAATTTACTACAGAAGCTGGAAGCTTTGTTGCCAGCTGATTTCGATGATCTTCAGAATGTAACTTATATAGAGCCTTTTGTTGGTGGTGGTGCCATGTTGTTCCATATGCTCAACAACCACAAAAACATTAAGAAAGTGGTTATTAATGATATTAATGCAGACTTAATCCGTTGTTACCAATTGCTTGCAAATACACCGCATGTTCTTATAGATAGGTTGAAGAATATTGAACACAACTTTTACAGTGTTATTTTTCCTTCGAGAAAGGAATTGTATTATGCCTATAGAGAACAATATAATAGTGATGGTATTCACCCTGATGAAAGAGCAGCTCTATTCATTTTTTTGAATCGTACTTGCTTTAATGGACTATATCGAGTAAACGCAGCCGGTAAATTCAATGTCCCATACGGACGATATAAGAAGCCTATTATCTGTAATGAAGAGTTGATAATGGCAGACCACCACCTGCTAAATTCTGTTGAACTGGTGATTCGCAAGCCTGGCGATTATAAGTTTGTTCGGCAGAATCTTAGCAAGAGTAATATGAACTTTGTGTATTTCGACCCTCCATATCGTCCGCTCAGTGCTACATCTTCTTTCAAAGAGTATTCTAGTAACCCATTTGAAGACAGACAACAAGAAGAATTGAAATACTTTTGCGATAGACTTTCAGCTCAGAATTGCCTGATTATGCAGAGTAATTCTGATAGCAAAACCGAGAATGGAGATTCGTATTTTGAGGAATTATACGTGGGGTATGATATTCAAAGGATACTCGTATCGAGGTTCATTAATGCAGACCCCGAAAAACGTAAGAAATTAACAGAAGTTGTCATCAGAAATTATTGAGCTATGGGAAAGATATTGATACAAGCAAACAATCTTGATATGGTTATAGATACCTTTATGTATATCTATATGCACCCAGGATGCAGTAAGCAGGAATTGGCGGACTATTGTGGATTTACACTCCGTCAGGCTGATTACTATACTAATGCATGCAAATATCTAGACTTGATAAATGACGATTGGAGTAAGACACCTCTAGCCATAGATATTTTTACGAACAATTCTGCAGAGATCTCAGAACGCGTTTATGCAAGAATTATATCAGACGAGTTGATGGGACAGATTTTTGCTCGAATATATGTACTTCCAAATGAAGACCCCAAATCATTCGCATTAGAATTAACAAAGGAATATTATCCTGGATATAGTGATGCAGTATATGAGAGGAGGTCAGATAATATCGTGAAATGGTGCAGAAGAATTATCGAGAAAATGAATACAAAATATTAAAGATATGGCACATCTAACAGAGTTACAGGTGGAAAAAGTAAAATCGCACATGATGCGCGACGAAAATGCTTTGAAAATTAAGTTTAAAGCAAAAAACACAGAATTTGATACTATTAGTAGGCCACACAATGAAGTTGAGGACTATGAAAAGATGGGGTATTCTGTGGTTCGTTCATCTGCCCGTAAAACAACACTGTCTCGGAAAAAAGATCATAGTGTACAGTTTGAAGATGACGTGTGGTGTATGTTCTATAAACTTGGATTCCGAATCCTTAATGGTGATGAGAAGCTGGTTATCCAATGGGGCCCAAATAAGGAGGACACCCAACAGCTTGATGTTGTAGCTGTGGGTGACGATGCCATTTTCGTTGTGGAATGTAAGGCGGCCCAAGCATTCGTTGGTCATAGTTTCAAGACAGAGCTGAACAAAATGGAGCAATATATGAGTGGAGTTACTGAAGCCTTGCAGCAGATATACGGAAGCGGGAAACGAGTAAAATTCCTTTTTGCCTCTCGCAATTACCGCATCAATGACGAAGATATTGCTCGCATGGCAAATGCAGGAATATTCCATTTGAATGATAATTCCTACAACTATATCAACAATCTCATCAAGTCATACAAGGAATCTGTCATCTACCAGTTTTATGGTTTGATGTTTAAGGACGAATTGATTAACGACGAGCTTATAAAAATACCTGTTTTGAAAGGCAAAATGGGAGAACGCAACTATTATATTTTCTCTATCGAACCGAGCACGTTGTTAAAAATTGGATTTGTGTTACACAGAACTCGTGTCAATGATTCAATGGCACCAACCTATCAGCGTCTTCTTGTTCCGTCACGTTTAAAGGGAATTACCAAGTTTATTGACGGAGGTGGCTATTTCCCCAATTCCATAATCATCAATTTCAGTGCAGCAAATGATGATCTGAAAGTGAAGTTTACCCCCATCAAGTCAGAAAAAGACTCTCAGTCTGAATTTGGTTTCCTCCGCATTCCAAATGCCTATGGTATAGCTTATATCATTGACGGACAGCATCGTGTGTATGGATATGCCCAATCTCAGCACAAAGAAGATAGCACAATCCCAGTTGTTGCTTTCGAGGGCATGGAGTCGGAAGAGCAACTTAAGATATTCATGGAAATTAATGAAAACCAGAAAGCTGTCAGTCCGAGTCTGCGACTAGATTTGGAGGAGGATCTCTATTGGAAATCCACCCGTCTTGATTCTCGTATGAAAGCGCTGCGTTCATCATGTATTAAAGCTCTTGCAGCCAATTCAAACTATGTGCTTTATAACAAAATCTCTGTCGGCGAAGACCCATCATTGTTGGCCTTCAAACCTTTTGATACAGCGTTAGGACGTTCTGGATTGATACCAAAGGCTACTGCAACACAATGGACTGGTGATACCGATGTCTGCATATACAATACCAACGAGACAGACATTGATAAAGCCATGAAGGATAGTCGAACAAGAATCACAAAGTTCATTGATGGCGGTTATGCAATAGCTGACTCTATTATGACGGAAGAGGTCAAGCAAGACTACCTATTCTCTAACCGAGCTACGTTTGCATTCATTGCGCTTTTGGGTTCATTGCACACATACCTTATCAAGATTAATGCGATTAATCCTCAATCACCTATTAACGATAGAATTACTGCTATAGAACCATATATTCAACATCTGTCAAATAGTCTAAATAGCCTTTCTGATGAAGAAAATCGAACCATTAAAGGTGTTTTGGGACAGGGGGCTGATACATTTTGGCTTCGCTCTTTCCAAAACATTATTAATAAACAGTTCCCAGAATATGCACCAGAAGAATTGGTAGAATGGAAAGAAACACAAGACCAATCATTGCAGCAGGAAGGTGCTGATCGTAAAAAAGATATTCGAAAACAACTCCGAATACTTCTATTCGATCGGTTGGAAATGGTCTTTGGAGCAAAATGGTTGAATAACGTTGCAATCCTCAAAAATGCTGTTGAAGGTAGGATTATAAAAGAGTATGGTGATTCTGATGACTTCGATATGTCTGAATATGATTGGAGAGATTTCCTAGAAATATCTGAATATCGTGAGGTAATTGATAAAAATTTCAGTTATCAGGAGTTTGAAGAAGTATTCGCCATAAACATTGGTCTTGCTTTCAAATCTAAAAAAGACAAGCTTAACTGGATGACACTAATTAGCGAGCCTAAGGGGAAGAAATCCTCTGCATTGACACGTTCAGACTTGAACCGTTTGGAATTGATTAATACTCATCTGGCAAACTTTATAGATGTTGAATGACATACAAGGAGATTTCAAGAACAGATAATTCGCTGCGTCCCTATCAGCAACAGGCAAAGGAGGATATCTTCTCTGCCTGGGATGATTGGGATGGTGTGATGTTTCAGATGCCTACAGGCACAGGAAAGACCCGCCTATTTTCATCTATTATCAGTGACATCAAGACTTGGAGCGTTCAGAACGGTAAGGACGTTAAAATCCTGATTATAGCACATCGCATAGAATTGATAGACCAAATCAGTGAGAATTTGGACCGTTATAAAGTATCGCATGGTATCATTGCTGGAGGGAAACCTCGAGATTTAAGATATCCAGTTCAGGTAGCATCTGTCCAAACCATCACTCACCGAAATAATCTTGATGTAGCATGCGATTTGAATGTTAACTTCATTATTGTGGATGAGGCCCATCATTGTGTTGCTAATTCTTATAAGAAGCTTTGGGACATGTATCCTAAGGCAAAAAAACTAGGGGTAACGGCAACACCTTGGCGAATGAACAACGGAGGCTTTGGAAGCGTTTTCGATAAGATAATTATCTCACAATCCATCCAAAGTTTTATAGATGCTGGGTGGCTCGCTCCTTACGACTATTATTCTATCAGTTATAATAGTGAGATTCAAAAGGAGATAGAATCGATAACTGAGTTTGACGTGGAAGGCGATTATAAAATATCTGCTTTGGAGAAAAAGATAGACACCTCACGTATTCGAGCTCAATTACTTGATAGCTATTTGAAATTTGCAAAGGGCAAAAAGGGTATTATCTATTCTGTTAGTAGGAAACATAGTGACCACATCTGCCAAGAGTATCGTGAAGCGGGTATAAATATCGTTCGGATAGATAGTAAGACTCCTAAGGATGAGCGAAAGTTATACGTGGATCGATTCAGGAAGGGGCTGATTGATATCATAGTCAATGTAGATATCTTCTCGGAAGGTTTTGATTGCCCTGATATAGAATTCATCCAATTGGCAAGACCAACAAAGTCGTTAGTAAAATATTTGCAGCAAGTAGGACGCGGATTGCGTCCAACAGCAGGTAAAAGCATCTGTTTAATCTTGGATAACGTTGGCCTGCATTTTCAGTTTGGTCTGCCTAATTCTGACCGGAATTGGGAAGAGTGTTTTGTTGGGAGTCCTCATATTCCTACTCGGAGGAATAGTTCTGGAGGCTCAATACTCAACGAGTATAAAGAGCGTAACTTTTCTGAAGGAACAGACGAGATGCAGTTGATTGTCGCTTCCTCGACAAAAGATGATGGAGCAACAAACCAATGGTCTGATAGAGACATTGAACTGCTAAGAACGTTATATGAAGAAAAGCAGTGCCCGATAGATATTCTCGTTGCCATTTTCAAACGTAGTGAGAATGAGATAAAGTATAAAATATCTGAAATAATTCCTATGGAATAATGGCCACTATTACTCCATTTTACCGCTCTCTCAACAAAGACTTCACCCTCGTAGAAGGTGATTGCGTGTCGGTGCTTGAAGCTTTTGACTTCAAGTTCGATATGATATTTGCTGACCCTCCATACTTCTTGAGTAATGGTGGTATTAGCGTTAGTAATGGGAAGGTTGTGTGTGTTGACAAAGGATGTTGGGATAAAGCTCCTTCAACAGAGTATATTGACGAGTTTAATCATCGATGGCTCACGGTATGCAAAGATAAACTGAAAGACAATGGAACCATTTGGATAAGTGGTACTCATCACAATATATTCTCTGTGGCAGACCAGCTATCGGAATTGGGCTTCAAGATTCTGAATGTCGTTACCTGGAATAAAACGGATCCGCCAGATAACGTTTCTCATCGGGTATTCAAACACTCTGCAGAGTACATCATCTGGGCTAAAAAATCGAAGCGGGCTCAGCATCGTTATAACTATGAGTTGATGCGACAATTAAATGATGGAAAGCAAATGACTGATGTGTGGCGAATGCCTGCTGTCGCTAAATGGGAGAAGTCCTGTGGTAAGCATCCTACACAAAAGCCTTTGAACTTGCTGGCTCGAATCATTATGGCATCTACTAAAGAGGGAGACTGGGTGTTGGACCCTTTTAATGGTAGTGGAACAACGGGTGTTGCTGCGTCATTACTTGGTAGGAAGTTCTTAGGTATAGATATGGAAGAGTCCTATCTTGAACTGGCATCAAGACGTCGTGAGGAATTGGAGAATGAAGAGATTCGCCAGGCTTATAAGGAAATGGTGTTGGTGGACTTCAATGGTGCCATTCAAGCCGAGCAGCCTCATCATGTACTTATTGGCAGAATTGGTTCTGAGGAACAATGGGAATGGTTTGAGAAATCGCATACCTACACGTTACCAATTAGCAAAATCCTATCTATGCCTAAGTTGTTGGGTGCTGAGTATGTGTTGGCTTTTTTTGGCAAAGACTCGAAAAGAGCACAACTATGTAGGATATCGTCTGTAAAACCACAAGTGAAGACACGTGAACAGGTAGCGGAAATGGCATCACATACCTCTGAATATAAGCCTACACGCGACAATACCTACTGGCTTATCCATTTGGAAAAACCATTGGACGAAACAAAGGGCAAGGTGTTTAATAAGTCGCTACTATTGGAGCATCAGAGTGAACGTGGAGCCTATTGGATAAAGAAATATGAAGAGGTCATTAAGGCGTTTGAGTGACTTCTTGTAATATCTGACTGATTTTACACCAATAGTAGAACGCCTCTGGATTCCCTCGGCGAATCTTGGCCACCTCTTTGCTGATAACAGGACTGATAGTCATATTCTTTACGTCCTCAACAT
>JAEEGL014246264.1_pt1 | contig 10041 bp, 13 predicted proteins | sample 9134231 | NCBI WGS metagenome assembly JAEEGL01 (sample SAMN16246548, study PRJNA631951) | gut metagenome | biome: gut microbiome; feature: rumen; material: fiber-attached | host: Bos | place: Iran: Karaj | collected 2018-10 | reverse complement strand
AGCGGTAAAGGCGTAGAACTTACTGCAAGAGAAATAAGAGATAGATTCGGTGTAAGCAAGTATTATGCTGAGAGATTAGTAAGGACAGAAACAAATTACTACGACAATCAAGCAGATGCAATGGCTTATGAGGAAATGGGAATAGAAGAATTTGTACCAGTTGCAGTATTGGATAATAGAACAAGCCAGTACTGTGCTGATATAGATGGAAAACATTTTAAATATAGCGAAATGGAAATAGGAGTTAATTTTCCACCATTTCACCCTAATTGTAGATGTACTACAAGAGGTTATCTAGGAAAAGAAGCAGAGAAACTACTAACTAGAAGAGCAAGAAATCCTGTTACTAGTGAGACTGAAGTAATACCTAACATGACATATAATGAGTGGGCTAAAGAAAATGGTTTGTTGAAACCTAAAGTTTTAGAAACACCACCAACTTCATTAAAGAAACAACTAGGATTTTATGATGATAGAGGAATTTTGACATTTATCCCTAAAGATAGTATAATAACAAACACAAAGGTTATTGCTGGAAACGAAGTAAAAACAAAATTTAGATCCGCCGAAAAATATGCTGAAAGATATGGTGGTAATAGCAATAATTATAGTAAAGTCGCTGGTAAGATAGAAAGCGATAAATACATTTTTGATATACACTTCGTTAAAGATAACAAAGGCAATGAGTATGATTTCAAAATAAAAGAAAAGACCAGAAAAGGTGATAATAATGATAGGAAAAATTAAATACACTGGAAAGACATTTGGCATAGAACAACTGACAGATGGTAAAATATATGATGTTGTTGGATTAGATTACCCATTTATAAGAGTCATTGATGACAGTGGAGAAGATTATTTATATTCTATTGAAAAGCCATCGTCACTTGAAGAGCCAGAATTATATGGCAAATGGTCGTTAATTGAAACAAATAGCGAAGAATTAAAAAAATATATAGAAGGCACTAACAAATAGTGTCTTTTATTATGCTACTTTATAGGTAGCATTGAGTAGATAGCAACTCTATAACTTGACTTGGTCATCTATCTATTCAATGGTGCTTATAAAGCACTTAAGAACATAGAAATATGTTCTTTTATTTTAGCCGACGGGCGTTAAACGGAAGAAAGGAGTTATCAAAGTGGAAGATAACAAACAAGTTACTCAAGATACAAAAACACCTGTTGTATCTAATAATGAGGTTAAAGGTGGAAGTAAAAATTTTTCTCAAGATGAAGTAAACACTATCATAGGAGAACGCTTGAAAGAAGTCAAAGAAAAGAACGAACAAGCGATTAAAGATGCAGTTGCTAATGCAATAGCAGAATATGATAGACAAGCAAAACTTTCAGAAGAGGAAAGAGAAAAAGAAGCTAGAAGTAAGAGAGAATCTGAACTTAAAGAGCGAGAAGATAATATAACTTTGCGTGAAAGAAGATTAGAAGCTCAAGAATTACTAAGTGCGAAAAAAATACCTATTGATTTGGTAGATTTTGTTGTTGACTTAGACGCAGAAAAAACCAAAGCAAATGTTGAGAAACTAGCAAAAAATTACAATAAATCGGTAGAGACAGGAGTAACCGATAAATTAAAAGGCACTCCACCAACAGACTTTTCAAAAAATAATGAAACTGGCGATAAGCCAAAATATAGCGGAACGACCGCTTTTTAATTTAAGAAAAAGGAGTGATGAAAAATGGCAAGAGAAAACGCCTTAAATATTTATATTAATGATAATGACAAAGACAAATTAGCAGAAAGTTATGGTAATGTGCTTGAAGCTGTACAAAAAGGTGCAGTAAGTGAGCAGATTAAAAATAAAAACTACAGTGGAGATCCAAGTACTGGTTCTGTAGAAATTGATAGATTCAAAAATGCTAGTATTGATGATTTAGGTACTGCAAGAACTGCAAGTGCTGGTAAAGCATTAAAAAATACTGGTAAAGTAACTATCAATATTGATACAGATAAAGAAATCGTAGAAGAATTAGCAAATAAAGATGTTAAATTATTTGGTTTAGCTGGAATGGCTGAAAAGAGAAGAGCAAATCATGCTAAAAGAATGATAGCATACCTAGATACTCAATTCTTTGCTTGTGCAGTTAGCGAAGGAACTAGCGTAAATGCAACTGGTACAACAGTAGCAGAAAAACTAGAAAACTTAATTCAAAGTGTAGAAACTACTCAAAACGACTGGGTAGATGGAGTAGATAGAGATATGTTAGTATTAACTGTTAAACCTGCTCTATATGGAGAATTATTAAACTACATTGATAGTGTTCCTAATTCTTTAACTGGTTTAAAAGAAGATATGTTCCACGGAGTAAGAATTTACTCAAATCACAGACAAACTAAAGATGCTATTTGCATGATTGAAGGAGCAATAGCACAGCCAGTAGTAGCTAACCAATATGAAGCTGAAAGAATACCATTATCAAATAGTGTTGCACTAGAATTGTTCTTCTCAAAAGGAACAAAAGCTGTTATGCCTGATTTAATTAAATACACTTCAACATCAGCAAGTGTTTAGTAGTAAAATGAAAAGTCTTGTCTCACCAACAAGGAGGTGTTAATATGGATGCGACTGTTGAAACAATAAAAGAATATTTAGAACTAATAAATCCTAATTATAAGCAAATAGAAAAAGGAAATGAGGATTTGTTAGACTTTGTTATTTTAGAAGTTTTAGATAGAGTACAACTTTACTTAAATAGTGAAACTATTCCATCAAAGTTGGACCGTATACTTGCTAAAATAGTTAATACTGGTTTAATTAAGTGCCTTAATGAAAGAGCAAACCTTCAGGAAGGAAACACTGATATTGAGCAAGTTGTTACCTCTATTAGCGATAACGGGCAATCTATATCTTACGCCAACGAAGTGAAGAAGTATTTTTCAACCGCTAGTGATGAAGAATTGTTTAGCGGTTTTACTTCATTACTTAGTCGATATAGGAGGATAAAAGTTGTACATTCCAAAGACAATGAAGAAACAAATGGCTAATGCTTTTTATGACAAAACTGTATCTGTATTAGAAAAAAGAATAATTACAGATGCAGAAGGAGGAGTAACTAGCAAAGGCTATGAAAAAGTATCGGAATTTAAAGGAAATGTTAGTTTTTCAAATTGCAAAGCTATTCAAGAGGAATATGGTCTTGAATATCAAATAGACATATCTATAACCACACTACCAACAACTGAAATTAATATAGATGACATTATTGAATACGGTAATGTCACTTTTAAAGTTACAGATGTTTTAGTAAGCGATAGTCATAAATTGGTGGTAGCCGTAAAATGGCAAAAACTATAAAGAATTTGGATAGGTTGATTACCAAGTTAGATAATATATCCTCTGTTGATGTAGGGAGATATGTTACAAAAGCAACAACTTTCGTGCATGGACAAGCCAAAATGCTTGCACCAGCAGATACTGGAGCATTAAGAGAATCTATACACCACGAAGTCAAATCAGAGACAAATAAAGTAATAGGCCGCGTATTTACTAATGTAAATTACGCACCATTTGTTGAATTTGGAACTGGTGTTCGTGGCGATGGACAATATCCATATGCAAGTGAATTAGATTTTAAGCTAGTATATAAGGAAGATTGGAAAGGTATGAGACCACAACCATACATGTACCCAGCAATAAAGGGTGCAGAACCATATATTAAGAGCCTTATTAATAGAGGTGTACAAACTGAAATTAATAAGATGGCAAGAGGAGGCAAATAATGTATTTACCTAAAAAAGATATATATGACTTATTAAAAGATAATTTGGAATGTGGAGTGGCGCAAACACAACCAACAGTATTTAATGAATTACCTTTTGTTAATTTTGAGGTATCTAATAATAGTGTCAGTTTAATGCTAGACAATGATATTGGCTACCAAAACATTGAGGTAAGTATTCATATATGGGCTGATTCTAGTGTTGAAGCAAGTAATTTGTTATCAACAATAGAAGGTTTGATGCGAAATGATGGTTATAGATTAACATATAGTGCTGATGTTCCCAATATTGGGGACATTTTTCATACAATAACAAGATTTACCAAAATCATAGGATAAAGGAGGAAGAAATGTCGAATGTTGTAAGAGCAATGGGAACTTCATTAACCAAAAAGAAAAGTGGCTCTGAAGCAGAAAATTGGTTAGTAGGTTCTCTAACATCAATAGGAGAAATTGGAGTTGAAATTGGAGAAATTGATATTACAACCCTTGACAGTCCTAATGGTGCAAAAGAATTTATGTCTGGAGATATAGATGCTGGCGAAGTTGCAATAGCAGGATATATCAAAAAGACAGCAGATGAACAAACAGTGGTTAAAATGATGGCATTAATAGCATCAGGAAGTACCGAAGAGTGGGAAGTTGGTTTCCCAAGCGGTGCTAAATGGGTTTTTAATGCTTTCGTTAAATCATTTAAAACTACTGAAGAAACTCCAGATGGTTTAATTGGTTTTACTGGTTCATTAAGAGTTAGCGGTATTCCTACATATACACCATCTTCAGCATCAGTATAATTACTGGAAGGGTTATGTAGAGAAATCTATGTAGCCCCTTTTTTTATTATTTAAAAGGAAGGAAATAAATTATGATTTTAAAATATAACGCTTTAAAAGTAGATGAAATAGAGCAAGTAAAAAAACAACCAATAGAAAACTGTGTAGCAGATACATCAATTAGTTCACTATTATTATTTATTCAAAAGGGCTTAGTTGATGAAAACGAGCATTGGGGAGTATCTAAAAATGTAGCTATGGATGTACTTGATAAATATTTAGAAGAGAATGATAAAGATGACTTAGTAATTGAAATCATGGAGGCTTTAATGAAAGGTGGTTTTTTATCGAGAGGGCTAGACCTAGAGAAAGTAAAGAAAGCGAAGAAAGAGAAGATGGATCTAGCCAATCAGAAACTAGACGAGATTTAGTCTTTTTTGGTGATATGTGGCGTGATTTAGAAGCCGATGCAATTAGAGTTGGTCTAGACATTCATTATTTTTGGTCTTTAGATGTTAAACAGTTTCAAAAACATGTAAAGGTATATAACGAAGAAGAAAAGAGAAGATTTGAACAACAAGATGCTCTTAACTTCTTGCTAGGAGAATATGTTGCATTTGCTTTTAATAACCCAAAGAAATATCCAAATAAACCATTTTTGGAAAAACAAAAAGAAGTAAAAATGGAGGAAATGACAGTTGCCCAAATGGAAAGGCAAGCAAAAATAAATACGATAATGATGGGAGGTGTTATAAAGTGACACTCGAAGAATTACAAGTTTTAATTACTGCGAATACTACTGAATTAAAAAATGAACTAAGAGATACAAAAAAAGAACTTGCGAACTTAGAAAGAGAAGCACAAAAGAAAACTAACAACATAGCAAGTTTCTTTAAAAAGATGATTCCAATAGGTGTTTTAGTTCTAGGAATTAAGAAACTAACTAGTTCAAGTGAACAAGCCTATAAGGAACAAATACAAAATGAAACTAGACTTCTTGCGGTAATGCAACAGAGAGGCGATGCAACGAAGAAAGATATACAAGATATATTAAATCTTACCGCAGCAGAGCAAAGCCTAGGTGTAGTTAGTGATGAGGTACAACTTGCAGGTGCACAGGAGTTATCAACATACATTGATAAAGCAAATAGTATAAAGAAATTACTCCCTCAACTTAATAATATGATAGCCCAGCAATATGGTTATAATGCCACTCAAGAACAAGCTATCAATATTGCAACAATGATGGGTAAAGTATTAGAGGGTCAAACTGGTGCTTTATCGAGATATGGTTATTATTTTGATGAAAATCAAGAGAAGATTTTGAAGTTCGGAACAGAGGAAGAGAAAGTTGCTACATTAACTAGTATTATCCATGATAGTATTGGAGATGTAAACGAAGCACTTGGAAATACTGCAGTTGGAAAACAAATTCAATTAGCAAATGCTTGGAGTGATGTTAAAGAACAATTAGGCTATGTAATAGTACAAGTTAAACAGGTATTGATACCTGTTTTTCAAGTTTTAGTATCTTGGCTAGGTACTGCAGTTAGTTATTTAAGACAATTCTTGCAAGTATTAGGGTTTACTGCTAAAAAGCAAAATGGAGTAAATAAAGCCATTATTGGTGGTGCTAGTGCAGAAACTGAATATGGCGATGCAGTAGAAGATAGCACTAAAAAGCAAAACAAACAATTAGCATCATTTGATGAAATGAATGTTCTTAAAGAAAAAGAAGATTCAGATAGTGGCTCAGGTAATACTGGAAATAGTAGTGGTATTGGAGGAGTAAATAATATTGACTTCAATATAGGAATTGATGGAGATGTCGAAGTTACCGATAAAATACAGAAAATCAAAGATAAACTTGATGAATTTAAAGATGCATTGAATTTTACATATTTAAAACAAGCACTTTATGAGTTGAGAAAAAGCTTTGAACCATTTGCAGATAACATAGCAGACGGTTTGTATTGGATTTATACTGAAATCTTGGTTCCAATAGCGAAATGGACAATAGAGGATGTGGCGCCAAAATTTTTAAATATTTTAAGTGGGGCATTAAAAGTTTTAAATCAAGCCATTGAGGATATTAAGCCATTGTTTAATTGGCTGTGGGAAGAAATACTCAAGCCAATAGCTGAATGGACTGGTGGGGTTATAACAGATGTTCTCGATAGCATTGGAAAGGGTTTAAAGAAAATCGCCGATAATGAGGTAGCCATGGCTATTTTAGAAGGTCTGGCTATTGCAATAGGATTAGTGGCTGGTGCTATTGCTATATATAATGGTGTTATTGCTATATATAATGCTGCTATGGTAGTTTGCAATGTAGTAACAGGAATATTTACAGGTATTATGGCAGTTTTAACAAGTCCAATTACTTTAGTGGTTTTAGCAATAGGAGCATTGATTGCTGTTATTATTTTATGCGTTAAACATTGGGACGAAATCAAGGAAGTTGCTGTAAAAACTTGGAACAAAATAAAAGAAATTTGGAATACCGTCGCTGATTGGTTTAATCGAAGTGTTATTCAGCCGATTGCTAATTTCTTTACAAATTTATGGAATGGAATAACAAATGGTGTCAAGAGTGCAATTAACTTTATAAAGAATATATTTAACTCTGTTGTTTCATTTTTCAAAAATATAATATCTACAATAGTAGGATTATTTAAAAATATAGGAACTAAAGTTGGAGATGTTATTGGGGGGGCATTTAAAGCAGTTGTTAATGGTGTTTTAAAAGCAATAGAAAATATACTCAACTTCCCTATTAAGACAATAAATAAATTAATAAATACAATTAATAAAATTCCTGGTATCAATATTGGCACTTTACCAATTTTTAGTTTACCTAGACTAGCAAAAGGTGGTGTTATAGATAAACCAACACTTGCTGAAATAGGTGAAAGTGGTCGTGAAGTTGTTATGCCACTTGAAAACAATACAGGATGGATATCAGAATTAGCAGAAGAAATAAACGAAAGAAATAATAGTATGCCTACACACATTACATTAAAGATAGGCGAAGATACAGTTGTTGATAAGTTTATAGATGACATTAGAAAGAAAGGCTTTGAAACAAATGGAGAGGTTGTGCTTAACTTATGACATATTCAGGAACTTTAATTAAAATTGATGGAAATACTATTCCATATATAAAAGAGTATAAAGTTGGCAGAGCAAAGCTTTGGAAAGATGCCGAGCGTAATATGAATGGCGATGTCAGAGCTACATTAATTGGCATTTTTCCCAAGATACAGTTAAAAATCGGTGTTACTACACAAGAAGAAATGGCTTCACTTACTACTCTTTTAGATAAGGCTTATTTTTCCGTTGAGTGGTTTGATGTTAGAACTCAAACAACATATACTGCCAATTATTACGCTAGTGATTATGATGTGGAACTATTAAATAAAACAAAAGGTTTGTATAAAGAGTTTGAAGTAAGTTTGGTTCCAGTATCTAAGAGGGGGTACTAATATGATAGCAGTTAGTAATGATTTTAAAAATGCAATGAAAAGACCTGTAAAGGAGTTAGATGCCTACATACAAATTGGGCAAGATAGAATAACTGCTTCAGATGATTTAGTTCAATTCAAATTAAGTTGTGAATCAGGTTTATGCAAAACTGCAATGAGGAAGCTGGAAGCAAAATACTTTGGTGAACATGATTTGCTCGGAGAATGGATTAATGTAGGATTTGGTGTAAGACTTCAAAATAATACATTCGAATATATTGATTATGGTTCATTTCTAGTTACTGAAATAACCTATACAAAAGACACAGGTATAACTCAAATAACTGCTTATGATAGCATGGTAAAATCAATGGTTAATTACATACCATTAGCCATTGATTATCCTGTCAATTTACTTGATTATACAGAGGATTTGTGTGCTGCTTGTGGGCTTGTTTTGGGTAGCAATACATTTGAAAATGCTGATTGGCCTGTAAATCTGGATTTATGGGAGACTATGGAAGGTATTACATATAGAGATATTTTAACACAAATAGCTCAAGCAACTGCAAGTACTTGTATTATAGGAAATGACAATAAGGTATATTTTAAGTATCTAACTGATACTGAAGAAGAACTTACTTATGACAATATGAAGAAACTTAAATTAGAGCCTATTTATGGTGAAATAAATAGTGTTGTTTTAGGTAGAGATCCAATTGTAGGAGAAGATGTTTTCTTAAAAGATGATGAAAGCATTGAAGAAAACGGATTAACTGAATTTAGAATAGTTAATAACGAATTTATTGATAAAAATAGAGAAAATGCTATAACGCCAATTTATAATGCTTTGCATGGCATATCCTATTATCCATTTGAAACATCTACTGAAGGATTGGGCTGGTATGAAATAGGGGATAGTTTTACAATTGTTAATGATTTAGGAGAAGAATACAAAACTTCTCTTTTTAATTTCAGTATAACTATTGATGGTGGAATAAAAGAAACTCTAAAATCAATAGCAGAGACAAAAACTCAAAGCCAGTATCAATATGCTTCAAGTATTTCTAAAAGGATAAAAAATACAGAAATAATAGTTAATAAACAAGAAGGAACTATAGAAGCAATTGCAAGTGATGTGCAAACAATAGACACAAGAGAAAACAACAACTACCAAGAAGTATTAAATAAATTCGGCGACTATATGCCTACATCTGATTTTGTTGATTTAGAAAATAGTGTAAGGCAACTTCAAACAGACACTTATACTAAAACAGAAATAAACACAAAATTAACAGATGGTAGTGTAACTATGGTTAGTACTACATCAGGAACATTTGATGAAGATGGGCTTACTATTGAAAAGACAAATGCTAAGTCAAAAGGAAGATTCAATGAAACTGGTGTAACAGTATTAGACGCAACAGGAAGTATTGATGAAGAATTATTATTTGCTGGTTATGATGAAAATCTAAATGAAAGTATAGTTAGAACAAAAAATATTAATGTTACCAAATATCTATCAATTGGAACGAAGTCTAGAATTGAGGATTATGAAGATGGCACAGGAATATTTTATGTGGGTTAGGAGGTAGAATATGGCTAGATATTATGCAAGTACAAATAGTTCTGTTTGGGGAATATTTTATGATGTAACAGAGGGCAATTATAGCATAGAAAATAATACTTCTCCTGTATATGTAAATGTTTATTTATATAGACCAAGTTCCGCAAGTTACTATGGTGGAACAGCAAATATTAGTATGACATTAAATGGTGAAACAAAAAGTGCAACAGCATATCCATCTTATCCTACTAATATTGGTGTAGGAGAAAGTAATGCTCACTTAATGGCAAGTTTCTCCTATACAGTAAGACATGAAGATGATGGTAAAAAGACAGTTCCATTTAGTTTAAGTTGGAGTGCCGACTTTAATCCTACAAGTGCTAGCGGTAGCAATAGTATGGTACTTGCTACAATTCCAAGAGCAAGTGAAATATCATCTGTTAGTACTGCAAATATAGGAAGTAATGCAACTATAACAGTTAATAGAAAAAGTAGTTCT
>JAEEGL013702591.1_pt1 | contig 10041 bp, 7 predicted proteins | sample 9134231 | NCBI WGS metagenome assembly JAEEGL01 (sample SAMN16246548, study PRJNA631951) | gut metagenome | biome: gut microbiome; feature: rumen; material: fiber-attached | host: Bos | place: Iran: Karaj | collected 2018-10 | reverse complement strand
GGATTTTTGAAATGTTCTGGAGTTTCTGGCCAAAGACCTTGTCTGTACATTTCAACGCAGTGTCTTTTGTACTCATACGAGTAATGTTGATGCATAAAAATACCCCCTTTCTGTTTGTCCAGAAAAGGGGGTACATATCACTTCGGGGTGGTTTTTTATTTATGAAATCTCCACAACACTTCCAGCACAGTCACCAACACAAAGAATCTTTTAAAAACAGAACTTATCCCACAGATTGAAGAGTTTGTAAAAAAAGTAACAGAGATTGCGAATGTATGATACAATTCTTGTATATGACGAAATCTTACTGTGAATACATGGAAGAAATAACTGCTGATGAGTTATATGAAGGATTGTTAGGATATGGTTTGTTTACAAGTAAACTTCCACCAATATTTACATCAGCCCCATTTTTTGCATTATCTAAATCAATTTCCAAACCATATGAAGATATGCCAAAAGGATTTGTTTATTTTGAATCAATCCGAGACTCTAATATTCCTAGAGCATTGGGAATTCCTGTTCCATTTGCATATCAGAAACTTTGCAAAATTTTATCAGATAATTGGGATAATATAAAACTTCATTTTAAAAATACGACAAATTCCGCAACATATAAAATAAGCAGAATTCATATACGAAAAAAAAATGATTCTAAAGCACTGTTTGAAATGAATTATAATAATTGGCGGTTAGATGGAACTCCAGAAAACGATTTTCTTCTAGGAAAAAAGTATCTTGTAAAGTCCGATATTTCAACTTGTTTTCCTAGTATTTATACACATTCAATTCCATGGGCCCTAATGGAAAAAAGTGTTGCAAAAGTATCGCGTGATAAATCTTTATGGCAAAACCAGATTGACCATTATTGTCAAAATATGAAATCTGGTGAAACCCATGGATTACTTATAGGTCCGCATTCATCAAATTTAATTTCCGAAATTATACTTACCTGTGTCGATAAAGAACTCTATAATAAGAATTGGCGATATACAAGAAACATAGATGATTATTCATGCTATGTTGAAACATATGAAGAGGCTCAGCGGTTTTTAAAAGATTTGACAGAAGAATTAAGAAAATTTGATTTACCATTAAACCATAAAAAGACAGTCATTGAAGAACTGCCAATTGCTTCATCTAAATCATGGGTTCGACAATTAACGAATTCCCCTATCTTTTCAAAGGAACATGTTACTTACAAAGATGCAAGAAGTTATTTAGATTTAGCCGTAACTTTAATGGAAATGAATGAAAAAAACTCAGCAATTCTAAATTATGCAGTAAAAGTTCTTGGAAAGCTACCACTTTCAGAAAATGCAAAAGAATTATGCCGCAAAACTGTCATGCATTATGCAATAATTTATCAATATCTGATTCCTTTGCTAGATGAACATGTCTTTATAGCCTTTAGTGCGAGTTTAACCGAAATAGAGGCATTTTCAAACAAAGCTTATGAAGATGGCTATAAAAATAATAATTTTGAAGAAATGTATTATTCCATATTTTTTTCAATAAAGTATGGATTTAAAATAAGTAAAATAAACAGCTCGGATATCATAAAAAATGATAGTTGCATCTTAAAAATATTCGCATGGTTGTATTATAAAAAATTTACAGATACAACAAATCTGGACATCTTAAAAGATGAGGCAGTACGACTAAGTTTGAACGATTTTGATGAAAATTGGCTTTTCTGTTATGAGGCATTAAATCAAAATGAATTGAAATCCGATTGGAAATTTCTAAAGAAAAACAAAATATCTTTTATTATAGATGAATACAGAATATGATATTTACCCTGCGTTAGGGATACGCAAGGCGCGAAGCGTTGCGAAGCAATGGAGCGCGGTTAGCGCGGAACCTGGAGTAGCCCGACCGACTGCCGCAGGCAGGCGGGAACGCCCGTCAAATTTCTCTTCAATCTTTTCACACATTTTGCTATAATCTTTGCCATGATTATCGTACTCAAAAATGGCGTTAGCGAAAGCGAGAAAAATAACATCAAGTCTGTCCTTAAGGGGCACTCTTTCAAAATAAATGAAGTCAAGGGCGAGGAAAGCACGGTTCTGGCGGCTGTCGGTAAGCTTGCGATGGATGTCCGCGAGATCGAGGTTCTTCCTGGCGTATCTAAGGTAATTCCGATTTCAAAGCCTTACAAAATGGCTTCTCGGGAATTCAAGCCGGAGAATACTATCGTTGAGATTCCGAACAACCGCGGGCAGATTATCCGTGTCGGTGGTTCTCGGCTTGTTTCAATCGCGGGTCCTTGTGCTGTTGAAAGCCGCCAGCAGATGCTTGATGCGGCAAAGGCTGTCGCTGCGAGCGGGGCAACAATGCTTCGTGGCGGTGCTTACAAACCTCGCACTTCTCCTTATTCTTTCCAGGGCTTGGGTGAAGAGGGCTTGAAGTATCTCAAAGAAGCCGGCGAGAAATACGGTCTTCCTGTTGTAACTGAAATCGTTGCTTCCGAGTACATTCCTGTCATGAAAGACTATGTTGACGTTTACCAGGTCGGTGCGCGCAACATGCAGAACTTTGAGCTTTTGAAGAGGCTCGGTGCCCTGGGAAAACCTGTCATCTTGAAGCGCGGTCTTTCTGCCACAATCGAAGAATGGCTCATGAGCGCGGAATATCTCCTTTCTTCTGGAACTGACCGCGTCATTTTGTGCGAGCGCGGTATCCGCACTTACGAAAAGGCAACCCGCAACACTCTTGATTTGAGCGCGATTCCAGTCCTGCGCAGCATGACTCACCTTCCGATCATTGTTGATCCTAGTCATGCGCTTGGCGTTCGCGACAAGATTCCGCCTATGGCACTCGCTTCAATTGCGGCTGGTGCTGACGGCATCATCGTTGAGGTTCACTGCCACCCAGAACAGGCTCTTTCTGACGCGGCTCAGGCTCTCTACCCTGCCCAGTTCGACAAAATCATGCGTGACATTGAGTCTCTTGCCCCTGTCATGGGCAAGGAAGTCGCTCACATCCGCTCGGCTGAGTCTCAGAAAAAGGCAAATGAAGAGAAAATCACTCACAAAAAGCCAATCTGCGTTTTCTCCGGCATGAAGGGTGCTTACGCTGAGCAGGCAATCGAAAATTTCTTTGAGGATTCTGTTGAAGCCCAGACGGTCGATTCATTTGACGAGATTTTCCAGGCTGTCGTTGACGGAAAGGCTGACTACGGCATGGTTCCGATTGAAAACTCAACCGCAGGTTCTGTCTACAATAACTACGACAACCTCACCCGATACGAGGACATTTCAATCGTCGGAGCACTCACGCTTCGCATTCAGCATTCACTCCTTGCGGTAAAGGGTGCTAGTCTTGAGACAATCAAGAATGTCTACTCTCACCCGCAGGGATTGAGCCAGTGTTCTAATTTCCTCAGAAGCCAGAAATGGAATCTTGTCGACACGGTTTCAACCGCGACTGCCGCAAGTCTTGTTGCAGAAAAGGGCTCAACCGAAAACGCCGCAATCTGTAACGCAAGAAACGCTGAGATTTACGGTCTTGAGGTCATCAAAGAGGGGATCCAGAACGAGCAGAACAACTACACACGATTCGTCGTCATTGCGGCAAATCATGTCGAGGAGCCAATCAAACAGTGGAGCGAGCAGAAGCCGAACATGGCAAGCTTTGTCTTCACAACAAAGAATGAAGCCGGCGCCCTTTACGACGCCCTCGGAGTCTTCAAGAATGCAAACCTCAGCATGAACCGCCTCGAGTCCCGCCCTATCGCCGGTAAACCATGGAAATACTGGTTCTACTGCGATGTCGTGATTGGCTCAGATATTGAAAATCCGGTCGAATACATCACCGATTTCAGCAATAAATTGAAAACAACCGCCGAAGATGTCAGAATCCTTGGTATCTACGCGGAGTAATCTGGCACAAACGTCTTTTGACTTAGCTTTCTGAAAGTTTTTTCATAAATTTTCGTTTTCTTTTCAGACAAAAAAGCCGGCTTGCATGCTATAATTCATTTATGCAGAGCAAGTTCCGGCTTTTTATTTTGATTTTTCTCGTTCTCTCTCTCTTTCCTTGCTTTGTTTTTTCCCAGCCAGCGGATTCAGCACAGACTGTTTCAAAAAAGATGCCGCCTTTTCCGCCACCGCGAAACAGGATGAACTTTAACGGAAGAAGAATGTCACGGCACGAAGGAAACTTTTCGATGATTGGTGTCCGTCTTGAGGAATTTGGCGGTCAGATTGTTTTTTCCGCCTATTTTAACGAGCCGATTGACACAAACTCGATTCACCAAAAGAACATTCTCCTGAACGAAATTCCTCTTTCAAAAGAAACGGAGATTTTTTTCAACAAGGCGAGGCGGATGCTCAGGTTCACGGTGCAGGAATCGGAATTTTCTACTGCCGATGGCGCACCGTCCTCCTTGAAAATCATGCATGCAAAATCTTTCAGCGGAAAATCAATGAAACCGACTGAAATCAAAAATCTTGAGACGAACTCTTTTTTCAAGTATTCACCGGAGGCAGGAACATGGCAAAAATCCTGATTGTTGAGGATGACAAGGAACTGGCTAAAATCACTGAGCTGGAACTGGCGCATGAAGGCTTCAGCGTAATAAAGGCTGAGGACGGCCGAGAGGGGCTGAATAAAATCACGAGCGAAAATCCAGACATGGTTCTTCTCGATGTTATGCTTCCAAAACTTTCCGGGCTTGAGGTCTTAAGGAAAATCCGTGGTGAGATGAACTCTGACCTTCCTGTGATTCTCGTGACTGCGCGGGGCGAGACGATTGACAAAGTTGACGGATTGAACAGCGGTGCCGACGATTACATTTCAAAGCCATTCAAAATCGAAGAGCTGCTTGCAAGAATGAATGCAGTTTTGCGCCGGACAAACAAAACCAAAACGAAGTCAGTTCTAAAGAACGGAAAGATTGAAATGACGGCCGAAGAAATGAAGGTGACTTTTGAAGGAACTGCAACTGAACTTTCAAAAAATGAATTCCTTCTTCTGAAATATTTTCTTGAGAACCTCGGAAAGATTCTAAGCCGTGACGAGATTATAAAAACTGTCTGGGGTGAGGATTATTATATTGAAGAAAACAGCGTCGATGTCTATGTCCGACATCTTCGCTCAAAGTTCGGTGACAGTCTGATTAAAACTGTTCGCGGTATGGGCTACATAATGCAGGAGATTGCTCAATGATAGGTGTCGGGGCGTTGAAGTCGAGTTTTCTCCGAAAACTCGCAGGGCTCCCCGCAGATGGGGGTGTCGGCACAGCGAAGCGTGACGCAGGGGGAAGGCTTTCCCCCTCAATCTCAATTTCGCTCGCACTTCGCTTCATGCTGATTCTTGCCTTTGCGATGATTTCCCTCTCGATGATTTTTGTTTTCGCGCTGGATTTTTTGGTGACGAAACGGCAGGACACGGAGATTGAAAAATCGATTTCGCTTATTTCAGCGACTTTGCGTTCCGGCAGCTCGGAGGACATCGATTTTCTGCAGCTCCCCTACTACATCACCTTTGCGGTCTGGGAAAAACAGGACGGGAAGGTTCTCTCCACAAACGACAGCCTGCTTCCGATGCTGGAGTCGGACGGAAAAAGCAGGACTCATTTTGAAAAGGATTTTTTCACGGACAGCGACCTTTTGATTCGCTACAGGACTGAGCAGATTGAACTTGACGGAAAGGAAATTTTAGTCGAGTGCGCTATAGACATCGAAAATGACTCGGCCTCAAAAATGATTTCCGCGCTTCCACGGCTTGTTTTCATCTCGCTCGCACCGATTCTTTTGATTTCATTTGCGCTTTCTTTCTTGATTTCGCGGAATACGATTACGGCGTTCAAAAAACTGAGGGAAGATTACGACCGGGAAAAGGCTTTCACCGCAAATGTGAGCCATGAGCTGAAAACGCCGATTTCAATTATTGACGGACATGCAAACCTCTTGAAGCGCTGGGGCAAGGACGACCCGAAGCAGCTTTCCGAATCAATCGATGCGATTTTGCATGAGACTGAGAACATGAACCGTGTTGTCACGACTTTGCTCGACATGAGCCGGCTTGAAAACGGCAAAATAAAGGTTGAGAAATCACGATTCTTTGTTACGAACTTTTTCGTCAGATTGAAGGAAGAGTTTTCCGCACTTTACCCGGAAATGAGTTTTGAAATCATCGACGAGGATTTTCTGGAGATTGAGACTGATGAGGCAAAACTTCATCAGATTTTTACGGTGATTTTGTCGAACAGCGTGAAATTCGCAGGAAAGGAATGCAGAATCAAGTTCTGCGCCCACAAAAACGGAAGCAAGATTGTGCTTTCGGCTGAGGACAACGGAGCGGGATTTGCCCCGGAAGTTCTTCCTCATGTTTTTGAAAGATTTTACAAGGGTGACAGCTCCCACGACAGGAATGTGAGCGGAAGCGGCCTCGGGCTTTCAATCGCAAAGACTCTTGCGCAAGCCCTGGGCATGTCAATAGAAGCAAAAAACGCCCCGACTGGCGGAGCGTTGATTTGTCTTACATTAATTTAGCGTATTTCTGTGCGAGCCGTTTTGACTTGACAGCAGCCAAACCACAGTAGTTTGCCGGATTCTCAAAGAAGGTTGCCGGGTTTGCGATTCCGAGCTTTTCGAGCTGGGCTGTGATTTTTGCGAAGGCTTCTTCGTGGGTCTTGAGAACCTCGAAGAATGTTTTGCCTGTTTTTTCGGCTTCGAGAGTGATTTTTCGGATTACTTCGTGGCCGTCGTTTACGCCTGCTTCACCGAGAAGGATGTATGCCGGCTCTGCAAGAACGCCACCCTTGACCTTTCCGCCTGCTCCCTGAAGGTTCTTAGCCATTCCTTCCTTGTCTGCCTGAAGGCCTTTTACGACTGAGTTCATGCGGGCAACTGCCATTGTAAATCCTGAAACATAGTCAGAAATGAAGCGCTGGCTTGCTGAGTTTGTGAGGTCGCGCTGGTGCTCTGAAATCTGGTCCATGTAGAAAGTGATTACGCGAGGGCACATTGCCTTCCACAAAGATTTTACATGCTCGCTGTTCCACGGGTTGCGTTTCTGTGGCATTGTAGATGAGCCGACCTGTGTTGAAGCGAAGTATTCGAACACTTCACCGATTTCTGAACGCTGCAAGTTGCGGAGGTCATCAGCAAGGTTTGCGATGATTCCGAATGCGACATTCATCTCCAGAAGGAGACGGAGAACATGCTCTGGCTCGACGAGCTGGTTTGAATATTCAGATGGTTTGAGCCCGAGGAATTCTGTGTAGATTCGCTCAAGTTCTTCAGGGTCCTTTACAATCATGCTTGGGCCGTTGTAAGAACCAACCGGGCCTGCGAGTTTTCCAACTAAGTCATTGCTCAATTCTTCTATTTTAAGGATAGATTTTCCGAGGCGGGCAACGAATTCTGCGATGCTCCAGCCGAATGTGATTGGAACTGCGTGCTGACCGTGAGTGCGACCAACCTGCGGGGTAGCGCATTCTCGTTCTGCGATTTCGCAAAGGTATTTTTCGAGCTGTTTGAGTTCTGGAAGAACGACATTTTTGGTGACATCTCTCATTCGGCAGCTCAATGCGGTGTCAAGAATATCTACCGAAGTTGCTCCCAAGTGGATGAGAGGTCCGATTTCGGCGTTGACCTTTGTCTTCATGACATTGACGAGGGCACGGATATTGTGCTTTGTCTTTTCTTCTTCGGCGTAAACTTCTTCCGGGTCGATGTTTGCGGCAACTTCATCAAGAGTTTTTGCAAGTTCGTCCGTGAGAGTTCCGCGCACCTTGAGGTGAGCCTTAACAAGAGCCGCCTCACACTTTGCGCATGAGCGGATTGAAGCCTGCTCTGAAATGTACTGTGAAAGTCCGTCAAAAGCCGCTTTTTCTGAAAGTGAATAGCGGTGGTCGATACAAGAGAGATTCTCAAAAATGTTTCGTGTTTCCATAGGTAGAAATTATAATGAAATAAGCACTTGTGAGCAATTAGGATAAAATTTGAAAAAATTATAGCTTATTTTAATTTATCGTGATATTATTTTAGATAATATTAAGATTCTTTCTTTGAGGAGCAGCCATATGAACACTTCAGCAATCAACCGCTTTTTTGAAGCTTTGGGAAGAAAACAAATCCGATACCGGGTTCCAGTTTTGTGTTTCTTCATTCTTCTGACCGTTGCGCTTGGTGCCGGGCTTTCTCGTTTTAAAATCGTAGGTAATTCTGACAGCTGGTACGGAGACTCTGACCAGATAAAAATCGATAAAAAACATTATCAGTCAAAGTTCGTAAACACTGACGGCGTTGCAGTCCTCGTTCTTGCTGACGATGTTTTTGCCCCGGAAGTTCTCTCTGCAATCTATGACATCACTCACCGCATGGAAATCGAATGTCCGTTTGCAAAACGGGTGCGCTCACTTACAAGCATAGACATTCCTCGGGGAAATGAGGAAGGTTTTGAAATCGTTCGTCCTTTTGAAAACGGCGTTCCGACTGACGCGGCAGAACTGAAGGCAAAAAAAGACTTCATCATGAGCCGCCAGTCTCTTGTGAACACTCTCGTAAGCAAGGATGCAAAGGAAACTTACATTTATGTTTCCCTCAATCCGTATGATCCGAATGTGAGCCGCGATGACCAGGCGGATTCTGTCGGCTACTATCTGATTGACCTGCTTGATGACCCCGCCTACAAAAGCGATGCCTACAAAATCTACGGCGTAGGTCTTCCTTACACTGAATTAATAGAAGCAAATTATGAGGATATTGACCAGGCAATCAGAGTCGGAATCGGACTTATCGTCATGCTGATTTTGCTGGCAATCTTTACCCGAAGCGCAGCTGGAACCTTCATTCCGGCGCTTACAACGATTTGTGCCATAGCTTCTTCTCTTGGACTTCTTGCATGGTGCGGAATCGTGGCTGACGAAACCTTATTCCCGATTCCAGTAATCCTTGGAATGGCGCTTTCCGTCGGCTATTCAATCCACTACATCAACATGTTCAGGCATGCTTTTGCTGTAACCGGAAAGCGAAAGGAATCTGCGGTTGCGGCGGTTTCTGGCAGCGGATGGCCGATTTTGTTTACGGTCGTCACGACGGCGGCTTCCCTCATGTCATTTTTCTTTGTCAATGTCAAACCAATCATGTGGCTTGGAAAAAGCGCCTCTCTCATCGTCATCTCGGTATATGTCTTTACATCCGCTCTGATTCCTGTTTTCCTGAGTTTTGGAAAGGACAAGGAACCGTCTCCAAATACGGAAAAAGGAATTACCATGCTCGACCGTTACTTTGAGGGCTTCGCAACGAGAATGTACAAGCGGAGAAAGGCAATCATCGTGCTTACTGTTCTTGTCTTTGCCGCAATGATTCCGGGCATCGCAAAGATTTACATCAATATCGACATAATCGGCATGTGCGGTACAAAACCGCCTTTCGTTCAGAAAATTCACCGCGTCATGGAGGCAAATCTTGGAAGCATTCATAACTATCAGGTGATGATTGAATATGACGAACCGGGTATTTTCAAGCGCCCTGAGATGATGGCGAAAATCATCGAAATGGAAAAAAGAATCGGCAAGCTCAAGCTGACTAAAAAAAGCGACGGAAAGCCTCGCGTTACTTCGATTACTTCGGTCATAAAAGAATTCTACCGTGCCTTCAACGAGGATTCCCAGGACTATTATATTGTTCCTGAGGACGAGGCTGTTCTTGCACAGGTAATGGAATTCTGCTCGATAGATCTTAACAAGGATTTCTGTGAGTATATGGACGAAGACTGCACGACGGCGGTTATCAATGTAGAAATGACTAAGTTCGACACCAAAAACGGCAGCGTGGATATCGCTCAGGTCAGGCTCGCCATGGCGGAACTTTTCCCGGATGCACACTGCTCGATAATCGGCGACATGGTTGAATACAACGAAATGGGTGTTCGAATTGCGGCGGGTGAAGTAAAATCCCTGCTCATGTCAGTGCTCATAATCGGCGTGCTTTTGATTCTTGCGTTCATGAGCGTTTCATCCGGTCTTATAGGAATGATTCCGAATATTGCGCCGATAGTCGTTGTCGGTGGTGTAATGGGCTACTT
>JAEEGL013604949.1_pt1 | contig 10041 bp, 9 predicted proteins | sample 9134231 | NCBI WGS metagenome assembly JAEEGL01 (sample SAMN16246548, study PRJNA631951) | gut metagenome | biome: gut microbiome; feature: rumen; material: fiber-attached | host: Bos | place: Iran: Karaj | collected 2018-10 | reverse complement strand
GAAGAGTTCGCCAAGGCCCGCCTCGCCGGAAAAGTGAGGCAATACTTCACGTTCGTCCCCGATTTCAATTCGACCGGCGACAAGAACGGCAAGCGCACCTTCGACTGGCCCTGCGTCATCCGCGCGATCAACACCGTCGACGTCATGGAGGTCACGGTCGAACATCTTTCGCCTGCCCTGATCGACCATCTCGCAGCGCGCATCACCTCCGAGGTCAAGGGCATCAATCGCGTCCTCTTCGACTACACGCCGAAACCCCCCGCCACCGTCGAGTGGGAATAGGTTGAGTGTAAAGTGGAAAATGGAGTGCTGCGGGCATGAATGTCCGCGGAACTTTATTTTCACATTTTGCCATTATCTAATATTTCTCTTGATTCTGGCAACATATTGCTGTAAAATACTTGCTGATGAATGGCGACATTTCCATAAGCCTAATTGAACCAAGGGATTTCACCGCAGCACTCGGCGGACTGGTTCGCTCGTTGCGCCAGCGGGCGAAACTCACGCAACCGGAACTGGCCGTACGGGCTGGTGTTCCCTCCACAACTCTTTCCCGTCTTGAGCGCACCGGCCTTGCCTCCACCGATCGCCTGGCGCGTGTGCTTTTCGCCTTGAACGCGCTGGATGCCTTTAAAGAGTTTCTTGACGGACAACGGCATCTAGCCGATTTACCGACCGACCTCAAGGACTTTCAGCCCGACGCTCCCAAACCTCTACGCATTAGACATCGCGGCAAAGGGGGGATTGCGTGAGCATCACCCGTCTGAACGTCTCCCTGGCCTTCGCACCTGACGACTGTCGTTCCGTAGGCATTCTTTCCCAAAACGGGCGGGACACACTCTTCCAGTTCGCGGAATCCTTTCTTGCCGCTCCCCTTCCCTTCTCTCCGCTAAGGCTTCCTGTGAGACAAGGGGTACATGTCTGCACCGCCGGCGGCGGAATCGAAACATTCGGCGCTTTCGAGGATGCCCTTCCCGATGGATGGGGCCGACGAATCATCGACTCGCGGTTCCGCAAGCGACATGACAGGCTTCCAACGCTCATGGAGCGATTCGCCTCGCTTGGCGGCGACGGCATGGGGGCGCTTGTATTTGAGCCGACAGAGCCATTTGATTCCGAAGCGGCGGAAGAGTTCAGACTGGACGCCCTCGCGCGCAATGCGTGGGATTTCGACGACGGCAAAATCCAAGAGGCACTACCAGCTCTGAGACGAGCGGCGGGCAGCTCTGGCGGCGCAAGGCCAAAGGCCAACATCCTTTTCAACCCAGCCACGGGGGATGTGCGTTCGCCTAATGCCCAGATTGCAGAAGGCTTTTCGCCCTGGATTGTCAAGTTCAACACGCGGGCGGAAGGAAAGAACGCCGGGGCCCTTGAATTCGCTTATGCCGAATTGGCCTCGGAAGCGGGAGCGGCTGTCGCACCGCACCGCCTTATCGAAACGAAGGCTGGGAACTTCTTCGCGACGAAGCGGTTTGACCGTGCCAGCGGGAAGCGGCGCATTCACATGCACTCGGCGGCCGGCTTGCTCCAGGCCGACTTCCGAATCCCGGGAAACGAATACGCGCTTCTTTTTCGCCTCTCCGCAGCCCTCTTGCGCAACGATTCGGCACAGCACGAACTCTTTCTGCGAACCTGCCTCAATGTTCTGCTGCACAATCGCGACGACCACCTCAAGAACTTCTCCTTCCTCATGGACTCCAATGGCCATTGGTCGCTAGCGCCCTTTTACGATTTCACATTCTGCGACGGACCTGGCGGATGGCAGACGTTGTCCGTCGCCGGCGAAGGGGCGAATCCCGGCGAAGCCGACCTGCTTCGTCTTGCCTCGCAGATTGATTTGCCAATGTCTCAAGCGCGTGACATCATTGACCGCGCCAAAGCGGCCCGGGCGCACTTGCCGACATTCTGCCGGAACATCGGCATTAAACCGCCACATCTCTAAGCCGCTCTTTACGATTGGAATTAGTTGACACCCGCAGTCAAATCCTTTATCCTTTAGACTATGAAAGACCTCTTGTTAGCAGTCTGCTTTATCGTGGCAATTACTTCTTTTGCCGAAGAGACGATAAACACTTCCGTCACGTTGCGCGATTCCTCCGTTATCAAGGGAACGATTGCGCAAAGCACCGTCCTTGAAGGCGCCGTTGCCTTTGAAAAGGACATAAAGCTTCCCCTCCCCCTTGTCTGCGAACTGTTGGCCAATGGTACGAACGCCGCCCGACTTGTCACACTCACGAACGGCGACAAATTCCACTTCGCTCCTAAAACGGAGTCGCTGGCCATCTCCTCTGTCCTCGGCGACTTGACCATTCCATTTACCAACATCCAGTGCGCCACCTTCTCCCACAGTTCTTCCGACTCTTCCGGCCTCATCTTCCATTGCACTTTCGACTCCCCTGAAGCCGTCGAAAAACCCACCATCGGCCCTGGGGGAAAAGTGCTACTTCCAGACATCTTTGAGGAAGGCAAGGTAGGCAACGCCATGCGCGTCGGCCCACGGCAGGAATCGGCGCGGATTTCGATTCCAGCCGGTTTTCTCAAACCCAAAGGATGCATCGAATGGTGGGCAAAGATATCAAATCCCTCAGATGGATTTTCATCCTGCGACCCGCGCTTCTTCCGCATCCGGTTCACTGAAACGATAGACTCCGTCTTTGAATTTTCCTCAAATGACGGCGTGGGTGGCGGAGGCCTTGTCGTGCGCTTTCCAGGGCTTCACTATCTTCAACAGCGCGGTCAGCGCAACGCCTGGCGTTATTCGCAGTACTTCGGGGAAAAAGGCGCGCAGGAATGGCATCATTACGCAATTGTTTGGAATGCCGACGGCCTCTCCCTCCCCAATGAATCGTCGCATTTCCAGTTAGCTGTCTACATTGATGGGAAACGCCTGTATGTCGAGCCTTTCGACTGGCGGCAGAAAGTCAACGTCGGCATTCTCGAATCCCAACCTGCCACAATTGACTTCCCTTTCAACGGCGAATTCGACAACCCGCTGATTGGCAACGCCTACTACCTCATCGACGAAATGAAGATTTGGGAGACGGATACGCCTCCAGCATTATAGGACTGAATCGGTGAAATAAACAGGTTCCACGAAATCATGGCGGGCAAAGCGAACATCACATTGGATGAGTGGCAAAAGGCTGTCTTGCCTTGGTTGCGCACGATTGAGTTCATGCCGACAAAACTTAACGGCGTCACACTCCTCGCGTACTTTTTCTGGGATGACGATAGAATTGAAACCAAGTTCTACACGATTGAATGCGCCTTCCTTTGCGCATTCCGCAGTTGGGGGGCTGGCATTCCGGCGACTCTTGTAACGAATCGCAAAACTGCGACCATGCGCGACTTCTGCGTGCGACATGGCATACAGCTTCAAGTTGATCCTACTCTCAAGGGCGGCGTTCCCGGCATGAATCTCGACTGTATTCGGAATCTGCATAAGCGATTTGACACAGATTATGTTGTGATCCTGCAGTCAGACGGAATTCCTGTCAACGCGGGTTTGGAAATGTTTCTTGGCAAGTGGGATTACGTTGGCGCCCCATGGCCTGGTCATGGCAACTGGAAGGACTGGTTCGTCTATCCTCGTTTTGCAGTAGGTAATGGGGGCTTTTGCCTTCGCTCAAAGCGCATTTGCCAGCAGGCGGCAAAAACTTATGAAGCATTCTGGAAACATTTTCCCTACTCGCTGCTCGTGGGAGATGATGTTTTCTATTGCAAGACGATGCCGTTTCTAAGCAGAAAGTGGCGGCGCACTTTCCGATATCCCCCGCGGGAGGAGGCGATAAGGTTTTCTGTCGAATACATTCCAAGGGGCATGGTCATGGAAACCCCGCCGCTAGGCTTCCATGCCGAAGCCGGTTTCAGGAACTATGCAAAGCAGTTTGGTGTCCCGTTTGCTGAGGAGGCAGGTCTTTAGGCCGCATTCGTCGGAGATTTGGGAAAAACAAGGAAAGAAAGACTTATGGAAAAAGTGGTGGTGACAGGTGGTGCCGGTTTCATCGGGTCCCATGTGGCCAAATGGCTTGTGAGCGCGGGGTATCGCGTATTGATTCTCGACGATCTTTCAGGTGGTTTCGTGGAAAACATCCCATCTGGCGCGACTTTCGTCAAGGGATCGGTTCAAGATGCTGCCTTGGTTGACACCCTCTTTGCAAGGGAACGATTCGATTATGTTTTTCACCTTGCAGCCTACGCAGCTGAGGGACTAAGCCATTTCATCAGGAACTTCAACTACCAGAACAACCTCGTGGGTAGTGTCAACCTTGTCAATGCGGCCGTGAATTCAGGTTCCGTCAAGTGTTTCGTTTTCACCTCCTCCATAGCCGTTTATGGACGCAATCAAACGCCTATGGTCGAGGAGCTTGTCCCCCAACCCGAGGATCCGTATGGCATCTCAAAGTATGCGATGGAACTTGACCTGAGGGCGGCCAGGGAGATGTATGGACTGAACTATGTCATTTTCCGCCCCCACAATGTCTATGGCGAACATCAAAACATCGGGGACCCCTATCGTAATGTCATCGGCATCTTCATGCGCCAGATTCTGACCGGCCAACCGCTCACCATTTTCGGAGACGGGAAACAGGTGCGCGCCTTCTCCTACATCGATGATGTCGCCCCCGTCATCGCAGCCGCGATTGAACGGCCCGACACATGGAATGAAGTCTACAATATCGGCGCCGACAAACCTTGGACCGTGAATGAATTGGCCACCACCGTCTGCAACGCAATGGGCAGGTCTAACTCTGAAATCAGGCATCTTCCGGCGCGCAATGAGGTTGTGACGGCCTATTCAAGCCATGAAAAGGTCAAGCGCGTATTTGGCGATCTTGTCCACAACATTCCCCTCGACGAGGGCATTGCCAAGATGGCCAAGTGGGCGATGACACTTAAGGACATTCCCGAACCGAAACGCTTCAGCCACATTGAAGTGCTTAAGAATCTGCCACCAAGCTGGGCAGCACTTCGCGCGCCTTCCAACTGAGAGAGAATAGGCTTTGAGGCTATCGCTTCCCAGTCAGCCACCAGATGACCTTGAGAATTCTCCCCGCAAAGGGTGTGACAAGTCGGGAAACAGTCTGACGCCACCATGACACGCCGTATGCCTTGGCGAGAATTTCATCCATGACGGCGGGGTTTGGTTCCAGGCTGGACGGCGGCTTGATGTCGGTTATTTCGCCCGTCTTCCGATGCGCGTGGTATGAGGCGCTATTGGCCGCAAAAGTCGAATCTGGCCCAAAGCCGATGTTCTTGATGAGGTTCACGCAGGGGTTCAGGCAGATTCCCTCATTGGCGACAATCATGTAACACCACTGCATGTCCCAGTTTCCGCAGTCGCGGCTATGGTATCGCTCGAATTCGGCCATGAAGTGCTCTTTTTGAAGTCTGCGCGGAAAGGCCCTGTCGAATATGGGTGAATCACGCAGGGCTGGAAACGAGCGCAGATCATAGTCGTAAAGGCATTCCACGCGCCGCCATGTCGCCCACCCCCAGCAATGGAAGAAGCGGGACGGATAGTAGCTCCCATCGCCGACGGCACGAGTCAGGGGATTGTAACCGGTTATGTTCATAATCCGCGTATCGTTCCGGTAGCGGTCGAGCAGTACAGCGCAGTAACGGAAAAAGGATGGTTCAGGGAGGATGTCATCCTCAAGGATGATCCCCTCCTCGACATTCTCAAAGAACCAGTGGATGGCACTTGAAACCGCGCGACCGCAACCGAGGTTGTGCTCCAGAAACCGCGTGTGCACTTCGCAAGGCCAGTCCACATTTGCGACCTCCTCTCGCGCCTGACGGCATCGCTCGGCATCATCAGGATGTGACGGACGGGGACCATCGGCGGCTATGAAGAGCTTTTGGGGACGGGCATCGCGAATGGCGGAGAAAACCTTGGCTGTGTTTTCCGGACGACGGAAAATGATGAAAAGGACAGGAGGTATCGAAAGCTCTTTCATATCTTCATGCTATCACATCTTTGTCGGTGCGTCAAATCCCGAAGCGCGCTTCCGCGCGTTTCGGGATTTGACGCACCGACAAACAAACTCCTCGTGTATGGCATAATTTGTGTGATATAATTTATGCCATGAAAGCACCTTTTATTGCCTTACTGGCCTCTCTCGCGCTCTTGTCGTCCTTCGCCGAAGATGCGCTAAACGCTTCTGTCACGCTTCGCGACGCCTCTGTGATCAAAGGGACTGTCACAGAGACCACTGTCCTTGAGGGCGCAATCGTCTTCGCGGATGACGTAAAGATTCCCCTTCCCCTCGTCCGCGACATGGTGGCCGACGGCACGAATGGCGTGCAGATCGTCACGCTCACGAACGGCGACGTCTTCCGCCTCACGCCCAAGACGAAGGCGCTGACCATTGCCACCGTGCTCGGCGACCTCACCATCCCTCTCGCCAACATGCGCAAGGTCTCCTTCTCGGCGTCGGGGTCGACCTCGGACAACTTGATCTACTACTGCACGTTCGACTCCCCCGAGGCCATCCAGAAGCCCGCTATTGGCCCCGCCGGCAAATTTCTCTCCGGCCGCTTCGTCGAAGGCAAGGTCGGCGAGGCGCTGGCGGTACGCGCCTATACGAGTGGAGCCTATCTCCAACTTCCCCCAAACACCATTGGGCAAAAGGGTTGCTTTGAGTTTTGGGCTAAATTCACCCCGCCAGCTGAGAGAATCGGCGTTGGGCAGTGGCCATGCTTTTTCACATGCGGCGTACTAGGTGCGGCGCCTCGTTTCTGCCTTGAATGGAATGCAAACAACGGCACGGGCGGCGGTGGCGTGAACGCCATGCTGGAGCACATTCGCGCCTGCACTTCGACCTATGGCGGATCGCATTCCTATTTTGAATTTCTTGGGAATGCCATGACAGAGTGGCACCACTATGCGCTCGTATGGAACAAGGATGGCATACCGTCTCTTTCTTCTGGCGCTTCCCTACCCGTCAAGGCCGCGATTTTCCTTGACGGCAAACCCATTGCCCGCGAATCCTTCCGTAATGTGCCGAATTGGAAATTGAGCCCTTCCATCACCGATCCAATCACATTCCTCAGCTTCCCAACGCACCCGGAGGACAGTGTTCAGAACCATGTCGACTATGTCGTCGACGAGTTCAAGTTCTGGAACTTTGATCGCACAGACTTCGAGCTGTGATTCGGGCGCTGGACAATGTGCGCTCCATTGTGCGGAAGCTCCGCGTATGGGGTCTAAAAGGGGTGCTGGGATACATTCCCCGCCGGTATGCTGCCATTCGCTTTCGTCATCTCCTTCTGTCCAATTCCCGGCATCATTCCGCAACCAAACCCGTGCGCGGAATAACAGTTCTGGCCCCCATCTCAATGGGATACAGTAACAGCAAGGTCGCCCGAGACTTTCTGTACGCACTCAAGAACGCCGACATCCCCTTTCAGTCTTTCGATCTCAACACTCGTCACGATGTCATTCCCTCGGACTATGCGGACATCATGACACCAAAGGATTCGTTTGACATACGCAAGTTCGACCATGTTGTGGAAATGTTCCGGAGCCCCCTTCCCAATAGAATTGTCCCATGTCGCGCGCGAATCGCCTTTTGGGAAGGCGAGCATGGCCTTTTGGATGCGTTCCCCTACCTCAAAGGAACTGATCCCGTTATTGCCATGTCCGACTTCAACGCGCAGGGTTTTCGCCGCGAGCTTCCTTCTGGAACCCCTGTTTACAAAATCCTCTACCCCCTGCAGCGCGTAAGCAGCGACATGGATGATCAGGCGACAACCCGCGCGCGTTATGGAATTGGCGCAAATGATTTCGTAGTCTTCTTCAACTTTGACTTGGGCTCCTTTCACCGTAAGAACCCACTGGGGGCGATGCGCGCGTTTGCCCAAGCCCTCGGCGACAAACCGGATACCAAACTGCTTTTCAAGCTCAACCTGGCCAAAGACTTTCCCGATAAAGTTGCCTTACTGAAGGAGGAAGCGAGCCGCTTGAAAATCGGCGAAAAGCTGGTTCTCGTCTCGGGCTATCTTCCACGAAAGGACATCTATGGCCTCACAAACTCCTGCGATGTCTACCTTTCCCTTCATCGCGCGGAGGGATTCGGCATTGGTGTTGCCGAAGCCATGCAGCTCGGCAAGCCAGTCATTGTCACCGACTACAGCGCTACAACCGAATTCTGCAATTCCAACAACTCCATCCCCATCCCCTATCGCCTGATCGCCATTCGCCCCGGAGAGTATTTCGCATCGATGCGGACCTGGGCCGACGCCGACATCGATGCCGCTGCCGCCGCGCTCAGACGCTGCTACGATGATCCGGTCTACCGCACCACCATAGGGTTGAAAGGCAAGGCCTTCGTCGAAGAGCACTTCTCCACCGCCAATTTCAAGCGATCCGTGGAGGCGTTTCTAAATGGATAGGCCGAACACAGTTCGGCCATCAGCACGGCCCCACACACCAGCGGAGATGACCGAATTAAGTTCGGTCAAGCAGCCCATTCGCCGCTATCGGCGCTTTGTAGGCTGGGATTACAGCAAGGGCGCCTCCTTTTTCATCACGATTGCCACCGAGCCAAGGCGGAGCCTCTTCGGGCGGGTCGAGCAAGGGGTCATGGTCCTATCGTCGCTTGGCGAGAAGGTGCTGGAAGCGCTTGAGGCCATTCCGCGCCTCAATCCTGGCATCCGCCTCTTCGGCCATGTCGTGATGCCCGACCATGTGCATTTCTGCTGCCACTTGGCTCCCGGACTCGCCGAGCCGCTCAAGGTTCTAGGCTTCGCCATTCGGCGCTTCAAGAACTACACGACCAAAGTGTGGAAGGCCGAACTCAGTTCGGCCATCTCCACAGGTTTCACCAATTATGCCCCAAATGGCCAGACTCATGGCACCTCGGCCATCTCCACAGACGCACCACAATCCAGCCCCCGTGGAGATGGCCAAACTGAGTTTGGCCAGAATGGCCTACTCTGGCAGCAGGGCTACCACGATCTCCTCTGCCTCTCCCGCGAGGCCATCGACGCCGTCGAGCACTACATCGCCAACAATCCGCTCAAATGGTGGCTCATGTATTGCGACAAAACGCTTATGCGGGTGCGGGAGCCACTCGACTCGCCCTTACTCGACGGCACCGGCATCTTCTGGCGCGGCGTCGGCAACATCGGCCTCATCGATCCCGCTACGCTCGGCTCTAATCTACACATCGTCTCGATGCGCATCTCTCGCCGCATTCCTGCTGCGCTCCTGCCACAGGTCGTTGCCGACTGCATCAAGGGCGCGAACGCTGGCTACATCTACGCATCGACCTTCTTCTCGCTGGGCGAGCATGCGCTCTACAACGCGCTAGTGGCCGCAGGTGCGCCCATGATCAAGCTCCAGACCTCAAAGATAGGCTGGGGCTACAGGCCAGTCGGCAGCGAACCCGAACTATTCGCTGCCGGTCGCCTGCTTATTCTGGCCCCGATGCTCGCGCCTGCTACGCCCTCCACCCGCCCCGAACTACTCGATGCCAACCGCCATGCCGCCACCCTCGCCCACGCCTGCGATGGCGGCAAGGCGATCTACGCCGTGCCGGGCAATGGCGGGGTGGAGTATAGGCGGATATAGGCCAAGCGCTGCTTGGCCATCTCCACTATGGCCACACAGCCTCTCCAGTGAAGATGGCCGAACTATGTTCGGCCAAACAACATTGGCCACCCCTTTTGTGGTATCATACTTAACAAATGCTCCACACGCTTGCCAGCTACATCGCCAAAGTCCGCACCTGGGGTCTCAAGGGTGTGTGGAACTTCTTTGCCGGGAAAGTGGAGGCAAGGCGGCTGCGCAATTACTTTCTCGACAATGCCGCCCGCCACCCTTGCACACCATCTGAAGATGGCTTGACCTTGGTTGCGCCTTTTCACGCCACCTACTCGCTTGGCAAAGTCATGCGCGACTTTGCCTTCCGACTCCGTGAGGCCGGCATCCCCTTTCAGGCTTTTGACACCAGTAAAAAAGGTGACATCCCCGATTCCGAAATAGACGCCCTTATCACGCCCAAAGAAGAGTTTCGCATTATGAAGTACCGGAAT
>JAEEGL013469833.1_pt1 | contig 10041 bp, 11 predicted proteins | sample 9134231 | NCBI WGS metagenome assembly JAEEGL01 (sample SAMN16246548, study PRJNA631951) | gut metagenome | biome: gut microbiome; feature: rumen; material: fiber-attached | host: Bos | place: Iran: Karaj | collected 2018-10 | reverse complement strand
CAGAGCAGCATTACAGACCACATTGAATTCATTCCCGCCGGGGTACATCCTCTTCTTCCCGGGATATATATCCATGGTGGCAACCCCGGTCCCAAGGATCCTCACCTTTTCCTTTTTGTCACCATACTCTGCCTTTTCCTTCCAGAAATCCACAGGCTCGTAATCCTGAAGGGAGGCCAGATAGCCTTTATCTGCAAGTTTCTCTTGTATGATATCCAACAGCGCTTCGGAATTTGCAGATACAGTATGGTAGTGATAACCGTCTGTTATGTTCTTTAAGAGGCTGGACCTGCCGCTCTCGATATCGGACAGGAAGCGGTCAATATCCACGCGGTTACTGATATTCAGCTCCGCCCTTACGGTACCGTATACCTTGTGATAGACAAAGACATCCTGCACCGTTCCCCCGAGGTCGGTGATAAGCTTTAATTCGTCCCTGACCTTTTCATCACTGTGCCGCACCTTGAAAACCCGGGTGGCGCTCTTTACGCTCCTTAAGACATAGCCGTTATTTGTCGACTCTATCTCATGGCGCTCTGCCCGGAGCAGGGCTATGTCCTGGACTATGACCTGGCGGCTCACCTTGAAACGGGCGGCAAGGCTTTTCCCGGAAACAGGCTCCCTGGCTTCTTCCAGCAATGATATTATCTTTTCACGTCTTTTCTGTCCGTTCATTTACGCAGTAATTCCCTTATGGATTTCCGGTAAGGCTTCTGCAGCCTTGCTTCCTTCAGTATCTCCTCCTCTGAAAAAACCTTTTCCGCACTGCCCTCCGACAGTATCCTGCCGTGGGCCATAACAATGACTCTTTCGAAATATTCCTCCACGAAATCCATATCGTGGAGTATGGCGATCACAAGCTTTCCCCGGGATGATAATTCCCTTATCATTCCGCCGATCAGCTTCCGCCCCTCATAGTCCTGTGCGATGGTGGGCTCGTCTAAGATGATCACATCCGTATCCATTGCAACAACCGATGCAATGGCAGTCATTTTTCTCTCATAGAGCTCCAGATCGTAGGGATTCACATCTTCCCTGCCCTTTAGACCCATGAGTTCCAGGGCTTTCAAAGACTCTTCCCTGGCCCTGTCCTCTCCCATCCCTATGTTCAGTGGGCCGAACATAGTCTCGTCCAATACCTTATATTTGAATATCTGGTCGTCCGGATTCTGGAAAACGTATCCCACCTTGTCAGCAAGGGCTGCCACTGTCTTTTTTGAAATATCCTCGCCCCGGAAGGAGATCCTTCCGCCCACGGGCTTTAAGAGACCCTTTAAGAGCCGTACCAGCGTGGTCTTTCCTGCGCCGTTCTGTCCGATGATTGCGGTGGGACGGTTATCGAGTGTGAGATTCAGCTTCTGAAAGATATCCGTGCCTTCGGTATAGTAGAAATCCAGGTTTTCCACCCGGAAGATCTCTTCCCTGATCTCCGGAACGTTTCCGGGGTTTCTTTTCTCCGGCTTCAGCTCATCCGCCCGGAAGAGTTTTCCGGCGATATCCTCCCTTGCGAATATTTTTTCCGGAGTGTCAAAGTCAACGACCCTTCCCTCATCCATCAGGATTATCCGGTCGCAGTAGCTTGCCATCTTCTCAAGCTTCTGCTCTATCATTATTATGGTGATGCCTGTATCCGTAAGGTCATCCACCACCTTAAACACTTCCTCTGTCCCCTGGGGATCCAATTGGGAAGTGGGTTCATCCAGTATTATGATATCCGGCTCCATACAGAGTATGCTTGCTATGGCAACCCTCTGCATCTGTCCGCCCGACAGCTCAAAGGGATTCCTGTCCCGGAACTCCCATATATCAAGCCTTTTAAGAACCTTCTGTACCCGTTCCCTGATCACTGCCGGGTCTGTGCCCAGATTCTGCAGTCCGTAGGCCACTTCGTTGAATACAGTTTCCGCTGCTCCGGACAGCTGGTTAAAGGGATTCTGGAATATGAGACCCACGTTTTCGCACATCTCTTCCACCGGAGTGTCTTCGACACAGATCCCCTTTACCTCAACCCTGCCGCCGTATGCTCCGTTATAAAACCTGGGCACCAGTCCTATTATGGCCTGGCCGAGGGTGCTCTTCCCGGCTCCGTTCCTTCCGGCTATTCCGATAAATTCGCCCTTTTCTATTTCAATGGAAATGTCATTTAAGGCCAGTTTTTCCGTATTTGGGTATCTGTATTTTAGATGTTCGGTCTTTATGATAGGCATAACAGTACCCTCCGGATGATCGCAGCAAGGATAAGGATGATAAGGACTATGGCAGCTGCATTGTCTAATGGATTCTTTGCCCTTTCACTGATATAAGTCCTCTTATTCTTTCTGCCAAATCCCCGCACCTCAAGGGCTATGGCCCTCTCCCTTGTATTGATGAGGGCGCTCATCACGACAGGGGAAATAAGGGGCAGGAAGGCTTTTACTCTTGTTATCAGTGACCCTTCGGTCTCCATACCCCTGCTCCTCTGGGCATCCACGATGGTGTCCTTTGTCTTCATCATCTGCGGCACGATCTGGAAAACGGAATTGATCACATATCCGAATTTCGGTGAAAAACCCTTTTTCTCCATCTCCTCCACCAGATCCTGGGGGGAGGTGGTAAGAACGAACACCGCAAAAGCTAAAAGCATATTTATGATATTTAATGAGATGCCAAGCGCATACATAACCCCCTCTTTATAGAAGGTCAGTATCCATATGGAAAATACCGGGTTTTCATTCTTATGGTAGAAAAGTCCCTGGACTATGAAGATCACGATTATAAGGGTAAAAGAAAAGGCCACAAGAGGCAGGGCTTTTTTTAACACCCTGCCTGAGGCAAGTAAGATAAGACTGCACAGGATCAGAAGGGGGAAAAGGAATAGTTCTCCCCCTGCAAGCGGTATAAATATGGCTGCAAATACATACAGTAACTTGGTAAAGGGATGCAGCCTGTTAAGCCACGTCCCCTTATCCGTATAAAGGCTTAATCCGCTCATTAATCCAGTCTTTCTATCTCCGCATTGACATCATAAAGTGCTGTGATTTTCGCGGGCAGTCCCTTCAGTATGAAGAAAACTATGATGATGGTAAGGATCTTATCCGGTACGTCCACTACCAGTTCATCTAAGAAAGATCCCACAGCGACAGGCATGCCGTTTGCCTGGGTTATGGCGAAAAGTGCGTCTCCCCAAACATTTCCGGTTGTTCCGCCCCAGAACATCACGTTGAGGGGTGTGGAGATGATGACTGCTGCCAGACCTCCGGCAAGGGCGCAGACAAAGGACTTCGGGAAGGTCTCCATAAATCCGAGCCTGGCGGTGATACCGACGGCTATACCGATGCCAAGGCTTGTAAGGGCATAGACAAGGGAGATATTGTCTCCGGTGGTAAGGCCGTAGATTATGTTGTTGATGGCTCCGCAGATACCACCGATTACGGGTCCGGCGAGACATGCACCGATACAGGTGCCGATACAGTCAAGCCAGAGGGGAAGCTTTAAGAACTGCGCAAAAAGCTTTCCGAGATAATTGATACCGATGCATGCAGGTATCAGGACTATCGTAGCTGCATTTAGTTTTGTTTTGAATACGTTTCCCATGATGATTCTCCTTTTCTTTATCCCTCAATAGTCTTCACTTTCTATGATCTTTACCTGAAGGGGTTCAAGCCCCTTAAGCACCTTTTCAGCCGCCTCCTCCATGTCCTTATCGAGTCCTGCCGCACAATCCTTTAAGTACAGGACGTATGCCCCCTCGTCAATAAGGGCCATGACTGTTGAGAGTACGCAGCACTCGGCCACAACTCCCGCCACCAGGACCTTTCCGGCTTTTTTCGCGGCTTCTTTCACCTCCGGGATCGCGAGGGATGAATATACGGACTTGGTGTAGAGCGGATATTTCTTTAGTTCCTCCGAGAAGACATCCATCATCCCGTTTGCGTACGCGTCATTATTGATCTCCGCGTTCTCACGGTTATAATCCTTCCAGGTTCCCTCCGGTTCATCTCCTGCTATGAACCTGGTAAAGATCACATCAATGTCGGAAGCTTTTTCATTGATCAGCTTCTTTATCTTCCCTGCGGCTTCCTCTGCCTTGGGACAGCACCAGGCCCCGCCTCCGGCGTAAACGTTCTGCATGTCTATTACCAGAAGTAGATCCTTTTTCATATCCGGAAAACACCGCTCCCTTCGCTTATTTCCTGCTTTCAAGGTGACAAGACAGCTGTAAAGATACATATAATTTTAATCACTCTGAAGGCTTAAGTCAACAGGCTTTTTAAAAATCAAAAAAATTATGATACAATTACTTAAGTTTGGAGGTGTCATATGAAATCTTATCTTGAAATGACAAAAGAGGAACTTGCGGCCGAGATCGAGAATCTCCGCACAGAGTACAGGAAGTATCAGGGTATGGAATTAAAACTGGATATGAGCCGGGGAAAGCCCTGTTTAGACCAGCTGGATCTGTCCATGGGCATGATGGACGCCCTTAATTCCCATGCGGATCTGTCCTGCGCAGACGGCACAGACTGCCGGAATTACGGTATACTTGCCGGAATACGTGAGGCCCGGGAGCTTATCGGCGATATGATGGAAAACAATCCCGACAACATCCTAATATACGGCAATTCTTCCTTAAATGTGATGTATGACCAGATATCCCGGTCCTACACTCACGGCGTTATGGGGAATACCCCCTGGTGCAAGCTGGATAAGGTTAAATGGCTCTGCCCCGTTCCGGGATATGACAGGCATTTCAGCATCACCGAGTATTTCGGCATTGAGATGATCCCGGTACCCATGACACCCACCGGTCCTGATATGAGTATTGTGGAAAAACTGGTTTCCGAGGATAAGGCCATAAAGGGCATCTGGTGTGTTCCCAAGTATTCAAATCCTCAGGGCTATTCCTACAATGATGAGACGGTGCGCCGTTTTGCAAGGCTGAAGCCCGCTGCCCGTGATTTCCGTATCTACTGGGACAATGCCTACGGTATCCACCACCTCTATGACGATCATCAGGATTGTCTCATCGAGATACTGGCAGAGTGCAAGAGAGCCGGCAATCCGGATCTCGTATATAAATTCTCTTCAACTTCAAAGGTCACCTTCCCCGGAAGCGGTCTTGCTGCCATCGCCACCAGCGCAAATAACCTGGAGGATATCAAGGCTCAGCTTAAGAACCAGACCATTGGCCACGACAAGGTGAACCAGCTCCGGCATGTGCGCTTCTTTAAGGATATCCACGGCATGGCTGAGCATATGCGCCGTCACGCGGAAGTTCTGAGGCCGAAATTTGAAACAGTTGAGAATATCTTTGAAGAGAATCTCGGAGGCTTAGGGATCGCCGACTGGACAAAGCCCAACGGAGGTTATTTCATCAGTTTTGACGGAATGAAGGGAACTGCGAAACTGATCGTTGACAGGGCTATGAAAGCAGGAGTCAAGCTTACACCCGCAGGCTCCACCTGGCCGTACCATAACGATCCCGAGGATAAGAACATCCGTATCGCTCCCACCTATCCCACGCTGGAGGATCTCACCACGGCGGCAAAGCTCTTTACCGTCTGCGTGCGCTTAGTGAGTGCAGAGCTTCTCTATGAGCAGAATGAAACAAAATAGCTTACAATTGTTAAAGCCCCGGTGACCGTTGCGTATCACAGTCGCCGGGGCTTATTTCATCTTTGATCTTTAGTCTTTTATCAGTCCATGCTCTTCAGTTCATTCTTTCTGACATACATCAGAGCATCTGCTCTCTCAAATACCTCATGGTAATTTTTGTCGGCGTCCGGAACATACTCCGACATACCGACAGCTATCACAACCTGGTAATTTCTCTTATTGTATTCAACACGGCGGTTCATATCCTCCATTATCTCAAGCCTTCTCTCAAAGTCCTGCCCGGTGAGGATCACCACGAATTCATCTCCCCCCACACGGAATACGGGACTGTGCTTAAAGAGTTCGCATATCATACGGCAGGCATCCTTTATAAGCTTATCGCCTGCCTTATGTCCCATGGAGTCGTTAACCTGTTTTAAGCCGTTGATATCGCAAACCACCACTGCGAAGTTCTCTGCATCCCCGTCGGCTACGCTTTCTTCAAAATACCTCTCACGTTCAGCATAAGCGGCCTTACTCTTTACTCCTGTAAGGGGGTCGGTATAGGCGGCTGCCCGGGCTTCATTCAGCTCCTTTTCGTGCTCTGCTTCACGTTTTACCATTATGGACTGGTTACTTAAGATGATCCATACCGCAAAGGTAAAGAGCACAAGGGTAAAGCCCGTGCCGGAATTATCCACACGGTTCAGGGTATCCATCTCTTTCATTACCAGCTCTCTGGTACCCGCCGATGTATCCCTTCCAAAGTGGGCGATGATATTATTCATTGCGCTTAATGTATAGGCTTCCGACAGCTGTTTAACCCATTCCAGCAGACTCATAAGTATCAGCATGAGAAGTACGACCCATACGATACCGGACCTTCCGAAGCGCCTGTTCTTCTGGTCATGGAGCAGGATACGTCGGAAGAATACCATTCCGATTATCGCCCATATGGCAAAGAGAACGTAGGACTCTGTTGCCATGGAGCCGGAGGAAAGGAAATTAGGAATGAGGAGCATGGCAGCAAATATCACCATGACAAGAACACCTATGAAACCTGTAACTGATTCCGTTACCTTTCTTTCCTTCCAGCCCTTCATCAGAGCAGCGCCGGAAACAAAGCCATAGATAAGGGTGGCACCGAGGGTGGTGACATCCACTATCCATCCCACCGCAGTACGGCCGATAAAGGGGATCACTATCGATGCTATACCTATCAGCAGAAAGGCCTTGGCAGGGTTCTTCTTCTCATTAAGTTCCGAATATTTACCCGGCATTACCTCATCCCTGGAAAGTCCGTATATCAGACGGCTTAAGGCTGCCGTATTGCAGATAAGACTGGTGACCACCACTGAAAACAGCACCACGATAAGGATGGCTTCTCCGGCCATCCCCATATGGGTAAAGGTGGCATAGAATGCGGGAAGTCCCCTCAGTCCCGAAACAGATCCCATATCCTTAAAATAGGCGAACCAGTCTTCATATTCCGGCGGGAAAGCCGAAACCGAGATAAAGAATACAAAGAGATACAGCACTGTTACTGTTATGATGGAAAGGACAAGTATCCTGAATATCTTTTTCGTGGGAAATTTTATCTCTTCGGAAAAGTGGGAGATATTTTCAAAACCTATAAATGCCCAGGGCGAAATACAGGCTATACGCGCTATCTGATAAGCAATGCTTGAATCCGGCGCAAATACCGGCTGCATAACAGAGAAATCGCCTTTAAGACTGAACAGAGCCACGGCGAAACATATGGTGATCCCGAGGGAAAAAACGATGGAGAGCACTATCACCGTAATGATCTTCAGCTTTCTCGTGAGATCACAGAAAAGCATCGTAAGGGCTATGGCCGTAAGAGATAAAAGGATCTCCCCGAAATACACCTCATAGCCGAAAACAGAATAATGAAAGCCGAAACGGAATACATCCCCCAGAATATATCCTGCGAAAATGGGAAGGGATGTGACATTGGCCCAGAAGATCGCTATATAGGTAAGAGCCACGAACCAGCCCGTAAGGAAACCGTAGTCAAAACCAAAGGACTTCTTGGCATAGGTATAGGCACCCCCGGCATCCGGATAGGTATCTATCATATAGTGATAATTCCTGGCCACTATAAACATAACCAGGGCTCCGATAAGAAGCCCCAGCGTACTGCCTAAGGGTCCCGCCTTTGAAATATAGGCATTTCCCGTGACCACAAAGGAACCCCATCCTATGGCTGTGCTTATGGATATGGCCCATATGCCCAAAGGGGATATGTATTTATCCAATCCCTTTTTACCCGGATTGCCGGAAGAAGTATTATCCATCCCGCTCCCAGTCTTTAGTGATTTTTGTGCTACTTACTGTCCCTTTATTGCCAGCCTTACCGTTCCCTTGGGATCGGAGATAAGAAGCCTTACAAGCCAGATCACAAGTCCCAGGGCAATGACTGAAAGTCCCAGGAAAGAGTCATTCAGCATGTCTGCGGCCTCGGGCGAAAAATACTCCATGCCACTCTCAGCATATTCAAAGAAAGCGTCCACAAGCCACATAAGGGAGGCACCCCAGTAGAGACAGCAGAGGGTTCCCAGCTGCATGTCGTTATTTTTCCTGTTATACCAGAGAACGGTAACCGTTACCGCTGCAAACACGGTGATAAGTAATGTCATTACGCCTCGCCCCTTTCTGCTGCAGAGTCCCTGCGGCTAACTATTACGTCTGCCGCCTTGCACATGATGAGCCAGACAACGGTCACGAGAACCGCCATACATACTCCGGCGGTAGCCATCTCATGGAACATCTCCGCCGCATCAGCAGGGTCGCTCATGGCTGTCAGGAAGGGGAAGTAAGGCACCACCTCTCCGTGCCAGATATGCTCAAATAAAAGGAGCACAACGCCGCCGAGCAGCATGTCCTTCAGCCATTTAAGCTTTCTGCTGAAGGGGATCGTGCTTCTTTTATCCATCGTGATCTCTGTATTTCCGCTTGAAGCGAGTTCTTTCTTTTCTACAGCCTTTTCAACTGCAGTCACTATCACAGCCTCAGCTGCAGGTACTAAAAAACAAGCCATAAAAGATATCCTCCTATTAAAAATGCATATAGATTCAATTTTTTCATCAGAAAAACCTGAATCGTACCTGACCAGGCATCGTCGAAGACGATGGCGTGCTTTGTCCTAAGGGAGTATCAGGCGAAGCCTGAGGGATTCCTTAGGACTCCGCGGAACGCGGAGTTCCTGCGTGCATTTCCGATTTTGCACATAGGAAGTTATACATCACTTAGTTTACAACAAAGACGCCAAATGTCAATAAAAAAGGGTGTTTCGGATACACTTTATTACTGGCTGGATTGCGAGTATAATTGTGATCGGGAGACGCGTGATCATATCGGTCAGGCATATCGGTAAAGCATATCGGTAAGGAAAGGCAGGGAAGAGATATGGGATATAAGGAATCCTACGATCAGTGGAAGGAATTTTTCATAGCGGATTTTAAGCCGAATCTGGTGGAAAGCGTTGTTGAAGAGCCTCTGGAAAATCCGGTCACTCATAAGACCGAGCTTGTGAAGTTCAGCCTGAAGGATGCTTTCGAGATAGGATATATTTCCGAATATCTGGCTGACCGGGTGCGTACCTGCGCGATGAAGGCAAATTTCACAGGAGAATCTCCTGCCGCTCTTCTCCACGATCTGGTGATACAGGAAATAAACCTGGGGGATAAGACCATAATAGGTATGGTGTTCGGAAAGAGCCTGCCCAATAATGCCGAAAAAGAAAAAGCCCCCGACACCTGGTGGGCAGAACAGGGAATGAGCTGATGTTTCCGGTGCGGAGTTTATTGAATTTTAATTGAATGCCGCAGCGGTATGATGTATAATAGTCTTGGATTATTATCGGAAGATATCAGGAAATGAACGAAGAATACGTTGAAAAACCCAATATAAACGGTCTTGCCACTGCCGCTCTTATCTTAGGGATAGTGGCTGCTCTTGGTTTTATCTTCGTATTCCCGCCCTTTGTCTTCGGCGCTACAGCCATAGTGCTGGGTCTCCTTTCGAAAACCGGGGACCAGATGAGTATGAGGGCAAAGATCGGCATATGTATGGGTGCTTTGAGCATGATCCTCTTATGTCTCATACTTGTGTCGGCGGTTCATCTCATCATGTCGGATCCCGGCCTGCTGGATGAATTCAATAATAATTTCAATGATCTTTATAATGAAATGCTTACCCGGGAAGGAGGTTATGTATGATAAACGGAATAAATACAGGATTCTACGGCAATCCTTTTTCTGATTATTCGCCCCTTGCCGGTTCTTTCGGTGCTCCCGTCGACAGAGTCGGCGGTGCCGAAGAAGTAAAAAAGCCCATACTGAGCCCCGGTGAATCCACCAAGGTCATCGGTGCCCATAAATCCCCTCCCGCAGAATGCCAGACCTGAAAGGAAAGAAAGTACCAGGACGGTTCTGATGAAATGGT
>JAEEGL013299001.1_pt1 | contig 10041 bp, 13 predicted proteins | sample 9134231 | NCBI WGS metagenome assembly JAEEGL01 (sample SAMN16246548, study PRJNA631951) | gut metagenome | biome: gut microbiome; feature: rumen; material: fiber-attached | host: Bos | place: Iran: Karaj | collected 2018-10 | reverse complement strand
GTAAATTATTTTCTGCTAAATGATTAACAGTTAAATTAAATTTAATTTTCATACTTTCTGTTCAGTTTTCAATATCGCTAGAAAATTCATTCAATTTTTGGTTTTTTGCTTCAACCTTTTTTGAACGTGGGGCATTTTTAGCTAAAAAAACTTTTCAGATTTCTTCTGCTATATTTTTTGTAATACCTTCTATTTTCCTTTTAGGTTGTAAACTTTTATTTAGATTGGAATAATCAAGAGTATCAATAGCCATCCTAAAATGAGTAATAAATAAAGTTATGATTTAAATAATTATATATCAAATAATAAAAAAAGTCAAAAAATATTGAACATTTTTAGAGTTAGATTACTCTTGTTTTTATCGCTAATTCTATTATAAACAAAAAGTTATGATTTATTATTATTTATAAAATGAAAAAAATAGTTCTCTTATCTATATTTTCTGTTGCTATTATATTATCATGATGCGATAATAGTCATAATTTTATGGATGTAGATAATGAAAATGCAAAAGAAGATCTAAAATCATTAATAAAATCTAAAGAAATCGATATTCCAAGTCTTAATGTTAATGTAGAAAATATATTACCAGAGAGTTTATCATGAACATGGCAAGATGCAAAGTGATATGTTAATAAATATTTAGATGATTCAATGCAACCATATGTAGATAAGGCTAAAGAGTGAATTAACTGAGTAAAGGAAAGTTTAAAATGATATTATAATGATTGAGTCGATGAACTAAATTGAATGATAAGTGAAAAAGTTAATTCAGCAATTTCATGAGAATTAAGTAAATTTAAAATAAATTAAAATAATAGAGTTCAGATATGCAGATAGATATCTCTCATATTCCGCAGCAGCCATGAGTTTACCTTTTTAAAGATTCTAAAGGTACTATTTTGTATATTTGAAAAGCAAAGAATCTACAAAAGCGTGTTTCACAATATTTTACTCCTAATTCACTTTGGAAACAGGAGATGGTTGCAAAAGCATCAAAAGTAGATTTTTTTGTTGTTGCTAATGAAAGTGAATCGTTATATTTAGAGAATAATCTAATAAAAAAACATAAACCATTTTTTAATTGTATGCTAAAATGATGAAATGGTTATACTTATGTTAAATTAACTGATTCAGATTTTCCACAAGTACTAACGACAAGAAATAAGAGAAATGATAAAGCTACATATATATGACCTAAACATAATACAAAAGAATTAAAAAAACTGATGCAATATCTACGTACAATATTAAAATATCGTACATGTCCTAATTCTCAGTTTAATTGATGAAAAATATGTTCAGATTATTATTTTTGATTATGTGGTTGATGGTGTGAAAAATGTAAAAACAAATCACAGTTATCTCAATTAAAAGAAGAATATAAAAAAGACTTACAAATCTTTAGTTCTTTCTTTAAATGAAATACTAAACCAATTGAAAAAGAAATCTTATCTCAAATAGATGATGCTGTATCTAAACAAAATTTTGAATGGGCATGACAATTACGTGATATATATCTTCATATTGAAGAATTAGTAGAAAAACAACACGTAGAATTATGAAAAAATCTAAAATGATATGTATTAGCTATTAAAGAAATAGCGAATTATAATGTTTGTATATTACTTAATTTTTATGAATGAAAACTTATAGATATTGTTCGTCAAGAAGTTCCATTAGATGATTGAGATATTTATTGGATAAAATCATGAATTGAAGCAGAGATTTGAGATTTAATTCAACAAGAATGAGTACCATCTTTTTCTCTTTTAGCATTCTCTGATAAAGTATCTTTTAATAAAGAAGAAAAATCTGCATTAATTAGTATGTTAGAGTGATTTTTTGATTCATATGTAGTATCTTCTTCATTACAGTGACCATGAATTCATAATGAATTGTTAGATCAGTTACAACAACGTTATAAGTTAAATAATTTTCCTAACTGGATTGAATGTATAGATATTTCTCATATGAATGGTGATTGGATTAGTTGATGATTATCGTGTATTGTATGATGAATCCCAGATAAGAGAAAATATCGTAAATATAAGATAAAATCTGTATCAGAACAAAGTGATGATTATGCTTCATTAAAAGAAGTAATCCAAAGAAGGTTTTTATGAAAAGAAAAATCAGATTATCCTGATGTATTTATATTAGATTGATGAATAGGGCAGTTGAATGTAGTTAAAGATTTATGTAAAGAATCTTCAGAATTTTATAAAATATTTAAACAAGTTGATTTTGTTTCGTTATGAAAATGAGAAGCAAGAAGAAAAAGCTGAATCTGATTAACATCTAAACGTTGAAAAGAGTGATTAGTATGAGAAAAAATATATCGTTTTGTGGATGATAAATTTGATATAGAAGAGATCCCGTTAGTTTATGATCAAGCTGATAGATTCTTAGTTAAACTTCGTGATGAGGCTCATAGATTTTCTAATTCATATAGAAAACAACAAATGAAAAATGAATTAAAAATACAATTTAAAAACGTGAAAAAATAAATTTATTTGTTAGATAATACTTTACGTAAAGAAGAATAATCTATTTTATCAGAAAAATATGATAAAGTATTTTTTATATATTTTTTCTCAAAATCAAAAACTTTAATTGTTTTACCACTGTCCTTATTTGTTTTATATGAAATATGGTTAATTAAATAATCCATCAACATATCATCACTTATGTTATCCAATTCTTCATTATTTAAAATATGATCAAAATTATATGTGAAAGTTTCAAGAATTTGTATTCAATCGTTAGATATTTTAAAATTTATTCCTAATACATTATCTAATATATTATACATTCTTGAAATGCTTCATACTTTTTTAGGTATAGAGTCTAATAACGATAACAATTCATCAGAACTTTGAATTTTTACTTTATAATAGTTGTAATCATGCTCAATATACTCATCTTTAGCTTTTTGAATTGAATCAGATGAAATATCATCCCTGTAAAAATTACTTAAACTTTTCATTCTATTATAATATTTTCACATCTCATCAATTGGTTGCATAGACTTTTTGTTAAAAAACGAAGAGTCAACAAGGTAATTTTTTCAATTGAATGTTACAACTAATCATGAATGGTTAAGTCAGTCACTTCTTTCAAGGAATAAATAATTTGTAGTTCATAAATTAGTTCTTTTTTCTAATTCATCAAAAAGTTTTTTGAAAAATAATGCATAATGTATGCAATAACATCATGAATCTGATTTATTACCTCACTTTCAAGCAAGATTGTTTATATTATTTCAAATTGTTTGTCCTTTAAATTCATTTAAATCATTATTTGTTAATGTGTTGAAAAGAAACTTAGATCTTAACTCAAGACATAGGTAATTCATAAAAACTATAATTTGTTCAAATATTAGATTTTGATTATTTTTATCTTTTAAATCATATATATTTATTAATCTTGTCATTGTCTCAAGGATGTATTCTACAACATCTTGCATATCATCAATTCAAATTAGTGCATCTTTAATCTTTTCTTCATAGCGCTTTGTTATTGGATGAATTGATTTATTATTTTCTGATTTTTCTTTAAAACGAAGGCAAGGATCAAATTTATTTCTTACCTTACTTGTAATAGTTTTAGATATAGGAATTATTGTATCTAAAAGTTCGTTCATAGGGTAGCATAAAAATAATAACGTCTGTATGTATATATAAACACTTTAAAATGTCAAGAATAGTTGGTATATATACTTATTATATTATAATTATTTCCACTCTGATTGTTATTCTATAATATTAAATAAAAAGGCTAGTATCTAACTAGCCTTTTGAGAGGTTTTAAATCTTCAATAAACTTTGATGCTTCACTAATTCTTTTTTCTAAATCTTCAATATTAAGGGAGATATCCTTATACAGCTTAGAATCTTTGTTACCTTGATTAATAACAGCTTCACGATATTCTTCACATTTGTTTTTCTGACTAAAACAGAATCTGATATAATCTAATGCATTTTGGCTATGATTATTAATTCCATTCTTGATTATACTTCTTTTAACTGCAAGAATTGATTCAGGAATGATTAATATAGCAGCTACGCAAGCGAAGATGTCACGATAATCCGTATCAAAGACCAGAAGAATAATGATAACAATTAATGAAACAGAAGTTTCAAGAGCACAAAATATCTTTCGTAAACGAAGATACTTCTTAGCATCGGAGTTTAATCTTTCAAAATCATTCATAGTTATTTATTTTTTTTGTTTGACTATTATATAATTTATACATTTTAGTATAAAAAGTCAATACTAATCTCTAGTAATCATTTTAACGAAAATCTCCGTTGGAACCTCAACATTTCAAATAGCTTTCATTCTCTTCTTTCATTCTTTCTGTTTTTGGAGAAGTTTTCTTTTTCTTGAAACATCTCAACCATAACATTTAGCTAATACATCTTTTTTCATAGCTGAAATTGTTTCACGGGCTATTATTTTAGTTCAAAGTCATGCTTGAATAGGTATAGCAAACAGTTGCCTAGGAATTAAAGTTTTTAATTTTTCTACAGCATCACGTCATAAATAATATGCCTTATCTCTATGTACAACCCATGTTAAAGCTTCTACTCTTTCATTGTTAATGAATATATCTAATTTTACTAAATCAGATTGTTCATATCATTTAAATTCATAGTTCATTGTGGCATATCATTTCGTAGCAGATTTTAATCTATCATAAAAATCAATAATTATTTCTCACATAGGTAGATTATAATGCCAAACAACACGGCTTTCATCTAAATATTCCATAGATTTTAAACTTCATCTGTATTCTTGTGATAAAGCCATAACATTACCAGCATATTCTTTAGGTCAAACAATCTCAACTTCAGCAATAGGTTCAAATATCTTATCAATCATTCATTGATCAATCATTTCAGATCATGACTTTACAACAATCCAAGGCTGAAATTCTTTAGCTAATTTTGACCAAAAAGTCTCTTCCTGCATTACAGATGTAATTCATTGGTTATCTTCCAAACGTTGTTTTTGGCGACGTGTTAGTTTAATTCAAATTTCTTTCAAAACATATTGATATAATCCAGAAGTTACTAAGCTTTTCAGATTTGCTCAAGTCTTAATTTGTGGAATATTTAAGTTTTTAGATTTTACTAAATATAATACAGTTGGTATAGTAAATATTGTATCAAGTCAGTATTCTCTCCAAAGTCTTTCTTTAATTATATCCATGTGTAGCATTCATAAGAACCCACAACGGAATCATAATCATAAAGCTCATGAATCTTCCATCTCATACTCAATAGCACTATCATTTAATGAAAGCTTCTCTAGACTATCTTTCAATTTATCATATTCAGTTGAATCAATAGGATAAACTCATGCATAAACAAAAGGAGTCATTTTCTTAAATCCAGGAATTATATAATCCTGGAATAAGTTGGTATTTTTTTCTTCATTATCAGCTTTTTGTAATTCTATTTTCTGTAATTCTTGTTTTAGTGATCAATATCCTGAAACCATAGTATCTCAAATTTTTACATCTCTAACAGATTTCTCTCAAGTCATAATATATCAAATCTGCCCCTCAGATAATTGTGTGTCAGCTTTATAATCTGGTTGAAAATATCCAACTTCTGTTGGAGTAAATTCTGTTTGTGAGTGAATTAAGTATACAGGTGTTCATGCCTTAAAACTTCAATCAACAACTTTTACATAAGCTAATACTCATTTATAAGGATCAAAAACTGAATCAAAAATTAATGCTCTAGATAGAGATTTTTCATTTATACTATTTCAATTCAATTCAACCATTACTATTCTTAAATCTAAACTGATTGATAGTATAAAAATTGGTTATTTTAAATCAAGATTTGTAATTATTATAAAATAATAAAAATCGTGCTTGAATAACAAACACGATTTAATTGATAGGGGATATTAGCCGATAAGTCGGTTATACTCTGACTTGATAGTCTCGACTTCCATAAAGCCGGTATCAAGGTTCCCAAGGTTTGCTGCAGAATAATTCTTCATAACATGCATGAGTCTTAAGCATGCAGCATGGCCACAAGCCTTAACGTTACCGTTCTCGTCGAATACAGTTTCGTAGGCGTCCTTCAACTGTTCAGATTCTTTCTTCGTCATAGCTTTAAACTTTAGATGTTTGACTTTTTGTTATTTGTATATAGAATATAATTATTCTTCATTTAAAATCAATAATAATTCATCAATAATTTCAGGAATACTATTGTCTTTATTAATTGTTATATCATATTTTTCTCAAAGACGTTTTGGTTCATTAAACCAGTTAGCTATAGTTACATCATCGCTTCAACTACTCATTACAATCTTCAAATTATTTTCATTATCTCTATAAATTGGTTCATAATCCGCTATATGACATATTTTGTTTAGATGTCCTTTTACTTTTGGTTTCACTCTTTCTCAACCAGAATGACATCCTCAGATCGTTGTAGATAATGTTACAGCTAATCTTCAAATATAATCAGGCAATACTTCAAAAGAAAATTTAACAGAATCTTCTCCTGTTTTTTCAATAATTAAATTTGATCTATCATCATCTGGATATAGGCAAGAAAATTTCATTTTAACCAATTATTATAAATTATTTCTTAGTTATTGTTATACTAGGCTCCATCATGTAATTAGGAGCAATAGATTTTAATGGTTCTAAATTGAAATCTTCGATAGAAACCGAATTCTTATTAAAATCTTTTCATCAAATTAAATATATAGTATTTCAATCATATACAATATGGTATTTATTATCTTTCATCCATTCAGGATAATATCAACTATCCTCAACATCATCTACAAATACATTATTAATATCCTTAATTTCTTCTAAGTTTTCTAGTTCATTAAATCAGTATTGTCCAATTTTCTCATTCTTTTCAAAATCTCGTAACCAAATATTTCTCTTTTGTCAGATGTATATTACTCAATATTTAGGTAAATATCAAAGCTCATAACATTTTTTATATAAATCTATTTTTGAAATATCATAAAAAGAAAGCTGGTTATCTAATAAAGTATTTAATATATTCAAACATAAAGTTCCAACCCTCAAATTAGTAAATCCACCAGGTCAATTTAATACGATAACATTATCAAATCAACTTTTCTTATGAAGTTCAACTAATTCTTTTCATAATAATTCTTCTACGCTGTCACGAGGAATATTGATTCTATATTTATCTCATGTATCAATTAATACAGAATCTGATGATATATTCATGAAAATAGTTTTTCAGTCCATCTGTAACTTGAATTATAAAAACATTTTTTGTAAATCTGGGTCTTTAATCATACTAGGATCTCGCATTGGCTCAAAACTAATTATTATATTAACTTCCCAGTCGGGTATAACATCTAAAACAGCATTTTTAACTAACTCCATAATCATGTCAGCCATAGGACATGTTGGAGTTGTAAATGTCATTGTTATATCGCAAATATTTTTATTTTCGTTTAATGATACACCATAAATTAGACCAAGAGTATACATATCAACAAGTGGAAACTCTGGATCATAAACAGTTTTTAATTTAGCAATAATATTCTCTTCTAATTCATTATTCTGATTTTTTCACATCTTTCGCACTATCTAACAACAAAAAATAAAGTAATAATATGAATCCTCAAAGTAAAATTAGTCACCATATTTTATTTCGATGTCATAAGAATATTAACAAAATATTTAATAAAGCATATAATCAAAATAAAAACGATAATTTATAACTTTCAGATTCAGGAGATTCCTGAATATTTTTATTTTTAAATAATTTCTGTGTAAACAAAAAGAAAAAGAAGCTAGCTCACCAAGAAACTAAAAAGAATCAAACTAATAGTATTCAAATAGCTACAAGTGGATCTTCAAAAACATTAATTGCTACATAATCAATGAATAGAATTATTATACCAACAACTAATTTTATTAAAGAAAGATATTTATAAAAATCAGACTGAATCATCTTTATTAAACCAATAATGTAAACTTAATTATCAAATTTCAACGTTAACGTCTTCCTCTTCTTTTGATTTCTTAATTTCTTCTTTTTTACGTTCTTCTCTTAATTCAGATAATGAAGGTAGATAGAAAGGATTATTTCACCATTCATAGAACTTATAATATATAGCATCCCAAATTCATGCTCATAATGCTATAGATGCATATGAAACAACAGCAGAAATAGTAATATATATTATATCCATAGGAAGAATGAGTGCTAAGAATGTAGCTAATACAAATCAAATAGTATTTCAAATCAAACTAGAAGCTGAATAGTTTGGCTGAGCCATAAAATCCATGAGATTTAAAGAGATATATAACATGAATATTATGTGGAATTTTAGTACCAAATATAGCACGTCATTAGTTCAATTTAAAACAAACTTACAAGTAGCAAAAATTGCGATGAATAATGGTAATATTAATAATGATGCAGTGAAAATTAATCAAAACATTTTAGAAAAACTATAATATCTCTTACTTAAGAAAATATTGTACAATAAAGCTAAAACTAGATTACAAACAAATCATACAATAAATCAAACAATTGGTAATAATATCCATTGTATCTCATACTGCTTATCTCAATCTCAAACTAACCCAGAAGTAGCAGATAATGTTCCAAATAATAATGCAGCAACACATACTCAAACAACAGCAGAAATTAAGAACCTTCAAAAGAATGATCACGCTGTTACATCATATGGAGCATTATCAAACATAGCAACATCATTATTTTTCTTCGTAACCTTACCAGGATCTAATCAAATTTGAGAATTTCAAATGTCTGGTATGTTGTTAAAATCAGAGGCAGCCATTATACTATAATAATAAATTAAAATATCTTAGTTTATTTTATATTTTTAAACATATTTGAAGCGCTTGTGCGAGAATATTTATCTTCAGTTATATAAGACATCAATATAATATCATTACCCTTAGGAACAAATAATTGACTAACATATAATCTAGGTACTTCAGTTACTAATCATTCAACAATTTCGTATTCAGCTAATACAGCATTCACTCTTTCTCATGATTTTTTAAATGATACTTGAGTTCTATCAACGTTCTCTATTGTTAATCATTGTTCTTCTAATGTCTCTAAATTCTCTCTAGAAAAAACATTAGCTCCAAGTCATTTAGAATTAGTTTTTGCTACCAACAAAGAATCTTTATAACTATCATCATCTCAAACTTCCTTATATAATTCACTAATAGCTTTTATATCATCTTTTTTTAAAGGAACAGATTCAATATCAACATCTCAGTTATAGTCCAGAATAAATCAATAAAAACTTAGAGGATAATTATATTCACCACTCATTTCTCAACATCAAGTTAAGAAAAAACAAGCTAGAATTCAAAGTATAAATATAAATGATTTTAGATTATTCATAAACATATTAATTAGGCGTCAATATATACACTAAAGCAAACATAATTCACAAAACAATACCAATTAAGAAAGATCTAGTAGCGATACGTTCTTTATTTATTTCTTCTTTATATTTTTCTCTTCAAACCCAGAATGTTGCAATTAAATATCCCATCATTAATCCACAGAACACTAAGTATCCAGGAACTACTATTTTCTTAATTAAATCAAAATTTCACTCAAAAAGAACTTCACCTCTTAGATAGACAATTCCAGTTACAATAGTAAAGAAGTAAAAGAATCATCTTAATACTTTGAATAAAGTTCGCATTATTTTAGTTTTTATATAAAATTATAAGTTATTTGTAGGATTTTTATTAATAAAATCAAGAAAAGTTAAGGTAAAATATTTTTAATAAAAATCAGAATAAAAAGTACACCAAAATTTGCAAAAATTGGGTTTTTGGGATATAATCAGTTAACCAATTTTTAATTAATGATTAACCCAAATGGAAAGAACCACTAAATTATTAGGCTGGATAGCTTTATGAGTATTTTTAATGAGTAACACTCTTACTCCTCGAACTTATGCACAAGAAAATGTTGAGGAAGTAGAAGATTCAACCAATCAGATTGAAGAAAT
>JAEEGL012848608.1_pt1 | contig 10041 bp, 4 predicted proteins | sample 9134231 | NCBI WGS metagenome assembly JAEEGL01 (sample SAMN16246548, study PRJNA631951) | gut metagenome | biome: gut microbiome; feature: rumen; material: fiber-attached | host: Bos | place: Iran: Karaj | collected 2018-10 | reverse complement strand
TATTTAATATTTCTAATAATATCTAGTGTAGAATAAAAAAATAAAATTATTTTTAGATTATATTAGTTATAATAGTTTCAACACAAAAAAGAGAAAGATATATATTAGAAAATATAATAACTCCATGGTATAGTGATCAAAAATTCAATATATCTAAATCAAATATAAAAAATGTAAATTGGATGAGTTTATTAAAAGATTCAATTTCAATTACAAATTTATCAATTCCAGGAACTCATAATTCATGTTCAAATGAATTTGTAGACAAAAAATTTTTAAATCCAATTTATTATTTTCTTGGTCAAACACAAAGTTGGAATATAAAAGAACAATTAATTTCAGGTATAAGATATTTAGATTTAAGAGTTGGTGGTGATGGAAATATTTATCATGGAATTGCAAAAACTAAAAATACATTTATTGAAGTTTTAGAAATTATATCAAATTTTTTAATTAAATATAAAAGTGAAGGATTTATTATTAGAATAAAATTTGTTAGAAAATATTGTAAAAATAATAAATATCAAAAATGTTTAATGTATAGTATTATAAAAGTTTTAGATAAATATAAAAACTTTATTGTTGAATCTAAATTTTATCCTACAATAGGTCAATTAAGAGGAAAAATGTTTTTAATTATTGAAAATTTTAAATATAAAAATTATATGAGATGGATTAATAAAACATTAACATTACAAGATTATTATGATTTAAATGGATTTAAAAGGTTTCAAATTGAAAAAAAGTCGAAATTAGTTTATGAATTTTTATATAAAAAATCAAATAAATTAATTATTAATCATTGTTCTGCAGTTGGTCAAACTGCTTTAAGTGATATAAAATATGTTTCATATATAGTTAATAAAATACCTTATATTAATAAGAATTATAAAGGAATTATTGCACTTGATTTTCCTGGAGAAGAGTTAATTACTCATATTATTAATCTAAATTTAAATTTAACTAAATAAAGTAAAAATTAATAATTAATTTTAAAATATAAAAATTTTAGTTTTTTTATTAATTAATATAATATGTCAAATGATAAATCTTATCTTTTAAAAGAAATTCCATATGAACCTTATATGAAAAAAGCTTTAAAATTAAGAAATCCAGAACTTTTTGAAAATGAAGAAGTTAAATCAAATTTTTCTTATGCCCCTGAATATCCATTTATTAATAAAGTATTTAATCTTGAAAAACAAATTTATTATTTACAAAATGATAATGAAATTTTTAATAATGATAAAATAAATCCAGAACAAGAAGGAAATAATGATAATGAAGAAAAAATAATATATAAAAATAAAATAATTATAAATAATAAAAATAATCCTAATCAATCAGATTTAAATAAAATAAAAAGAAACTATGATAAAATAAAATCAAAATTAGATAAAAAGATGAAAAATATGGAATTACAACAACAATTAAATTATGAATATTTAAAACATCAATTGAGTCCAAATGATAATAAAAAAATAAATATGAATAATAAATTATCATTTTCTAGTAAATTTGATAATATGAATGATATAGATGAACATTTGATATATGAACAATATAGGAATAGAATAAAACAAAAAAGAGAAAATAGAAAAATATTAAATTTACTATCAGATATAATAAATGAAGAAAAAAGAGATATTAAAATTAGACTTTCTTCTTCATTACCAATATTAAAAAAAAGAATAAGTTTTAATCCTGATTTAGGATATAATGAAGATGAATATGAAAGAAGAAGATTATTTCTTGAACAAAAAAATAATTATTATTTAGATAGAATAATTGCAATTCAAAAACATAATGATGAAGTTAAAAGAAATAATAATAGAATATTACAAGATCAAATATTACATCAAAATAATTTAATGAGAAAAATTTTAACTGATAATGCTCGTTATATGATGAGAATACCTAAAAGAAGAGTTTTGAGAAAACCTCATAGAAGAATTATTGAAGAAAGTAGTAGTGAATATGAAAGTGATGAATCAAGTGAAAGTAATGAAGAAAATGAGAGTGAAAAAAAAAATAAAAAAAATAAAAAGAAATAAAATTTGTTTAAATTTTTTTAAAATTTAATACAATAAAGGAGAAATATATTATTCTATTAGTGAGAAAATATCTATAATTATTTTAAAATTATAAATTTTATATTATTATTTTATAGTAATTAATTTTAAATTATAAAAAATTTTCTTTTAAGTTCTAATGTTATTCTTTAAAAATTATCAAAAACTCATATAAAGAATATTAATTTTGAAAAAATAAATAATATTTTATTTATAAAATAATTAAGATTCAGGATAGAGTATTATAATAAAAAAAATTATGAAAAGATAAAAATTAAAAATAAAAGAATATCATTAATAAAAAAAATAAATAATTTTTTCAATAATAAATTATAAAATACATTAAATTAAAAAATAAAAAAAATTAAATTATTCTTTTAAATATTATTTCAAATAATAAAAATAAATATATTAAATATACATAAAAAAATAAATCATTTTTTATTTGATAATAAGAAAATGTATTTTTCCAAAAATTTCAAAATCATACTCTTAATTCTTTATTTTATAATATGTTTTTTAACAAATTTATTATACAAAAATCCATTATTTACCAAAAGTTTAACAATAGCAAAAGATTTTCAAGAAAAATTTAATTCAACTTTTTCCAAAACATTTTTTTTAATCATAACTCAATTTGGTTCTCAAGTATTTTACATTCCAGTATTCATAATATTTTTCATTTTAAATCCATTAAATTATTTTATTTACATATTAACAACATTAATACTAGCAATATACATAGATTGTTTAATGAAAATAATTTATAATAACCCAAGACCATTTTTTGTAAAGCCAGAATTATTTCAAGAAGAATGTGAATTAGGATTTGGTAATCCAAGTGGACATTCTTTTGGTTCAGCTGTAACTTATTTAGGAATTTGGCATTTATCAATGAATTGTCAAAAATTTAAAAATAATAAAAAAGTTAAATATGGTAGTTTAATTTTTACTTTTATTTTCATTATTCTTATTTTAATGAGTAGATTATATAGAGGCGTTCATTCTCTTGATCAAATTATTTATGGTGCATTATTAGGTTTAGGCTTTTATTATTTAATGTTTTATATTAGTGATATTTATCAATATAAACCAAAAAAATTTTTTGATACAATTGATCAATTTAAATTTATTTTTATTTCTTTATTTATTTTTCTTATTATTTTAGTTTTACCTTTTTATTTTATTTTCAAAAAGAATGATAAAAAAATTGATGAATATAATAAAAATGTGAATGATAAATGTAAATCAAAAGAAGATTTTTTGAGATATTATAATAATGGTTTAGTTGGTTGTTTATTAGTTTTAATTCTTTTAGGAATGTATTTAGGATTAATTTTTGTAAAGAAAAAATGTGATGAAGAATTTTTTGATTATGAAAATAAAATTTTAAATTTAAATAAATCAAATTTAAAAATTAATTTAATAAGAACTGCTATTTTTTTCATTTTTGGTTTTCCTATTTTATTAGCTCTTGTAATTAAAAGTCAAAATTTATTTGTTATATTTATTTTTAAAATTGGACTTTCATTTTTTTTATCAAGTTTTTCTATGTTTGGATTTGGAACTTATTTTGGTTATATTATAAGTAATAAATTTAATAATAATGAATCTGAAAAAGGTAATAGTTTAGAATATACTGATAAAGAAATATCAGAATATAGTACAGTAAATGCTTCTCCGCCAGAAAAATTTTCAATAGTAGAAATTCATTATTAGAAATTTAATATCTAATTAAAATTATATAATCAATTTTAATAATATTATTTAAAATAAAAAATCATTTAATTATTTTTATATTATTATTAGATAATTATAATCATTAAATTTAACTATTTCTCAATTTTTTTTTATAAAAAAAATGAAATATATCAAACTTAATTATTTTGGAAAACAAATAAATATTGAAAATACAGAAAGTTACTCAGTTTTTAGATCTAAAATAATAAAAGAATTTAAATTATCAAAAGAAGAATTCAAACAATTAAAATTTAAATTTATTTTTGGAAACAATGATTTAGAAATTGATGTTAATAGTAGAGATGAATATAAAACTGCATATGAAATTAGTCAACAATTTAATAAAATATATGTAAATACAATTGGTGAAAAACCAAAATCTCAAATAAATTTAGATGATATAATATCTAAATTAAAAAAAGAGAAAAAAGATTTAATTAAAAAATATGTTCAAATTAAAAAAAAGAACAGAGATTTAATGCAAGAGTTTAATAAAGAACCAAAAGAAAGTAATAATGAGATTTTGAATCGATTATTAATAGTAGAACAAAGTGAACAGACAATGAATAAACAAGGAAAAAAAAATAATAAAAAATTAAAAGATATTCCAGAAAATATTAAAATTAAAAATAAAGAACAATTAAGATTTGATTGTACTTTTATAGATAATGATGATATTGAAAAACATACAATTTCAATTGAAATAAATAAAATTAGTAAAATTAATCCAATAAAATATTCATTTAAAATTTTTAATAATGGAGCTGAAGAATGGCCTGATGATACTTTTTTAAAATGTGAAACTAATGATACTCCAATTTATTTCTATTATTCAAGTATAAAAGATAATGAAGGTAAAACTTATTTGGATACACAACAAAGATTAATTCAAGAAATTGAAGTCATTGTTGTTTTTAAAAATTATTCAAATATTCAAGTTGGAGAATATGAATTAAAAGCTTATTTACTTAGTGATAAACATGGAAGATTTGGAAATAATTATGGAAATTTAATTATTAAAGTTTTACCTTATTATGATAATCAATATAATAAAAATAATAATAATTTTAGTCTTTTAAATGATAATAGTGATAATAATTTTGAAAATGATTTTAATCAAGATTATTAATATAATAAATAAAAAATATAAACATATTTATTTTTAATAAAAAATTTATTTATTTTTTATATTTTCATAAATATATTTAATATCTAATTAAATTTATATTACAATTGTTTTAAAAATCAAGACATAAAATGTTTTTAGGATTTTCTTTTTTTAGTAACTTTAAAAAAAAGGAAGAAATAAAAAGAAAAAATCCAAAATTAAAAGAAATTAAATGTGAAAAATTAAATATATGGATTTTAGATATTTATAAAATTCATATTGAAATTGGTTCACTTTATAATATTTTTAATAAATTAGATATCGATAAAAAAACTTCATTATCATATCTCACAACTAATATAATTGACTTAGATCCTTATAGATTACCTTATGTTAAGTTTTTTAGATTGACACAAAATGAAAATAAAAAAATGAAACAATCAAAAATTATAAATTTAAAAAATTTTGTAAATCATGTAGAAAGAAAATTGGGATTAAGAAATCAAAATAAAATCAAAAAAAATTGGGTTGAAAAAGAAAATGTTGATCATAGAATTGAAGATTTTATTAGAAATAAATTCACAGATAATTATGATATAAAAATGTTTTTATTAAAATTTCTAAATCATCATAGTAGAAAATATAAATTAATCGTTGAAAAAAAAAATAAAAAAATAACAATTGAAGAAGGAATAAAACATTTAAGACCAAGTAAAAAAATATTAAAAACATTAAAAGGATATATTGTAAATGTTAAAGGAGTTAGAATAAATTTATCAAAAACTTCAATTGGATTAATTTTAAGACAATCACACATTAAAGAAAATAATATAATAAAACATATAGTATATTTTACAAATCATATAAAACAAAATTATCAAATTACATTAAAATATTTCAAAATAACTTATCCAAGAAAAATAAAAAAAGAATTATATTGGATAAATGATAAACCAGATTACAGTGAGAAATTAAAAAGAGAAGATATTTCAATTTTTGATAATTTAATTGTAAATGCAGAAAATTATTATAATATGTTAATAGAAGATGAAAATAGAAGATTAAGAGATATTGGCTTAATTCCTTATAAAAGATCTAAAAGTGGTGATTACTCAGAAAAAAGAAGAGAATTATATCAAAGATTATGGGGTTCTTCAAATAGAGAATCAGATGAAGAAGAAGAAGATGAAGATGAAGATGAAGATGAAGAATCTTATGAAACTTCTGAAAGTGAAAGTGAAGAAATTGAAGAGAAAAAAAATGAAAAAAATGAAAAAGATATTAAAAAAAATAATATTAATGATAATAAAATAGAAAAAATTGAGAATAATGTTAATAAAATTGTTCCTCAAAATAAAGATAATGGAATTAAAACTGAAAGTTATTATATTGCGCCTACATATAAAAGAGGAAAAAGTAAAATTGAAGATTTGAAAATGAAGAAAGAAATTAGAATTGATATTTTTGGAAGTGGAAATACAAAATATAAAAAATATATTACTGATGATAATATAAGATCAAAATTAACTCATAATAGTCTTATTAATATTGAAGGAAATTATGGAATGGTTTCTTCTTTTAAAATGGATAAAATGAATGATAATAGAAAAAGTAGTTATCAAGAATTAAAAGAACAAGTAAGTTTTGTTGAAATTATTGGTAAAGAAAAAAAAAGTTCAAATATGGAAATTGAAAGACAAAATATTGATATTAATATTTCAAATGATGATATAAATAAAAAAAAATTTTCAGAAGAAATTGAAATTGAAAATGAGAAAAAATCTTTTAAAAGAATAAGTGATAATGAATTAACAATTGAATCTTTAAATAAAGTTGATATTATTCCTAAAAATGATATTAAAAAAAATAAAAAAGCAAAATCACAGAAAAATATTTTACATAAGAAAAAGAGTAAATCTGGAAAAAAAACAAGTTTAAAAAATATAAAAGGAAGTAAAAAAAGTTCTTTTAAATCATATGATGAAGAAGAAGAAGAAGAGGAAGAAGAAGAAGAAGAAGAAGAAGAAGAAGAAGAAGAGGAAGAAGAAGAAGAAGAAATTAGTAAAAATGAAAGTAAAAAACATAAAAAAGATAGTAAAATTATTAAAAGTGATAATAAAAATGAATCTGATTCTGAAGATGAATATAAAAATATTAAATTTACAAATAAAACTAAAAATGATAATTTAATAATTGAAGATAATAAATCTTTAAAAGATAATAAATTAATCTCAGTTGATAATATTGTTAACAAAAATTTAAATGATAGTACAAATAAAGATATTAAACTTAAAGCAAATGTTAATAAAAATAATTATAATAAAAAAGATTTTTTACAAATTGAAAATCTAAATAAACAAATTAATAATGAAGAAGAATTTAAATCTGAAAATATTAATTTAGAGGGAAAAAGTGATGATAAGAAAATGAATGTAAAAGATAAAACAAATAATATTATCAATGAAGAGGAAAACATTAATAAATTAAATGAAGATAAACAAAATGAAAATATAAAAATTGATAATATATCAAAGACAACAGATCAAATATTAAAAGAATTAAATCCAGATAATGACAAAAATACAATTTTAACTCAAGATAAAGTAAGTTATGATATTAAAAATGATATAAATGATAAAAATATTGATGTTAAAGATAATGAGAATATCAATAAAATAATTATTTCAAATGAAAAAATTGTTTTAAAAGATAAAAAAGAAGATTATGATATTAAAAAACAAAATAATGAAATTATTTTAAATGAAAATGAAGAAAAAGAAAATAAAATTGAAAATTTGAAAGATAAAGATTTACAAATAAATTTGTATAAAGATATGAAAAATGATGAATACATAAATAAGGAAAATTTAGAAAATAAAGAAAAAGACATAAATATTGAAAATATTATAAAAAATAAAACAATTAATAATGAAGAAATAAATAAAGATGAAATAATTGATAAAAAGAAATTAAGTGGAATAAAAAATATTGATGATGCAATTATAAAAGATGAAAAAAAAAATAAAGATAATATTTTAGATGAGAAAATCAATTTATTAAATAATGAGGATTTGAAAATTTTTTATTCTGAAAATGAAAAAGATAAAGATAATAAGAAATTGCAAAATTCTCAAATGAATATATTTAATAAAGATGAAGAACAAATAAATGATATAAATAAAGAAAATGAATTGAAAAATAAAGGAATAAATGAAAAAAGATTTATTAATGATAAAATAGAAATAAATAAAATAAATGATAATATAAAAAATGATAATGAAAATAAATATAAAAGTATCATATATGGAAAAGATGAAGATATTAAACAAATAGAAAATGAAAATGAGATAATTTATGGAAAAAATTTTTATAATGAAGAAAATAGAGAAAAATATTTCGAAGAAGATAATAAAATCAATTTAAATGAAATAGATGAAACAGATGATAAAAAGTCAAAGAATAATATTATACCACCAAGAAGAAAAGAAAGTTTAAATGAAAAAATTGAAATTGAATCAAGTGATAAAAAAAGAGAAAATGATAAATTAAAAAATGAAAATATTGATTTAGATGAGGAAAAAAATAAAGAAAAATTCATTGATAATATTAATTTAGAAAAAAATATTGAAAATCCAGATAAAAATAATAAAGAAAAAGAAACAAAAACTATTGAACAAATTAAATCAATAGATAATAAAATTATTAAATCTGAAGAAAATAAAGATAAAGAGGATAAAGAAATTCAATTAGACGATAATAAAGAAAATAAATTAGAAGATAATAAAGAAATAAAATTAGAAGATAATAAAGAAAATCAATTAAATAAAATTAAAGGTGTTATATTAGATGAAAATAAAGAAATAAAATTAGAAGAAAATAAAAAAATTAAACCAAAAGATAATAGAGATGTTGCAATTAAAGAATATAAAGAAAGAAAGTTAGATGATAATAAAGATGGTAAATTTCAGGATAAGAAAGATATTATATTAGAAGATAATAAAGTTATTAAATCAGAGGATAATAAAGATATTAAATCAGAAGATAATAAAGATATTAAACCAATTGATAATAACAATATTAAATTTGAAGATATGAAAAAAGAAGATAATAAAGAAATTAAACCAATTGATAATACAAATATTAATATAGAAGATAATAAGGAAAGTAAAATAAATGAAAATAAAGTTATAGAATTAAAAGATAATAATGATATTAAAATTGATGAAAATAAAGAAATTAAGTTAGATGATAATAAAATAATTAAAGAAGATGAAAAAAAAGAAATCAAAATACAAGATAATAAAGATATTAAACCAGAAAAAAATAAAGAAATAAAATTAGAAAATGGAAAAGATATTAAACTAAATGATAATAATATAATTAAATCTGACAAAAAATTAAATTCAAATATAGAAATTAATAATAGTGAATTAGAAGAGAATAAAAATATTAAAGATATTCAAAATGAAAAGTACAAAGAAATAAAAGAAGATAAATCAGAAACTTTAAAAGACATTAAATCAGATAAAAATATTGATTTTAAATCAGAAGAAAATAAAGATTTTAAATCATTTGATAATAAAGAAATTAAACCAGAAGAGAATAAAGAAATTGAAACAGAAGATAATAAAAACAATACATTAGAAGAAAACAAAGATAAATCATTTGATAAAAAAGAAATTAAAAATGATGAAATTAAAGAAATTAAATTAGGAAATAATAAGGAATATCAATTAAAAGATAATAAAGAAATAAAATTAGAAGAGAATAAAGATATTACAAATGATGAAATTAAAGAAATTAAACATATTGATAAACAAGAAATTAAAACAGATGAAAATAAAGAAATTAAAGATGATAAAAATAAAGAAAATAAATTAAATGGCAAAAAAGAAATTAAAGAAGATGAAATTAAAGACATAAAATTAGACGATAATAAAGATATTAAACCAGAAGATAATAAAGAAAATAAATTAGATAATAATAAAGAAATTATTGTAGATAAAAATAAAGAAATTAAATTAGATGATAATAAAGACATTAAACAAGATGATAATAAAGAAATTAAATTAGATGAAAATAAAGATATTAAATTAGATGAAAATAAAAATATACAATTAG
>JAEEGL012822832.1_pt1 | contig 10041 bp, 7 predicted proteins | sample 9134231 | NCBI WGS metagenome assembly JAEEGL01 (sample SAMN16246548, study PRJNA631951) | gut metagenome | biome: gut microbiome; feature: rumen; material: fiber-attached | host: Bos | place: Iran: Karaj | collected 2018-10 | reverse complement strand
GCATCCATCCGCCGACCATGTACTTCCCGCTGATCGTGCATGAAGCACTCATGGTGGAGCCGACAGAGACGGAGACCAAAGAGACGTTGGATGAGGCGGTCGCCTTGTTCCGCCAGATCCATGAGGAGGCTGTGCAGCATCCGGAGATCATGGCGGAGAAGCCGGAGAAGACGCCGATCCGCCGTCCGGACGAGGTGCTGGCAGCCCGCAGCCCGGTGATCCGTTATGCTTTCGAAGATTGAGTTTTATCAAGCCACGGGTACGGATCCCTATCAGAATCTGGCCGTGGAACAATGGTTGACAGAACAGGTACAGGAGGGTGAGATCCTCCTGTACCTTTGGCAAAATGAGCGGACCGTGGTCATCGGACGCAATCAGAATGCCTGGAAAGAGGTCGATCTGGCCGCGCTTGCGGCGGACGGAGGGAAGCTGGCCCGGCGCTTCAGCGGCGGCGGTGCGGTCTACCATGATCTGGGCAATCTGAATTTTTCTTTTTGTGTCCGCAGAAGCGACTATGACGTGGAGCGCCAGCTGGACGTCATCGCCGGTGCAGTCCGGAGTTTCGGCATCCCTGCCGTGCGTACCGGCCGCAATGACCTGGAGGCCTGCGGCCGCAAGTTTTCCGGGAACGCTTTTACAAAGACGGAGGCCGGCTGCTGCCATCATGGGACACTCATGTTGCGGGTCGATGAAGATCGGCTGAGCCGTTACCTGACCGTTTCCCGGGAGAAACTCGCCTCCAAGGGTGTGGATTCCGTGCGGGCCCGTGTGGGCAATCTGACAGACTGGTGTCCTGACCTTACAGTGGAGCATTTGTCTGTAGCGATCCGGGAATCGATGGCCAGGACCTATGATCTGCCCATCGAAATGATGGATACGTCGAAGATCGAGCAGTTGGAAGCGGTGTGTGCGAAGACGGCCTATCTGCAGTCCCAAGAGTGGCTGTACGGCCGGAAGATCCCGTTTACGATCGCGCAAGAGAAGCGGTTCTCATGGGGCAGTGCCGAGGTCGAACTGGAGATCGACAGGGGCGTGGTCCGATCGGTGCGCTGCATGAGCGACGCGCTGGACACAGAGCTGCCGCATCGTATAGAAGAAGCGCTCATCGGCTGCCGGTTCGACAAAGAGGACCTGCGGGAACGGCTGGCGTGGAACGAAGAACTGGCAGATTGGGCGGAAAGCTGGATATAAAGGAGTTACTATGAAGGAGTTTGATCTGATCGTCATCGGAGCCGGACCCGGTGGATATGAGGCGGCACTGGAAGCAGCCGCGGGCGGCCTCCATACCGCTTTGATCGAGAAGGAAGCCGTGGGCGGCACCTGCCTGAACCATGGCTGCATCCCTACGAAAGCGCTGCTGCATGCGGCAGAATTGTATCGTGGGGCTCTGGAGGCGGATACGTTCGGCATCCGGATGCAGGCATCCTATGATATGGCGACCATGCAAGCACGCAAGAACGAAGTCGTCGGCACCCTGCGGCAGGGGATCGAAGCCCGCATGAAAAAAGCCAAAGTTGAGGTGTTCAACGGCATCGGTACCTTGACAGATTTCCATACGGTACAGATCGGAGAGGAGCAGATCCGCGGAGAAAAGATCCTGATCGCCACCGGTTCCAGGGTATCGGTCCCGCCGATCCCGGGGGCTGAATACGCGCTGACCAGCGATGATCTGCTGGAGGTGGAAGCGCCGTTCGAGCATCTGCTGATCATCGGCGGAGGTGTCATCGGGATGGAATTCGCTTCCCTGTACAGCGCGCTTGGCTGCAAAGTGACGGTGATCGAGGCTATGAGCCGGATCCTGCCCACCCTGGACAAAGAAATCTCCCAGAGTCTTAAGATGCTCATGAAAAAGCGGGGTGTGGAGATCCATACCGACGCACGGGTCATGGAGATCCGGGCGGACCATTCCTGCGCCTTCATCGAGAAGGAAAAGGAACAGACCGTGCAGGCGGACGGCATCCTGATCTGCACCGGCCGCAGAGCCAATACCGAGGGACTGTTCGCGGGCGAACCGTTGGTGGAGATGGACCGCGGACGCATCGTGGTCAATGCGGTGGGGCAGACGTCTGTTCCGCATATCTACGCGATCGGTGACGTAGCCGTGGGTCCTCGTCAGAAATATATGCTGGCCCATGAAGCCACGGCGGAAGGTCTGAACGCTGTCCACCATATGCTGGACGGCAATGCGGATATCTGCCTGGAGACCATGCCGGCCTGCGTCTATACCGAACCGGAGATCGCTTCCGTCGGACTGACGGTGGATCAGGCGAAGGAACAGGGGATCGCCGCGGAGAGCCGCAAGGTGCCCATGTCCGCCAACGGCAAGACCGTCGTCTGCGGGGCGGAACGCGGGTTCATCAAGGTCGTGTATGGGGCGGAAGATCACAAGATCCTGGGAGCGCAGATGATGTGTGAGCGTGCCACGGACATGATCAGTGAGTTCGCGGTAAGCATCGCAAGAGGCCTTACGATGGAAGAAATGGCACGTGTCGTGCGGCCGCATCCCACCTTCAGCGAAGCCATCACGGAGGTCGTACGTATATGAATATCCAGATCTTCGGCACCAAAAAAAGCGCCGATACACGGAAGGCAGAGCGCTTTTTCAAAGAACGTGGCATCAAGTTCCAGTCTGTAGATCTAAAAGAAAAGGGCCTGAGCAAAGGCGAATTCAATGCGGTGCTCAAGGCGGTGGGCGGTCTGGACGCCATGATCGATCCGGACTGCAAGGACCGGGATCTGCTGGCGCTGATCCGCTACGCCGCGCCTGCTTATAAAATGGAACTGCTCCTGGAGCATCAGACGGTGCTTCGGCAGCCGATCGTGCGCAATGGCCGGCAGGCGACCGTGGGGTACCAGCCGGATATCTGGAAAGGATGGAATTGAAGCAGTATGAATGAAACGATCCGCCAGTTTGGCAAGAAGCCGCCGTTTTCCAGCTTTCTTCCGGGGGTAGCCGGAGTGAAGGGCATCCCGATCTGGTGCTACTACGTCAACCGCGGACAGGCTGTGGTCAGCTTCGGTGTGGACAACAAGGATCACCCGATCATGGAATTCCTGCCGGCGCACCGGGCTTATACCAAAGTGCAGCAGACTGGATTCCGGACCTTTGTGCGCAAAGACGGTGCGGCACGCGAGCTCTTCACGCAGGAAGAAAATGGTACGATGACGATCGGCATGAACGTGCTGGGTCTTGAGGACAAGGCGGAAGACCTTGTGATACGCGTATCGTACTTCGTCCTGCCGGAGGAGCACGTAGGAGCCTTGGTGCGCAGGGTGTGTGTGACCAACACGTCGGCAGAGCCGATACATCTGGAAGTGTTGGACGGGATGCCGGAGATCGTACCTTACGGTGTCACCGACTGGACGTTGAAGAACATGCTGCAGACGGGCAAAGCCTGGATGCAGGTGGAAGATACCGAGGCGAAGGCCCCGTTTTATCGTGTACGGGCCAGTATGGAGGACACGACCGACGTGGCCGTCATCGAGGGCGGCAACTTTGCGGTCTCCTTTGACGAAGCAGGAAAGCGTCTGCCCATGATCACCGATCCTGCACAGATCTTCGATTATGATCTGGCGATGGAACGGCCGCTGGTCTTTGCAGATGGCGGATTGGCCAAGATCCAGACGCGCCGCGGCCGCACATCCAACTTCTTCCCCTGCGCGTTTACTGCCATAGAAGCAGAAGTCGGACCCGGGGAGAGCCTTTCCTGGAACACCCTCATCGGCCAGGTGGAGAGCAAAGATATACTGCAGGCCTTTTTGGAAGGAACCTTCTCCGGCGTCTGGTTTGCCGCGAAGGAAAAGCGCGCCATCGCTCTGACCGACCGCTTGACCGACTGCATCGATACGCACACGGCGGATCCGCGCTTCGACGCGTACTGCCGCTATACCTACATGGACAACGTGCTGCGCGGCGGCCGCCCAATGCTGCTGGGCGATAAGGTCTTCTACGCCTATTCCCGCAAGCACGGGGATCTGGAGCGGGATTACAATTACTTCTCCATGCTGCCGGAGTTCTACTCCCAAGGCAACGGCAACTTCCGCGACGTCAATCAGAACCGCCGCAGCGACACTTTCTTCTCTCCCTTCGTAGGCCGTTACAACCTGCACATGTTCTACGACATGATCCAGCTGGACGGTTATAATCCCCTGAGCGTGGAGATGCAGACGTTCACACCGGAAGGGACGTCGGAAGCGCTGACACCAGGCCGGATCTATGCCCGACTGGAGCGGGAGGGAGCCGAGGATCGCTTCGAGGAAGTGATGCGCGGTGCCAAGAGCCAGCTGAATGCCAGATTCAACGAAGGATTCTGGTCCGATCATTGGACGTACAATCTGGATCTGGTGGAAGAATATCTGGCCATCTGGCCGGACAAGGAAGAAGACCTGCTGTTCACCCCGGAATATACCTGGTTCCCGGCGCAGGCCATGGTCAAGCCAAGGGCCGGCCGCTATGAAGAGACCGCCCGCGGCATCCGACAGTATGACACGTTGGAGCGGGTGCGCGACAGCCAAGGCTTGTATGTCAAGGACAGCAATGGGGAGATCGTGCGCAGTTCTCTTATGGAGAAGCTGATCGTGCTCTGCCTGACCAAGTTCGCAGGCCTGGATCCCTATGCCATGGGTCTCGAGATGGAAAGCGGGCGGCCCGGCTGGTATGACGCGCTGAACGGTCTGCCGGGGATCCTGGGTTCTTCCATGAATGAGACCTACGAGCTCAAGCGCATGCTGGACTTCGTGTTGGCGCGGCTCGAGCGGTATGACCATACCACGGAGCTGTCGGAAGAAGCAGGCATGTTGGGAGAAGCTCTGTACGCGGCTTCTCAGATCCCAGGCCTTGCGGATGCCGGTGAGCAGCTGGCGTTCTGGAACACCATCAATGATGCGAAAGAAGCCTACCGTGAGAGAGTGTTCGACGGACCTTGTGGAAAACGGGTCTCTTGTACGGCTGCCCAGCTAACAGAAATGCTTGGCGCATTGCGCACCGTCGTCGATCAGGCGATCCATAAAGCAGAAGCGTTGGGCGCCCCTGCACCGGCATACTTCTCATACGAAGTCACAGATTATAGGAAGGACGATGCGGGCATCCATCCGCTGCATTTCGCGCAGCATGCCCTGCCGCCGTTCCTGGAAGGTGCGGTCCGCCGCATGAAGCTGGACGGCGCAGACGCGGCACGGATCTACGATCAGGTCCGTCACAGCGCTCTGTTCGATGAAAAGCTTTCCATGTATCGGGTCAATGCCCCGCTGGACAGTGAATCTTATGAGATCGGCCGCTGCCGCGCGTTCACGTCCGGCTGGCTGGAGAATGCTTCGATCTGGCTGCACATGGAGTACAAATACCTGCTGGAGACTCTGAAGGCCGGCCTGTATCCGCAGTTTTTCGAGGATCTGCAGAAGACCTGCGTTCCCTTCCTGGATCCGAAGGTCTATGGCCGCAGCCCTTTGGAGAATTCTTCCTTCCTGGCCAGCAGCCTGACTCCCGACGAAGAGATCCACGGGCGAGGCTTCGTGGCGAGGCTCAGCGGATCGACCGCTGAGTTCCTGAGTATCTGGCGGCGCATGATGTTCGGGGCGCAGCCGTTGACCGTGGAAGATGGCACTCTGGTCTGTGATCTTGCACCAGCCCTGCCCGGCTGGCTGATCGGTCCGGACCCAACGGTCACCGCCATGTTCCTGGGACAGACGAAGGTCATCTACCATCTGCCGGATCAGGAGGATTTGATCCCCGGCACGTACCAGATCGCGAAGATCCTGGTGGACGGCGTGGAACAGCCGACACCGACGATCATCGGAGCAACGGCAGAAAAACTTAGAGCCGGACAGATAGGAGTGCTTGAAGTCTGGATCGAAAAGTGATACGATCGTCTCCAAATAAAACGCGCACTTGTATATAGAGTGAAAACAGTTTCAAAGGAGAAGGATCATGAACAATCTGCAGATCTACAAGAAGACCCTTGGGTTTTCGTTACGGCGTGTATTTTGGGATGTCATCGGGATCGTATTGCTTCTGGCGCTGGGAACGCTGGGGTTCTTCGTAGGGGATAAGGCGGCGGAAGCCGGCCCTGTCGGACTGATACTGGGCCTGCTCATCGGCTTGATCGCGCTGATCATTATCACCCGGTTCGTATCCTATGGGTTGAGAGCCGGTCAGATCGCCATGATGACACGCGGCATCACCGAAGGAGAACTGCCGGATGACGTCATCGCGGAAGGCAAAAAGGTCGTGAAAGAGCGGTTCCTTACGGTCGCCGCGTTCTTTGCCATCACCCGGGCCATCAAGGGTATCTTCGGACAGCTTGGCAGAGCGATCACGAACGTCACGCAGAACGTGGGCGGAGACACCGGTAAGTCGATCGGCAGCATCATCTCTTCGATCATGCAGACGATCATCAATTATCTTTGCGACTGCTGCCTGGGCTGGGTGTTCTACCGCCAGGGCGTGAGCTCCGCGAAAGCAGCGTGTGAAGGCGCCGCGATCTTCTTCAAGCATGGCAAGACCTTTTTCAAGAACATGGGACGGATCTTCGGCATCGGTTTACTGTCCTTCGTCGTCATCGGTGGCGCGTTTACCGGGATCTTCTATCCGATCGTACATGCCCATCCGGAGATCTATCTGACGATCGGCGAAGCGCTGCAGGAGGCACTGGCGGAGGAGACCAGCGCGTTCGCTGAACTTTTGAAGGATCCGAGCACGCTGCCCATCGTACTTGCGGCCATTGGCGGCATCATCATCTGGGCGCTGCTGCATTCCGTTTTCATCAAGCCCTTCGTGCTGACAGGCGTCCTTAGGAATTTCATCGCATCTGGTGTCAATGACGTGCCTTCAGAAGCCAGCATGTCGTTCCTCGATACCAAATCGGACAAATTCCGCAAACTGCACCAGCAGGCATAAGATTAGGAGAAACAAATCTTGGGACCGCATAAGATCGATTTGAGCGTTTATCCACGTAAAGATCATTTTGCGCATTTCCTGACCATGGCACAGCCGTTTCTTACCATGACAGTCAAGGTCGATATCACGGGATTCCTGGAACGGGTCCGGCAGGCGGAAGCACCGTTTTTCCTGACGTTCCTGTATGCGGTGACCCGTGCCGCAAACCGGATCCCGGCATTCCGGCAGCGTATCCATGAGGAGGGGATCCTGGAATATGATCATTGCGATCCATCCTTTACCGTCGGGCTGCCGGACGGGACTTACCGCTACTGCCTGGTCCATGTGGATCAGCCCTTCGCCCGGTATCTGGAAGAAGGCGCACGCAAACAGGCAGAGGCGCTCGCGGCGGAGCACCTGGAGGAGGAAGAGGACCCGATGGGCCAGCTGTTCATCTCCAGTGTACCGTGGGTCCATTATGAAAGCCTGGAAACACCCTGGCCGGACACCCGCTTTTCCAACCCCAGCATCACCTGGGGCAAATATCAGGAAGAGGGCGGCCGGGTCACGATCCCGGTCACGGTCATGGTACATCATGCGCTGGCTGATGGGATCCATGTGGCGGCTTTTTACCGGAACCTGGAAGAGGAATTGGAACAGGTCCTGGAACAATTGTAAGTTCTTCCCAACATTGACGAAACCGCTTCCGGTTGTTATACTTTTGCCGGAAGCGGTATTAATATGCAGATCATGAAAGGAGCGCAAAACGATGCAGAAGATCACAGGCGTCATTCCGGCGATGGTCACGCCGTTCGACAGAGAAGGCAATATCGATGCAAAGGCGATCCATGATATCGTGGAGTTTTTGGCGGCGCAGAAGGTGGACGGCCTGTATCTGACGGGCAGCACCGGGGAAGGCTTCCTGATGAGCCCGGAGGAGCGAAAGGCTGTGGTGGAGCTCACCGCGGAAGCATTGAACGGCAGGATGCCCTTCATCGTCCACGCAGGCGCCATCGGCACGAAGGTCACGATCGATCTGGCACAACATGCGGCCTGCTGCGGCGCGGCAGCGGTCTCCTCGGTCCCGCCTTTCTATTGGAAGTTCGGGCCGGACAATATCGAGAAATACTACCGGGAGATCGCGGAAAGCGTGGATGTCCCCGTGATCATGTACAATATCGCCCTGGCCGGTGTGATGGACTTATCGACCATCCGCCGCATGGCCGAGATCCCGAACGTACAAGGCATCAAGTATACGGCGCCGACACAGTTCGAGATGCTGGAACTGCGGGAGCAGCTGGGGCCGGATTTCGTGATCTACTCCGGCAGCGACGAGATGGCCATGAGCGGTCTGGGCTACGGTGCGGACGGGATCATCGGCACGTTCTACAACATCCTGCCGGATCTGTACCTGGACCTGTACCAGGCATCCTTGCGCAAGGACCTGGATGCCATGTTGGACAAGCAGAGGATCGCCAACCAGGTCATCCTGACGTGTCTGAAGCATGAAATGATCCCGACCGTGAAAGCGATGATGCGCTGGATCGGGATCGATGCGGGGTATGCGCGCAGCCCCTTCCGTCAGTTCACAAGGGAGGAAGAGTTGGCTTTGATGGAGGAATTCCGGCCGATCCGGGACCTGCCCGGGGCGGAGAAGGTGCTGTTCTTAAGCAAGGAGTGGACGTTAACATAAAAAAAGCCGGGATCACCCGGCTTTTACTTTTTAAGGTTTCAGTTTCATGTACAGGGCACGATACTGTTCCGCGGAATTGTCCCAGGAGACGTCCTTCTCCATGTCGCGGATGACCATTTCATCCCAGGATTCGCGCTCGGTGAAGTACAAGGTCTTGGCGCGGATGACGGCTTCCCACAGAAGACCGGGTTCATAACGATCGAAGGAGAAACCGTTGCCTTCGTTGGTGTACATGTTGTACGGTGCGACTGTATCCTTCAGACCACCGGTCTCGCGGACGATCGGAATGGTACCGTAGCGCATCGCGATCAGCTGGGTGAGGCCGCAGGGCTCGAAGAGGGAAGGTACGAGCAGCGCGTCGGAACCGGCATAGATCAGGTGCGCCAGGCGCTCATCATACATGATGCAAGCGCAGACGGTGCCTTTGTTGGCGTTCTCATAGTAGCGGAAGGAGTCCTCATACTGCGCGTCGCCGGTGCCCAGGACCACGATCTGCGTGTTGCCGTCCAGCAGGTTGGGGATGATCTGGTTGACCAGATCCAGGCCTTTCTGGTCGGTCAAGCGGGAGATCAGGCCGATGACGAACTTGTTCTCGTCTTCTTCCAGACCCAGCTTCTTCTGCAGGGCCAGTTTGTTCTGCGGTTTGCCCACCAGCACGTCGTCGATGGAGTATTTGACCGCGAGCAGTTTATCGGTCTCGCTGTTCCACTGATCGACGTCGATGCCGTTGACGATGCCGCACAGTTTGCCGGAATGATAGCGCAGATGGTCGTCCAGACCTTCGCCATAGAACGGAGTTTGGATCTCATTGGCATACGTCCGGCTGACCGTTGTGATCATGTCGGCGTAGGTGAGGCCGCCCTTGAACATATTGGCGTCATTGTGCTTCTGCTTGAGCACGGCATAATCGAAGAGGTAATCCGGCAGTCCGGACCAATACTTGATGGTGGGGATGTCGTAGATACCCTGGAAGCGCAGGTTGTGGATGGTCAGGATGGACTTGGCGCTGGCGACAGGCGTGCCGTCAAAAACAGTGCGCAGATAGATGGGGACCAGGCCGGCCTGCCAGTCGTGGCAATGGATGATGTCCGGGATCCAGTCCATAAAATTGAGGGCTGCCAACGCTGCTTTCGCGAAGTAGCAGTACTTGGGGATATCATCGACCAGGTTGGTGTAGGGGTTGCCCCAGCTGAAGAACTCTTCGTTGTCGATGAAATCATAAACAACGCCGTCCCAGACGTACTCCATGATACCCACATAATAGGAGCGGCCGTCGGCGCACAGATCCATGGTAAAGGACCCGCGGTAGACCATTTTTTCCTGGTATTTCCAGGGGATGCATTTGTAGCGGGGAATGATGACTTTGACGTCGCAGTTCTGGGCGGTCAAAGCACGGGGCAGCGCGTACATGACGTCGCCAAGCCCGCCGGTTTTTACAAAGGGATAGCATTCAGACCCGATGAAGGCCACACTG
>JAEEGL012672265.1_pt1 | contig 10041 bp, 3 predicted proteins | sample 9134231 | NCBI WGS metagenome assembly JAEEGL01 (sample SAMN16246548, study PRJNA631951) | gut metagenome | biome: gut microbiome; feature: rumen; material: fiber-attached | host: Bos | place: Iran: Karaj | collected 2018-10 | reverse complement strand
TTTTTAAGATCAATTTCAATTGAATGAGAATTTAATATTTCTCCGAAATAAATTCCAACATTATCAACATCATTAATTGAATCTTGAATATCATAACATTTATAATATAAATTAAAAAATCCCGTTCCACAAATAAAACCTTCTGAAATATTAAAATAATTATTATCTGAAGAGGCACATTGATATGTATTACTATCACATGCTTTATTACAAATTTGTCTTTGTTTATAATCATTATCTCTTGGATATATCATATAATTATAAGGACACCCTCTTTGACATTTTAAATTAATTGGGTCTAAATAAAAAGGGTAGTCATTATTTACTTCACAAACATATGTTAAATTATCATCAAAACATTTTTCACCTGCTAAACAATCAATTTCTTTTAGTTCATCTAAATCACATGATGAATATTGACTATTGTTTGGACTTAATAAATTTAAACGATGAAAATTTCTTGGAGGTTGTAAATTATTCTCTTTTGTTGTTAATTTATGTATATTATTTACATCAACGTTTGGAATATCTAAATAATTATATGTTTTAAATTTATAAGTTTTACCACTTATTAATTCAACTTTATCAAAAGGAATACTAAATAATAATTGAGGAAACTCATCAGAATTTAATTCATGTAAATTTAGATATTTAGTTACAATTGAATAAGGAATAAATTCTCTAAAAATATTTAAATTTCTTAAATAAATAAAAGTTTCTTGATTAAAAAATCTTTGAAAAATTATTTTAGTAAATTGATTTTCTTTATAAAATTTTTTTAAATAAAATGGAATATTTGTTTGACCAACATAAAATTGTGGAATTTTCATTACATATTCATCTTCATTAATTATCATTTTACTATTTTCAATATTATAAGCACATCTAATATTTATCCATTTAGTTGCTATATTTTCAAATGATTTTTTGACATAAAATGCTCCTAATTCATCATCTATTATTTTTTTTATATTATCAATAGTTTTATTTTCATAAAAAGTTTCATCTTCAGGAAAATTATATAAAAATTCAATTGGAACACAAAAAACTTCTAAACTATTATCATTTAATTTTTGAATTGAAATTGCCATGAAATCTTTAAATATAATATTCATAAATGTATTATTCATATATTTAGGATAATTCACATAAATCCAAAATTCCATTGTGACTCTATAATGATAAGCAGGAGGAACTTTTTCTATTATAATATTTTTTTCATTCATTGAAAATTTAGCTAAATCTATAAAATTTAAAATTTTACAATTATTTTCTGGACCTAAACCATTCCAATTTTCAGCAATTGCATAACATTTATCACAATGAGATGTTGAGCCAGAGCATTTTTCACATGCTATATCTTGACATTTTTGACATTTATTGTTAATGCATCCATAATGTTCAATACAAACTTGACCATTTGTACAGTTATCTTTTGAAGTTGGTCTATCATCTCCATTATATTTTAATTCTTCAGGTTTATTTCTTTTATATGTCATACTATAAGAAGAAACATATAAATCATTTTCTGCTTCTAAAATAATTTCAAATTGTGAAAAGGTTATATAAGTATCAAAAGGTTTCGTTAAATTATATTTATTATAAAAAAAATTATATATATTTGATGGTGAGTTTATTGAAATATATTCATTATAAATCTTAGTAAAAAATTCTTTATTATCTAAAGTTTCATTTTTTCTATCCGAAAATTTTATTGGAATTTGAACTTTTTTCATACTATGTTTGGGAATTGTATCAACTTCATTTAAATACATATAAAAATCATTAACAAAATCTTGATCAGCTTCCTCACATTCTTCATCAAATATTTCATTAGAAAGTGAATCAAACCCTAAACTGATGTTTGTGTTTTCGCAATTTATTTTCACTTTCTTTTTAATTATATTGAGTGTATGTGTTTTAAATCTAAATTCAACATCTGTTGAATAAGGATTTAAAATACTAAAATTAAAAAAATAACTAACATTATATTTTTCAATTGGTTCATCCATTTTAAATAAAATTTGATAAGAATCATCAGATTCATTCTTTACAGTTTTACATCCATTTTGATAAAATTTTTTTAAATTTGATATTTCTTCATCAATTATAACATATTCTTCAACATCATCAGGAATATTATCATTTTTATTGTAAATTTTTATTGTTTCAGTATCAATTTTGTCCAAATCTTCAATTTCAGTTTTTAAAGTTATACTATTATCATAAGGTTCATAACAAAAATCATCTTTATCCCAAACAAATCCTCTCCAATAATCATAATATTTTTCTCTTAATACTTTTTTAAATATAAAACCTAATTTTATTTCATCTTTATTTTCAGGGTCATTTTTCCAATAATCATCTTCATATACAAAATTATCAGGAGGACAAATTAATTCACATTTAAATTTTAATATGGAAAAAAAGAAAAAATAAAAAATTAAAAGAAAATTAATCATATTTTTTATAAAAATTTATTAGAAAAAATTTAATTTATTTTTAATTTTTTTATATACTTCACAAATTAAGTATAAAATGAATACAAATGTAATAAAATATATTTCATGTAATAAATGTAATGATATAAATTTTTATAAATATTTAAAAAATTTAAATTATTTTTTAATTTTCAATATAAATCCTCCAAATTATAATATAAATTTAGAAAAATTATCAAAAAATTATAAAAAAATACAAAAAAAAATTCATCCTGACATTTGTAATAAAAAATATGCTGAAGATTGTTCATCATTAATAATTAACGCTTATAATATTTTAAATAATGACATTAAAAGAGCAGAATATTTATTAAAATTAAATAAAATAGAATCAAAAGAAAATGAAATTAATAATTCAAATGAACAATTAATTAATTTGTATAATATTCAAGAAAAAATATTAAATAATAATAATGAAGAAAATATAAAAATTAAAAATAAAATAATCGAAGAAAATAATATTTTAAAAAATGAAATCGCAAATAATTTTAATAATAAAAATTATAATAATATTCCAAAATTACTAAATTCAATTAGATATAATAATAGAATAATTTTATCAATAAATAAAAAATTAAATTTATTATAAAAATATTAATTTAAAATAAAATTAAAAAAATAATAAAAATTAATTATATTTTAAAATTAATTATATTTCTCCAGAAAAAAAAATAAAAAAAATATTAAAAAAAATGGATAAAGAAAATTTCTTTCAATTTTGTGATGAATTATGTTCATACAACATTGATGGTTATTTTAATAATTCAGAATGGTATTTAGAAAGTTTAGCATCTCAAGTTGATATAGACCCTACTTTATTAAAAAAATCAAGCAAAACAGTTGATACTATTTTATATAATTTAGATGAATTACAATTAAGAAAAATAAAATTCTTTGAAAACTTAGAAAAATCATTTAAAAATAATGAAAATAAATTCCCTAATTTATTAATGATTCCTTTCCATCCTTTAGAAAAAAATGCTTATAATCAAGATATTCTATTAAATAATTATGATTTTGTTGAACATCCAGAACAAATTGAAAAATTTCATAAATTAATTACAACAATTAATTATTCTGAAATTTATTATAACACAAGAAATAAAGAATTTAATGAAAATATTTTAAATTATATTAATATTAATTTAAATAAAGAAAGTAATGCTTTAATTGATATAAAATTAATTATGGCTTTAGATAGTTATATTTTATTAAATTTATATCAAGGAGAATATTTAATTTTAAAAGATTTTTTTGAAAAAAACAAAGAAAACGAAAAATTTAAATTATATTTAGAAAAACATTCAACAAATGTAAATAATTTATTTAAAAAATTAATTGATTCATTATTTTTAAAAGAAAATGATTATAATATTTATCCGATTTTAAGAAATTATTCAATTATCGATTTTTATAATATAAGTAAAAACTTATTATATACATCAAATAAAAATATAGAATCAGTTTCAAGTACATCATTATGCACAGATGGTACTTATTTATATGTTATTTTAATAGGTATTTGTGGAGGTTTATATAAAATTGGAACAGGAAAAAATGGAACAATTAAAGGAAAAGTTTATGAAATAAATCAACAATTAAATAAATCTGAATCAAATCCGTTTTTAATTTATAATAAAAATAATGATAAACTTTATTATAAAACTAATCAAAGTAATTTTGGTGTTTTATTAGAAATTAATCCTTTAAATTTAGTTATAGAAAATAAAATTAAATTAAATTTTGATAAATCAGTTAAATCTAATAATATTATCGATAAAAATTTTAATTATATTTTATTAAATGATGAAAAATATGTTTATTCAATTGCGATTGAAATTGAAGAAGAAAAAAAACAAGAAAATAAAGAAGTTGGAAAAGAAAAAAATAAAATATATAAATATAATAATAAAATTCAAATTAAATGTAATTTAGTTTTATATAAATATGAATTTAATAACATAAAAATTCAAAAAGAAAAAAACGAAAATAATTCAGAAAAAAATGATTTAAATGAAAATAAATTAAATGAATTTGATGATTTAAATGCTCCATACATTGAAGAACAATTATTATTAATAGAAAATAATAAAAAAACAGAAATTCCCGAAGTTGATTACTTTGAAAAAGTTATTTTATATCAAACAAAAGCTGAAGTTACTTCAACTTATAAATCAAATGATATTTTATTATTACCTGAATATAAATCAAGTTTTGATTTAACTAAATTTAATTTATTAAAATGGGTTTTAATAAAAGATAAAATTTATGCTTATAAATTAAAAGAAGGTGGATGTTTTGTTTTTAGTATTTTAAAAGAAAATGAAAAAGATTTTAATATCGAAATTGTTAAAGAAAAAATTAATTATAATTATAATTATAGAGAATATAAAAAAGATAAAAATAAAGATTCTGATTTTTCTAATTATTTTAAAAATATTATTTATGTTAATAATGAAGTTTTAGATAAAAATAATTTAAATGAAAATTGGAAAAAAAAAATTATTAATAATATTGAAAATTTTGAAAAAAAAATGTTTTTATCGTCAAATAATAATATGGAAAATTTAGATTATTATTCTAATAATCAAGAAGATATATTTAATAATTTTTTTAATCCTTTCGGATATTCTAGATTAAATGCAAATGAAAATCCAAATTTATATAATATTGAAAATAATAATAATAATAATAATAATAACAATAATAACAATAATAATAATAATAATAATAATCAAATAAAAAAAAAATGAAAATAATAATAATAATGATAATAAAAATGATAATAAAAATGTTAATAATAATAAAAATGATAATAATAATAAAAATGATAACATTAATAACAATTTTAAAGAATTATTAACTCCTCCTAAAAAAAAGGATGAAGAAAAAGAAATAAATATAAAAGTAGATAAAAATCCTGTAGAAACATTCAAAGGAACATTATTAACAAAATTACATTGTTTAAGTTCAAATACATTAAATAACATAAATGAAAATTTCACATATGATTTATATAATAAAGTTTATTATATAATAGGAATTTCATTATTATCATTAAGTATAATAGAATGTGATTCATTTGAAAATCAATTTAATAAGGAAAAAAATTATATTGAAAATAATATAATAAAATGTAATTTAAATGAATATTTTGAAAAAAATTTAAATAAAGTTTCAGAAATTAATTATGATAATTTAAATTATTTACTTAATTTATTTAAATGTTCTTTACCTTGGATTTATTCTAATTTAAATTTTTATTATACTAATTTAAATATTGGAACTTTAATTAATGATGAAAAAATTTATTATACAAATAATAATGATTATCCACATAAAATTTTTAAAGAAAGTAATTATGAAAAAAATTATGATGAATTAGATAATAAAATTCAAAAAACTTCTTTAGAAAATGAAAAAATAATAATAAACGAAATAAAAAAAATTGTGGGAGACAAAATAGATTTAAAATTATTTAATTTTAACAACATAAATAATAATAATAATAATCAAGAAAATAAAGATAATAAAGAACAAATAGAAAATAAAAATATCAAAGAAATAAAAGAAATTAAAAAAAAGAAAATTCCTTCTCCAGAAAATAAAAATTTTCAAAATCCAATCAATCCATTTTTTATAGAAAAAAAGAAAATATCAGAAAATAATAAAAATAATAATAATAATTATAAAAATTATTTTAGTTGGGTTTCAAGAATGGAATTAATTTATGAAATAAAAGATGAAAATGAAAAAAAAATATTAAATAATTTATTAAATGAAAAAAATGTTATATTAAAAATTGATAATTATAGAAATTATTATGGAATTTATAATAATTATAATGAAAATGATGATGAAAAAATTAATATTTTAAATATTTTTTATTATTTAAGAAATTTACAATATTATGAATTAAATAATAATAAAGAACAAATAATAAAAATAAAAAATTATTTAGAAAAAAATTTAGATTTAAATAATGATTTTATTAATAAAATAATTTATGATAATTTTGAAATTTTATATTATAATAATAATGAACAAAATAAAATATTTGAAATTTTATTAAATAAAAATTCAGAATTAATTAATAAATTATTTAGTTTAGAATTTTATATGAAAAATAAATTTAAAAATATTTTTTATAAAATTAATATTGTTAAAAATTTCATATTTAAAATTAATAATAATAATAATAATAAAAATGAAACTCAATTAAAAATTTCAAGTTACATTTCAAATTTAAATAATAATTCAATATTAAAAGAAAAAATTTATAATTCATCAACAATTTTTGAAAAAATTTTTGATTTATTTTTAAATAAAAAAATAAATTTGAATTTATTTTATTCATTCATTATTAAAAATTTAATTCATAAAGATTTTAATATTTTAAATTATAAAAAATTATACAATTTAATAATAAATTTATTAAATTCTCAAAATTCAAGCGAATTAATTAATAATGACATTATTAATTTAACACATATTTTAATAAATTATTTGATGTTAAAAATAAATAAAATTAAATTATTTCAATTTGAAGAAATTTTACAATTAAACACAAATTTATTTGAATTATTAAATAACAAAAGTGAATTTATTCAAAAATTAAAAATCGAAAATTTAGGAATAATTTCAAACAAAGAAAAAATTTATAAACAAAAAATAAATCTCAATAATTTAAATTCAATCGGAGTAAACATAAATTCAAAATTTCAAAATTCAAACTTAAACGTAGTTGAAATAGAAATAAAAGATAAAAATAAAAATCAAAATTATAATAATTATATTTCAACAACAAAAGATTTAATAATATTTTCAAATTTACATAGTAACGATAATAAAAATTCATTGCGTCATTTTTTAGGAAATAATAGTAAAGATATAGGAACATGTTTTATATATAAAATAAATTCAAATAATTTATATAAAAAGTTCTTTATATTAGGAAATGATATAACTATTTTAACTAATAAAAACACTGGAACTGCAAGAAATAAACCAAATGAAATTAAATATTTTATTTCTAGTACTGATATTAAAAATGGTAATATAAATATTAAATATGAACAATTTTTTAAATTAAAAATTAAAATTTATCCTTTTAATTTAGTTAAATATGGAAAAGGAAAATTTTATATTGATGATGAAAACATAGAAAAAATTTTAAATACAATAAATGACATTGATTATTCTAATAATTACATTATTAAAAAATTAATGAATATGAATATTAATATTATTATTAATAATAGTTTGAATGAATTTAATAGTTTGATTAAATTAAAAAATAATTTGAATTTTTATGATGAAAAAAAAATAAAAAATTTTACTTTTGATAAATTAAATAATAAAAATAATAATAATTCTTATTTAAATAAATTAAATTATGAAACAAATCCATTTTTGTATATTTTAAGATTTTTAGATGAAAAAAATTTCAAATTTATTCCAAAAAATAAAGAAATTTTAAATATTCAAATTAATAATTTAAAAGGAATTGAAAATTTATCTTTTTTTAATAATAATTTATTTAATTGTTTAAAATCAATTTTATATGAATTTTTATCAAATTATTTTCCAGAAAATTTAAAAGAAAATTTTATTAAAATTCTAAATCAAATCGCAATAAACATAAAAAGAAAAAAAACAACATTCGATATTATTAGAAATTTAGTAGATGATTCAATTGAAATAGTAAAAAATAAAGATTCAAATAATAATAATAATAAAGAAAAAGAAATAAATAAAGAAAAAAATAAATTTGAAATTTTAGAAAAAATTCAAAATCATATTAAAGAAGAATTAAAAAATCAATTTTTTTCAAATGAAGAAGCTTTAATTGAAATATGTGAAGTTAATAAAATTTTAATAGAAAAAAGCAATTCAGAAATTATGTTAAAAAGTTTAAATTCATTTATTTATAAACAAGTTGATAATATTATTAATTTTAATGAAATAAAAAAATTAGATAAAAATAAAATCGAACATAAAATAAAATTTGTAATTTCGCCTTACATTCAAATTCCTTTATTAATTATTCATAAACTTTTATTTTTACATTATTATAATAATAATACAAATTTAAATTTCGAAAAATTTTTTGATTTTCTTTTGAATTTTGAACAATTTAATTTAAATAATGTTTTATATTATGTGAATAATAAATTTTTAACTAAAAATTTACATATTTACGGATTGAAATTATATAATTATATTTTTAATGAAGCAAATAAAAATTTCGATTTTAATCAGAAATTTTATTATAATAATTATTCAATTTTAAGTTCGAATTTTAGTTTTATAAGTAATGACATTTTTGATAATGAAAATATAAATAAAATAATTGACATTAAAATAAAATTATACAACAAAATTTTATACAATTTAAAAAATGAAATTTCAAATTTAAACATTCAAAAAATGATTTTAATTTTAAATGATTTAGAAAAATGTGTTAAATTATTAAATGAAGATAATAAAAATAAAATTTCAACTTTAGTATTAAATTCATTAAAAGAATTTTATAATAATAAAAATTTAAGTAATGACGTAAAAATTGAATCAATATTTAAATATTTAAATAAAATAATTTATTCTTTAAGTAAAAGTGAAATAAAATCAAAAAAATGTTTTTCAGCAAAATTTTTAAATTACATAACAGAAAATTCAAATTTTATATTTAATAATAAAAATGAAATTAATAAAAGTTTAATAAAAAATATAAAAAATATTTTAAATTCTTTGAATAATTTAGAAACAGAAACTTGCATTAATTTTATTGAAAAATTATTTGATATTTTAATGACAATTCAAGACAAAGATATTTTAAATAATTTATGTGATATTATTAAATTAATTATTAATAATAATATTAAAAATGAAAAAATTTTTGAAAAATTAAATTATTATAAAATTTATTCAAAAATTGGTGAATTATTATCAAAATCAAATATTAAAACAAATGATGAAATTTCAAAAAAATTTGAATATAAAATTATTTTTAATGCAACTTCAAATGAATTAGATTATTTATTTTTAATTAATGTTTTGTATTATTTTGAAGAAAAATATCCAACAATTTTAAGTTTTTATAACAATGAAGAATATGATGAAAAAATTAAAAAAATGACTTTGCAAGAAATTAAAGAATTTGATTTTATTAAAGAAAAAAATAATTTTAAATTAAATAATCCTTTCATAGAAATTGATACAATTTCTATAGAAATTAAAGAAAAAAAAGAAAATGAAGAAATTCCTCAATTGAAAGATTTAAATCCAATTTATTATTCATTAAAAAATAAACAAAAAGTAATGAATAATCCTTCAATGAATAGAATAAAAAATAAAAATAAAAAAATTCATAAAATTCAAGAAAAAATTTATAATTTACTAAAAATTCAATATTCAAATTTTGAAAAATACACAAAATTAGAAAATAATAACACATTAATTTTAGATGATGAAAAAAAAATTTTACAACTTAAAAAAAATATCTTTTTTATGAAAAGAATATTATTTCATATATCAACAT
>JAEEGL010630044.1_pt1 | contig 10041 bp, 5 predicted proteins | sample 9134231 | NCBI WGS metagenome assembly JAEEGL01 (sample SAMN16246548, study PRJNA631951) | gut metagenome | biome: gut microbiome; feature: rumen; material: fiber-attached | host: Bos | place: Iran: Karaj | collected 2018-10 | reverse complement strand
TGATGATACCGAAAAGAAGAAAACTGTTCATTCCGAGCAGTATGATACACTGTTCAAGCAGAAGACAAACATTGAAACAAGCCTTGCACAGACAAAGCAGGATATCGACTTCTATACTTCAAGACGTGATGCTCTCCAGAACAACAAGGCAAGCTCAAAGGCTAATGTTGACAAGGTAGAGGCTGACATCGCAGACCTCAGCAAGAAGGTCGAGAAGCTTGTTGACCTTACAGAGCAGACAGCAAGCGACTATTATGAGAACGTACAGTTCGCAAACGCTTACAATATCCTTGTTCCTGCGACAAAGTCTGTAGGAGCAGGTCTCAGTCAGGCTGCAAGCGAGGCTGTAAAAACTATAGTTATAGTTGAGCTTCTTATATTTGTTATTTATCTCGCTGCTGCATTTATCGCAGCTCTCAAGTCTGAGAACACCAAGAAGCCTGTAAAGGCCGGTGCTGACGACGATGATGACGACGACGAGGACGTTGACCTCGAAGAACTGGTAGACGTTATCGAGGAAGAAGCTGAAAAGGCTGAAAAGCAGACAAACGTTAAAAAGAACAAGAAAAAGTAAATGAACTATTAAGGGACTGCCTTATGGCAGTCCCTTTTCTTATGTTAAATCCACGTTAAAGAATGGCGCAAATCCTTGACTTGCGGTCATATCCTGATATAATTATAAATAGAAGCGGGAAAATATATTTTATCAGGAGAAAATTATGGAAGAATTTTCTATTTTTAACATCTTCACCCTTTTGGGCGGACTTGCCTTCTTCCTCTACGGCATGAAGGTAATGTCTACGGGACTTGAAAAGCTCACAGGCGGTAAGCTGGAGCTTGCACTGAAAAAAATGACGGAGAACAAGCTGAAGGCTATACTTCTCGGTATGGGGGTTACTGTTGCAATACAGTCCTCATCGGCGATGACAGTTATGCTGGTCGGCTTCGTAAACTCTGGCATCATGTCGCTGGAGCAGACTATCGGAGTGTGCTTCGGCTCAAATATCGGAACTACATTCACAGCGTGGATACTCTGTCTCGACGGTATTCAGGATAACGGCGACGGCGGCTGGCTCAGCTTCTTCCTGAGACTGCTGAAGCCTGTATCATTCTCTCCGCTGATAGCTCTTGCAGGTACTATCCTCATCATGTTTGCAAAGAAGAACAAGAAAAAGGACGTAGGACGTATCCTCGTAGGCTTTGCGGTACTTATGACAGGTATGACTCTTATGTCTGATTCTGTTGATCCGCTGGCAAATTCACCTGATTTCCAGAGAATACTCACTGCATTCAAGAACCCTGTTCTCGGTGTTCTTGTAGGTACCGTATTCACAGGTATCATCCAGAGCTCTGCAGGTTCTATCGGTATCTTACAGGCGTTCTCAAAGACAGGCGGTCTTACATGGGGAATGTCCCTGCCTATCATCATGGGCTGTAACATCGGTACCTGCGTAACAGCGCTTCTCTCAACAATGGGCGTAAGCAAGGACGCAAAGCGCGTTGCATGGACTCACATCATCATTAAGATAATCGGTACACTGGTACTGCTTCCGATAATCATACTGCTCCAGAACGTTATAGACCTGAGCATTATGGACAAGACCGTTGGATACGTTGGCATTGCGGTAATGCATACCATATTCAACGTGGCTACCACAGTTATGTTCCTGCCATTCACAAAACAGCTCGTTGCTCTTTCCAAGATAGTTGTCAAGGACGGCAAGGAGGAAGTCAAGGATCCGAGAAGAACTCTCACAGGTCTGGACGTTATTCTTCTGAAAACTCCTGCTGTTGCGGTACACACCTGTATCACAGCTACAAATCAGATGGCAGAGCTCACAAGAGAGACTATCCTCAAGGCGCTGGAGCTCCTTAAAGGCTACGACGAGGAAGCCTGTGACATCATAATCGAGAACGAGGATATTATCGACGGCTATGAGGACAAGATAAACAGCTTCCTTATCAAGCTGGCAAAGTCCAGTATCACAGGCGCAGACAGCCGAAGCGTTTCCAAGATGATGCACTGCGTCGGAAACTTCGAGAGAATATCCGACCACGCGGTAAATCTTGTGGAGTCGGCTCAGGAAATGAACGAAAAGGGCATAATGTTCTCTGACGAATGTATCAACGAGATAACAGTTATTACCGACGCTATTGCCGAGAATATAAACAAGGCGTTTGACTCATACGTCAACAGCGACCTTGCTACTGCCCATAAGGTAGAGCCTCTTGAAGAAGTGGTGGACAACCTCAGCACAGAGCTGAAAAACCGCCATATCCGCAGACTTCAGAACGACGAATGTACAGTTGAGCTGGGATACATCTTCCAGGACGTTCTTACAAATCTGGAGCGCGTATCCGACCACTGCTCCAATATCGCAGGCTGTCTTATCGAGACAGACGAGAAGAAGACTCTCCATGCTTATCTCCACGATGTCAAGGAGAACGACGAGACATTCAGAAATGAATATCGTGAGTATGCAGAGGAATATTTCCGCAGACTGAGCGGTACAAGCGTAAAGGCGTAAAATTAAGCGGCTGATGATTCAGCCGCTTTTTGTTATATTTTGCAGAGGACGCCGTGAATGTGCGCCCGATAAACACGCTGCATTAATAAGGCAGATTGAACTTTCCTGCCTTCCAAACGTTATCGCTGCCGATAACTACGGAGAATTCATCAGTTTCGGTATACGGAGCCTGACCGTAGTCGTCGCCGTCATAGTAATTCTCAACGGTGAATACTATCTCATTGTCAGACTTTGACTTTATCTCGGTTACCTTTGAGGACGAATAGTAGATATTACCGCCGCGGTTTCCGCAAAGAGCATATGCAGAGCCGTTCTTGTCCATATAGAGAGAAGCAAGCTCGTTGGCATGGCTGTCGCTGAATACCTTGTGGTACTCGTTCATTACATCGCTGAAAGAATGTATTTTGCTGTCGGTTATGCGGTAGAAGCGCCATGAAAGGTCGTTTTCGATGTAGTCGTTGTTGTCTGTCTCAAAGGGACAGCCTACTGTGAACTTCATCTCTGTGCGGCAGGCGGACTCAAAAAGCGCCTGTGCAGCTGCAATAAGTGTCTTGTCGTCAGCCTTGGAGCTGTCCTCGCTGAAAACTACAGCGCCGTCGTCGTTGTACTCGAAAGCGCCGCCGCCCAGCGGATCGGGCTGCTGTGCTGTCTTTGTAGTGGTCACAGCGGAGGTGGTAGTGGTTGCTGCGGTAGTTGCAGCAGATGTTGTAGTCTCGGTGCTGTTTGCGTTTGTAGTGGTCACAGCCTCTGTGGTCTTAGGCTTAGGCTGCTGTGAAGCTGTGCCTGCCTTTTTGCCGCAGGATACTGCGCCTGCTGTAAGAGCTGCTGCTGCCATTAATGCGATTATCTTTTTCATTGTTCTTCCTCCTGTTCGTCGTCGTCAAGGACGAAATCAATAGTTCCGTCGCTGACATTTACTGCGGCGCAGACCACCTGAACGGTCTGTCCCAGTGTGTATGATACTCCGCTGAAGCTCTCTGTAAGGGAGACAGGCTCGGAGTAGTCGTATTCGCCCTCGGGGAGCGTCCTGATATGAACGAGTCCCTCCACGGTGTTGGGGAGCTCCGCATAGAAGCCGAACTCGGTAACGCCCGATATCTTAGCGGTGAAGCTCTCGCCTAAGTGAGCCTTCATGTATTCCGCCTTGTAGCAGTCCTCGCATTCGCGCTCGATAGTTACGGCGCGAAGCTCTGCCGCTGATGAACGCTCCGCGGCATTGACCGCAAAGCCAGCATAGCGCTTGTTGAGCCAGTCATTGTTGTAGCCTGCCAGTATATCCGTGATTATGCGGTGTATTGCAAGGTCGGGATATCGGCGGATAGGCGAGGTGAAGTGAGCGTAGTCCTCCAGCACCAGTCCGAAATGTCCCAGCGGTTCGTGGGAGTACTTCGCCTTTGCCATTGAGCGGAGCACCAGCATATTGACCGCCTCGAATTTCTCCGTGCCCTTGGCTTCTTCCAGTATCTTAGCCGCGTGAACGGGCTTGAACTCGCTGAAATGTGGACACTCGAAGCCGTACTTCGGCAGTATCTCGTGGAGCGCCTCGGTCTTTGCTTCGGGGGGGGCTTCGTGTATACGGTACACGAATGGGACTTTTTTGTCCTTGGCAAGCTTAGCCGCCGCTTCGTTAGCCGTCAGCATGAATTCCTCGATTATGCGCTCGGACTTTCCTCGCTCACGGGGCTGTACGTCACAGCAGATGCCGTTTTCATCTATTAGGAGCTTGCTTTCCGTGGTCTCTATCTCGGGAGCGTGGCGGAGCTTTTTCTTTTCGATGAGCTTGTCCGCCAACTCGTTCATAAGGTCGATGCTCTTGCGGACCTTTGAGTATTTCTCGGCTATCTCAGGGGACTCCGCACCTTCGAGAATGCGGTTTATCTCGGAGTAGACGCCCTTTACACGGGAACGGATAACGCTCTTGCAGAAGCGGTAGGAGAGCATATTTCCCTCCTTGTCCAGCTCAATGAAAGCCGAAAGAGTAAGCCTGTCCTCGTCGGGATTGAGGGAGCAGATACCGTTTGACAGCTCCTTGGGGAGCATTGGTATGACCTTGTCGGCGTAGTAGATACTTGTGCCGCGCATGAGGGCTTCCTTGTCGAGGGCGCTGTTGCCCTTGACATAGTGGGAAACGTCTGCGATATGAACGCCGAGACAGTAGCCCTTTTTCGTCTTTGTCAGGGAAACTGCGTCGTCGAGGTCCTTGGACTCGGCACTGTCAATGGTGAATATATCCATATCACGCAGGTCCTCGCGGTTGTTGAAAGAGTACTCCTGCACACCGCCCTCGGCTATCTTGCGGGCTTCTCTCAGCACCTCCTCAGGGAACGCCGTGGGAGCGCCGTGTATCACCAGTATTGAAGCCGCCGAAGAAGCGGCGTATTCCGAGCTGCCGAAAACGAGAGTTATCTTCACCTTGTGTTCGGCGTGGCGCCTGCCGCGGTAGACTATCTCCGCCAGCACCTTGTCGCCGTTTTCAAAGGGAACGCTTTCCTCTTTCACGATTATGACGTGATTCCTCGAAGCTGTATCGGGAACGAGATATGGCTTGCCGTCCTCGAACTCTATCCTGCCTGTGAGCTGTGAACTGCCGAACTCCAGTATATCCAGCACCTCGCCCTCGGGTTCACCCGAACGGGAGGGGATAGCGGAGATAAGCACCCTGTCGTTGGGCATAGCGCCCAGCATACACTTGCCGGGTATGAAGTACTCCACGCCCTCGTCGGTGACTGCAAAGCCGAATGTCCTGCTGAGCCTTGTCACCGTGCCGGGGTATACGTTCATACGGGAGCAAAGGGCAGCCTTCATGCCCTTTTTCATCATGACAACGCCCTCGGTGCGGAGCTGTGAAAATGCCTCGGTGAAGTTTTCTCTGCCCGATTTTTTAGTCCTGCACTTGGACTCCAGCTCGCTGAGGGGCATGGATTTCTTTCCGTAAGCCTTTAAAAAGGTGACTATTTTATTTTTATAGCTCTCTACCGATACGGGAGAGCTGCTTTTTTTTGCTGTTTGTTTCTTTTTTGGTTTTTCTGACATAAACTCTCCTTGCCTTGAGGATCTCAATAAAAATTTAAGCCCCATGACCTAAGTCACAGGGCAGCTTTTTACTTTGTGAAGATCGGTACGATGTTTACCGCAAGTACAGCAATAAAGAGAAGAATTGAAAGAGTTCTTGTGATCTTAGCAAGTATAGCTTCCTTGGTTCTGCCCTCGTTCTTGCCGTAGAATGAATCAGCGCTCGCACCTGTGAGAGCAGCGGTCATGCTGTCCTGTGATTTCTGCTCCTGTGAAAGGCAGAGGATAACAGTGATAACACTGATGACGAGTATTGCGATACCGCCGATGATCTCTAAAGTTGACATAAAAAACTACCTCCGAAATATACAGTTATGATTTACGGCAAAAGCCGAAATATTTCAATTAGCTTTACTATTATATCACAGAAGCGGCGGATTTGCAAGAGTTTTCAGCGAAAAAGCGAGACAAAAAAACAAAGCAAAATTGTTGAAATCATACAAGTTTATGGTTTGTAGGGGCTGATGCCTACATCAGCCCGCAGTATGCACGTAAAATAAAAGCAGCTCCCGTTGGGAGCTGCTTAATGTCATCAAACCTGATCTGTAGGAAGTGAAGAGATCACATTGAGGAGCTTGAGCTGGATAGCGAGAGCGTCGTTTGAAGTAACACCGTTACCTCTCTTGTGAACGTCTGCGTTAGCCTGTCCCTGCTCTGTCATGTGTGTTCTGTCAGAACCGTTGAGACCGTACTTATTTGGGTTAGCAAGTGCCTGCATGATAAGAACTACGTCTGAAAGGTCAACCTGATTATCGCAGTTTGCGTCACCGAGGAGCTTAGCGTCGAGTTCCTTGTTAGAAGCTGTAGTAGTTGTTGTAGCTCTTGTTGTAGTAGTTGTTGCTCTTGTGGTTGTTGTAGTTGTTCTTGTAGTAGTTGTTGTAGCTCTTGTTGTTGTGTTGTTGTTGCTTGAAGAGCCGTCCATGTGGAGAACTACCTTTTCGATAGTAACGCCGTCATCGTGTGGCCACCAAACCATAGCCTTGATAGTAGAGCCTGCATTTGAAGGAATTGTGTAGTCGATAGATACAGTCTTATCGGAATTCACCTTAACGCCCTTGAATTCTTCCTGTAACCACTCGCCGTTCCATGTACCGAAACCGCCTGATACCTCAGTGTCGTTTGAATTTACCTTGAGGTAAAGAGTAACTGACTTAGCGCCGTTGTGAGGGAACTCAGCAACGTTGTTTATTGCACCGTCATCGCCCTCTTCTGTCTTTGCACCAAGCTTTGAGCCTTCAAGTACAACATCGTTTCCGTTTGAAGAAGTGCTGCTGTTGTCAGGCTTTGTAGTTGTTGTTGTGGGCTTTGTAGTTGTAGGCTTTGTAGTTGTGGTCTTGTTTGTGCCTGAGCTTGAACTTGCGCTCTTATGGAGAACTACCTTTTCGATAGTAACGCCGTCATCATGCGGCCACCAAACCATAGCCTTGATAGTAGAGCCTGCGTTTGAAGGAATGTTATAGTCGATAGATACAGTCTTGTCGGAATTTACCTTAACGCCTGAGAATTCTTCCTGTAACCATTCGCCGTTCCATGTACCGAAACCGCCTGATACCTCAGTGTCGTTTGAATTTACCTTGAGGTAAAGAGTAACCGACTTAGCGCCGTTGTGGGCAAACTCAGCAACATTGTTTATTGCGCCGTCATCGCCCTCTTCTGTTTTTGCACCAAGCTTTGAGCCTTCAAGTACAACATCGTCATCGTTTGAAGGGGTGTTGCCCGGGTTATAAACTGTTGTGGTAGTTGTATTGTTGCCCGGATTAGGCTTAGTTGTAGTTGTTGTGGTTGTGTTGTTGCCGGGAGTTACAGTAGCGCCGCTGCCGCTGTAGATCTTCTTAACGCCCTCGATCTGTGATACAGTAGAGCCTGTCTTGTAGAAGTGGTAAAGACCAGCTGCTGCACCAACGAAACCTGCGTTATAGTCGATAGCAACCTCGTTGCCCTGATAATCGGAACGGATATCCTGATATGTGCCGTTAGCATCGAGAGGACCGCCGCAGAGAGCACCTACAAGGAGGTACTTGTTGTTCTGTCCGTCGTTCTCCTTGCTTGCTCCTACATCAGGAGAAGCTGCTCTGTGGTGAGGATTCTTTGAAGAATCAGGCTTGAAGCCAACTACGAGACAGTGCTTCTGTCCGTTTGCGAAAGCCTTGTCGCCTGTGAGGTATTCCATCTGGCCCTTAGCCCATGAGGAATCAGCCTTATTGTACTTAGCTGCTACGAGTGAGCAAAGCTGAGCAGTAGCGTTGTGTCTTGCGCTGCCCCACTCGTTAGCGAAGTAGTAGTTGTTGCCGCTGAACTTGCCGAGCTCTGCTGCGCTGCCCCAGTCGCCTGTGATCTCGCCCTTGAGGATAGCAGCACCGAGCTGAACGCTCTCCCATGAGTGAACTGAGTAAGCTGTAGGACAGCCCTTCAGATCGTTGAGGTAGCTCTGATCCTTTGTTGCGAGGTAGAGCCAGCCTGCAGCCCATGCAAGCTCGTCGTCAGAGCCTGTCCAGTGAGCATCATAGAATGTACCTGCTGAGTAGAAGCTCTTGTCCTTCTTTGAGAATTCGTAAAGAGCCTTAGCGTACTTAAGGTCATCAGCGTTGCCGAAGTTTACGTAGTTAGCTGCGAGAGCTGCTGCATATTCAGCAGTTACGTTAGCAGCGCCGCCTGTTGTCCAGAGCATACGTCCTCTGTCGCCCTGAGTTTCAGGAGCACCCCAGTAGTTATGGTCTGTGTTGCCCTCGCCCTTTTCGATGAGGACTCTTGATACTGTATTTCCGTTAAGCTCTGTAGCGTCACGGAAGAATTTAGCGAATTTGTCAGTTATCACCTTGAGGTGAGCTGTCTGACCTGTTGAGTCGTAAGCGTCCTTGAATTCATAGTAGGACCAGCCGAGAGTAGAAGCTGCATAGCCCTGTGGCTGACCGAACATTACGTGGTCACCTGCGTCATGGAAGCCGCCGGGAACTACATCGTTTGTATGGCAGTTGCCTCTCCATGTGAGAGCGCAGTCGGAATTGTTGCCACACATATTTGCGTCATAGAAATAGAGGGAGTACTGGAGAAGCTTTGCGTAGTTATCGCCGTCTGCCGCATTTGCTGTGAGAGAGGGAGACACCGCTGAGAGAGGTGCCGCAAGTGCGGACATAGCGACAGCGCCGCTGATGATGGCTGATTTCAGCCTGTTGAATTTGTTCATGTTATCACACTACTTTCTAAAGTTTTTTCGCCTATAATATGTCTCAAAATCTATTATACAAGTTTTGGTATGAAATTTGGTTACAAATCAGTAACTAAAATATTACAATACGGTTAAATCATACTGTTTGCCTGCATTTTCAGCATAGTGTGCAATCGGGAGCGATAGATATTGTGCACAATCACGATGAAATTGTTGTGCAACAGGTGGACAAAAACAGCCCGTGCAGAGCAAGCTCCGCACGGGCTCTAAGGAGGTGTTGAGTTATATCTTTATCCTATGACAGGTATCGGCAGCTCGGATATGAGCTTCAGCAGATACTTCTGAATATAGAGGGCGTCCTCACCTGTAACGCCGCCCTGCTGATTTACATTTGCATTTGCAAGACCTGATTCTGTGATGTGGCTCTTGTCTGTGCCGTTCAAGCCGTATTTATTTGGGTTGGCAAGAGACTGCATAATAAGAACTACGTCCGAAAGGTCAACAAGGTCGTCGCAGTTAGCGTCACCGTACACTATTCCTGCGCCTACGGTGAGGGATACTGCCTTTGACTGACCTGTAGGAGCGACAAATACTATTCTTGCGCTGCCTTCCTTCAGTCCGACTATCTCGTATGTGCTGTCGGTCTTCTTGGTCAGTGAGATAACGTCGTCGTCATAGCTCAGATTTCCGAACTGGATAAGATTTGCGCCCTTTGTAAATGTGAGGACAGCCTTATCGCCCACGGATATTTTCTGACGGTCAAGGCTCATCTCAAAGTCGGAGCCGTCAAGATATGTGGTAGTCGTGGTAGTCGGCGTTGTGGTCGTTGTAGTAGTAGTAACAGCTGCTTCCTTGACGGCTATACTGTGCTTGAAGTTTGTAAACTGTATATTACGGTGCCGATCGTCAGTGTATGTGCCATCGTACATTACTGTATAGCTGCCGGGCTTCAGCTCGTTAGCCATATCGCCCTTCCAGATAGCGCCGTTATCGCCGCCTATTGTTACCGCCTGGGGATCGAGGGTGATATTGTCGATGATGAAGGGCTCGCCGTAGAGTATGCCTGCTCTGTTTCCGCCCTCTACCTCCTGCCAGTACGTCTGCGAGCGTACCTTTACGGAAATTCCCGAAAGGTCAAGGCTTTCACCGACGGTGTAGATGCTCTTTGAGGGATATGAGATCACTTCCTGAACAACGTAAGCAGCAGTCATTGTAATGGTATATACCGGCTGAGGCGATGTTGTAGTGGTAGTCGTAGTTGTTTTTCCGTTATCA
>JAEEGL016649350.1_pt1 | contig 10042 bp, 13 predicted proteins | sample 9134231 | NCBI WGS metagenome assembly JAEEGL01 (sample SAMN16246548, study PRJNA631951) | gut metagenome | biome: gut microbiome; feature: rumen; material: fiber-attached | host: Bos | place: Iran: Karaj | collected 2018-10 | reverse complement strand
TTTTTATATTGTAAAAAAATCCATTATATGTTATTATTTTGGAGATTTCTCTAGTTGGAGAATTATCTTATTTTGAGAGGTTTTTAGGATGAAAAAACTTATTGCAGTTCTTGCTGTACTTTTAGTACTCGGAACATCTAGCGTATTTGCATTGGCTATTGGTGCACAGGGTGGTTACACTGTAGGTGGAAGTGCTGGTGGTGCTCTTACTTTCAAACTTGATGATGTACCATGTGTATTTGCTTTAGACTTCGGTTCTTTTAACCCACTTCAGATTGGTTTAACAGCTGACTGGTGGATTAAAAACCCTTCTATTTCTGGACCATGGGGCTGGTATTTTGGACCAGGTCTTGGTGCTGCTGTATTCCTTGGAAAGAATTACACATCAATTGGTATTTCTGGACGTGTTGTAATTGGAACAAACGTATTCCTTCTTGATAACTTCCTTGAACTTTATCTTCAGGGTGCATGGCAGCCAACATTCTGGATTGCAGCATCTGGTAATGGAGGAAATGCTGGTTTCGTATGGAACTGCTTCCCAATTAACTTAGGTTTCCGTTTCTGGTTCTAATAGAACGAAAAACCTGATAGATAAACCTGATTTCTGATTTTTAGAAATCAGGTTTTTTTTATGCAAAAATTAAGTTTTACAAATTTAAAAAAATCTGTATGATAGAAGAAGAAAAAATTATTTAATAATTGAAGTATAATTCAATTAATTGTCACGAATAGATTGATGATTATTAAAATTTTTGTGAGGGAAAATGAAGAAACTAATTATTGGCTTTTTATTTTTAACGATTTTAAGTTCTTCAATTTTTTGTTTTGGAGCAATAGGAATAGAAGGCGGATTTAACGGATATAATTTTGAAACAGCAGAATCGCATAATAACAGGATATTTGGTTGTGTTTCATATAAACCGTCAAAAATTCTAGGACCTTTTGATTTAACTTTCTCGATAGGTGGTGGGTCAACTTCTTTTGGATATGCGGGATTTTCGGTTGCTGGCGCAGTTGATTCCTGGAGCAAACCAATGCCTTTTGGAAAAATTCCAGTTAATGTGATGAATTGGGTTTGGGGATATGGATTTTTGTTTTCTTTTGGTTCAGCTTATTATTTTTTGAATGGAGATGGTAATCAGAAGGTATATGAATTTTTACCACGCTTTTTGTTAGGTTACAGATATTTAATTCCGAATAAAAAAATAGAATTATTAATGTTTGCTTATTTTGAAGCTGGAGTGTATTATACACAAATTGATGCGCACTGGGTTGATGGAGCAATAACAAAAGGCTTTGGTAAAGAAGACTTTGGCTTTGACTGGGATATTCCAATACATGCTGGTATTCGTATTTGGTTTAATGGAAAAAGATAAAATTTAATTCTGGCATAAATCTTTAACCACTTTTGATGCAATTAATAAACCTGCGACAGATGGAACAAAAGAAATACTTGCTGGTGGTCTGGAACAATTTTTTGGTTCTTCTTTTGAATAAACAACATTTATATTTTTTATTCCACGGTTTTTTAATTCACGACGCATTACTCTGGCTAAAGGACAGACAGATGTTTTTTCAATTTGAGTAATCTCAAATTTCGTAGGATCTGTTTTGTTTCCAGTTCCCATTGAACTGATAAAAGGAATTTGTAATTGCACAGAAATTTCTGCAAGCAAAATTTTTGCACTGACTGTATCAATACAATCGATTATGTAATCGCAGTCAGAAAGGTCTATGGATGATGCCGTTTCTTTTAAGAAAAACGTTTTATAAGTTTGAACAGTTGCAGCAGGATTAATATCGAGTATGCGGTCTTTTGCAACCTCTACTTTGTTTTTGCCTATGGTTGAATGCAAAGCGTAGAGCTGCCGATTAATGTTGCTTAAAGAAATAATGTCATTATCAACAAGTACGAATTGTGAAATTCCACATCTAGCCAAAGCTTCGCAAGCGTAGCTTCCGACACCACCTAGACCAAAAACGGCAACTTTTTTTTTCTGTAAAATATTTAGTTTTTCAGCGCCGATTAATTTTTCTGTTCTGGAAAATTCTTCAGCAGCCGGCATAATGTTTTAGTTCCTCAAGTTCAGTAATAAAAGTATCAATTCCAGATTTCCAAAAATCTTTTGTTTCAATATCAAAGCCGGCTTCTTTACAAACATCTTCACACGAAAGTTTTCCTGTAAGGCTTAAGATTTTTTTGTAGGTTTGTGCAAAAGAATTGCCTTCTTTTTTCCATCGTGCAAATAAACCAAGTCCAAACAGTAAACCAAAAGCATACGGATAATTGTAAAAATCGATGCTTGAACTGTAGTAATGACATTTTACAGCCCAGATATATGGATGACGATTTTCGTTTAAGGCATCGCTGTATGTTTTATCCTGGGCTTTAAGCATCAGTCTGCAAAAATCTTCTGAACCTAATTCATTATTTTCGCGTTCTTCAAAAACAGATTTTTCAAAATAAAAGCGGCATAGAATATCAAGTAAAACCTGACAGCTGTCTGAAAGATGTATTTCAATTAATTTTGCCCTGTTATAACCAGATGAATTTTCTATAGCATCTTTCATAACAATATTTTCAGAGAAAATAGAAGCTGTTTCGGCAAGAGTCATAGGGTATGATGCAAAGGCGTAATCTTGATGCATTACACAGGTATGATGATAAGCATGACCTAGTTCATGTGCTAAAGTCATTACATCACTAAATGTGCCGGTAAAGTTTGTAAGAATTCTGGAAGTTTTGTTATAATGAAAATCTTCGTCATATCCACCACCAACTTTGCCTTTTCGAACTTCTGCATCAATGAAATTTTCATCAAAAGCTTTTTTTGCAAAATTTCCAAGGTCTTCAGAAAAAGCAGAAAATTTTTGGATAATGTAAGTTTTTGCATCATCAAAAGTCCAGATTTTTTCTGTCTGTTGTGAATCAGGTTTTGGAAGTGGTGCAAATAAGTCATAAAAAGAAAGTTTGTCTTGATTAAGAATTGCAGCTTTGGTTTTTAAGTAATCACGCCAAAAAGGCAAACTATCTTCAATTGCTCCGATTAATGCATTAAGTGTTTTTTCAGAAACACGTGAATTAAATCGGGCACGTTCAAGAGCATTATTCCAATGGCGTCGTTTGTTAAGCATTACAGTTTCGCCTTTAATGTTATTTAAACAGGCAGCAAAAGCAATTTCGTTTTGTTTTAAAAGTGCAAGTTCTTTTTGATATGATTCTTTACGTAATTCTTTATCTTCTGAATAAGCATCATTACGTAATTCATTAAAAGTTTTTCCAGATTGACCATCTGTCATTGTGGAAATAAGCTGTTCCTGTAATTTGCTCCAGGAATCAGAAGCAAATCTCTGCATATCGCTTACAAGATTTTCCATTTCATGATTCATTTCGTGTTTTTTATAAATTAAATCCTGAGAAAAAATATAAGCATAATCAGAATAATATGGATATAACTTTAAAAATTCAGGGATAAAATTTTCATAATGCAAAAGTGCATCGCGATAGCTAATAACATAAGGTTGTATTTCCAGATATTTTGCTTCTATTGAAGAAAGTGAATTTAATGCCAAAGAGTTTGTAGTATCAGTTGAATAGATACAATAACAGTAACAGGATAAAGAATGATATAGTGACAGAGTATTATTTAAAGCAATTAAAGTTTCGATAAGCCAGGGACAAAATTCATCAAAAGACATTTCTGTAAGCTGTGATTTTTGGCAAACGGCTCGAAGCTGTCCGATATAAATATCAAGTTGTTTTAAAGCATCAAGATAATCTTGATTTTTAAGACCAGTATAAATAGAACTCATGTTCCATCTTGGAGCATTAAGATTTAATTGAGAATTTTCCATAAACAAAATATACAAAAAAAATTAATAATGTTCTATAATTTAATTAATGAAAAACGATTACTATTTGCAGATGGAAAAAACAATTACAGAAATTCTTGCAGAAAACAAAAAGCCATCGTTGCTTTTACATGCCTGTTGTGGTCCATGTAGTTCAGCTGTATTAGAATTGCTCAGCAATGTTTTTAAAATATCAATATATTATTACAATCCCAATATTTATCCAGAAGAAGAGTTTAAACGAAGACGTGATGAGTTAAAAAAATTTACACAGAAGTTTCCTGCAGCAGCAAATATAAATATCATTGAACCAGAATATATTCCAGAAGAATTTTATGAAGCTAGCGGTGTCCGTAAAAAGCCAGAACTGGAAAAAGAAAAAGAAATGGGGGAACGTTGTTTTAACTGCTACAAACTACGTTTAGAAAAAACATTTGCATACGCTTTGCAAAATGGTTATGATTATCTAACGACAACTTTATCTATCAGTCCATATAAAGATGCAAAAAAAATTAATTCAATAGGAATTGATTTAGAAAACCGTTTTAATGGCAAAGTAAAATTTTTACATTCAGATTTTAAAAAGAAAAACGGATTTTTGCGTTCATTGGAACTGTCATCAGAATATGGAATGTATAGACAGGATTACTGCGGATGTATTTTTTCGCGGAGGAATAATGAAAGAATATGATTTAATTGTTCACGAAAAAGCAAAAAGAATTCGTGATGTACTCAGATATATCAGACGTTTTAAAAATGCACTTATTGTTTTATATATTGATGATTCAATAATTGATTCGGCATATTTTTCTGGACACATTCGTGATATTTGTATGACACACGAAGCTGGATTACGGATAGTTATTGTACCGGGAAGTAAAAAACGTATTGATGAAGTTTTAACAGATGCAAATCTTTCGTGGAAAACAGAAGGCGATATTAGAGTTACAGGTGCAGAAGCGATGCCGTTAATCAAAATGGCGGCTTTTGATGTAGCGAATCGTGTTATGACAAGCCTTGCAGGAGAAAAACACAAAGCTGTTATTGGTAACTGGGTAAAAAGTCGTGGTTACGGAATTATTAATGGAATAAATTATTCTACTGCTGGTGAAATTGATTATATAGAAACCGATGCAATTAATTCAATTCTAGAAAACGGATTTATTCCGATATTTCCTTGTATCGGCTGGAGTTCGACAGGTAAACCATACAACATTTCTTCTGTGCAGCTTGCAAGTGATTTAGCGTGCAAACTGGGTGCAGACAAATTGTTTTTTCTTACAGCAGAAAAAAGCATTACTGTGGAAGATTTTAACATTCCACTTGATATTGGTTTATCACCGGAAGGCTGCGTTCCGGCAATGAATCTGGAAGAACTTGAAATGTTTTTGAAAGCAAATGCATTACAATCAGAAGATACAACAAAAAAGAAAACTATTCGATTATTACAGATTGCAAAAGAAGCCTGCAAAAAAGGTGTAAGCCGTGTGCATTTATTAAGCGGCTTTTTAGACGGAACGCTGCCATGTGAAATATTCAGTGACTTAGGTTCTGGTACAATGATTTACGAAAATAATTATGGCGGAATACGTGAAATGACCTTTGAAGATATTCCGGCGGTCTTAACATTAATCAGGCCGTTTGTAGAACAGGGTATTCTGCTACCTCGCTCAGAACAAACACTAGCCGAAACATATTCCGATTATATTGTTTATGAGCTTGATGGTGGCATACGTGCCTGTTCTGCTATGCATCAATATAGTGACAAAAAAGGAAAACAGGCAGAAATTGCAGCAATAGCTGTGGAAAAAGCCTGTGCCCATATCGGCATTGGACCAAAAATGCTTTCGTTCTGGATTGATAAAGCAAAAAACTTAGGTTACAAAAGCGTATTTGTGCTTACAACACAAACTGCAGACTGGTTTGAGAAACAAGGTTTTGTTTTGGATAATATTGAATCAATTCCAGAAAAAAGGCGTGCAAAGTGGAATCCAGAACGCGGATCAAAAGTATATCGCTTAAAGTTTTAAAAGAATTAGCAGAAAATTCCGTGCATAAACCGTCGTGTAAATTTTGAAGCATCTAAGTCAATGTTACAGTTAATTTGAGCAATCAAGGAATTTGCCAGAGATATTTCGTTTCCTTGAATTGTTCCGTGAATTTTTCCAATGTTGATAAAAGTATCTGTAAACAAATTTATTAAGATGTCATAATAGGCAGCACAAAGTTTTTTTGCTTCTGATAGTTCTGGAGCAAATTGAATAGATTTTAGAATTTCAAAAAACTCAGGAAATTTTTTTTTGTAAGATTGTACAACAGTAAAAATTGAAATAATTGTACCATATACGTCACGTTCGTAATCTTCGGGTGTAGGCCGATAAATTGCAGCATCCTTTAAAGCATTGTAAAGATTGCCAAAATATTCTTCCCAAATCGAACTATAAACGTCTTCTTTTGAATCAAAACAGGATTTAAAGACTGAAGAAGAGACATCAGCATGTTTATATATAGAAGAAACAGAAACAGCATCGTAGCCATATTGAGAAAAAAGCTTTAAAGCAGAGAGTAAAATATTTGAATAAGCAGGTTCGTTCTTCATAATTAAAATTATATACTCACCCAATATAAGCGGGCAAGAATTTTTTTTAAAAATATAGAATTAAAACCTGATTTCAATTAATATTGACTTTAATACACGAAAGATATGATAGAATTTTTTGATGGAAACTGTACAGAAACAAATACCTCACCTTTGCCAAAGCTTGCAAAAATAATTGCTGATTCCTTTATTACTGTTGCAAGAGACTTTAATATTACAAAACAAAATGCTCCAGATAATCCGGCTTTTATAACAGCTGAACGTTTAGCAGAAGCTATAGATAATGGAAGTATGTTTTGGATATACAGGCTTAAAGAAAATGATATGGCGGGTTGTGTAAGCATAACACCATCAGTTCAAGAAAACCGATATTTTATCGACAGACTGGCAGTGTTAGAGCAATACAGGCATCACGGATATGGAAAACAACTTTTAGATTTTGCATGCCGGGAAATTTTTAAAAATGGCGGAAAGTATGCAGTAATTGCAATAATTGATGAAAATGAAGTATTAAAAAAATGGTATTTACAATACGGATTTGAAGAGAAGACAGTAAAAAAAGTAAAGAATATGCCTTTTACCGTATGTATAATGGAAAAGGAATTAAAAGGAACTTCTTTTGTAGATGAAAGCCAACAAAGTTTTATTTTTTAAAAAAAACTATTTACAAATGAAAAAATTTTTTGTAAAGTATTTCTCGATTCGAATCTGAAAAAATTCAAGAGGAGAAGTTTTTATGAAAAAACGAAAAATAAAGTTTAAAACAACCAAAAACTTAGAAGTAAAAGGAATTCTATTACTTATTGTTACACTTATGGCTTTTATGCTGTATGGATGTAAGAATCAGGAAATTGAAGAACCAAAAGAATTACAAACTGGTTATGGAAAGATGCTTCAGACATCGATAAATATTTATGAAAATGTAATTAAAACAGTTTCTAAATATATCGATATTGAAGAATCAAATTCAAGAAGTAGTTATAAAGAAAAATCTGTAAGTCAATTTTTTAATGACCTAGGAAATAAGCTTCCAGAAGATTTATCAACATTAAAACGAATAGATGATAATGTAACAAGTCGTTTACAAGTAGCCGAGGATTGTATTTTACAAACAGCATATTAGGTTATGGAGATACATGGGATGATGGAATTGTATATTACAGATGGGGTTCGATATATGAAAGCCATAAAACAGAATTAATAAATGCAATGGCAGACTGGGAAGCAAAAGTAAATACAGGTTCCACAAAAATACAATTTAAAGAATTAGAAGATAATGGCTGGAATAATTTTTGTTTGGTAATTGGAACGATGCATGTAACAACCTTTAAGACAGGAGAGTTGGATGCCGGAACTTTGGGTCAAACAAATACAATAGGGCAGCCATATTTTGGAACTTTAATTCTTTCAGATATACTGACATCAGACCAACTAATCAGAACAACACGCCATGAATTGGGACATGTATTAGGATTAATGCATGAACACCAAAGAGCTGATAGAGATAATTATATTATTGTTCCTGATGTAGATATAACCTGGGAAAATTTTATTAATGATATAAATCAAAGATATAATTATGGAAAAGTACCTGAATATCTTGGTGGACTGGTATGGAAAGTAAAGACAATAAAAGGAAAGTGGCTGACAATAAAAATACCATATCTGGCATGGGATAATAAAGCAACACACTTAACAACATTAGTTGGTGAATTTGATTTTAAGTCGATAATGCTTTATTCAGGTTTTGAAATTAAAGATACTGATATGGGTAAAAAATATGGAGATTCATATAATAATAAATATTATACTTCTTATAATAAAGTGTTATCATATTTAGATGTTCAGGCAGTACAACAAATGTATTAAATAAGGAGGATGAACATGAAAAAAATAATATTAACAATATTAATTATTATATTATTATTTATAAATATAAGTTGTGATAAAGATGATTCTTATATGGAATGTGGTATGATTTTTGATTTCTTAAATTTATCAGATTCAACTTATTATGTTCACCATGCATTTGATGTAGGAGAAGTAAGTTTAATTTTTGATGAATCTATATCTGGGAGAGTTGATGAATTATTACCAGGAAAAGAAATAGGTACAGGAGGAGGAATTCCATGGTATAGATCTGATGAAATTGATAAAATTATAGGTATGCTCACAATTAAAAACGAGAAAGGAGAAATAATATACAGAGCCTGTGGATGGCCTGAAAGCTGGAAGACAAATCCCCCAGAAGGCTGGACAATTCCAAAAGAAGATTATGACAGATATGGAATTGGATATGTAGACAGAACTTTAAATAATAATATCGATGTTTATTATATAAATGATGAAGGCGTCTTGAAACATGAATATGCTGGAGCTATTTATTGTGTAATAAAAGAAGACGGAACCGTAGAAACTTCAGATTATTATAAGTTCTTTGATCAGTTTAAATAATAATCAAACATAGAGAATTTAGGACTACCAATTGCTGTAAATAATTTGCAGCAATTGGTATATGAGTCGAAAAAGTGCATGTATCAATTCTGGAGTGCACATGTTATAAATATTAAAAATTTATTAAAATAAAAATTGCAAAATCTTTAGTTTGATGTATAATTTAATATATGAAAGTACAGAAAAAATGTTTTTGACATATTATCTTTTATTTATTTAATGTTTGTTCCGCTTAATTATAGTTTTTATATAATCTGGTCTTTTATTTTTTCATATTTTTCTTTGTATTTTGGTTTTGCAGTTTTAAGTATAAATTTATTATTACCAGGGATGGATTTAGCAAAATATTATGGATCTTTTAAAAAGAATAAAAAACAAAAAATTGGATTAATTATAACTATATATATGGTATTGCTGATATCATTAAAAAGATTTGGTATAAAGTTCTTATTAATATCAATATTGCAAATTATAACAGTGTTAACAATTTTTATAATAATTAAACTAACTAGAATAGATAGTATAAAAAGAAAATCACTTTCATCGGCAGATACTGAAGAATAATTTTCAAAAGGAGATTTAACAAAACAAGAAAAGAAATATTTGGTGGAAGTATTGAAGGGAAAGAAATATATAGAAATAGCATATAATGATCTTGTATCAGACAGCGAAGTGAAACAAGTTTTAATAACTGCATATAGAAAACTCGGTTTAAATAATCAAAAAGAATTCTTAAAAAAATATGGATATATAGAAATAGAAGAATAAAAGTATTATTTTCAAATCTATTAAATGTTTTGAAAGTTCTGAAATTTTCATCATAAAAATAAAGTAGAGATTTTAGAAAAAATAACTTAGGTTACAAAAATAATAACCAAAGTTAGTTTTTTCATAAAACTTTAAACTTTGGTCATTTTTTAAATAACTTTGGTTATTTTTAAAAAAAACTATTTACAATAAAAAAATTTTTTCTTGTACAATAACAACCGATTGCAATCAAAAAAAAATTTACAAGGGAGAAGTTATGAAAATATTAACAAAAATTTGTTTAATAACAATTATTACTGCAATAATACTTTGTTCATGTAATAATGTTATTAAAGAAGAAGTATATGATTCGACACCATATGCATCAGA
>JAEEGL016644055.1_pt1 | contig 10042 bp, 11 predicted proteins | sample 9134231 | NCBI WGS metagenome assembly JAEEGL01 (sample SAMN16246548, study PRJNA631951) | gut metagenome | biome: gut microbiome; feature: rumen; material: fiber-attached | host: Bos | place: Iran: Karaj | collected 2018-10 | reverse complement strand
TATATTGCCCGGTGTGCGGCCGCAAGTTAAAAGAAGAAGCCCTTAACGGCGAAGCGGACTTCAAGTGTTATTGCGGCTGGCATGTTTCGTTCATTAGAATAGACGAAAATAACGTTATACCCGTGTGAAATTCGATATTCCCGGCTGTTCACGGGTTCCGTAAAAGTCCGTATATTTGTTGTGTAAAACGTAAAAATATGATATACGACGAAAATAATAGAAAGTGGTACGTGAAAGGAAAAGGCTTCACGACAAAAGAAATAAACACGCATGATGTACAACTCGTAAACGAGGCGAAAAAACTTAGTTATACTGAGTGGATGGCGGTGAGATCAGACGAAGCGGAGACCGCTGAAGGTTACGAAGCGCTCGAGAGCATCAAATCTCACCTATATCACACGGAGGAAGCATCATGCGATAACATCTAAAAAAGCATACGGCGAGATTCGATTACGTTTAAGCCGTATATTCAAAAATTAAAGCCCGGTGTACAATCGTACATCGGGCTTTTTACATTCGTATAGTTACATCCGTAAAGTTACATATGTGAATCAGTCTTCGAACTGAAAATCGTTAAGGCGGTTCATCCACCCGTTTATAAAGCGGTATTTGGTGTAACGTTTTTTCTCGTACTCGGTGGCCGGCCTTCCGATTTTCGCCTCGTACCTTTTCACGTCGGCCTTGACAATATCGTCGAAGAACTTTTTACGGCGGTTCCAAAGCTTGTTAAACAGCACGCGCGGATCCTGTGAATTTATCGCCTCCAGTGTTTTCGGACCCACAATACCGTCCGGATAAGCGCCTGCGGTTTTCTGTATAACCTTGATATAGCTCGGACCTGTACCCCACACGGTGTTCACGCAAAGATTGGCGATACTCTGGCTTTTAATCTCATCCGCTCTCACCTTATCCCAAAACATCGTCTTAAGTATATCAAGCCACTCCCAGTAAGATATTCTCTTCAAGTCAAGTATACCCGGTTCCGGTAAACCCTTTTTGCGTGAATAAGCCTTGTAAGTGTCAAGCGTGACACCCACCATCGTCGGGCCGCCCGAATCCACGGGATCGTTGGCGTAACCCTTTACCCTGGCGCGCTCGAACATGTCTTCGTTGGATTCGCCTTCAATCGGTTTTACACCCGCCTCCCATTTTATCACGGTTTTGACAAGTTTTTCTACTTTAGCCATATATCTAGCAGTTATCTTTTGCCGTGTACACCGTTATCTCGGTCGACACGGCCTGACACACGTCGGCGAAAACAATCGTCTTCGTGTATATCGTGTACTGGTTACCGTAAGGTAAGTCAATGACCCAAGGTTCGTTACGTAAGGCGTTGACAATCTCGCTAAGCGCCATTATACCGTTTGATTCCGCCGTAAGCCTGGCGGGGTTCTGGAGCTGGTCCGACTCCTCCTGTAACCTGTCGATATAAGTGAGAGTGATATTCCATTGCATCATGTTTTCCAGCTCGACCGCCGGGCGTATAGCCGCGACGTTAACCGTCGGATATTGCGTGCATTCCATGAAATTCACGTCGTATATGTTTCCTTCCCAAGCGCTGTTTACGTTGGTCACGCTCACGGCTTTGGTAAGTATAAAGTCGCAAAGCTTGGCCCAGTTTACGTTGTTAGTATTCATTAGTGATTGCACCCTCCGCATGCTTTGTTATTCTTGATTCCAAGCCAAAGTCCGCCCGTGTTTGAAAAAGTGTCGCCAGATTGCGGCTTATCGGCGTAAGGCATCACATCCGCCTGGACCTCCGGTAACTGCTCCTTGTTGGCGCATATGAAAGATGACAAACGTTGCTCGAACTCGGCGACGTACGTGTAATAGTGGCGCTCGAGATATTTAAGCGTGTCAAGGTCGCTCGCCATCACGTTGGTGTCGTAATTCTTTATCACGCCGGCGTTACGGAGCTTGTAAGTGTTTTCTATCAAAAAGGCCTTCATCGCGCTGTACTTTATGTAAGGCTTTACATATTGCTCGAGCAGTTCCTTGTATATCTCGTTGCCCGGCGTATCCGGCGTATTCCCGCCGGTATTCATCACCTGGTTGTACACGAGCGTCTGGAGTTTCCTGAGCAAGGCCGTACCGATAATCTTGCTTAAGTAAATTTCCTGCGAGGTCAATACGATATTGCTCAGTATCTTATCCTCGACATTCTGGTTAATAAGCGATTCGCCCTTAAGCTCGCCCGGGCTTATCAAAAGCGTGTTGTATATTTCCCTAGTCTGAGCCATATTTAGTTAACAGTTATTTTTACCGAATTGTCACCGAGCACGGTGTTAAGGCCGCGTTCAATCGTTCTCGCAAGCGGCTTAAGCGTCATTTTCTTGAAAACCTTAAGCGCCTCCTCGTATTCGTTGGAATTGAACCCGCTCGACTTGCTCGGATCTCCGAACAAGGCCGGTGTTGCGTGCATGCATTTGTATATGCGTAAGCTTGCCTCGTCGCTTATCGAATTGAAAACCTCATGTGAATTGTCGCTGTCGATTTTCTCGACCTCAAGTCCCTGGTCGCCCGCGTTGAAGAAAAGCATCGCCGATCCCGCGTTGTTCACGCCGCAAAACTTGTTCTTTATACCGTCTTCAATATCCTGTTTTTGCTGGTCCGTAAGATTTTGGGCGTTAGGCAAAGAAACGATAAACCTTGAAGAAAGGCCGCCGTCTAACTGTTTCGCGATATACTTGCCGCCCATCGCCTCCGAATACATGTCATACACGGCAGGCGTGAAATTGCTTACCGGATACACCTGGTTACGGCCGGCGTTGGTCATGTGGTAAACCTCGCTCGGTACCAAGTCGTCTGTGCGGTCCTTGTCGAATTTGGGATATTCAATCGACTTGCTTGAATACTTGGCCCATTTCTTACTGAAGAAGAACTTGTCGCGCGACTCGTTCATGCGTAAGAAGTCCATCGGTATATTGTAAAGCTCGGCGATTTTGCCCACCTTGTTGTATATGACCTGGATTGCGAAGCCGCCGAATATCACCTGGTCCCTAAGGCAAGCGTCAATAAGGTCGAACATGTCGTCGCCGTCGTGATTCACGCGGTCCACCGTGATATTGCCCGAAAGATTGAACTCGTACTCAAGGCCCTTGAAATACTCGGATATACCGTTAATCACGCTGGAGGCCGTCACCGATTCCTTTGTAAGCGTCCTTAGGTCGTTCGGATAAGTGTTGCCCGGACCCCATTTCACGAAAGCACCGGCGTTAGACGTTATCGTCTCCTTGTAATCGGGGATAATCACCTCCGGATCGGAATCGACCAAAGAAAAACACATGAACTTTGATTCGTTATTGTCGTTTTTCATATGAAATCTTTTATTTTTTATATAAAGTCCCAAACATTTTCGTAAACCGGTTATATAATCTTAAATAAGTATTATATATGAAAAATAAAAGTAATACGGAATACATTTACGGTATACTGTACGTACCGGAAAACCAGCTGGCGTATATCGGTTCGACCAGTCGCAAGCCTTCAAGAAGAAAGGCCGTCATAAAGTACGAAACGTTCACGCAAGGAATCGGCACCCCGCTTATGCAGTACATACTCGAAAAGACAAAAGGCGACAAGGCGGCTTACGACAAAGATTTCATGTTCGTGACGTTGTTCCAAGGCGAATTCGCGACCAAGGAGGAAAGGCTTTACAAGGAGCGTAAATACATCGACAACTTTAACCCGCTGTGTAACGTGAACTCGCCCGTAATATCGTACAAGGAGCGCATCGAAAAAACAATACAGTGGCAAAAGGATAACAAGGACCATGTACCAGAAAGGAGGAAAAAACCGGAAAAAGGCACGTATTATTACAAAAACCGTGACAAGGTACTGGAAAGATCTAAGGCTTACATCGCTTCTGAAAAACGTCGCGACTTATATAAAAAATAAAAATAAGTCAATGTCGAAACATGTGAAAAACCCGACCAGGCTGCAAGGCGCTTTAGCTATAGCGTCATTCACGGTCGGTACTGTTATCGGCGCCATCTCCCTTTTTCTTATAGATCCCCCCGGAGAGATTACTAATTCCGCTTTGGGTTTGACGTCGGAATTCCTGATTTTGTGTGGTGCTCTACTCGGGGTCTCGGTTGTATTCGATTACAAGTTGTCCAAATTCGAAAGCCATGTGAAAAAGACTTTAAACGACAGTAATATCGATTATGAGGAGGAACCTGACGACGAAGAAGCCTAGCAGTGAGAAACAGCGACCTGTTTTCAAGGCCAAACAAAAACAAGAAAAAGTGAAAGAAAAGGAACTTAACGTACTGTTTTACTCCGGTATACCTTATATACTCATCGGTCACCCCGGTTACGAGCAAGCATATGCTGTCGACGAAAAGCTTTGCATCGATTATGCTTTGACCGGAAGACTTAGAAAACTTTTGGAGGAATACGATAACAACGTTAATAAAACGTGAATTTATCGTATATAATTTATGAATAACGAAGCACGGGGAATACACGGCTTTTTTGGTTTACATATCGTTCATGTTTTAATGAAATTCTGTTTAAGAATCTTTTTCGCTCATTCCTGTTATTTTTGTTAACTTTTTCTGTTCTTTATTCGTGCGTGTATTCCCCCGCGTCATTGAAATCTTTGTCTAACAACATATAATGAAAATCCCCGGTGATTACTCATCGGGGATTTTTCTTTTTCGTTACCTTGTGTTAAAACGTACCGTCAAGCAAGGAATCGATAAGCGGCTTTTTGTCTTTTTGCATCTCATTACCGAGCACGAGCTTTGGCGTGTTCCACGTCTCCACGGAAAAGCCGTTAAGCAAGTCAGTGTTACGTAACGTCTCCCACAGCTCGTCGTTTTCGCATTTCATGCTGCATATCCAAGTACCGTCCGGTAACTCCATGTAATTCGGGGCCACGCCCTTGCCGTGGTCGACAAGGTAAGACTCGAATACGTATACGTCGTTGACGTCGATTTCGTGGCCTATCGACACGCTCGCCTGGAGGTTCCGCTTGAAGAAAAGCTGCATCGATTTCTCGATTGTCTCCTTGCTGAATACAATATAGAATTCCTCCCCGTCGCGCTTACGGTATATCGGGAAATTAGGTATCATGACCGGACCCGTTATCACGTGGCGTTCTTCGTCGCTGCAAGTAAGCTTGACCGAACCTTCCTTGTCGAAAAGCATGAAGTTCGACATTATGGCCGGCTCGTCTACGAGCGATATTTTCCATACGCCGTCGATTCCGTTGTCGGAAATCGTCATGTCGTATATCGGTAAATTCTTTTTCATCATATCGCGTTTTCTTTTATTTTTATATAAGATATAAGGCCGGTCCCGAAAAGGCCCCAGAAGCCGCGAAACCGGCCTTAGAATCGGTTTTTATCCTTCATACGTACCCGTCACGCCGTAAATCGTCACACCGGCCTTAATGTTTTCCGGCGTGAGATTGGGATCGGCCGTTATATTCGGGCCCAAACCCACGGGAATCACCAGTACGTCGTCTTCATCTTTTACGAATATTATCATTGCTTTTTACGGTTATATTTGAATCAAAGCGTTATATATCGAATCATAGTCGACGTCGCCTTCAAACGTACCGGTCACACCAAGTATACTGACTCCGTTCTTGATATTGCCCGACTGTATATTGGCGTCAATCGAAGACGTTACACCGTTTATTGTCACCGACCTAAAACCTATATAGCTTGAATTAGGATATATCGTTTGCGTCGTGGTGGTCGGCGTATATGTGCGTCCCTGTAAGCTGGCCGCGTTAACAGTCACGCTTGACAAACCGTCGGCATCGGAGGTTATAACCTGTTGTCCGGTGGAACAGTCGACTATTTTGCTGTCGAGCGTATAAGGATTGATTGTCACGCTTGACAAACCATAGTCACCCGAATCCGGTGTTATTGTCTGGCTTGAAGTGCTTGAATTCACGGTCTTCGTGCCAAGCGTTCCGCCTTGATAGTTACCGGTCACACCAAGTATTGTCACACCGTTTTTGATATTTCCCGCCTGGATATTTGAATCTATGCTGGAAGTTACGGCACGTACAGCGATACTTGAAAGACCTATAGCGCCGGTCGTTGTCGGATAATACCTTACTTGGGCTGTACTCGGATCCACGGTCCTTGACTGAAGATTTGCCGCGTTAACAGTCACGCTCGAAAGGCCGTCGGCGTCTGAAGTTATAACCTGTTGTCCAGTGGAGCAGTCAACAGTCTTGCTGTCAAGCGTATAAGGATTCACGGTCACGCTTGACAAGCCGTAATCACCGGAATCCGGTGTAACTGTCTGGCTTGAAGTGCTGGAATTTACGGTCTTGGTACCAAGTGTTCCTCCTTCAAACGTACCTGTCACGCCAAGTATAGTAACTCCATCCTTGATATTTCCCGCTTGGATATTTGAATCTATGCTGGAAGTTACGGCGTTAACAGTCACGGTGCGTAAGCCGTAATAACTTGAACTGGTTCTCGAAACCTGTATTTGTGCCGTACTTGGGTCCACGGTCCTGTTCTGGAGCGTGGCGGCGTTTACGGTCACGCTTGAAATAGCGTCGGCATTAGTCGGCGTTATCGTCTGCTCGGTTGTCGTTGCGTTTACCGTTACCGATTCCACCGTGTAAGGATTGACCGTCACGCTTGACAAACCGTAATCGCCTGAATCCGGTGTCACAGTCTGGCTCGAGGTGCTTGAATTCACGGTCTTCGCACCAAGCGTTCCGCCTTCAAACGTACCGGTAACACCAAGTATCGTCACACCGTCCTTGATATTTCCCGCTTGGATATTGTCGTCTATGCTTGCCGTAACCGGATTGATATACACATGCTGTAAGCCATAATATAAAGAAGTGGAGGTCCTTGAAATATCAAGTTCCACGGTGCTTGCGTCCACCCTTCTATTCTGTAAAACAGCTGCGTTTACCGTAACCTGTGAAAAAGCATCCGCCGTGCTAGGCTCATAAGTAATAGAAGCCCTGCTTGCGTCGACAGTCAAAGCGGCGGTCGTGTACGGATTCACGGTCCCGGTGTCAAGTCCTGTATCACCCTGATCCGGTGTCACGGTCTGGCTTGACGTAGAGCTGTTTACGGTTTTGCTTTGGTTATTCACGGTATTTATGCTTACGTCGACTGTAACCTGGCTTAAGGCATCAGCGTTGGTCGGCGTGAAAACGTACTGGCCGTTGTTTGTAAGCGTACCGGATTTAGACTCCACGGTATAAGGATTGATTGTGACGTCGCTTAAACCGGTGTAACCGTTATCCGGCATAATAACCTGACTTGACGTCGAGCTGTCGACAGTCTTACTTTGGTTGTTGATTTCTTGACCCGCGTAAGAACCTGTCACGCCAAGTATCTGCACGCCCACCTTAATGTTTTCCGGCTGTATATCAGAATCGATAGCCGCCGTTACCGGATTGATTATTACCTTGTTCAAGCCTTGGTAACGTTCCTGCAAGTAACCCACGGAGGTTTCGCCGTTTCTTGACCATTCCCTAAGCAGTGAAGAATCGTAAGGATCGCACGTTATAACTTGCTCAGTCGTGCTCGGATCCACGGCTTTATCCTGAAGTATAACACTCCATAAGTTAATATCGCGTACATATCGCTCGATTTTAACACCCTCAGTCGCATCTGTGTCATAAAGACTTGCATCACCGAATCTTATTCTTGCCAAGTGCGGACCATCTGAATCCTGCTTAATTATGAAGTGGTCTGCTATTCCGTACAAATTTATTGTCGCCGGAACCATGTCGATTTTCGCGCTCGACAAGCCGTCATAACTTGCATCCGCTGTTATTTCAATATTATTGTTTTCTGAAATATTCGAATAGCTAAAGCAGCTGTTGAAAGTTATTTCTTTGTCCTGCAAAGTGTAAGGATTGACCGTCACGCTCGACAAGCCGTCTTCATCGGAGGTTACGACTTGCTGTACCGTACTTGAATCAACAGTCTTGCTGTCAAGCGTATAAGGATTGATTGTGACATCGCTTAAACCGGTGTAACCGTTATCCGGTGTAATAACCTGGCTTGACGTCGAGCTGTCTGCGGTCTTGCTTTGGTTGTTCACGGTGTTTATGCTTACATCCACGGTGACCTGGCTTAAGGCGTCGGCGTTATCCGGTGTGAAAACGTATTGGCCGTTGACTGTAAGCGTGTCCGACTTTGACTCCACGGTATAAGGATTGACCGTCACGCTTGAAAGGCCGTCTTCATCCGAAACAACAGTCTGACTTGACGTCGAGCTGTTCACGGTTTTGCTGTCAAGTGTATAAGGATTCACAGCGACATAATCAAGTCCGGTGTAACCTTGATCCGGTACAACGTATTGCATGTCGGTGCTTGAATTAACAGTCTTGCTTTGGTTGTTCACGGTGTTTATACTCACGTCGACCGTAACCTGGCTTAAGGCATCCGCGTTATCCGGTGTGAAAACGTATTGACCGTTGGCCGTAAGTGTTTCTGATTGTGATTCGACCGTGTAAGGATTGACAGTCACGCTTGACAAACCGTCTTCGTCCGAAACGACCGTCTGGCTTGAAGTCGAGCTGTTTACGGTTTTGGTGTCGAGCACGTAAGGATTTACAGTAACAGTGTCAAGTCCTGTGTAACCTTGATCCGGCGACACGGTCTGGCTTGACGTCGAGCTGTTTACGGTTTTGCTTTGGTTATTGACCGTATTTATGCTTACGTCAACAGTGACTTGCTCCAAACCGTCGGCGTTATCCGGTGTGAAAACATATTGGCCGTTACTTGTAAGCGTGTCTGACTTGGATTCCAAAGTGTAAGGATTGACCGTCACGCTCGACAAACCGTCTTCGTCTGAAGTTATAACCTGGCTCACGGTGCTGGCATCCACGGTTTTGCTGTCTAACGTGTAAGGATTGACCGTCACGCTTGACAAGCCGTCTTCATCGGAGGTTACGACTTGCTGTACAGTGCTGGCGTCGACAGTTTTATTGTCTAACACATAAGGATTAACAGTCACGGTGTCAAGTCCTGTGTAACCTTGATCCGGTGACACGGTCTGGCTTGAAGTGCTGGAATTAACAGTCTTGCTTTGGTTGTTTACCGCGTCTATGCTTACGTCGACAGTTACCTGGCTTAAGGCGTCGGCATTGTCCGGTGTGAAAACATATTGACCGTTACTCGTAAGCGTGTCCGACTTGGATTCGACCGTGTAAGGATTTACGGTCACGCTCGACAAGCCGTCTTCATCCGAAACAACAGTCTGGCTTACGGTGCTTGAATCGACAGTCTTGGTGTCAAGCGTATAAGGATTCACAGTCACCTCATCAAGGCCCGTATAGCCTTCATCGGGCGTCACGGTCTGGCTTGAAGTGCTGGAATTAACGGTTTTGCTTTGGTTGTTTACCGTGTCTATGCTCACGTCGATTGTAACCTGGTCCAAGCCGTCGGCGTTATCCGCCGTGTATACGTATTGACCGTTTTCGGTAAGCGTGTCCGACTTGGATTCAAGCGTATAAGGATTCACGGTGACATTTGACAAACCGTCGTAACCCTCATCCGGCTCGACGTTTTGCGTCACGGTGCTTGAATCCACGGTTTTGCCCTGAAGTTCCGGCGTGTCGTCGACCTCCACGGTAAAGTTGACACCGCTTATAGCGTCGGCGTTTTCCGGCGTGATAACGTAAGTACCGTTTTCCGTGACAGTCCTGTTTTTCCACTCCACGGTGTAAGGATTGACGATAACACGGTAAAGGCCGTATATACCGTAATCCGGCTCGACGTTTTGCGTCACGGTGCTTGAATCCACCTGCTTCATCTGAAGCTCGTAATTGGCGTCTTCACACACGACCGGGCCTAAGCCGCACGGAATAACAAGCTGTTTCTTTTTCCTCTTGTATATAATCATGGTTAAAGTTATAAGTTTTAATCTTCAGCGAATTTCAGTTTCAAGGCGTACCATCCTTCGTTGTCGGCATAGTACATGCTGGTTCTATCGTCGTTGTTAATCATGTATAAGCCGTTTCTGCTCGGGTCCGGATCATCGACGACACCGACAAGCTTGCCCCTGTACCCGAATTTGTTGTTGTAAGGATAACCCT